>Ga0209039_10003347_pt1 | contig 12594 bp, 10 predicted proteins | sample BogFormECP12_OM1_FD_188238 | JGI IMG/M metagenome (GOLD analysis project Ga0209039, IMG submission 188238) | Bog forest soil microbial communities from Calvert Island, British Columbia, Canada - ECP12_OM1 (SPAdes) (version 2) | ecosystem: Environmental > Aquatic > Freshwater > Wetlands > Bog ...
CCCACCGGCGACAGCGGGATTCTGCCGATATCTCGGGTAGTCTGAACAGCGGAGCGGCAGATAACGGAAGTCCGAACAAGCAGGAATTCGCTCTTTGGCTCCGAGAAGGGGCGTTCTGTTATCAAATGACTCGGAGGGCGAGCGCCCACCCCGATGCCCCGATGCGCGGGGAATCAAGCGGGCAGTTGTCCGACAACTCGATCACGCTTTACGCTGCGACTCGTTCATATCGGTGGTGGAGTCCTTGGACCTCCGGGAAGGCGATCACCCATCCGAGGTCTCTGCCCTGAAGGCGCCGCGATTCCGGAGCGTCCTTGTCGAGCGCGAGATGCGTGCACGCACGGTTGTACAACGGTGAACGAGTTCATGCTCGGTTGCGAGATGCACCTCACAACCGACCGCTTGAGCCTCGACCCTCGGTCGGTGCCAAGGTTGTCGGACTTCCCCGCGTGGGCGGTCTTCATCTTCGCTATGTCTGGCACGAAGCCGCTTAGATATCGGTGAGCTCGACCGAGGGCAAGATTTGTGACGAGGACGAGTTGTGAGAACAGACAGGAGTTTTCCGGCACGAAGAACAGTCAGCAGATGAAGTGCCGTTCCTCGTCAGCCCGGGCTTTCACCAGGCGGACGAGAAAAGTGCCCGAGTCACGCGATCGTACGAGCAGGCGCTCCTCGAGCGCTTTCGCTCGGTGCACTTTCATGGGGCCTCTTGGAGACCCACATGCTCCTCGCCACGTGTGCGGTGTGGCCGCATCTCGGGCACTTATCCGGGCGACAGGCGCGGCAATACGGCTTGCCGCAACCCGGACAGCCGGCGAGGCCGGGCGGGCTCACAAGATGGAGGGCGTCGTCGCACAACAGGCGGGGCCGCTCTGCGGCACCGCTGAACTCGCAGGGCGGACTTTCTAACCGGCGCGCGAGAGGGTTCCAATCCAGCTTGATCACGCGCTCAGCCTTCCGACGGCGGACCAGCACCGTGAAGCGCTGGACGGGCATTGCAAGATCGAGGGTTTGCACCCATTCGAGCGTGACCCGCATCGCGTACTTGTGAGCTAGGTCGTCGAGCTTGGCCCTGTACTCGCGGGCGATCGCCTCGCTCCGCTGCTGCTCGCGGCGGTGCGCATCATTGCCATCGGGCAGCATGGCGATGCGCCGCATCGCCTCGCAGTACAGTTCGTTGTGATAGCTGTACAGGCGCTCCTGGTCGCGTGCCAACCGTCTGCGAAGGCTACTTGCGAACGGCTCCACGAGCCGCTCGAGGCGTGAATGCAGAGCACGGTGGATGAGAGCAAGAAGCTCCTGGCGGTCCCAGGACGGCGGCAGTTCGGTCCCGGGAGGCAGCGCCGCGTCGGCCCCAGTGCCGACGAGCCACGGCGCCATCTCCTCCAGCACGCCGTCCAGCATCGCGCTCGTCGCCAAATTGACGCCCAGCCGTAGCAACCCGTCGCGTTTCTCATCCGACAAAGCCGTGAGGCGGAAATCGAGAATCAGATAGCGCGTCCACGCCGGACTCACCTCGAGCAGTCGGAAGGGTGCGTTTGCGAGCTCGAGCTCGTGTTCCAGCATGCGGCTCGGATCCGATACCGGACGATTGTCCGCCTGCACCACGCGCCGGATGCAGCGACCACGCTCACCGATCAGGCGACCGAACCGATCGAGCCAATCGGCCTCGATCCCAACTCGCTGCGCTCCGGGTGGCAGCACCGGCCCAAAGCCGAGCCGGCAAAGTTCTGGAATCTGCAAGGCACCTTGCACGTGCGGCGGCGCCAATACGTCGAGTCCATCGGGATCGATCGCTTCGACGACGGCGCCGTTGTGATCGAGCAACTCCGCCGCGAATTGTTGAAGACGGCCCACTTCACATCGCCTCGAGATCGTCCCCGAAGAGCGTCGCGTCGAGCTGTTTGGCGTCCTGATACTGTCGCTGCGCTTCGACGAGTTGGCTTTCCAGCGTGGCGATGGCAGATTGGCGGGCTTCGTCTGTGCTCTTGAGCCATGCATCGAGTATCAGAGTGGAAAAGTCGTGCTGCTCCGCGAACTCACCCAGGATCGCTCCGGCCTCACCGACAACGAGCTCGAACATATTGATCTTCTCGTGAAGGATGCGCAGGATCTGGTCCTCAATGGTGCCGCTGGTCGCCAAGTTGAACACGAACACCTCGCGCGTCTGGCCGATCCGATCGATCCGTCCGATCCGCTGCTCGATTGACATCGGGTTCCACGGGATGTCGAAATTGATCAGCGTGTTACAGAATTGGAGGTTCCTTCCCTCACCCCCTGACTCGCTGCACAGCAACACCGGAACGGCGTCGCGGAAGGCGTCGATTGCCGCGTCCTTCTCGAGTCCCGACATTCCGCCCTCGAATGTCACGAAGACAATCCCCAGCCCACGTAGCAAAGCCGCGAGATGGACCATGCTCTCGCGGTAGTGAACGAATACCATCTTCTTTTCCGTCGGGTTTTGCGCCAGCAGCTTGAGTAAGGCGGCTTCCTTCGCGCCGGTCGAAACGGTGCTGTAGCGCGCGTGCAAGACGGTCCACCGCTCGTCCTCGGGATGGCGGGCGGCGAAGCGGCCGATCGCTGCCGCGGCAGCGGCGGCCGACGAACCTCCCGCGCCGAGCAGGTGCTGTACCGCGAGCGTGTGCTGCCTGGTTGCGGCGACTTCGCGTGCCAGCCCCGTCAACTCGCGATAGCACGATGCTTCTGCCTCGGTGGGGATCACACGCAGCGTCGAGGCGCATCGGCGAGGCAGGCGAAGAGCAGCCAAAGCGCGAGTATTGCGCACCATCACGCTCCGCATGAGGTCGCGCAGCATCTCGCGATTCAGCGGTTCCCGCGGTTTTCCGGGTGTCACATAGGCGGCCTTGAACTCCTTCTGTGTCTTGAAGATTCCTGGCTGGAGCAGGGTGAGCAAGTTGTAGAGCTCAAGGAGGTTATTCTGTACCGGAGTGGCCGACAAGAGCAGGAGGAACCGTTTCTGCAGGCTGTTTACCAGCCGATAGCTCGCGCTCGACTGCTCCTTCAGGTGATGTGCCTCGTCGACGACCACCAGATCGAAGCTGAGTCGTGCGAGCAGCTCGGCATGCTCCTTGCGACGCGCGGCCGCGATCGAGGCGATCACCCGCGGCTGTGCCCAGAAGGAGGCCGGATCGCTACGCAGGAGGGCATCATGGCTCGTCGCGCAGTCAATGCTGAACTTACTTGCCATTTCGTCTCGCCATTGTCCCACGAGCCCGGCGGGAGTGAGGATAAGCAGGCGCTCTGCCATTCCTCGCAGCATGTACTCTTTGAGCACCATCCCCGCCTCGATCGTCTTGCCGAGTCCTACCTCGTCGGCGAGCAGGACCCGCCCGCGGAACTGCTTCAGGACCTTGCGAACCGTCTCGACTTGGTACCAATGCGTCTCGACGCCCCGCAGCGCGGGCAGGCAGAGCAGCTCGTCGAAGCCTTGGAGCAGGCTGAGCTGGATTAACTCTCCGCGCAGCCGGAACCAGTGGGGCTCGGCGCTCTCGCCGTCGATTTGGATGGCTTCCATATCGATGGGCTCGAATCGCACATCGAAGGTCGCATCAAGCCGGACCAAATCCGGGGTCGGTGCCGCGTCCAGAGTGGACGAGAGTTCCTGCGGCGGTGGCTGAGAGACACGCATTCCACGCGAGGTCGGAAGATTGCGATCGCTAGCCTTGGTCCGGACCGCGGGAGCACGCTGGAGAACACTTTCGCGCCGAATGCGTACCCACCAATCGTGAAGCCAGTCGAGTGTCGCGCCATCGCCGACGAACCAATCCAGGACCTCGGGAAGCGTCTGCAGGCCGTGATCCTCGAGAATCCTCGCTGCCCGGTGGAAGTGTCCTTGGTGGGCCAGTGCAAGAGCGGTGAGCAGCGACACCGCGTTGGTCCCCTCGTAGCGTTTTCGGTACCGCTTCAGATAGACGAGGGCGCGGTCCGGCATTTTTGCCATCAGCGTTGCCAGCGCCACCAGCAGAAGTATTTCTCCGTCGCCGGGAAAGTGACGGAGCGCATCCTCAGCGATGGCGCGCGAACTGGTAGAGCGTGCCGCCAGCGCGGCGCGTACCCGATCCAGCCAGAAATCTCGTCCTTCGACTCTGGCCGGCGATTCTTCAGGTTTGGGCGGCTGCTCTCCCGGAAGGGGCTCCATGCCGGGCAGCACCAGCTGCTCCTTGGTACCTGTCTCGCGTGGGCTGCCGCCCATCAATGCAACTTTCCCCTCATCACCGGTGGATTAGATCGCGGACCCTGGGCTCGCGCAAGAGAAATGTCTGTGTACCGACGCGGGGCGGATTGCGGCCGAACCCATCAGGTCGAGCGGATGTGTGCCTAGCCAGCACACCATGCCCCACGCCGCTCGATGACAAGGGGGACGAGGTGACCCGGCACAACAGGCACGACGCCTCACATGTCGCCTGAGGGGAACGTCACGTGGCCCCCCTCGCCCAGCGCCCCGACACGCGCCCAACGCGGGTGGACCTTGCGTATGACGGCGTCGGCGCGCACGACCTTTGTGGCCATCGGCACGTCGGCTTTCAGGGCCGGCAACGCGGCGCGGTCGCATATCACGAGGGCAACCCTATGCGACTCGCCGGGCTTCTTCTGGTGTTCGCAGATGATTCTCTTCAGACGTCGATAGGCGCTCATCGCCGCTGTCCTGGCGGCGCGCCGCCACGGCCCGCCGTCCGCTGCCCACGAAGATTACGCGACGCCGCGGCCGGCGGAATGCGCTCCCCTTCGTCCCGGGCGAAGCGCGGAGGGAGGACCTGCCGGGGTTCACGTCGGTGCGGCCGCGATGAGGAAGGCCCGGTCAACGCCCTCTTGGGGCCGGCTTCGATGCGCGGCCGATCATGTCGGCCCATTCCGGAACCTGATCGACGCTTGCGTCGGGAAGCTTCCAGCCCCGGCGGTGCTTCGCCCTGCTCTCGCGCGCCAGCATCACCACGGCGTGACGAGCGGTCTCCGCGGGGAAGTCCACGGCCCAGCCGAGGAGCTGATCGGAGCTCCTGTCGCGGCATTGGTAGAGGCCGAGCACGATCCCCGCGCACATTGCCGCGGCTGCCGCCTCGAAGCCAAGGGCGATGTCCCGCTTCATCTCCTCGAGGAACGGATGGACCGCCTCTTCGAGAAGCTCCCAGGCTGCCTCTGTAGGCTCGACGTAGCCCCAGGTCTTGCTTCCGGCGCGCGTTTCGAGCTCGTCGATGTCGAGGTCAAGAACGGCCTCTTGCACGTCCTCCGCAACCGCGTCTCGATCGACGTCGGTCACTCTCGCCCGAGCGATCTCCTCCGCTTCAGCGACAAGCTCCGGGTGACGCTCAAGGAGGGAGCGCAGCACGCCGGCGCCCTCCTCGGACTTGAGTTGGGCGAGCACCTTGCCCTCGCGTGCGACGGTCGTCGAAGAGGCTCGCGGCCGTCGACTCACGAGCCCCGCTCCCCGGTGACGTCGGCCGTCCTGGCGCCCTCGCGGGCGACGCGCTTTGCTTCCTTCCGTATAGCTCTCTTCGCTTCCTGCGCAGCCGCTCGTTTCTCGACCGACATCACGACCTCCAGCTGTTCCCTGCCGAACCTCTTGAAGTAGAGGTGTTCGATGAACTGTGGCAGCGGCGCCTTCCAGGGTTCCTGGTCGTGGTTGTCGAGCTTCCCGAGCTTCTTCGGGTTCATCCCGAGCTCGCGCGCCATCTGCACATGGGCGTGCGAGAGCCGGAAGCGCTTTTGTGCGTGGATCCAGTCAAGCTCTGCGACAGCTCCTTCTTGGCCATTTCGATCCTCGTTCGCCTCGCGAAGGCGGTATGGCGCGATCGACTCAATGCCGTCCAGTGGCGGCGTGGGCAGCGGCTCTCGTGTGCCGCGGTACGGCCTCGACGTGGCCGGTCGCGGGATTGCACCACAACGAATGAGAGCTGTCTTCCCGCTTGAGGTAGCAGCCGTGGCGACGAAGGTGCCGCAGGAGGGCACCCCGGTTCATCCGACCGTGACCGTGTCTCGCTCGGCATCGGGCGGCAGACCTCGGAGCGCGTCTTCACGCCGATCCTCGAGGATGAGCGCGATCGCTCCGGCGAGGCTCTCGCGCGCCTCGGTCTTCGTGCGACCCTGTCCGTTCGCGCCCAGGACCTCGGGGCAGTAGGCGATGAACCCCTCCCCGTCACGCTCGATGATTGCAGTGAACTCGTTTCGCATGGATCGCCAGGGTAACCCGACTTCTTGGTGCTGCCCAACGAACCGGGGCTGATCTGCCGCCCGGCCGTGAACCACCCGAGTAGCCTACGCCGGCCGCCCGCCTGACAACCCCGAAGCCTGGCGGCCGGCGTGCCGCCGCGTGCCGCAAGCCGCCGAGTAGCGCGCGGTCAGATCCAGGTCCTTGGACAGCCAGTCTTGCTACTCCTCAGAGAAATAGTCGGTGTCGATCCGCTTGATCTCATTGGACCGGAAGGTAACTACCCCCAGATCGTCAGCGACCATAAGATGCGCGAGCGTGATCCCGGGGACTCGAGCGGCTACTGCTCGCGCGCCGCGAGAGCCGCGAAGACACCTTCCATGGTACCCACCCGCGCGATGTAGTCGCGGACGTCGTGATCTCCGCAGCGGAGATCGGATGCGAGCTCGAAACCGCCGCGCGCGTAGCGGTCGCCTCCCCCGGTACCGCACAGATGGATCAGCGCAGCAAGCCTCTGCTTCTGTGCCGGCGTGGCGCGCTGGATCCGATTCCACGCCAGCGTCATCGAGACAGCGCGATCGAGAAAAGCGGCCGTGAGCTCGATCGCATGACTTGGCACTACGCGGAAGTAGAGTCCGTTGAACCAGCACGAGCGCCAGGCGTACCACGGCCCTTCCTCGACGACGACGTGATCGTGGATGCAGTAGCGCTTCGCCTCCTCGAACGTGCCGTCGGTGATCTGGTACATCCCCACCGCGCTCGACGCCGGTCGGTACACCTCGAACGGGTTGGTTCTCAACGACCAGCGCCAGTAGGTCCGCACCATCGGGTTTCCCGAGCCCTCCACCTGCGCCAGTGCCGCAAGAAATTCCGCGGTGATCACTTCCGTCGCGTTTGCGAAAGAGAGGCGCGTAGGCGTCCCACGTCTCGGAGGGCGTCTTGTACAGCGTGCCGCTGACCGGGAAGAAGAGCTCCGTCGGCTTGCGGGTCACCTGATAGATCCCATTGACCACGGCCCACAGCGTCGCCAGGGCCACGACACCGGCAGCGATCTGGGTAAAGGCTGGCGCGCGTCGAAATGCGCGCAGCCAGCGGCGGCGCCGCCGAGCGCTCGGCCAGAGGCGCGACACGCAAAGCCTGCGCCACCTGCGTCCGCGAGGTCTCCGTCTCCTGGGCCCTGCAGCGGGTCGTCGCGGCATCCGCTTCCGAGCCTGCTGCTCGGGGCTATCCGGACCTTGAGGGGTCATCGTTTGGACTCTAGAAATCATTAAGACACAGAAGCTGGAAACAAAACCGCCCCAGTCGCAAGTGACCGAGGCGTCTCGGGAATCTGGCGCGCCCAGTAAAAAGCCTAAGAAAGACGCCAACTTGCACCAGAAGCGTGGGAAGGGGCGGCAAGGAGCGGCAGAGGCATGCACGGAGGACGGCCCGACGGCCCCTCACCTGCACTGGCAACCGCACGGCTACGCCAACAGGCAACAAGGTCTATTCGCGTTCCGCAGGCAAGCATTCGTAAATTTTATTACTAATCAATAATAAATTAGTAGTACAATTTACTGCTTCTGTCCTAATTCATCTTGATTTAGTAAATCCTCTGACTACTATTCCATGAGAGATTAGTACTGGATTGACATACCCGAGGTCGAGATGAAGATACCCCTCCGCCCGCCGCCAATCGGTGGGCTTCTGACTCGCCTCACCGAACCGGCCAATGCGAATCGCCTCGTGACTCTGATGGCGAAAGGGATTGGTCCCGCTCCCGGTGGAAAATACAGGCACTGGGACACCCTGCGGCATTTGACCCCACCCGACGGAATCACCCCCGAGGAATGGTGGATTGCAATCAAGCTTGCGCGTAACCAAATGCTCAAGCCGCTCCCGCTAAAGAGCCTGAATGGGCTCCCATTCCAATACGCCATGCCTGATCCTGTGCTTCGCATGATGCACGAAACCGACCGAGATGCGAGTGGACACATCGAAATTAGCGAGCAGGTCACAAATCCGAGTACCCGAGACCGCTACATCATCGACTCCTTGATGGAAGAGGCGATCACTTCAAGCCAGCTAGAGGGCGCTTCCACAACCAAAGAGCGAGCGAAGGAGATGATCCGCTCCGGTCGACGCCCCGTTGACCGAAGTGAACGAATGATCCTGAACAACTACCGGGCGATGAGGTACGTCAGTCGCTTCACGAAAGAACCGCTGACGCCAGAGAGGATCTTTGAACTACACAAGCTTGTCACACGCGATACTCTAGATGACCCCTCGTCGGCAGGTAGATTCCGCACGCCGGCCAAAGACATTCGAGTCGTCGACGAACGAGGAACCGTCCTGCACATCCCGCCTCCTGCATCGGAGCTTTCGGCACGGATGGCCGCAATGTGCGAATTCGCCAACGGCACCCAATCGGAACAGTTTATCCATCCCGTGATTCGCTCGATAATCCTACACTTTTGGTTTGCGTACGATCATCCATTTGTCGATGGCAACGGCCGAACCGCTCGAGCTCTGTTCTACTGGTCGATGCTTTCGCGCGGCTATTGGCTATGCGAGTACCTCTCGATATCGACGATTCTACGTGCCGCGCCTGCGAAGTACAGCCGATCTTTCCTCTACTGCGAAACGGACGATAATGACCTCACGTATTTTATTGTGTACCAGCTAGCTGTACTTCGGCGCTCGATTGAGCAGTTGCACGCCTACATCGAACGCAAGATTGATGAGGTTCGACAGGTCGACCGGCTCCTTCGGCGGTCTGGTGAGCTTAACCATCGCCAGCTCGCGCTCCTGAGCCATGCACTCAAACACCCTGATTTCGCCTACTCCATCGCATCACATCGCTCTAGCCACAATGTTGTGTATCAGACCGCAAGAACTGATCTACTTGGACTCGCACGGAAGCGACTGCTTATGCAACGAAAGCTGGGGCGGACGTTGTATTTCTACCCGGCGCCAGACCTTGTCGGTCGTCTGCGGGGCCATCGCGGCCCAGTATCGCGGTCAACAAGTAGCGCTGGATAATCCTGCACGTACCGCTCTACGAGGGATAGGCGGAATGGATGTCCTCCCGCTGGGGCGAAAGGCACCACAGCGTGTGTGTCTAGAGTCCGCCATTCCCCGTTGAGAAGGGAGGCTCGAGGTGGCCGAGCCGATCGCGAGCTCATCGATGCGGCCCTACGGGCTCGTCTGCGCATGAGACCAAATTGCCGAGGCCGTTGCTGCGTAGATCCGGACCGCACGCTCTTAGAATACAGGCCTATTAGTAGCTTTAAAGCTACTAATAGGCCACCGGACCCCGCGCCGCTGGGATTGGCCCGACGCGCTTCCAGGATGGCGTCACGAGCCTCAGCATCCCGGATGCCTTGGACCAGCAGTTCGTCTTCGCGGGAAGCTTCCGTCCGGGTAGGCCCCTCCTGTCAACGTCCCTGCGGATAAGGGCGCCTCGGAACGCCGAAACGCCCCAGATGCGGGCCGCTTTCGACGAGGCGAAGCGCACGGCCGCCGATGCCATGAGCGCACGTGTGGCTGAGGGCCTGCGCAGGAAGCCCGCGCCCAGGGTGCTGCCACTCCGGCAGGAGGGCTGAGGATGGGAGCTGCTGGAACGCCGCAGTTCTCGTGGATCCGTCCTCACTCCGTCCCTATCTTTTAGGCCGTCTAGGCTGGCGGCCCTGCGACGTCTGCGCTTCGGCTTCAGGAGGCGCCCCGATTCCGGGTGCTCGGCTGATTGCGCTGGGCGCTGCGGCAGGTAGCGGAGGTTTCAGCCTGGCTGCCCTATCGGAGGCGGGGAATCGAGACTAGGAGCACGGGGGGGTCAAATCGGGGGGCCTAAACGCACGCGACGACGCGTGCTCGAAGCCGCCGTGGCGCTGGCGGGTAGGTGATGTGCGGGCGCCGCCCCGCGCCCGCGGCATGACGGCCGCAGCGAGGAGCAGAGTCGGGCCGGCTGGTGATCGTTAGTCGCGACTCCTTGGCCGTCCCGCGTGGCGTCCAAGCTGCTTTCGATAGAGACACGGCGGGGCGTGAAGCGCGCGGGGCAGGGCGCGGGCGCGGGGGAAAACCTCGGTCTCCCGCCGGGTCAGCGCTGGTACGGCTCCGCTGACGGGACCGAGCTCGGGTCGCCCGGGCGTGCGCCCATGCGCCGGGCCGCTGCCACCCGCTCGCGCCTGTCGCGCGGTAGCATCGCGCCGATGCCCACTCCCAACCTGGGTCGGCCCTTCGCGCGCGGCTCGGGAGACCCCTCATTCGTCGGCCGTGCTTCGGAGCTGGCCGAATGCGATCGCCTCGTCGAAGAATCACTGCGAGGCGAGTCCCGGTGGGTCGTCGTGGATGGGCCGCCGGGCATCGGGAAGAGCCGCTTCCTCCGCTGTCTCGGTTCGATCGTGTCGGCGCGCGGCTTCGCAGTGTTGTCGGCGCGCGGCCGCGAAGGCGGTGGTGCCGGCTTCTTTGCCCTTCGTGAGGTCCTGGGGGGTGCGTTGGAAGCGCCCTGCTCTTCGCCCACTCCGGATGAGGCTCTCTCGTGGGTAGAGGGTTGCCTCGAACGATCACGAAGCGGCCCGACCGCACTCTTCGTCGACGATGCACATTGGCTCGATGCCGAGAGTCTACGAGCGCTCGAGGAGTTGGTGTTCGAGTGCTCGAGCTCGGCACGGCGCGGTGAGATTGCCCTTTACGTGGCTCTCGCGTTCCAGCCGGAGCCCCCGCGGGCTGCCGCGCGGTTCCTTGCCCGCGTCACTCGGGAGCCGATCGTCGCGCGTGTCCGGCTCGCGGGGCTCGATGAGACCGCCCTCTACACTCTCACGTGCGAGCGAGGCTTCGATCCACCATCCTCGCAACTCGTTCGACTCGTCGAGCACGTAAGCGGCGGCAATCCGCTGCACGCCCAGGACGTACTTCGATCGCTCTCTCGACCCGGGGCGGCGGAAGTCCTCCACGGGGTCTGGGTGCCTCGCGAGGATCCCGGACTTCTGCATGGGATTGAGGAGATCGACCAGGCGCTAGCCTCGCGTCTCGAGGATCTCTCGCCCCCCGCGCGAGAACTGCTGCGGGTCGCCGCCGTGTTGGGTGGTGAGGTCGATCCGCAGTGGATCGCCTCCGTCGGTGGATCGTCTCCGGCGGCAGCAGAAGCGGCTGTGGAAGAGGCCTTTCAGCTCGGCCTGCTCTGCGTGACGGAAGGTCGTCTGGGTTTTCGCCATGCCTTGCTTCGGGATGTCGTTCGCGCGGAGGCGTCTCCGCCGTTGCAACGAAAGATCCGGTTGGCGCGCGCGACTCACCTCCAGACCGTGCCGGGATCCGGCTCGTCGGTGGAGATCGCGCGGGATCTGATTGCAGCGGGCTCGCTCGCGGATCCGGCTCGAGTGCTCGAAGCTTCGCAGCGCGCTGCAGCCGCGTGCCTCGAGCGCCGCGACCACGCTGGTGCCGCGGAGTTCTTCGAAGCGGCGATCGTGGCATTGGACAAGCAACCAGAGTCCGACCGAATGCAAAGCGCGTCGATGCACGAGCAGGCTGGTCTTGCTCACAGCCGAAACGCGGACGCCGGGCCTGCACTTCATCACTACGAGAGAGCGGCCGCTCACTATCGCGCCATCGGGGCGCACCCGGAGCTCGTTCGGACACTCTCCGCTGAGCTCCGTGCACGTTTCACTCTGGCCCCGGTTCCCTATGGCACGCTGACGCCAATTGACTCGCTCGTCGGCGCTCTCGCAGTCCTCGGCGATGCCTCCTTGGCGATGCGCGGCATAGCCTTGTCGGCCCTCGCCGAGGCCCATTGGCACGCCCGACGCTCGGACGAAGCAGCCGAACTCGCTGCCGAGGCCGTGGCCCTCGGGCGCAAGACAGGGGATCGCTCCGTTCTCGCGAGGGGTCTCCACGCGAGCGCCCTGATTGCTGCACAAGGCCTGGATCTCGAGCGTGCTGTTGCGCTCTGGCTCGAAGCGCGAGACGAAGCTCGCCACGCGGGTGATCGCTGGCTCGAGGGTTGGCCACTTCAGAGGCTCCCGCTTGCGTTGACCTGCCTCGGTCGTCTTGAGGAGGCGGAGCACGCCACCGTGCAAGCCGAGGCGTGGACCAGACAGACCTCCGACTTTGCCGACCTCTCGCTGGTTGCCGCCGCGACCGCTTCGATCGCATTGGCCCGCGGCCACATGGATGCGGTCGAGACGTCGGCCCGAGAGGCGATGCGGGCGCTGCGCCGTTCGGGTTATCCGTGGGGTGGCGCGATCGCGCTCACGGCGCTCGCCCAGGCACGCTGTCTTCGGGGAGACTTCGTTGGCGCGGAGGATGCGCTCCTGATCCTCTCCACTCCTGGGGAAGTCTTCGACGAGCCGGGACCGGGGGTGCAGCTCGTCGCGCGCGCACATGCCCTCGCGATCGCGACCGAAGCATCGGTATTCGAGGGAAGCGCACCGCCGCCCGCACCCGACCTTGAAGGAGTC
>Ga0209039_10003348_pt1 | contig 12593 bp, 8 predicted proteins | sample BogFormECP12_OM1_FD_188238 | JGI IMG/M metagenome (GOLD analysis project Ga0209039, IMG submission 188238) | Bog forest soil microbial communities from Calvert Island, British Columbia, Canada - ECP12_OM1 (SPAdes) (version 2) | ecosystem: Environmental > Aquatic > Freshwater > Wetlands > Bog ...
AAATATTGTTCCCTTAACCTTTATTGAAGATGGAATGGGGCCGGAAGACGAAGGGTTCGACCTTCGCACGGATGAAGGAGCTTCAAAGGCCGCAGAAAGGCTCGATCAGACAGAAGGCTTGGCAGGAATGGTCTTCATAGTGGACGAGGCGCCGGCAACGAAGCAATTGAATATGCAGGACGTCTCTCGCCTCCTTAAAGGGCTTTTCTCTTCTTTGAAGACCTTCTTGGAGTCCCCTGCAAAGAAGTTCGTGCTACTGCTGCACAAGACCGATGAAACCGAGGGGCCGAGTCGTCTACTGGCCGAAGGTTTGCTCGGAATGTTTCTTAGCGCGGCACAGGAGTTCGGGTCTGTTCAGTTTCGCACGGTGCGGCTCAATGAAAAGAGCCAACTGAGGGATGCAATTCGCGGATCTCTCGATCGGGGTCAAAAAGTCATTGAGACTATTTATCGAGATGGGGGACCTGTTTCCCGCAAGGGCGTGTGCCTCCCGTCGGCTTATCAGGAATCGGAGAGGCTTGAACTGGGTTCGGATGACGTTGTGGTCTTTTCCGGCGGGGGTTACGGCGTAACTTCCTTCCTTGCTCGTAGCCTGGCTCCCTCCGGGTGCAAACTGATCTTCCTGGGGAGGACTGTGCTTGAGCCCGACATTGATTTCCGCCGTCTTCTATCCGAGCGAGATTCATTGGAAGGAGCGATCGGGAATTTGGTTGCCGTGCGCAATCCCGGCCTGACGGACCGGGAGAGGGAACGAGAGATCTCGGGGATTTCCAAGGCGGTCGAGATAGTGCGCACGGTTGAGGACCTGCGATTATCAGGGACTGATGCAGCGTACTTCAGGTGCGATGTCACCGATCCCGAAGAGGTCAGCCTCGTGGTGCGAGAAATTATCGAGCGTTATGGGAAGATAGATGGCATAGTTCACGGCGCGGGAATTCTTAGGGACAATTTCGTCAAACAGATGACTTCCGACGATTTCGCCGCCGCGGTGGATGTCAAGTTCTTGGGCGCGTGGAATCTTTTCTCGGCAGCAGAGAAACCCTCCTTGAAATTCTTTACTTGCCTTTCGTCCGTTGCGTCCATTCAGGGGAATCCGGGTCAGGCCAATTATGCCGCGGGCAACAGGATGATGTCCGCGTTGATGGCGCATCTGCGCGACCAGTACAAGTCGATACGCTTTAAGGCTCTTATGCTGCCTCCCATTGAGGGAGCCGGCATGGCCGAAGATCCGGAAATACGAGCACTTATGAAACGGATGAAGGCAGGGTACATTCATGCTGACGAACTTGCGGGCCTTTTTTGCCGTGAGCTTTTTGTAGCTCCGGCCGACGACGTCTGGGTTCTGTTCATGCGCTCACTCCCCGACTTGAGCACCGTGTTGTTGGATGCCGCAGAGGCCACGCCTGCCAACGGCGAGTTCGAGGCAGCCACAGTGGCATTCAAGCTGGAAGATCTGCCGATGATCGAAACCATCTCCCGAATTGACATGCAGAAGGGGGAACTTCAGGCCTCCCGGTCTTTCACACAAGCGAAAGACTTGTGGATCCAAGACCACAAGCCGTTCAAATTTCTGAAACATCCGTTAGTATCTGCCATCATGGCTGTGGAGACATTCATGGAGGCCGCGCGGGTGCTTTATCCTCACCTAGAAGTACGGGGGATTAGAGACGCTCAGTTCCTTGATATCCTTGAATGCCCGCCCGGATTAACAAGGTCTTCGGAAGTTTCCTGCCGCCGCGTTCATGCCTCGGCAGGGGAGGTGATATGCGAAGTTTGTCTTGCAAGCACGGAAATCTCCCCTTCAGGTCGGATCATGGAACGGATGCAGGCAAACTATAAGGCACTTGTGCTCCTCCACGGACTGGACCGTTTTCGAGTCGACGAACTCCCCGGCTTTCCGGTGAAGCCGGATGAATTAGACAGCCGTCCAATGGATTCTGCTGAAGTGGTGCAATGGTACCAGGACCGCACGGATCTGCGTGGCAGATACCGGGTGATCGAAGACCTTAATGGCACGTCCCCCGGGGCCATTCTCGGGCGGATGATCTATCGTGAAATCCAGGACTTTGCCGATCCCCGGCAAACACGGTACCAATACTCGCCTTACCTTCTGGAAGCCCTGATGCAAGTGGTCAATTTCTACATCGTGATGCGGGACCCATCACAAAAGCGATCCATGATACCGTATAGAATTGGAGAGATGCAGTTCCTGAGAAAATGTACTCATGGAGAACGAATCACCATCGAAGCTCGAATGCAGGATCAGAATGAAGCAGGCATAAGCTGGAACGCTCGGGCCTTAGATGAACAGGGAAAAGTTGTGATGCAGGCAAAGAATATTATGATGCGGTGGTTTTCCAAATGATCTCTGTCCCGTCTCGCGCGGTCACGACGCACATCGCGAAGCCAAAGGCGGCCGAGCAGGCAACGCCTCTTGCATTGGAGTTCATGCACCATGGTCCGCGGGTGTTGTGCGCATGCATCAGGTTGCCCTATTCCAACAGGAACAGGAGTTGGCGGAATTGGGCCAAACGAGCTGCGGTGTCTGCGCTTGTCCCCTCTGTTTCGGAAATGCACGACGAGCTCCGCGGGGAAATGATTGCAGGCGTCCCAAACATGGAAATAGTGTCGGACTCTCTGGGCAAACCGCACCTTCTAATTGACGGATCAGACGGCCCCGCAGTGAGCTTCGCTTACGAGGGGGATACTATGTGGGTGGCAGTAGGCCGGGAGGGTTCAAGTGTTGGAATTGACGCAGCGGAATCTGCCTCATTTCGGGGCAATTACCCGTTTCATCGAGCGTTTCACGAAGGGGAACTTGAGCTTGGAGGCGAGAAAGATGAAGTCGCTGCCCTGATATGGTCGGCCAAAGAGGCTGTTGTGAAAGCGCTGGGTTGCGGGTTCCATCTTGTTGATCCCCTTCACCTGCGCGTGGAGCCTTGTTATGGAGATCACGGAAAATCTTTGCTGAAGGTTCGTCTTATTGACAAGTCCCAGGAGAGACTCCGTGTGCAGGCCGAAAATCCTGTCCCCGTAAGTGTTTTCCGGTACCGCAGTATGTGGGTCTCCGTGGCCTCGGTTAGTCGAGCTTGTTGACCACGGCCGGGCCACAGTTGCACGCCGGACCTAATCAGTTATATAAAGGGTGGCCGATTTGCGCATATTGCTAATTAATACGAATAGGAAAGGCGACCTTCTGGCAGCGCCGCCTCTTGGTCTATGCTACGTTGCCGGTGCGGCTGAGGCAGCGGGCCATGAGGTCAGGATGCTGGACTTATGCTTTGCGGCGAACAATTTAAGAAAACTGTTGTCGAGAAACATCCGGTCATTCGAGCCTCAAATAATTGGTCTGTCCATTCGCAATGTCGACAACGTCAACATGTTGCATCCGGTCTCCTATTTGCCGGAAATTGTGCGGATAGCCGGGTATATCAGAGAGATCACTTCTGTTCCGCTGGTAGTCGGAGGATCAGGTGCCAGTCTGATGCCCGCTAATGTGCTCAAGCTTTTGGGAGCCGACTTTATAGTAGTCGCTGATGGAGAAGATAGCTTTGCGAGGCTGATCAAGGCTATCGAGACCGGGGACTCTACGGACAATATCCCTGGCGTAGGGAGAATGATCGCAGGCAAGTTTCACCTCACTGAGCCGAGGCTCGCGAAGTTCAATAGCGGAAGCCCTGATCTAGGGCGGTGGATAGACACCAGGCCTTACCAGAAGATCGGAAGCAGCTACAATATCCAAACCAAGCGCGGGTGCAGACAGCACTGTATTTACTGCACGTACAATCAGTCCCTGGAAGGCAACAGCTTGCGTCTTCGCTCGCCGGTCGACGTGGTGGACGAGATTGAAGAAGCTCTTTTCAAGTATCATCCCAAGACCTTCGAGTTCGTTGATTCTGTGTTCAACGATCCCCGAGAACATTCAATAGCAATTCTCGAAGAGATCTTGCGGAGGTCTTGGAAGGCCAGCTTCACCGCTATGGGCATGCATCCGAGAAAACTGGACGCGGAATATCTGGCTCTGATGTGGAGGGCGGGGTTCCGATCGTTCATGATAACTCCTGAGTCCGCGTCGGACGCAATGCTAAAAAGTTATAAGAAGGGCTTTACTCGTGATGACGTGGTCCACGCTGCTGAGGCCATAAACCGGACCTCATTTGCGGCATGGTGGTTCTTTATGATCGGTGGGCCGGGTGAAACGAACAAGACCTTGCAGGATTCACTCGACTTCGGCCTCAAGTACCTTCAGAAGCAGGGCCGCCCTGTCACGCATGTGGCGCATTATTTCCTCGGCGTGCGCATATATCCCGGCACTGCACTGTGGGATATAGCACTGAAAGAAGGCTTCGTATCGAGCGTGGCAGACCCTCTGGAAAGCCTGTGGTACCTCTCCGAAGACCTGGATCTGGAGAGTGCAGTGAATCAGATGACGCATGCGGCTTCGCTGTGCCCTGAGGTCTATCTCGGATTTGATGAACGGGTTCTGGTTTTCTCCCGGGCGGCGGTTTTCCTTTTCAAGTGCCTGGGGTTTCCGGGGCCATATTGGCGTTATTTTCGCGTCATGAATAGCTTTGGGCTGAGCACGGGGATTCGCTTCATGTACCGGCCGCCGAACATGGCCGCTATGCTGAAAGCTTCATTGAAGCGCCAGGGCTACGCGGGCCGGCTTCTTGGAGGGACGGCGACCTGAGAGCCGGCAACTGCCTGCGGCGATATATGAGCAAACAATACTGCTTTCGAACGATCACCCTGATTTGGGCCGCGTGACAGGAGCATTACCGGAAGTTTGAGAAATGTCTTGCCTTTTGCCGCGTCGGTTGTTATAAATAACCAACCATTTCATTCTCGTTTTTTGTTATTTGGGAGGGCATCGATGACTCTTACGAAGGCTGATATCGCAAAAAAGATAGCTGACGATTGCGGATTCATGAAAGGCGAGGCCACGGAAATAGTTGAAAAACTGTTGGACATAATCAAAGCGAGACTTATTGCCGGGGAGGACGTCATGATCTCTGGCTTCGGAAAGTGGACCGTGAAAGCGAAGCACTCCCGGCGAGGAAGGAACCCGCAAACGGGCGAGGAGCTGATCCTTGACGCACGCCGAGTAGTGACATGGAAGTATTCTCCTGTCCTGAAGAAGGCGGTGAACGCCTCCCTGTCCAAATAAGATCTTCCGGGGCCCACGTCTGTATGGCTTCAAGAAGGGGCCCGACGCCCCCCAGTCCGTCAAGACCATCGGCGCTGTTAGGCCATAACCGTGAAACCACAGGGTGTGGAACTCGGGCCCCTGTGTTTCTTGGGGGGCGAGTTTGCCTCTCCACTGTTAATCCGAGCCATCGTCCATGACTGATCCGACTCAAGACAGCCCCGGAAAAGTTCCCCTGAAGCCTTTCCTCGCTGACTTTCGATCCACCTTGACGGATCATGAGTTGAGGGAGAAATATGACTTGTCCGCAGTAGGCTTCGTAAGCCTCATCAAGGCCCTGCTCGCTCAAAATCTAATCACCACGGGTGATTTGGCCAAACGTCGCGAGATGGCGGTTCAGAGAGACTTGGCCAAGCAGTCCAAATTCCTTTCCGGTCTTTCAATCTGCCCTCATTGCAGCCATCCAAGCCCGCACCCCTTCAAGAAATGCCCCGCTTGCGGCGCGGATGCCTCTGGGCCTGCTTCCCAAGAGGAATCAGAGGATAACGTGCCTAGCTCCGGTGACTACGCTTATGTCGGAGCGGACGGGGAAGATGTGGATGTCGAGATAATCGAGGAAACCGACGAAAAGCCTTCAAGAGAAGCTTCGCGATCAGAGCAAAAAAAGGGGTCCCCCCCCAAGAAGAGTACCCGTGAGAACCGTAGTGTAGGACAGGCAGCGGGTGAAGACAAAGCAGACGGCAAACCTAAGACCTCTGCTCTCGGAGAAATCCGATCCATTTTCTCCAAGTTCAAAAAGAAATGAGGTAATGGGAAAGTCCAAACCCCAGCGCCTCGTTTCAAAATGTGGCGATGATCGGCGAGATTCGATTTCAGATGTTACAATATCCGGGCTGACCACCGAAGCCGGAGGGTACAGGGAAGTCATCCGCATTGCCCTCCCCCTCGTTCTTTCCACTGCATCGCTGACCCTAATGCTGTTCGTGGACAGGATGTTCCTTTCATGGCACGGCCAAGACTCAGTCGCGGCCGCGACGCCAGGCGGGATCACCTATTTCACGATCTGCTCGCTCTTCCTGGGAACTGCGCAATACGTCAATACCATAGTGGCTCAATACCATGGATCGGGAGATAAACCCGCATGCGCTCGAGCTGTGTGGCAGGGGGTCTTCTTTTCCGTTGCGGCTGCGCCTCTGATTTTGGCGTCAATACCGATAGGTAAGATTGTTTTCACATGGAGTGGGCACGGTGTGGCCGTTAGTGAGCTTGAAAAGCAGTATTTTTCGATTCTCATGCTAGGTGGGGTAATGCTCCCTTTGAATGCGGCCTTGTCTTCCTTTTTTTCCGGCCGCGGGCGGACCGCTGTTGTGATGTGGGGCAATCTCGCGGGAAACGCGGTCAATTTCATGTTGGCCTATGTTCTCATTTTCGGAAAGCTGGGCTTCCCTGAAATGGGCATACGGGGCGCGGGTCTCGCAACCGCGATCTCAGGGGCTATACCGCCCTTGTACTGGGGCTTTGTCTTCTTGTCACCTCGATATCAGGCAACCTACAGAACGCGCAAGGAGTTCAGATGGGACCCGAAGCTTGTATTTATGCTCCTGCGTTATGGAATTCCCTCCGGGGTACAATTCTTCTTGGACATCGCTTCCTTCACGATGTTTATCCTTCTGGTGGGACGTCTGGGAGAAGCCGATCTGGCTGCAACAAATATTGCGCTCAGTATCGAGATGCTTGCCTTTCTACCCATGGTAGGGATGTCCATCGCCACTGCGACTCTTGTCGGCGAGTACATCGGCCAGGGCCGGCCCGAAATCGCGCAAAAGAGCGTCTATTCCGCGTTGAAGCTGGCAATGGCTTATACTGCGATTCCGACGGTACTCTATCTGCTTGTCCCCGGCTTTCTTCTGGAATTGTTCAGGCCAGCGGCGCATGCAGGCCAAGGATTTGAAACAATAATGGCCAAAGGAGTGGTTCTGGTGCGCCTCATTGCAATATATACCCTGTTCGACACCATGTTCATTGTCTTTTCTGGCGCCTTGAAGGGCGCGGGGGACACGCAGTTCGCCATGTGGGCACAGGTCCTTATGGCTTGGATCTTTTTTGTTCCTCCTGTCTATCTGATCATCGAGTACTTCCATGTAGGGCTCTTTGCAGCGTGGAGCTGGGTCCTGGTCTATGTTGTGGCACTGGGGCTGATCTTTTGGCTTCGTTTCCGTTCCGGGTACTGGAAGACCATACAGATGGTCAAGCGATTTCCTGCTTGACGCAGCAGGGCGAATGTGGTTAATACTAGCAGTTTATCTGTACAGATTTCTGTCCGAAAAATCAGGCCGAAAGGAGAATTGCTGATGGGGATGAGGAGTTATCTATTTTCATCCGAATCTGTTACTGAAGGCCATCCCGATAAAGTAGCCGACAGAATATCCGATACCGTTTTAGATGCAATGCTGGCTCAGGACCCGAAATCCCGGGTGGCCTGTGAAACGTTGGTCACCACGGGGTTGGTTATGGTGGCAGGAGAGATCACCACAAAAGCTACCGTGGATATTCCTCATCTGGCCAGGGATGCAGTGCGGGCAATCGGGTACACGGACGCAGCCATGGGTTTTGACTGCGAAACCTGCGCCGTACTTGTGACCCTCGACAAGCAGTCTCCTGACATCTCCATGGGAGTCACCGAAGGTGAGGGGCTGTTCAGGGAGCAAGGAGCCGGCGACCAGGGCCTGATGTTCGGATACGCCAGCGATGAAACACCAGAGCTTATGCCCATGGCCATAAGCTATGCGCACTTGCTGACCCAGCGACTGGCCGAGGTGCGTAAGGACGGTGTCCTTCCGTTCCTCCGGCCTGATGGGAAGTCTCAAGTGACCGTCAGATATGAAAACGGCAAACCCCAAAGAGTTGACACCATAGTGGTGGCTGCTCAACATTGCCCGGACGTTACGTACGAGCAGATCAAAGAGGGGATCATAGAAGAAGTCATCAAGAAAGTGATTCCTGCAACGTTCCTGGACGCTGACACGCGTTACCTCATCAATGCTACAGGAAGATTTGTAGTAGGCGGACCTTTGGGTGACTGCGGGCTGACCGGCCGTAAGATCATTGTGGACACTTACGGCGGATACGGGGCTCACGGCGGCGGCGCTTTCTCGGGCAAGGACCCTTCCAAAGTGGACCGTTCAGCGTCGTACATGGCCCGGCACGTTGCGAAGAACATAGTCGCGGCAGGATTGGCGGAGAAATGTCTCCTTCAGGTGGCCTACGCCATCGGCTTCCCGGAACCGGTATCGCTAATGGTGAACACTTACGGCACGGAGAAGGTCCCGAACGAAAAGATAGTCGAAATCGTTTCCAAGCTTTTCAGCTTCAAACCGGCGGGAATTATAGAATATCTGGATCTGCTAAGACCCATTTATCACAAGACATCGGCTAACGGTCATTTTGGAAGAGAAGACCCTGATTTCACGTGGGAAAATACCCACAGAGTAAAGGAAATCAGGGAGTTGGCCGGACTGTAACCTCTTGATTGCATCGGTTGCCAAATTGCCGTCAGCCACGGCGCCACACCGCAGGTTTGGCCAACGGTGTCGAGTTCGATTTGTCAAAGCAACGTAGTATGAAATGCCTTCAGGGCAAGTCGCATAACGTCCGGGGGCTGAACTAAAGGAGATTCTATGGATTATCACGTTAAAGACCTCTCTCTTGCCAAAAGTGGGAGGCTACGGGTCGAGTGGGCCGAGCGAAGCATGCCGGTGCTTCGCATGATACGGGAGCGATTCGCGGCCGAAAAACCCCTTGCTGGGACCGTTCTAGCCGCTTGTCTCCATGTCACAACAGAGACGGCATCGCTGGTTCATACGCTCGCCGCGGGTGGAGCTGAGGTGTACCTATGCGCCTCAAATCCGCTTTCCACCCAAGATGATGTGGCCTCGTGTCTCGTGGACGAAGGCTATCACGTCTTTTCCATAAAAGGTGAGGACACTGAAACCTACTATAAGCACATAGACGCCTGTCTCGATGCCCACCCTCACATCACGATGGACGACGGCGCCGATCTGGTGAGCACCATCCACTCGCGACGGACTGATTTGGTCAAGAACATCCTGGGTGGAACCGAAGAAACCACCACAGGCGTGATCAGGCTCAAGAGCATGGCGGCCAAGGGGGTTCTCCTTTTTCCGGTCATAGCGGTGAACGACTCCGATACCAAACATCTTTTCGATAATCGCTACGGCACTGGGCAAAGCACTGTAGACGGGATTCTCCGGGCGACCAATCGTCTGATGGCTGGTAGCTGGTTTGTGGTGGCCGGGTACGGCTGGTGCGGGCGCGGCCTTGCCATGAGAGCCTCCGGAATGGGCGCCAAGGTCGTGGTGACTGAAGTGGACCCCTTGCGGGCCTTGGAAGCTGCCATGGATGGTTACTATGTGATGCCGATCGAACAGGCCGTCCCTCTCGGTGACTTCTTCTGCACCGTAACCGGCGATATGAACGTGATCCGAAAGGAGCATTTCGAGCGCATGAAGGACGGAGCCATTGTCTGCAATTCCGGACACTTCAATGTGGAAATCGAGATCCCCGCGCTCGAGGAGATGGCGACATCCCGAAGGATGATAAGAGACTTCGTGGAAGAATTCACCATGGCCGACGGACGCCGGATCATTCTGTTGGGAGAAGGGCGTTTGATCAACCTTGCAGCCGCCGAAGGTCACCCCTCGTCCGTAATGGACATGAGTTTTGCGAATCAGGCACTGGCGTCTGAATTCCTGGTCAAGCAGGGCAAGGGGCTCGGCCGGGATGTGCACAGACTGCCCCAGGATGTAGACAATGAGATCGCCCGCCTCAAATTAGCGGCAATGGGCATCCATATTGACGTTTTGACACCTGAACAAGAAAAATATTTGGCTTCCTGGGAAATGGGAACCTGATTCCGTATTCATGACCTCAACAGTTTCCCCTGCCGGCCTCACCTCCGGCGGCAGGGGATCTTACCAACTCCCATGGCGCGGAGCGCCACAACGAAAAATGAAAATGCCGCAAAGGATTGGTGCCACGGACGTGTCGTCCGGTTCCGTGCACGGATGAGTCTCGCACATCCGCGGCACTACTTGTCGAAGCTGCCTCTACGTTGTGAGACGCGCATTCTTATAGGAATGCGCTTTCAAGCGAGTGCGAGTGCGTCGGATGTGGTGACCAACGGGAACCACATCATTCGCGTTGTCCGCCTCTTTTGGCGCGAGCGATGCGGTTCGCTTCGCTCACCGCATCCTAAACGGGCTTTATCTTAACGCCTGCTGGGGGGACTTCCTATCTACCGTACTCCCATGTAGTTTCTTTTTGCCGGGGCACAAAAGAGTTGCCCTGACCGAAGCGCCAGAGTATAGAGACAGCAATGCACACCCGCAGGTCATTCTGCCGGCGACTTTCGGACAAAGGCGCCGCGAACGACAAAGCCGGACAAGCTAGATGACTCCTCTGCCACCTCCTGATGAAAGTGTCAATCGCGCGGGAATTCTCGTGGTGGATGACGACCCCGTAGTGCGGGAGCTGGTTGCGGATGCCATAGCCGATGCCGGTTTTGAAGTTGACGTCTGCGGCGACGGCGTTGAGGCGCTTGGAAAAAATGAAGCGAAAGCTTATGACCTTATCGTTACCGATATGCGGTTACCAGGGCTCGATGGACTCTCGCTCATCAGGAACCTGAAGGCCGGTAAGAGCGGGACTGACGTGATTGTGATCACCGGCTACGGTTCCATAGATAACGCTGTGCAGTGCATGAAGGCCGGGGCCCTGGAATACCTTATCAAACCGTTGAGTGTAGACCATATCCAAATGGCGGTCCGAAAAGCGGTCGAGCATCGAGAGTTAAAACGCAGGGCCCAGGAAAGCGAATTCTACAGGGAGCTCTCGTATATCGACGCGTTGACCGGGATCCACAACCGCCGCTATTTTGACGAGGCCCTTTGCGCGGAAACCCAAAAATCAATGCGCCACGGTCTACCGCTGGTCTTGGTCATGATCGACATCGACGACTTCAAGATTTACAACGACTGCAACGGCCATCAAAAAGGTGACGAGGCGCTGGCAAAGATGGCTCAGCTCTTCAAGTCCGCCTGTCGAGGGTATGACATAGTCGCCAGATATGGCGGCGACGAGTTTGCTATTGTCTTTCCGGGAGCGAGCAAGGAAAATGCTATCGAGCTGTCTTCCCGCATTATGAATGAAGTTCGCACAGCCTCTTTCGAAGGCGAGCACCTTTTGCCTTCAGGATCGTTGAATGTCTCCATTGGGGTGGCATGCTTTCCAGAGCATGCCACCAACAACGAGGACTTGATCAGTGCCTCTGACCAAGCGCTTTACGCTGCAAAAAGGGCCGGTGGCAATACCATCAAGATGACGTGCCCAGCGGCGGAGGACTCTGTCAGCGATAGCAGGTGACAGTTCCTTCGACAATATCTAGGACAAGGAAGAGTAGGACCGGCATCTTGCCGGTCTCTCAATGTTGATCGGCAAGATGCCGGTCCTGCTAATATCGCGTGTAGTCCAAGCAGTCCTGCCTGAATTCTTCAATTATTTCCGGTGTTAAGGTCGGTCGCACTTTAGGGATCATCTCGAGGAACGTCTCCGTCGTGAGGCGATAATCCTCACCTCTAACATATTCCAGTTCAAACGCATCCTGTGTGACCCTTTGAAAGAGATATTCGATGTCTGCCGGCGTGAAGAGGGGAATCATAGGCACTATCCTGTCTACATCCACCTCGCCCCGGTTAGTCTTGGCAAGGTAATGTTCGAATATGGTCCTACGGCCCTGGGCATCCAGGCCGCCCACTGGGATAATGCAATCGAAACGGCCCGGCCGGAGCAAAGCAGCATCCAAATGCCGAATATAGTTGGTGGCGCATGCAAGGAGGATTTTCCCCTTCTGTCTCTTTAGCATGGGCACCTGTTTGAGGAATTCGTTCGTGATCGACTTGTCGATCCTCGACGCCTGTTCGCGGCTCCCGGCAATCTCCTCGAACTCATCTATGAACATGACCACTTCGTCCAGGTCCCGAGCCTCTTCCATAAAGGTTTTCAGATTGGCGCCCACACGATCCGCCCCGTCTGCCATTAGGCTGCTGGGACTGACTTCGATGTACCACCACTGAAGGACTCCCGCGATTGCACGCACGAAGTGCGTCTTACCCGTCCCTGGAGGGCCGAAGAATATAAGGGTCCGCGGCGGACTAACCCCGTGTTTACTGGCCAGTTCGGGCTCCGTCAGCGGAAGAACAATTCTTTTGTTCACTATCTGTTTGGGGGGCTGAGATTCGGAAATGGTGTCCCAAACCGAACGGTCCACCATCTGGCCACCCAGCTCTTTAAGTAGCCGGCCCTTCTCCGCGCCTTCGAGTTCATTGCGGATCGAGTCCGTGTTCTCAATAAAGTCGACGCACGCGACCTT
>Ga0209039_10003350_pt1 | contig 12591 bp, 12 predicted proteins | sample BogFormECP12_OM1_FD_188238 | JGI IMG/M metagenome (GOLD analysis project Ga0209039, IMG submission 188238) | Bog forest soil microbial communities from Calvert Island, British Columbia, Canada - ECP12_OM1 (SPAdes) (version 2) | ecosystem: Environmental > Aquatic > Freshwater > Wetlands > Bog ...
CCATCGACCTGGCCACCCTGAAAGCCTGCACGGACTGCATGGTGGCTTTCGTGGGCAGCCCCGTTACCTTTCTGTCGGTGATGCCCAACCAGCCAGGCAAGGTGTGGGTCCAGAACCTGGTCAAGCTCGAGTTCAAGTAAGTTCAAGTTCGGTCAAATGCTCAGACCTGGTAAAGGATCCAGGCACGAGCGAATTATCTTATTCATAGGAGAGCATCGTTATGAAGTCGATTCGTTTGTCCTTCCTCATCGTATTCGCCTTGATTCTCATGTCGCTGTTCCTCTCGGCCTGCGGGCCAGCAGCGACCCCCACGGCCGCTCCCACCCAGGCGCCCACTCCCGTGCCCACCGCGGCTCCGACGGGCTTCCCGACCCCCGCCAACCCAAACCTGATCCTGGCGACGACTACCAGCACCCAGGATTCGGGGTTGCTCGACGTGATCATTCCGCTTTTCGAGCAGGAGCGTGGGTATACCGTTAAGACCGTGGCGGTCGGTTCCGGCCAGGCATTGACCATGGGACAGCAGGGCAATGCCGATGTTTTGCTGGTCCATTCACCCGCAGCCGAGGTAACCTATATGGAGGGCGGATGGGGTAAAGACCGCGTCCTGGTGATGCACAACGACTTCCTCGTTGTCGGTCCGGCTGCGGACCCCGCCAAAATCAAAGGGCTGGCGCCTGTAGACTCTTTCAAGGCCATTGCCGCATCCGGCGCGGAGTTCATCTCCCGCGGCGACGCCTCCGGCACCAACGCCAAGGAGCTGAGCCTGTGGAAGTCCGCCAGTATTGACCCGGTGGGAACCAAGGCCTCCTGGTACATTTCAACAGGGCAGGGCATGGGCGCCACGCTGACGATCGCCTCCCAGAAATCCGCGTACACGCTGACCGACCGGGCCACTTTCCTGGCGAACCAGTCCAACCTGCAGCTGGTCATCCTGGTTGAGAAAGCCAACGAGCTCTTAAACGTCTACCATGTGATTACGGTCAACCCGGACAAGTGGCCTAAGGTGAACTATGTCGGGGCCACCGCATTCCTGGATTTCATGACGGAGCCTTCCACCCAGGCCGTGATCGGTAAGTTCGGGGTCGACAAGTACGGCCAGCAGCTCTTCATCCCCGATTTCGGTAAAACGGACGCCGATTTCGGATTGCCGGTCGTTCCGACGGCCACCCCCACCGGGAGCGCCGGGCTGGTGGTCACCGGCCTGGTGGACAAGCCGCTCAGCCTGTCAGAAGCCGATCTGCGCGCCATGACGGTGGCCACGGTCACCGCGGACCAACCCAAGGTGGGCTCGCAGAGCTTCAGCGGCGTGCACTTCAGTGACCTGATGACCGCCGCCAGTGTCCAATCCGGCGCCGTTTCTCTGGTGATGACCGGCAGTGATGGCTATTCAGCCACCATCGACCTGGCCACCCTGAAAGCCTGCACGGACTGCATGGTGGCTTTCGTGGGCAGCCCCGTCACCTTTCTGTCGGTGATGCCCAACCAGCCAGGCAAGGTGTGGGTCCAGAACCTGGTCAAGCTCGAGTTCAAGTAAGATCCTCTGAGTCGGGTGGGCCATAAAGGCCCACCCATTTTTACTATGAAGATAAAGCGATTCTTTTCCTTTGCTTTTATCCTCGCCGTTCTGCTCGGACTGATCATCAGCGGCTGTGGAGCCAAACCGCTGTCGGGAACCTCCGCAACCGGCTCAGCGAAAACACCGGTGGTGATCTTTGCTGCCAGCAGCTTGATCACCCCGTTCACCGAACTGGAAAAAGCCTTTGAGGCGGCGCACCCGGAGTATAGCGTGCTGGGCGAATTCCACGGCAGCATCCAGGTGATCCGGCAGGTGACAGACCTGCATGTGCCGATCGATGTCGTTGCCTCTGCTGATGCTTCCCTGATGCCTATGCTGATGTATGCAGTGAACGACCCCGACACCGGTAAGCCGTATGCCAGCTGGACCATCCGGTTTGCGACGAACCGCATGGCGTTGGCCTACCGGCCGAACAGCAAGTACGCCAGCCAAATCAATGCTGACAACTGGTATTCCATCCTCTCTCGTCCGGATGTCAAGGTGGGTATCACCGACCCGCGTTTTGATGCCATCGGCTACCGGGCATTGATGGTCTATGGTCTTGCGCAGCAGTACTATCACCAGCCGAGCCTTTTTTCAGATATGTTCATGGGGAAGCTGACCTACCCCCTGGGTTATTTCTTCGAGGATGGGCAAACCACCATCACTGTCCCGGAGATCGTGGAGACGGTTCCGGGGTCGCACATCATTGTCCGGGGTGCCAGCATCGAGTTGGTCGCCCTCCTTCAGTCAGGCGACCTGGATTATGCCTTTGAATACGAGAGCGTGATCCAGCAGCAGGGTCTGGAAATGGTCCAGTTGCCGGACGCTCTCAACCTGGGGGAGAAGGCCTACGACCAGAACTACCACCAGGTGGAGGTGGACCTGAACTTCCAGCGCTTCGCCTCGGTCAAACCGCAGTTTGTCGGCGAACGCATCGGTTACGGGATCACCATCCCGAGCAATGCCCCCCATCCCACGGCTGCCGAAGCCTTCATCGCCTTCCTGCTGGGTCCGCAGGGTCGCGCCATCATGCAGGCTAACTACCAGCCGCTCTTTGACCCGCTTCCTGCAGACCACTATGCGGATCTTCCTGCCTCGCTGCAAGCGATCTGCGTCCCGGCGGAGGCCCCTTGAAAAGGCGGCGGCTTCTCTTCGATCTGGCTTTTTCCTTTCTGGGTGGCCTGCTGGTCCTGTTTGTGGTCCTGCCGCTCCTGAGCACGTTGCTCTCAACGACTCCGGATGAGTTTCTCAATTCCATTCTCGACCCTGAGCTGCTGCACTCCCTCGGTTTGACCTTCGGAGCGGCGGGCATTGCCACCCTCCTGGCCATGGCGACCGGTGTACCGCTGGCTTACCTGCTTGCCCGGCGTAAGTTCCACGGCAAGCGCCTGCTCGAGGCAGTGATTAACCTGCCGGTGGTTGTGCCCCATACGGCTGCCGGCATTGCCCTGCTGCTGGTTTTCGGCCGGCGCGGCCTGCTCGGGCAGGTGCTCTCACCCCTGGGCATCACCTTTACCGACAACCTGGGTGGAATCGTCGTGGCGATGTTGTTCGTCAGCCTGCCCTTCCTGGTCAACCTGAGTCGGGAAGCATTTGCCCTGACCGACGAGGAGCTGGAACGCGTCGCCATGACCGATGGGGCCAGCCCCTGGCAGGCCTTCTTTCAAGTGACCCTGCCGCAGGCCTGGCGGGGTGTCCTGGGCGGCGCGGTGATGATGTGGGCTCGCGGCATCAGCGAATTCGGTGCCGTGATCATTCTGGCCTACAACCCCAAGATCGTTCCGGTGCTGATTTATGAACTTTATGAGGGCTTTGGTTTGAAGACCGCCGAGCCGGCAGCTCTCCTGTTGATCCTGGTGGCCTTGGTCGTCTTCATCCTGCTCCGCCTTGCACTGCTCCCCGAAAACGAGTAAGATGTGCCCTGAACCAATCATTTTATTCATTCCTCAGGAGGTTTATCATATGAGAATCAGTGCCCGTAATATTCTTAAAGGAAAAGTGGTCAAGGTCATTCGCGGTGCGGTCAACGCGGAGGTCACCCTCGAACTGCCGGGCGGCATCCAGGTCGTCGCCATCATCACCAACGGCTCGGTGGACAATCTGGGGTTGCAGGAAGGCAAGTCCGCTTACGCGGTGGTTAAGGCTTCCAGCGTGATGATCGCCGTGGATTAGGTCGCGCCTCTTTCCTGATTGTGGATCCTGTTTTTGTGCCACGCATCCCGGGGATGGGTGGCACAATCTTCCTGATCATTCCCTGTTTGATTCGAAGCGCATGTTCTTCAATAACCCGGACGTCTGGGAAGTCACCCTGCTCTCGCTCAAGGTTTCCGGCCTGGCGACGGCGATCAGCTTGCTGATCGGTTTGCCTGTGGGAACCGGTCTGGCTCTGGGCCGTTACCCCGGGCGCAATTTCTTACTCAGTGTGGTCAACACCGGCATGGCGCTCCCGCCGGTCGTCGTTGGGCTGGCGGTGGCCATGGTGTTGTGGCGCAGCGGGCCGCTCGGCGATCTGAATCTGATCTACACGCCGTCCGCGATCGTCATCGCCCAGACCATCATCGCTGCACCGGTCGTGACCGGCTTGACCTCCGCCTCCTTGCAACAACTTGACCCGCGCCTGCGCCTGCAGCTGTACGGGCTGGGCGCTTCGCGAGTGCAAATGATCGTCAACCTTTGGCGCCAGGCGCGCCTGCCGCTTCTAGCGGCGCTCATGGCCGGCTTCGGCAGCGTCATCTCGGAGGTGGGGGCCTCGATGATGGTGGGAGGCAACATCCTTCACCAGACCCGTGTCCTGACCACCTCCATCGTCCTGCAGACGGACATGGGCAATTTCAGGAGTGCCATTGCCCTGGCGATCCTTCTGTTGCTCATCACCTTCCTGATCAATTCTGCCCTGACCTGGATCCAGCAAAGAGGCGTGAAGCGATGACCGCCTTGGTGGAACTGCGTGGCCTGCGCGTCGTGCGCGATCGACGCCAGGTCCTTGAAATCGAGCATCTGGCCGTGGAACCAGGCCAGGTGCTGGCGATCGTAGGACCGAATGGAGCCGGGAAAAGCAGTTTGCTGCTCGTCCTGGCGCGCCTGCTCAAGCCCGAGCGGGGTGAGATCTTCTTTAGCGGCCGACCAGCGGACCAGCTGAGCGATCTTGACTACCGCCGCCGGATTGGGCTGGTGCTGCAGGAGCCGCTGCTGCTGGATACATCGGTATTCGAGAATGTGGCCACGGGTCTGCGTTTTCGCCATCTGCCTCGGGCGGAAATCACCCGCAGGGTCGAGACCTGGCTGGAAAGGCTGGGGATCGCTTCATTACGCCTCCGTTCCGCCGCAAGACTCTCCGGCGGTGAGGCCCAGCGGGTCAGCCTGGCCCGCGCCTTTGCTCTTCAGCCAGAGTTATTGCTGCTCGACGAACCTTTCAGTTCCCTGGACTCCCCCACGCGCTCCCGCCTGCTGGATGACCTGCACGCGCTGCTGGCCGAGACCTCGACGACGACCATCCTCATTACCCATGACTTAAAGGAAGCTGCACGCCTTGCCGGCTGGGTGGCAGTCCTGCTGGGGGGCCGGGTGCGGCAGGCCGGCTTACCGGAGCAGGTCTTTTCAACCCCCGTTGACGACGAGGTGGCAGCCTTCCTGGGGAATTAACTCCAGGAAGAACGAAGTGTGCTGGTGAGGGTTAGAAGCGGTTATCCGCTTCTGCGCCGGACGCCAAAGTTAGAAGATCTGCCTCATAAAAGACAACCGAGCTTCAATGATGACAAAATCTATCTTGACTGCCTTTCGGAGTCCCCGGACTGAGAAGCCGCTGCAGTCCCGCGGCAGGAATGGGATGGTTCAATCCATGCCTGGAGCCCAGTTGCCTTTCCGGAAGGTTCCGGAAATAACGGTGTACTTCTGGATCCTTAAATTGTTGACCACCGCGATGGGTGAGGTGACTTCAGATTACCTGGTTCACCAATTCAATCCCTATCGCGCGGTGGCTTTCGGAGGCATCTGCCTTGTCATCGCCTTGGTGCTGCAGCTATCCGTCCGCAGGTATGTGGCCTGGATTTACTGGTTGGCTGTCGTCATGGTTGCCGTTTTCGGCACCATGGCCGCCGATGTTCTCCATGTCGAGTTTGGCGTCCCCTATATCGTATCCACTACGTTCTTCGCCGTCGCTCTAGCCGTCATATTTGTCGTCTGGCATATCACCGAGCGGACCTTGTCCATACACAGTATTAATACCCTTCGTCGTGAGTTGTTCTATTGGGCAACGGTCATGGCAACGTTTGCCCTCGGAACGGCCGCCGGCGACATGACCTCGATCACCCTGCATCTGGGCTATTTGTCCTCGGGTGTGATGTTCGCTGTCTTGATCACCCTTCCGGCTTTGGGATATTGGCTCTTTAGCTTGAACGAGGTTTTTGCCTTTTGGCTCGCCTATATCCTGACCAGGCCCCTGGGCGCCACGTTTGCGGACTGGGTAGGGAAGCCGAAAAGTATCAGTGGCCTCGGGCTGGGTACGGGAGTGGTCAGCCTGTTCTTAACGACGTTGATCGTGATCTTCGTCGTTTACCTGACGGTCACCCGCAAGGATATCAAGTCCGAATAGCCACCGATCCCTCTAAAAGGTCGACGACTTGGCAACTTGCAGGATCGTCGAGTTTGATGATCGATTCACCATCATGGTTGGAGAGCACATCATGGCTGAGTTCAACTCTGAACACAAGGCGGTTCTGGACGATATGCTCTTGGGTCACCCTCAGGTGCGGCCCGGCAAGATGTTTGGTTTCCCGGCATATTATGCCGGCAAGAAGCTCTGCATATGCCTTTATGAGCAAGGGGTCGCGGTTAAACTCCCGGAGGGATCGGCTGCAAAGCTGCTGGAGACGAACCAGGGTGTCGTTCCATTCCGGCCATTCGGAAAGCCGAAAATGCGTGAGTGGATCCAGATCAATTTGAGCCGCTCGGAGGACTACAGGCAGTTCAGACTCGTGTTCGAAGAATCGATCCGGTACCAGTTGATACAACAGGAGAGGGAATAGCACGGTCCGATTCCGACCTCCCTTACCGCGGCGGATCTATTCGTCCGCGTTCGGCTGCCCTTCCCGATAGATCTTCAGCCACCCCCGGGCGTCCTGGAGCTGATTTTTGGGGACAAAGATCTGGACTCGCCCGAGGCCATCCACGGTCACCGCATAGATCCTGCCTGCCGCTTCCTGGATCAGCTCGACTTGAATACCCTCCGCCTCTAGCAGGCTTTTAATTCCTTCTGCTTCCATCCGGCCGTAGACTTCCGTGAGCAGATCCCATTTCAATTCATCCATCATCAAGGCTCCTTAATCGGCCCCGGCTGCGGATGCCCGGAGGGGGCGATTTTTCCATCTCTTCATGCTCTGCTATCTGATTTCAGCTGCGCTTTAGTGCTCCAACCATTTTGCCGCCGTGCGCGGCAGTTCGGCGAGCGGCCCGACCTTTACCGTACAGTGGGGCAGGGACTCGAGAAAAGCGCGGCCGTACTGTTTGGTCAGCACACGCCGGTCATAAATAGCGACCACTCCGTGGTCGGATTGGGTGCGGATCAAGCGCCCGAACCCCTGGCGAAAGCGCAGGATCGCTTCGGGCAGTTGATATTCATTGAAGGGATCTTCATAGGTTTCGGAACGGGCCGCCACCAATGGATCGGTAGGGACGGCGAAAGGCAGCTTGACAATTGCCAGGACCGAGAGGGCTTCTCCAGGGACATCCACCCCTTCCCAGAAGGAGCGTGTCCCCAGCAGAACCGCCCGTTCCGTGCTCTTGAATGTTTCCAGCAGCGCGTTGGGCGAGGCGCCTTCCCCTTGTTCGTACACGACGATGTCGTGCTGGGCCAGGGGTGCGGTGATGGCTTTTGCCGTGCGTTTTAATTGTGCATACGAGGTGAATAAAACCAGGGTCCTTCCACCACTGGCCTTGCAAAGGTTGATCAGGCTACGGTCCAGCTGGTTCTGATATTCCGCAGTGTGGGGTTCGGCAATATCGTTGGAGATGTAAAGCAAGGCGGCATTCTCATAGTCAAAAGGCGAACCGAGCGCCAGCTCGTCCGCTTCGTCGGCGGACAGGGTGTTGCGCAGGTAGGTGAACTCGCCGCTGGCGGTCAGCGTGGCAGAAGTCAGGATGACGCTGCGTTTTTCATGCCACAGGTATTTCTCCACCAGCGGGCCGACCCGGATCGGAGCCGCATTCAGAGCCAGGCGGTTGCTGTTGGGATTGGCTTCCACCCAGTAGACGTAATCGTTGGAAGGCTCCGAGATCATCGACCTGATCGTCTGTTCGGCCTCAGATAACCGGCGGTAGAGGTTGCCGAGATCGCCGAGGACATCTTCCAGGTCTTCCAGCCCACTGTCGTAGAGTTCGCCTGCACCTTTTTGAACTTCTTCCAGGCAGCCGATGAAAAGGCGCATGGTTTCGTCGCATGTCCCCCAGGCGATCTCGACCTCATCCCATCTGGGCAGCGTACGCGTGGAGGGCAGGAGGCGTTCCTGGAAAGCATAGTTTCCGTTCGCTGACCCCTCCCGTTGATCGGCGACGAAGTCTGCCAGCGATTGGAAAAACACTCGCGCTTGTTCCTGAGATCGCCAGGCCAGGTCGGTCGCACGGGCGATGACCTGTTCCAGGGTTGCGAAATCGGAGGGGCGGACCTGATTCCGGGTGGCTGCCAGGAAAAACCCCAACGCTCCGGAGTTCGACCCGCCGATCTCGCGGATCAACCGGTCCAAATCGCCCTGGGTCAGACGGAAGCTCAGGGCGCCCGTGGTGGCCGCCTCCAGGTGGTGCGCTTCGTCGATGATCACATGATCGTAGTCGGCAAGAACCCGGTTCCCGACGGCAACATCCGTAAGCAGCAGGGCGTGGTTCACGATCAGGAGATGGGCATTTTGTGCCGCCTGCCGCGCCCGGAAAAATGGGCAGCTGCCACCGGTCCGCTCCAGGCAGGTCTCATTGGTGCAGGCGTCGTCTTCTGCGGAGACATGGACCCAGACCTCCCGCTCCGCGGGACCGGTCAGGTTGATTTCGGTCCGGTCTCCGCTGGTATTCTCCTGAAGCCAGACCAGCACCTTGGCGAGCACCCGCAGTTCGTCCACCGTTTCCGGGCCATGCCGCCGAAGCAGGTCGAAACGCCGTGGGCAGAAATAATTAGCCCGTCCTTTCAGGACCGCGGCGCGCAGATCCAGACCGAGGGCAGCACACATGTCCGGGATATCTTTTTTAATGAGTTGGTCCTGCAAGTTGATCGTGTTGGTCGAGATGACCACGCGGGTATTGTTCTTCAGGGCGAACAACGCCGCCGGGACCAGATAGGCGAAGGACTTGCCAACCCCTGTACCGGCCTCGACCAGCAGATGATTTCCCTTCGAAAGGGCATCGGCGACCGACCGCAGCATTTCAACCTGCTCCGGACGAAATTCATAGTGTTCAAAGTAGTGGGAGAACGGTCCGCCGTGTTCGAGCACGGCCGCGCTTTCCTCCGTATCAATGGGCAGGGGATCCCTGGGAACCTGGAGCGGCGGGCTTTTCTGATCCTGCTCCGCTTCGAAGAGAGGCCCGTGGGCATGGCCCTTCGCTTTCCTGGCCGCGACCTTCTCTTTCGAGCGGGCCCGCAGGATCTGCTGAAAGGCCCAGTTACCGTCCCATTCGATCGGCTCCCCGAGACGGACGATCTCGGCCAGGAGGTCGATCGGGAGCTCCTGCGCCTGGGCAGTCAGGCGCTGGTAGACGGCGTGGGTGACGCGCGCATCGTCCAGGGCGCGGTGGGTTGCTGGAAAGGGGATTCCAAGGGCTTGCCCGAGCGCCCCCAGGTTATAGCGGCTGGCCGAGGGAAGCAGGATCGATGCCAGCTCGTAGGTGTCGATGCGCTCATTCAGGGTGAACAGGTTGTATTTTTTAAAAAAGGAGAGATCGAACTGGATATTGTGTCCGAGGATCGGGGCGTTTCCGATAAAGGCTGCCAGTTCCCCCAGAATATCCCCCACGCGGGGCGCCTGGCGCACCATTTCATCGGAGATGCCGGTCAGGCTGCTGATGAACTCGGGAATATGCCGGCCTGGGTTGACCAGGGTTGTCCATTCCGCCTCCACGCGATTCCCGTCGAACCGTAGCACGCCGATCTCGGTAACGGCGTCCGCTTGGGAATCCAGCCCGGTGGTTTCGATATCCAGGGAAACGATGGAGGTCACGACGCAAGTTTACCATGCGAAGAACAAATTGGCGGATCCGCGCGATGGAGGCGGATCCGCCAATTGCAAGCCGGTCGAAGGCCGATCATTCCTCTTGTTCCGGCTGTGGTAATACCTTCTCCACCTCTGCCAGCGTCAGCGGCCCAATCGGCTTTTCCTTGGATTTTGACCGCATAAATTCCTTCAGGTCCTTGGGTGTCAAGGCAGGCAGGGGAGTATCCTCGGCCTTGATCTCCACCTGCGGGTGGGCGAACAACAGGGCTGCACCGATCTCCGGAACCTCGACTCCCTCCGGCAGCTTTTTTTCGAGGAATTGTTTCACCGCGTTGGTCTCGGCTCCAGCTTCAAGGTCCGGACGACCCAGGTTCTCCTGTCCAAAAATGCGCATGTACCCCTGGAGGAAGCCGCCTCCTTTGGCATGCCAGCGCTCTTTCTCGTAGGTGATGGTCCCTTTTTGATAGAAAGGCAGGATTGCCCAAATTCCCGCCGGGCCGACCAACAGGTGGGAGGCAGGGGTCAGATAATGGTAGATGGTGTACTCGCGCCCGAGGCCCTTGAGACTTTTGTTGATGAGTTCGAAGGGTCGCGGGCTGCGGCCCCAGCGGTTGCCATAGTAGATACCGACCTGTGAGAGCAGGAATCCCACCAGGAGGGCGCCCAGGGAATACACGAATTTGTCCGGGTATTTGAAGGTGATGATCAGGCCGACACCCAGGATCGCCAGGGCTCCAATGCTGGTGTATTGACCGACGCGGGAATTGCGCTTGACGAGTTTCTCATTGACGACCGATTTCATTTTCTCTCTCTCGATTCTTTTCCTAAGGATTGCTCGATGGCCGTGCGGATCGAATTAAGGATATCGGCCTCGACGGCGTTCATGGCCACCCGGGCCGCATTCTTGATCGCCAAGGCGTCGGAACGTCCATGACCGATGAAGACCAGGCCGTTCACTCCCAGCAGGGGCGCGGCGCCCTCCTCGCTCGGGTCCATCAGTTTCTTGATCGATCCCAGGGCGGGTTTGACCAGCAGGCCACCCAGCATCGCCAGCGGACCCCCGGAGCGGATGGCCTCCCGGATCTTGTCCACCAGGAGTTTGGCTACCGCCTCCGACGATTTGAGCATGACATTACCGGTGAATCCGTCGGTCACGGCGACATCCACGGCGCCGCCGATCAATTCCTTGCCTTCGATATTGCCGACGAAATTCAAGCCAGAATTTTTGAGAAGTGGATAAGTGCTTTTGATCAGTTCATTACCTTTGCCGGCCTCTTCACCGTTGGAGAGCAGGCCCACCCTTGGGTTCTGGACGTGGCGGACTTTTTCGGCGTAGATGCTGCCCATGATGCCGAACTGCAGCAGGTTTTCCGGTTTGCAGTCTGGATTGGCCCCGATGTCGATGACCACACATGACCCGGTCGCGGTGGGAAATACAGGGGTCAGGCCTGGCCGGTCTACGCCCGGGATGGTACCGAGGCGGAAGTAGGCCGTCACCGATGCCGCGCCGGTGTTCCCGGCCGTGACAAAGGCGTCTGCGTCGCCGTTTTTCACCAGGTCCATGCCGACGGCCATCGAATTCTTCGAGCCTGCCCGCCTGGCCTTCAGCACCAGCCCCAGGCCTTTGTCCTGCATGGTCAGCATATCCGGGGCATGCACGACCCGGAGGGAGAGCCCTTTCGGTTTCTGGGTTTCCAGCACAGGCTGGATCTTGGTCTCGTCTCCGACCAGGATGATCTCCAGACCATAATCGCGGGCGGCCATCACCGCTCCGGCGACGTCTGGTTCAGGATAGTCGTCGCTCCCCATGGCATCGATGACAATTCGGGTCATGAGCCGTTCCTCCAGCCTGGATTGCCTGTTATGATTCGGAATCCGAAAAATATTGCCTGGAAAATGTCCGCACCGATTTGGTTGACATGCATTACAATGTGATTATAATACCCTCTCGGATGCGCTGGTGCTGGAATTGGCAGACAGGCATGGTTGAGGGCCATGTGCCGCAAGGCGTGAGGGTTCAAGTCCCTCCCAGCGCACTGGACAGGTGGCCCACAGAGGGTTGCCTGAAAGGTCGCCATTTCACACGTTGAGGAGGAAGAAGGATGAAAACCGTACGTTTTGCCAGTGTGCTCATGCTCGTTGCCATCGTGCTCGTGGCCTGTGCACCGGCTCCCAGCAGCACGACCACCACCACAGCAATGGGAACTCCCGTTGCCACCATTCCTGCAGATCAGCTTGCTCAGAAAGGCCATTTGTTATTCTGCACGGATTTCCCCTACCCTCCGCAGGAGTTTTTTGATGATAGCGGCAACCCCGCGGGCATGGATATCGAGATCGGCAATGAGATCGCTCATCGAGTGGGGTTACAGCCCGTGTTTGTCAACAGTGTTTTTGATTCGATCATCGAGGCAGTCACCGGCGGCAAATGCGATGCGATCATCTCGGCCATGAACATCACCACCGACCGCTCGAAGCAGATCAGCCAGATCGAATATTTCCAGGCCGGGCAGTCATTTGTTACCGTCAAGGGCAACCCCAACAAGATCAACACACCCATGGATTTGTGCGGAAAGTCAGCCGCGGCGGAAAGTGGCACGACCGAAGCCGACTATTTGCAAGGCACGGGTGATTATGCGGGCAAGGGCCTGACTCAGCAATGCACTGCGGCGGGCAAGCAGGCGATCAACGTCGTGGTGGCCCAGAAGGATACGGATGCCCTGCAGATGCTTCAATCCGGCAAGGTGGTCATCTATTCGGCTGACTCGCCGGTAGCAGCTTACTATACCGTCTTGCACCCCGACCAGTTTGAGCTGGCGGCTGGCGGTCAGGTACTGGAACCCG
>Ga0209039_10003351_pt1 | contig 12591 bp, 12 predicted proteins | sample BogFormECP12_OM1_FD_188238 | JGI IMG/M metagenome (GOLD analysis project Ga0209039, IMG submission 188238) | Bog forest soil microbial communities from Calvert Island, British Columbia, Canada - ECP12_OM1 (SPAdes) (version 2) | ecosystem: Environmental > Aquatic > Freshwater > Wetlands > Bog ...
ACACGGTATAATTCCTTCCGGCGTGAGCGTGTATTTTTTGTGTTAGGCATAACCAAAGATTATACGTCTCACGCCTCTTTCTATTCATGCACCAACGCCGTCGCCAACTACAATATTGATTGGAACTCTCTCTTTTAGCAGTCCTTATTCTAAGGATTTCTGTGACTGTAACCTTGGTCTCGGTCTGCCTTGTTTCCCAACTTGTTTCGTTCTACAATATATCTGTCGTCATCGGCAGGCAGGGATCGGTTTACAAGCAATGGATACTCTCATAACTACAAGACGAGTATATTAAGAGGAAGATTGTCTTTCTTTAAATAACGTTTATCAAAAACGATCTCTACTACGATCTGAAGATAGACCTATTAAATCAATCCGAGAGGTTATATTCTGTGGAACCGCAAAAAGGCCTACATCGTCCTTCGGGAATTGATGTTATCGAACATGTGATCTCTGCCCGTCATGGTTTCATTGCATATATTCCATTGATCATCGCAACGATTGCACTGCTTATCGCCGCACGTGCAGATGTTTTTTTCTATAATCCAGGAGTGGACGCTTACCAGTGTTACGCAACAGCTTTTTGGTTTGGGTCTAAAACAACCCAACTATTACCAGCTTCCCAATGCCAATTCATCCCGCAATTCGCTCAATATCATTCATTCCCATTGGAATATCCTCCGCTGTCCCTTCTTATTTTCTCATTGCCCCTGCTTGTGCCGTTGGCCAATTACCCAATCGTCTTCGCACTGTGTATGGCATTAACGGCTTTCTTTATTTACTGGCTGCTCTTGAGGGTTGGACCACGTGGCGCAGGGACTGTTTTCGCAGCCTGCCTTCTGGTCGGTTGTCTGGTAACCGCTTTTGCACGATTCGATCTGATCCCCGCAGCACTGACCTTGCTCTGCTTGATTCTGGCGGAGCGCAAACACTGGACTCTAGCTTATGTGTCACTGGCCCTGGGCGTGTTAACCAAACTGTATCCAATCGTCCTTTTTCCATTGTTATTTCTGGAAGAACAGCATAACAAAGCCGACTTCTTCCTCCCGGATTCTTCTATCACACTGAAAAAGATACCGACCGTTTTTCTGCGCACCATACAGAATTCACGTAACTGGCACTGGAAGAACGGGCTGACATTCATCGGTTTGGTGTTCGGAGTTACTGCCTTTTCTGCGGCATTTAATTCAAAAGGAGCTTTCAGCTGGGTTTCCTATATGGGTTATCGTCCCTTTCAGGTTGAATCGATCGGAAGCGCTCTATTATGGCTAGCGTCCTTCCTAGGTGTTCCGATTGAGTGGAAGACCACTTTTGGTTCTTTGAATACAATAAGCCCCATCGCGGGTGTAATTTCTCAAAGTTTTGTCATTCTGTTCTGTTTGGGTTATATCCATATTTTGATCCAGCAGTGGAGAGGAAAGATGGACCTCATCCAGGCTTCCCTGGCTAGCTTGTTGGTGCTGGTCGCCACAGGTAAAGTCTTCAGCCCTCAGTATCTTCTTTGGCTGATCCCACTACTGGCATACAGCGCAGCTGGTAACCGGAGGTTGTTGCTTTACTGGGGCGGAATTTCCGTTCTGACCACTCTCATTTTCCCGATATATTATCTGGTGATCCCAATCATCATTGATTCAGCCCTAGTCCCAGGTTTCCTACCTGTAATCTTTCTCCGGGACGGGTTGTTCGTGTTGCTTACATTGGCCTACCTTTTTAACTTCCTGAACTTGCGCGAGCGCAGTGCAAATCCAGGGATTAACCTTGTAACGCTTCCTCAAATCCAAGCATATCGGAAGGTAACCCTCAGGATGGAACAGGCTGCCAGGATCGTGCCGCGCAAGGTCCTACTGACCTTTGAATGCCCGGACCGGCGGCTTTGGTAGTTGACAGGTACTTCGGCGATCCGCACTCCGCGCCGGGCGGCCTTCACAATCATCTCGGTTGGCCAGCCGTAGGTCATTTCCCGCATCTTAAATTCAATTAAGATCTGCCTGCGGATGGCGCGATATGGGCCTAAATCTGTAATGGAAAGGCCGTAAAGTGTGTTCATCAAACGGGATACCAACCAGTTCCCGAAGCGCTGGTGGGACGGCATTGCCCCAGATGCGATATGGCCCAATTCACGAGAACCAAGCACAAAGTCAGCCTTTTCTCCCAATATTGGTGCTAGCAACAAAGGTAGGTCGGCTGGTGAAAAACTATAATCACCATCCAGGAATAACACAACATCCGCCTGGTTGGCTTCAGCCAGCCCCGCCGCGCAGGCGTATCCGTAGCCTCTTCTGGGCTCGAAGACCACCTCAGCGCCAGCCCTGCGTGCTTCCTGGGACGTAGAGTCGGTGGAGTTATTATCTACAACAATTACATTGACAGGCGCAGTGGCAAGCACTTCTTGCACGAGCTGGTAAATATTCCCGGCCTCATTCAAGGCTGGAATGATGACAGCAATGGCGCTCAAATCTAAACTCTATTCTTGATCAAATCCAGAATTACATTCTGCTCTAAAAACCGCCGCGTGTGAACCGCTCCCAACTGATTATTTTCTTTCGTATCCTTCGACAGCTTGGAAAGAGATTCCAAATCATCCACATCGTACCAGACAGGCAACGAAACAAGATTTAAACCCTCTTCTTTTGCCAGCGCCATGGTCTCCGCGGCCACGCTGGGCGTGCTCATGCGCACCTCCCGCAGCAGGCGCGGGATCGGCTGCCTAGTTCCGATTAAGTAATACCCGCCGTCCTCGCAAGGGCCAAGGCATATGTCTGCGCCATCCGCCAGCAGAGTAAAGGCCCGTGAAAGATATCGGGATGGGAGGGTCGGGCTGTCGCTGTCCATTATGACAACGCGCTGGTACCCTTGCGATAAATAGGTTGTCAGCGCCTGGTCCAAGCGGGCTCCCAGGTCAGAGCCTTCTTGCTGGATCAATTGGAAGTCCGGGGCGAGGCGCTGAAAATATTCGGGCTCACTGAAATATGCAATCACCTTCTGTGTATCCTCCACCAGTCTCACCTGATCCAAGGTATCGAACAAAAAACATTCATAAAGCTGGCTGGCTTGCTCGGGGGTGAGGGGCGGAGACAGACGGGTCTTGGTTCTCCCGGGTGCAGGGCGCTTGGCAACGACGATCAGTGCATTGAAAAAATCAGGAGGCATAGGGCAGGATTTTACTCTATCGGGAAGTCTGGTGGTTTTTTCCAAGAGAAGTTTTTTGCCCCGATGATGAGGAATATATATAAAGGAATGAATTCCACCAGGTCGCCAAGAACAAGAAGGGGGATAGGCAGTCCGGGGATAAAAGCGAAATAGATCAGCCCGACCAGACCGCAGAACAGCCACCAGCCGGTCCAGGAATCGATTCTAGGCAGTCGCAAGGTTCCTATTCGTTTAACACCCGTTTCCAAAAAAATGGCGACCAGCGGTAACAGCCAAAGCATATACCATGCAAACAGATCCTGTGAAAGCAAGGTAAAGACACCAATTGGCCAGATACATCGGCGTAAAGCAGCTTCTCCATCCAAAGCGGGATGGAGAACACTCCAGACTGCAAGGACACCGATGATCGCCAATGGAAGCAAAATCAGCCCTCCCGGCAGGCTCAATCTGACCGCCGCGAATATGTTTTGTAAAGCGAAGACAAGTGGGCTCACGTCGGAGAGTTCTTGAAAGTAATTGGGCAGGTATCCCAGCACCCGGCTTCCGCTGGTGAGCAAATAGGGCGCATAAAACAGGCCAAGCGCCGCGGCGAAAGATAATGGCATAGTCCATCTTCCTTTAGGGTGCTGTGGACGCCATAAAAAAGGCAACAGCAGGGCCGGGTATAGCTTGACAGCTGTGGCCACTCCCAGCAGGAAACCCACCCACCCATCCTTCTCGCGCACCCGTGCCCACCAGGCACCAACAAGGAGCGGTAAAACCAGGCCGTCGACATGCGCAGAATGAGCGGTCTCGAAGATTAAGAGCGGCGACCACAAAAACAGCAACACGCGCGCTTCGGAGCGCCCAAGGTCGCGCAGCAGGCCCACCATGAGGATGCCAGCCATAAGACCACCGGCGGCCATAACAACTTGAAACCAATGGATGTTATCGGGCACGATGCGCCAGAGCAGGAAATATGCTGCCTCTGCGGCCGGTGGGTAAACCGTCACAACCGACTTTCGGTTGATCCAGGGATAGATTTGTTGATCTCGTAAGAATGCCAGTTCGGGTGCCGCGGGGGGATAACGGTAAGGGCTAATACCATGCGCCTGCACTCTTCCATCCCAAATATAACGGTACATATCATCTGATAAAGCCGGCCGCGTAAAAACCAGGATACCCAGCATGCAGGCAGCCAGAACAAAAATCCCGAGAAGGGACATTCGATTAATTCTTGTCACTTGGAGAATCAATAAACAGGCTACAGCGTAGAGAATAAAGGCTGTAAAGAAAATCAATACAAATATGTAGGGGTGATTGCGCAGGTCGCCAAGTGCCAGCGCAGCCAAGCAGAGGCTGATCAGCAGGAAGCCCAAACCTGCAAGCGGCCATTTGTCAGAGCGATTCAGCTTCTGCATGAGGGGTTATGTAAGAGCCAATAGGATTTTCGCCAGCCGATTGCCTTTTCCCGCTCCGGCTTGCAGGCGCGGGCGCAGCCAGGCATCCAACCCAACTGAACGCCCGGTGGGGACGGCCAGGAAGATCAACCCCAGGATGGCGAGCATGAGATAGCTCCAGTACCACTCGCCTGGTACAGCCGACACGCCGAAGAATAAGTTCATGGCCTGTAGAAGCCCGACCAACCCTCCCAAACGAGTGAATAGGCCCAGGAGCAAAGAGACTGCCACAAAAGCCTCCATTAGAAAGATCAGCCAGCCCATCCAGGCGAGATTGGGTATGACCAGGCTTTTTACTAGCGAACCTTGCAAGGGTATCAAAGAGTAAATGCTCATCAGACCGACCCAATCGCACAGGCCGGTGGTGCGTGCAGTGATATTGGTGGTCACTGCAAAATTGGCCGGGCACCCAAAGGTTGGCGGCAATTTCCAGAGCAGTTGGGTAAACCATAGAATGCCGATACCAATCCGGGAAATAAACAGTCCGGCCCGGCTTAAATTATCGACCACAAGATTGTCGGGTTTAGAATGCTTTTTCATCAGAGCCTCCATTTCTCCTAGAACAGAATGAGCACAGAATATTTTCACAGAAATCCTGCTATCCCAACCGGCGCGCTGCAAATAAAACCGCCAGAATGGTCATACTATCCCGGATTTCACATTCCAACACCATTTTGAGGACCTTTTCAAAGGGGAAAACGTCGATCTCCAGAAATTCGGTTTCATCCGGTCGGGTTTGTACTTGGGCGAGCCCTCGTCCAATATAAAGGTGGGCAATTTCGTGCATGATTGATTTACTTGTATAATAGCTGCTGATATGATCCAATACACCTGCTTCATAGCCCACCTCTTCGCGTAATTCGCGCTGAGCCGCATCCAGCAGTCTTTCGCCGGGCTTAACTCCTCCGGTTGGCATCTCCCAACGCTGATTTTCCCCAAAGACATATCGATATTGCCGGACCATTACCACATGCATGTCATCCAGAAAAGGCAGCACACCCACGCAGTCCTTGCACTCTACCACTCCATAAATGGTGGTTTTCCCGTTTGGCATTTCCACGAGATCTTCCCGCACCGAGGTCCACGGGTTTTGGTAAACCGGACGGCTGGAGAGCGTCTTCCAGGCTTTTGGAGGCATATCTTTTTTTCCGAATCTATCTTCAATCTGTCTTTATAGAAACCGTAGGATCAGGCCGACGGATACCATCGTAGGCAAATAGCATTTGCCAGATGCGCCAGGCCGCCTCGACCTGGATCTTGAATGACATTTTTGATTCTCCCCTGGTGCGTTCAGTAAAATGAATGGGAACTTCGCTGATATGGTATTGCAGACGGTAAGCCAGATAAGCCGTCTCCACCTCGAAGACATATCCATTCGAATAAATTCGGTCAAAAGGGATACCCGCGAGCGCCGGCCGTCGCCAGAGACGGTAGCCAGTTGTCAAGTCCTCGTATGGCATTGACAGGATGGTGCGTGCGTAGAAATTTCCCCATCTCGAGAGTGTTTTCCGCCAGAACGGCCAGTGCGGATCAACGCTGGCGCCGTTGATGAAGCGCGAACCGAGCACCAGATCGAAGCTTTCTAGCTGTTTCACCATGGCTACCAAGTCAGCCGGGTCGTGGGAACAATCCCCATCCATCTGGGCGACAGCATCCACATCCTTCTCCAGGATGGACCGGATTCCTACTTTGTATGCGGAGGCAACTCCCAATTTTTCAGGACTGTGCAGCACACCCAGCCTCCCGGGTTCGGCTGCGGCCAGCTGATCGGCAATAGTTCCAGTACCATCCGGGCTGTTGTCGTCCACTATCAATATGCTCAGTTCCAAAGGCAGCGCCAGTAGAACGGAAACCAGCCTGGGCAAGTTCTCTGCTTCATTAAAAGTGGGAATCACAACACCGATGTGCAAGGATTCTCCGATGGTCTGTCAAATTAAAGAACGATTCTACTTCTCACGTTAACAGAAAAATCCGCCTTTGGTGAAAATCATTGAAGGTATGGTTGCGGTATCTGTTTTTTCGGGAGAGACCGTACGATCATCCAGAACTCCTCAGGTTATAGACTCCAGAAAACACCGCAGCTGGCGCAAGCTTGGTCGGGATGTTCACTCAACAAGTTTGTTCTTAATTTTTGGTAAGGTGGCTCATTCCAGATTTCACTGAACGGATGCTCAAAGAGGTTTCCTAAGACCAAGCTTTCATAATCATCGGTCGCGAAGGGGGAAATACAACAGGGCAGGCAGTTGCCGTTCGCCGTGACATACGCGGTTGTCCAGGGGCGCATGCAGGCTTGCCACGGGGCAAAATTGGCAGTCCGGGCGGCTGCGAGGCTGTTCGCCGCATCGCGTCCACCCGAAGCAAGGAATTTGATTCCAAGTTCAGAACTCAGTTGGATACATTCTTGGATGGCTCTGCCCTCAGCATCCTCCTCTTTGCCAAAAATCGCCATTTCGTCACGAGCCAACCCGTATTGTTGGTCGGGCTGGCCGGCAAAATAAACCATGCGCTGCAGGTAGACCTCGGGTACACCCAGATTGGCGGCCAACCGTAGCAGGTCATGTAGGTCCTGTATGTTCTCCTGCGTTGCCACGCACCAGATCGAGATCTGAGGCGTGGCCGATCCCAGGCGTTCCTTCATTCTGACCAGTTCCTCCAGCCCTATTTTTAGCCTGGGCAGGAGCGCGGCCCCACGTATGCGGGTGTAGGTTTCGTCCTTCGGACTGTCAATGGAACAGCGGTACTCGTCCAGGCCGCTCTCAATCAATTTTCCCTGCCATTTGCCTGTCAATAATGTTCCATTGGAGTTGATGATCACCTCTACTTCGCGCCCCTTGAGATACTTGATGATCTCCGGCAGATCCCGGTTGAGCAGCGGCTCGCCGATCCCATGCAATAGGACCCGCTGCATGTTCGGAAACTGTTCGGCGATGGAAATAAATTCGTTAAGAGTCAGGGACTTGAGCGGTTCGCGCTCGAAGTAGGTGCGTGGACAGGTCTGGCAGAGCAGGTTGCATCGGTTGGTCACTTCGATGTAGATCACCTTCGGGCCCAATTTCACATCCGGGCCGCGCAGACTGCCATCGGGCAGGCAATAAGCATCAGGCAGGAACCTTTGTTCGGGCAATACCGATGAAAATCTCTTGTTTGCCAAGGCTGCTAATTGAATCGCCGTTCGGGCCACGATTGTCCTCCAATAGGAATAACCTGAGGTCATTATAGCGTCCTTTTTCCCTTGAAGTGATCCACAAGTTATTAAGGAATTCTTACCGATTGCTTTCACAGTTTGATGCATTCCCTTTGCATAAAATGGGCGCAACGATGGATTTAAACCCCCGCCTTACTGATTCGCGGCTGGGTTTTTATGAACATTAGTCGACGATCCCTGGTATCGTTTCAATTCAAGTATGAGCGATGGTCGATCATCAGGATATCCAGAATTTGTAATAGAATATCCATCAATCCTGCGCAGGCAGGATCTTGTTCAATCTCGATTGAGGCCCCAGGAAACTGATGCGGCTTTCTGAAAGAACAGCCGGGACGTCGAACAGACCATTCGGCAAACTTGGTGAGAGCCGCAATACCAGGTCTTCCTGTCGAATCTTCAGAGCCTGACACTTCACGAAACTTGGGCGTGCGGCTGTGTCAATCGGAGTTTGTCAAATGAGCCATGCAAATAATTGGGCGAATCCCTCCAATGCCAGCGATCAAGAAATCGCTGAAATGGCATCTGGGCTTGAGGAGCGTGGTCGGGCGCCTGACCAGCTGCAGGTAAACTCAGCGCTCATGAACGTGCTCGCCCCGGCACCTGGCGACCGCCTGCTCGAAATCGGTTGTGGGAGCGGTGTCCTCTGCCGCTGGATGGCATCTGCGGTCGCTCCAAATGGCAGGATCACCGGGCTGGATATTTCTCCCCAGCTGATCGGCATCGCCCGGGATTATGCTAGTGGGGCAGTCTTGGCTGATATAATTCAATGGTGCACTGGGAGGGCCGAGGCTCTGCCTTTCCCGCTTGCCAGTTTTGACGGAGCACTGGCTGCCCGCTTATTTCTGCACGTTTCCAACCCGAATACAATCCTTCGGGAGCTGGCCCGTGTGGTTCGTCCCGGTGGTAAATTGGTGGTGATGGATTGGGATTTTGACACGGTAGCTGTCGACCATTCCAACCGTGAGCTGACTCGCCGAGTGCTCCATTGGCGTTGCGATCATTACGGCGGAAATAATTGGAGCGGGCGGCAATTATGGAGGCAGATGGCATCCGCTGGCCTTTCCAGTCTGAAAGTGGTTCCCATAGTCTCCGTGGCCTCTCGCGAGCAGGATTCGCTGACGCTCTCCTTGTTTCGGGCAGCTCAAGTTGCCAGGGATGGAGGCGGGATTACCTCCAGCGAGCACGACGCGTGGGTGGAAGAGCTTAAATCCGCCCTGACGGCCAGAAGTTTTTTTGCCAGCATTGTTTATTTTATTGTTGTCGGCGAGCGATCATCCTCTGCCTTGCTTTGATAGGTTTTTCTCAACACCATCAATCATTAGAAGAGAGCGAAATTAGGAGGCGGAAAAGTGGGATACTCGGTTGGGATTGGGTTGACCAACGATTGCAATCTTAACTGTGCCCATTGTTATCGTGACACCCAGACCATCAGCTCGCTCAGCCTGTCCCAGGTAAAAGAGATTTGTAACCTGATTCCGGTGGAAAGCATGGGTATGGGGACCGGCGAAAACGCGCTGAATCCGGAGTTCAATGCGATCGTGAGCTATTTGAGCGATCGAGGCATCAGGCTCAACATCGCTTCGAATGGATACAGCCTGACAGTGATCCCCGAATCCATCCTGAAGATGTTCAGTGACGTTGAGGTATCCATTGATTTTCCGACTGAAGCGGAACACGACACCGAACGCGGCTCAGGGAATTGGGCGTTGGTGCACCGGGCGATCGAACGCTGTCAGCATCTCGGAATCGAGGTTTCCATTCTCTCGACCTTAATGTCCACCAACTTTGACAAGATGAACCGGATGGTGGCCCTTGCCCGTTCAAACGGCTGCAATCTTCGCGTAAATGCCTACCAGGCGGTGAAAACTGAAGCTTTTCGCTTGAATTATTCTGAATTTTGGGAGGGTTACCGCCGCCTCTTCTCAGCCGGCCTGGTTGTTGCCTGCAGTGAACCGGTGGTCAGGGCGGCGATGGGTCTGCCTGATGTTCAGTCTCCGTGTGGGCGACGCAGCATCCGCATCAATCCGCGCGGCCAGATCATCCCATGCGTTTACTGGCCGATAGAGTCATCGGATGGGCTGACGATAGCTGACCTGGCCTGCTTGGGAGAGGGGGTCTTGAATGAAGACGCCTTCCGTACTGCCCGCATTGACCCCCCGCTGGCCTCAGACTGTGCATGTCAAGGAGGCTGTGCCAGCCGACGAGCCCTCAACCGCATGTTGGATGCCCACGATGATTTCTGTCCATGGGTAAGGGGAGACACGATTAGTCTGGAATGGAAGCCTGCCCCCGCTAAAGACTTGATGCGGAGTGGTAATGTTTGCACAACTATCGTCGTTTAAAAAAATGGTTGCCAGTGTAGTGCCCAACACAATAAAACAAAAAGGAAAAGGAAATAATGGATACTGCCAAAGCAATAGTAATTATATTCAAGAACAACGGATTGGGCCTGACCAGTGAGCAATCCCTCCAGGATAAACTGACAAAGACTTTCCTGACGCTAACCCAACAGAATCCCAATTTACCACGGGCGATCTGTTTTTACACTGAAGGCGTAAGGCTGGCCTGCGAGGGATCGCCTGTCCTGGATGAACTCAGGTCGCTGGAAGCCAAGGGAGTAAGGCTCATCCTCTGCCAGACCTGCCTGGATTATTTTGGACTCAAGGACAAAGTGCAGGTAGGCATCGTGGGAGGGATGGGAGACATTATCACTACCATGTGGCAAGCCGATTCTGTAGTCACGGTATAAATCTCCCGGCCATTAATAAAAAGCGGGTCATAAAATTCAGTAATGACCTGATATTTTATCTCCGGGCAATATTAGTACAACCTCTGCTTTGGTAGTTAGCATATCTGAGAGATCGAAAATAAAATTTGGGTCATTCAGCCTCCCGGTATGAATGAGTCGGGAAACCGAATGACCCTGTAGTCATGAATGGGTTATCGATTGTCTCTACGGAACCGTATACCGATCGATCCACGTGAGCAAGTCGGAAGTTCCTACAGACCAGACGTCGCTGGCAGATGCCGCAGCTACACCATTGAAGCGGCCCCCACTGCCAGGATAAGGAGCACTGACGCGACTCCAGGTTGCTCCATTCCAGTACTGCAACTGCCCGTTATCTCCAACCGCCCAGACATCGTTCGAGGCAATGGCGGTTACCGCGGACAGAATTTCGTTGGTCGTTCCCACATTGTAAACGAGACTCCAGCTGATCCCATCCCAGTGATAGCTCACTGGTGCAGAGAGGTAGCCCTCGTTATAAGGCCATTGGCGGTAGCCCACTGCCCAGACATCATAGGCGGAGGTGGCTGAGATCCCTTTAAACGCAATGTATTGGCTGCCACCGGGGGGCAAGGGGAACGAGACGTTACTCCATACGCTTCCATTCCAGTGCAGGATGACCTGCGAACCGACCGCCCAGACGTTGTTCGAAGAGATGGCTGTGATGGCGTAGAGCTCTGCCGTGCCAGGGTTGGAAACGACCGTCCAACTCGTGCCATCCCAATGCATGGTCAGTGCCTGCAGGCCAGACTGGCTCGACTGTTGGTACCAGCCGACCGCCCAGACATCATTAGGAGAAATGGCGGCGACGGCAGCCAGGTCATTGCCATTGTACGCGCCCGGGTTCGGACTCGAGACGATGCTCCAGCCATTGCCGTTCCAGTTCTCGGTCAGTGTCTGATAGGGGGCATAGGAAGGGTCGCCAGAATGGCCCACGGCCCAGACATCGTTGGCGGAGACGGCAGCCACCCCATTCAGTTCGACATCAGGTTTTCCCGCCGGATTGGGGCTGGTGATGACACTCCAATTGCTGCCATTCCATTGTTCGATCAGACTCTGCCTGATGTACAAAGGTGTGCCGCTGGGAGCAGGGGAGAAGCCAACCGCCCAGACATCGTTAGCGGAGACCACCGTCACGGCGTTGAGCTTATTCCCGTAGGTGCCAGTGCCTACGTTCGGGCTAGAAACAATTTTCCAGGTACCGGCGACGACGGTCGTTGGGCCTGGCGTTGGGGTGGCAGACGGCAATCCAGTTGGTGTGGGTGTGTTGGTTGGGGTGGGTGAGTGTGCGGGCGTTCGCGTTGGGGTCGGAGTTCTCCTGGAAAACATACCGGCCGGATCAGGTTGTACTCCGGCGGTTACCATGCCCATTAGGGCACCAGTCAGGAGTAGGACGCTTAGTAACAATAGTGCTTTATTGAAATAATTTTGATTCGCGTTCATCGTGTACCTTTCTGAGAACTTGAGAATGTTTCGATTGGAGTTGAAAACTATGCAACAACAAGTTTGTTCGATATCACCTGCTCATTAAAAAGACCACGTTGTCCAACGTGCATTATAGAGATCCGCTCTATTTATACTTCGAAATCCTTATGCTTCTCTTACAAGAATCTTAACGGTTCGTCGGGGCAACGCAGCAATGGCGCAAAGGAGCGTGAACAGAAGGAATTAATCGGGGCCCCAGAATGCGGGCCAGCTTCATGTCGCCAAGGATATCCACTCGCACACCCTTCCTTAGAATGCGAGCGAAATAAATCCCAAAACAGCGATGAGCCTGTTTCGCCGATCGATCAGTCTGGGTATTCTTTAATCTGGTATACTTCTTCGGTTGGTGTTGACAGGGTTGCCCCAAACTGTTGACTGGGCCCTGTTTAAGAATTCCAATGTACTTGTATATATACTCAACCAATGGATTCGGCGAAAATGGCAGTACATTGGTTGGGAGAAGCGTAAGCGCAGATTTGTTCTTTTAAGCCATTGGTTGAGAGTTCGAGCCTCTCCGCGCTCACACA
>Ga0209039_10003353_pt1 | contig 12579 bp, 10 predicted proteins | sample BogFormECP12_OM1_FD_188238 | JGI IMG/M metagenome (GOLD analysis project Ga0209039, IMG submission 188238) | Bog forest soil microbial communities from Calvert Island, British Columbia, Canada - ECP12_OM1 (SPAdes) (version 2) | ecosystem: Environmental > Aquatic > Freshwater > Wetlands > Bog ...
CCGGCTTTTCCAGATGGCGGGATTGACCGGCAAGAACTTACACCGGCACCAAGGTCAAATTTTGCTCAAAATAGTTCGCAACTGCGAAAGTTGGGCTAAAACTAAGAATTCTTCTTCCCTCGCCCCCTTGGGGGAGAGGGAAGTAAATTCAAAAGAATACGTCGCTTTCACCATCGTCATCTGCGGAGTGAATTCTCCCCCCGCTCGAACGCAATTAAATATAATGGTCATTGCCCCACAGGGCTGTGGAGGTAACCCTTAATGTCTTTGGACAAGTCCACGCTACAGGCTCTTCCCAAGGTTTTGCTGCACGAGCATTTGGACGGCTCCTTGCGCCCGCAGACCATTCTTGAATTGGCCAAGGACGCCAAATACACCAAGCTGCCGACGGCCGATCCGGAGGCGCTGGCGGACTGGTTTTATCAGGGAGCCTATCGGGGGGACTTGGCCGGCTACCTGGAGGGCTTTGCCCACACCATCGCGATAACTCAGACGGCTGAGGCGCTGGAGCGGGTCGCCTACGAAGAGGTGGAGGATTTGAAGAATGACGGCGTGGTCTATTTTGAGACGCGGTTTGCTCCCGTTTACCACACCAAGAAGGGGCTGACCAACATGGACGTGGTTTCTGCCGTGCTCAAAGGGTTGGAACGGGGACGAAGAGACTTCAAAATTCCGGCGGGATTGATCGTCTGCGCCATGCGCAATATGAAAATCTCCCTGGAGATGGCGGAACTCGCCGTGGATTTCCGCGACCGGGGGGTGGTGGGATTTGATCTGGCGGGTGAAGAGGGCGGTTATCCCCCCAAGAAACATGTCGACGCGTTCCATTACATCCAGCGCCAGAATTTCAATATTACCGTCCATGCGGGTGAGGGCTACGGAAAGGAATCCATCTGGCAGGCCATTCAGTATTGTGGGGCGCATCGCATCGGTCACGGGACGCGGCTGATTGACGACATCATCGTGACGGATGGGGCCGGGGTGAAGTTGGGCGGACTGGCGCAATACGTCCTCGATAAGCGCATCCCCCTGGAAATCTGCCTTTCCAGCAACGTTCACACCGGCGCCATTCCCGCTCTCGCCGAACACCCGTTCAAGGTGCTTTATCGGCAACAGTTCCGCGTTACCCTCAACACCGACAATCGGCTGATGAGCCGCACCAGCATGAGCAACGAATTTCAGGTGGCCATGGATACGTTTGGCTTGGGTCTGGATGACTTCGAAAAGATTACCCTCAATGCCATGAAGAGCGCTTTTCTGCCTTACGCGGAGCGCTGCCGCATTATCTATACGGTTATCAAACCAGGCTACGCCAGAGTCCGTTACCCCGAGATTTAGCCTCCGGTTGGCATGTCTTACCGATCGGATCACGCCATCAAGCCGATCCTGCGCATAATGGCAGCAACTCTCGGGCTGGCTTGCAGGTCATCAAAAGCGGGATTAGTTTTCAAGTAGTAGATGGCGTAATCCTGCTCTTCCACGGCTTTCTCCAGCCACTTGATGGCCAGATCATGATGCCCGAGCCGGGCGTAGATGTTAGCCACGTGATAGGGAGAAACATCCGTCAAAACATAGGGCAGCCGTTGGGGACTTCCCATGTCTTGGGTGGCAAGTTCGAGCCGTTTCTGCCAATAGCCCAGGGGACCACCATGGGAATAAGCCTGCCGGAGTGAATTGCCCAGCGCTTCGACCTTTTCGGCGTCTTCCCCTGCCAACTTGAGGGCCACTTGGTGTTCGGCAATGGCCTCTTCCCAAAGCCCCTTTTCCACGAACACTTCCCTCAAGATCCTATGAGCGATGTAGAAATGCCTATCCATTTCGACCGTGGTTTGCAGTTGCTTGATGGCTTGGTCATATTCGCGTGCCAGTAGGAATACCTGACCCACAGAGGCGCTAATGACCAACGACAGCGGGTCAAGTTCCTGGGCGCGTCTTGCTTCGGCGATTGCCGCGGCCTTTCTTCCCACGCAGACGAGGGATTCCGCGTACCATTGGTGGGCGGTTGCGTAGTTGGGATTAATTTCGATGGCACGCGCATACTCGCGCAGCGCGCCGGAAAGGTCCCAATCTTCGGCAGGCTTGATCGAGGCCAGGGCAGCGTGGGCCTCCGCCAGGGAGTCATCAATCTCCAGGGCCTTGTGCGCGCATACCTTCGCCTGAGAGTACGCCTCGCGAAGTGGCATGGTGGTGTAAAGACCAACCACCAGGTAACACTCCGCCAAGCCCACATAGGCGAGCGCATGATGGGGGTCCATAGCCACCGCCTCTCGAAAACACTGGATGGCTTTCTGGATATCCTCCCCGGTTCTCTTATTCCAGTAGAACCTCCCTTTAAGATAAGCCTGATAGCTCTCTGGTCCCGGGGAGTACGCCTGAGAAATAACGGATTTACCGGTCCAACGGGCACGCAAGTTTCGCGAAATTTGCATCGCAATCTCGCGCGGCAGATTTGCAAACGCGGAAGGCCCCCGCTCGTATTGTGCCCCCCAAATGTGCTCATCCCCAAGCGCATCCAACAGTTCCACGCTGATGATGAAGGTGGAACCCCTGCGCAAGATTCTCCCGGTCAGAATCTTTCGGACAGCCAGATCCCGCGCAACTTCCTGGGGGTTGAACGCCTTGCCTTTGAAACGGAAAACGGAGGTCCGGGAGATAACTTTCAAGTTTGGCAATTGCGACGCGTGGTTGATGATGCTCTCCGTAATCCCGTCAGAGAGGTAGTCGCTTTCCGGATCGACTTGAAAACTTGGGTCCGAGCCGACCCATTCGAAAGGCATGACGGCGAGCGACTCAACTCTGGAGAGGAAGAGGTAAGAGACAATACTGGCCGCGGCGGCGACGAGGATGACAGCAGAGAAAAGCCACGAATGGAGCCCGGCTACGCCAGCCGCGATCACACTCAGCCCGATCATCACCGGAAGCTTATGGACCTTGATCTTCTCGAGGCTCCAGTGGGCAGATACGGCGGGCCCGCTCGAGGAAGGTGTGGGTCTCCTTTCGGGGAAGGCTGCACGCCGCTCGACCCTCGTTTCGTTGTTACTCTCTGCGATCTGCTGGAGATGATCCAACCTTTCCATCTCAGCTTCTATTTCCACCTTTTGCCGGCAACGCTTGAGATGAGAGAGCATCTCGCGCGCCGCTTTATATCGGCGTTCACGATCTTTTTCGAGTGCCTGTCGGAGGATCTGCATAAACCCCGCCGGGACCTCATGATTGGCCAGGGGGAGGGGGTCGGGATCTTTAAGAAGAATCAGGGAAATGACATCTGTGGTGGTCTGTCCCTCAAATGGTAATCGCGTGCAAATCATCTGATAAAGGACAACGCCGAGACTCCAGAGGTCAGTGCTGGCATCAAGATGCAGTCCGCGCACCTGTTCTGGTGACATGTAGCTCACTGTCCCCGTTATCTGACCAGGGATTGTCAGAAACACCTGGGCGCTCGTGGGGAGTGTTTCCGGGGTGACCTCCTGATCCTTCTGATCGAATATCTTGGCGATTCCGAAATCCAGTAGTTTGACACCGGATTCGGTGAGCATGACATTGGCAGGCTTCAGGTCGCGGTGTATCACCCCTCCGCGGTGCGCTTTGTCTAAGGCATCCGCGATTTCGATCCCCACCTGCAGAACCTCCATGATCGGAAGGGGACCGCGCTGGAGGCGGGATTCAAGCGTCTCACCTTCCAAATACTCCATCACCAGGAATTCGGTGCCGTCCACGTTCCCGACATCAAAGAGCGCACAAATGTGGGGATGGCTCACGTTGGATATAACTTTCGCCTCGCGCGCGAATCGTTCCTTCAGGACGGGGTCGGCTGAAAGGCTGAAGGGCAGGACCTTAATGGCAACAATACGGCCTAGGCGCGTGTCTCGGGCTCGGTACACTTCTCCCATACCTCCCGCGCCAATCTTCGACTCAAGCTCGTATGGTCCCAGCTTGGTGCCGGGCAAAAGAGTCATGATAGCCATACATTATACGGTGACGTACGCCTGGCACAACAGTTTCGGATCAATGCGTGCTGGACGAATCACGCTTAAACCCCCGCTCCCGAGTGTGCACGCTCAAAGAAAATGCTGGTCAAAAGGGCGCGGAAAGATTTCCGCAAGTCGCAGCGTCTGCCGGAAGCCTTGAAGGTTTGCGAGAATCACCTCGATGTCGCCGCAGAACTCCCAGAGGAGCTGCCGGCACGCGCCGCAGGGTGAAGCAGGAGGCTCGCTGGAGGTCACGACAACTAATTGCGTGAACTTCCTTTCACCCTCCGAGAGGGCCTTCCACAGTGCCACGCGCTCGGCGCATACCGTCAGGCCGTAAGTGGAATTCTCGACGTTGCACCCCGCGTAGACCTTGCCGCTCGAGGCCAGCAAGGCCGCCCCCACTTTGTAGTGGGAGTAGCCGGCGCAGGCGTTCTCCCGCACTTGCACGGCGCGCGCGATGAGTTCTTCAGGATTCATGGCTGTAAACAAGTCGTCAGTTCTCAGTCATCAGTTATCAGATGGAAAAAGTCGGAGGTCGGAAGTCAGAGATCATAGAATCTTCACTCTCGGCCCTTGGCGCTGGGCTTTCTACTGACGACTGAGAACTGACTACTGAAAACTATCGACCAGAATTTAACTCCTTTCGCCCACTTGCGGCAGGACCGCATCGAGAAGATCGGCGAGGTGGCGCGAAGCTGCCCGCCCGGCGGCGAGCACCTCCTCGTGCGACAAGGGCTTTCCCGCCAGTCCCGCGGCGTGATTGGAAATCGTGGCGATGGCCAGCACGCGGCATTTCAACTGCCGGGCCGCCATCACTTCCGGCACGGTGGACATTCCCACCGCGTCTGCACCCATGCCCTTCAGGGCGCGAATTTCCGCCGGAGTCTCATACGTGGGTCCGAGCAAGGAAGCGTACACGCCTTCGAAGCATGGCACGTGCAGCTTGCTGGCCGCTTTCCGGGTGATGCGGCGCAAGCGGGGATCGTAGGCCTCTGTCAAATCCACGAATTGCGCTCCCCAGCGCGGGTCGTGAACCCCCACGAGAGGATTCACTCCTTGCAGGTGCAGGTGGTCAGAGAAAACCATGAAGCCGCCGGGCCTAAATTTCGCCGCAATGCCACCCGCGGCGCAGGTCAAGATGAAGGTCTCGACCCCCGCCAGCGCCAGCGCGCGCACGGGAAACACTACGGTTGCCGGTGCATGACCTTCGTAACAGTGTACGCGGCCTTCCAGTATGGCCACGGGAACCCCTTTCCAGCTTCCCAGATGGAGGGTGCCGCCGTGCCCCTGCACGGTTGTTCCGGGGAAATGAGGGATGCGTTTGTAGGGAATTTGTACTTGCGTCTGCAACCGGTCTACAACCTCATCCAATCCCGAACCGAGCGTGATGGCCACACGCGGCGCGAAGCCGTGAGAGCGAATATATTCCGCGGCTTCCTCCGCCTCTTCATAACCATGCGGCGAGCGGCGAGCGTCAAGTGATGTGCGACGTGCCATTGTTTACACCATTTCTGCTTTCCAAAATCAAGATGGTCGAAACTCGAAAATCGAAATTCGAAAGTCGCCCATTTATCCAATTCCGAGTTTCGACTTTCGAGTTTCGTCTTACGTTCACGCCAGCAGCAGTCCGGCGATCGCGGCCGCCATATAGTTGGCCAATGTGCCGGCGAGAAGTGCCCGGAATCCCATTCTGGCCAAATCTTGCTTCCGTGTTGGAGCCAGGGCGCCGATCCCGCCGATTTGAATCCCGATGGAAGAGAAGTTGGCGAACCCGCAAAGAGCGTAAGTGGCAATGGTGAACGAGCGCTCGGCGATGTGGCCCTTAAGCGGACTGAGCATGGAAAAGGCCACGAACTCATTCAACACCAGTTTGGTCCCCATCAAGTTCCCCACCGTCGTGGCGTCCTTCCAGGGAACACCCAGCAACCACGCCACCGGCGCCAGGGGATAACCCAGCAGGGTTTGAAGGGTGGTGTGAATGCCCCCCAAGATCAGGTTAATCAGCGCGATGAGCGCCACAAATGCTATCAGCATAGCTGCGACGTTTAGCGCCAAGTAGAGGCCGTCTGAGATCCCGCGTGACGCGGCATCCAAAAGGTTGATGGGCTTTTCTTCCTCCGTGATTTTGATATTGCCTGTGGTTATGGGATGGCCGGTTTCCGGAACCAGCATCTTGGACAGCACGATGGTTCCCGGAGCGGTCATCACCACGGCGGTCAACAGGTGGCGCGCCTCCGCTCCGAACAGGACATATGCACCGAAGACCGAACCGGCAATATGGGCCATGCCCGCCGTCATGATGGTCATTAACTCCGATTCCGTGAGGTCCTTCAGATAGGGCCGGATCACCAGCGGCGCTTCCGTCTGCCCCATCATGATGCTGGCAGCGACTTCCAGGGACTCGGCGCCGCTCGTCCCCAGCAATTTGACCATCGCCTTGCCGGTCCACTGCACCAGGGTGGGGATGACGCGCAGGTAGTACAGGATGGACATCAATGAAGCCACGAAGATAATCATGGGCAGGGCTTGAAAAGCAAAGACCACCCCAAAGCTTCCTTGTTTTTCCCCCAGCGGGCCGAACAGAAACGTCGAACCGGCAAAGGAACAATTCAGGACACTCACGAACGCCTGCGAGACCTTATACATCAGCCAGTAGCCCAAACCCGTGCGCAGCACGAATAACGCCACGAGGATTTGTAATCCCATTCCCCAGCCCACCGTGCGCCAGGGAATGGCTTTCCGATTCTTGGAAAGCAGGACGGCCACCGACAGGATCACCAATATGCCGAGTAGCGGAATCAACCGTGTTATAGACATTGCAGCACGCGCTCCAAGACCAATGGCGGGGGAGATACTGGACTCGGAGAAATGGCAATCGCCTCGCGAATCATATCAAGCGCCCTCGGCACGCGCGAGCGGTCATTGGAATAAAGATTGCAAACGCGTTCGCCGGCGCGGACCGCGTCTCCCACCTTCTTCTCGAAAACCAACCCCACCGCGGGATCAATGGTGGCGTCCGAACGTTCACGCCCAGCGCCCAGAATCATCGACGCCGCGCCCATCACCTTCGCCTCCAAGCCGGCAATGTACCCGTCCCCGGGGGCCACGACGGAATCCTCAAACTGGGCCTGGGGCAATAGCGAGTAGTCCTCCAGGGCGCGCGGATTGCCTCCCTGTTGTGCCACGACGCGCGCCAACCTTTCCAGCGCCTGGCCGCTGGCGATGGCGGAATCATACCGCGTACGCCCCTCATCCAGAGAATCCGTCACGTTTCCCAACACCAGCATGTGGGCGGTCAGTTCGCGGCAAAGCTCCACCAAATCACGTGGGCCGCGCCCCTTCAGCGTTTCCACCGACTCAATGACTTCCAAGGCATTCCCCACCGCATTGCCCAGCGGCTGGCTCATGCTGGTGATCAAAGCGTGAACGCGCTTGCCGTGCGCCGTGCCGGTATTCACCAAGCTCGTTGCCAGCGCGCGGGCATTCTCCAACTTTTGCATGAATGCCCCCGAACCGGTTTTAACGTCCAGCACCAGGCCGTCAATGCCCTCCGCCAGTTTCTTGCTCATGATGGAGGCCGTGATCAGGGGGATGGATTCGACCGTGGCGGTGACGTCGCGAAGGGCATAGAGCTTCTGGTCCGCAGGAGCGAATTCCTCCGTCGCTGCGCCTAAGGCGAGGCCGCAGGACTCCAGCACTCGATGGAAGTCCCGGAATGACAGGTGGGGGCTGAAGCCGGGGATCGCCTCCAGTTTGTCCAACGTGCCGCCCGTGTGCCCCAGGCCACGGCCGGAGATCATGGGCACCAGGACCCCCGCGGCGGCGGCCGCTGGGGCGATAATCAAAGAGGTCTTATCACCCACGCCGCCGGTGGAATGTTTGTCGACCTTCGCCAGGGGCATGGCAGAGAAGTCCAGAACCCGCCCCGACCGCAGCATCGCCTCCGTCAGGTCTGCTGTTTCGCGTTGATCCATGCCGCGAAAATAGATCGCCATCAGCAGGGCCGAGGCTTGATAGTCAGGGATTTCGCCCCGCGTGTAGCGCTGGACGAAGTCAAATACCTCCGCCTTGGTCAGAACCAAGCCGTCGCGCTTTTTCCGGATTAATTCAGGCGTGTCCATGCTCGGATGCGAGTTTCTTCTTTGCGCCCCGTGCCTCAGTGGGCATTGTCCTCTCTCTATAAGTCTTAATTCGTAATTCGTAATTCGTAATTGATGATTCCCCGCCTCTGCCATTCCTTTTCGAACTCTTCCCGATGCGGAAACGATTTCTGCGTTCCCACCCGCGTGGTGGAAAGCGCCGCGTAAAGACTGGCTCGAGTAAGAGCTTCCTGGTCGGTCAAGCCTTCCCCCAGGAACACGGCAAAGCTGCCGATGAACGCGTCACCCGCGCCTGTGGTGTCAACGGGGTCGACCTTGAAGGCGGGGATCAATTCCACGCCTTCCGATGTGGCCAGCAGGGAGCCGCGCTCGCCCAGCGTAATAACAACATGCGAAAGGCCCCGCCCGAGCAAATATTCCGCACACTTCCTGGCATCTTCGATCGTGTGAACGGGGAGGCCGGTGATGGCCTCCGCTTCGCTCTCATTGGGTACGAAGTAGTCCGCCGCGACAACTTCTTTGAAATCCGGAGGCCGAAAGGGGGCAGGATTCACGATACAACGAATGCCCTTCGACTTGGCGAAATGAATCGTGTGATAGACGGTGGCCATCGGGATCTCGAATTGCAGCAGGATGGTGTCCGCGGTGCTGAGAAGGGGCGCGGCGGCATCCACATCCTGGGGAGAGAGCGTATCGTTCGCGCCCGTAATCACCACGATGCTGTTCTGGCCACTCGGGTCCACGAAGATGGGTGCGACGCCGGTGGAGATCCCTTCCGCGATTCGCACATAACCGGCATCGATGCCCTGGGATTCGAAGTTCTTAATCGTGGCGGGGCCAAACAAGTCGCTGCCGACCTTGGCGACCATGCCGACGGAAGCGCCGCAGCGGCATGCGGCCACGGCTTGGTTGGCGCCCTTCCCGCCGAACCCCATGTCGAATTTCTTTCCAAAAATGGTCTCGCCCGGCCGCGGAAACGTGTCGTTGAAGGTGACGAGGTCAACGTTGGCGCTTCCCACCACTGCAATCTTAGCTTGCTTCGCCATAATTCCTCCGGGATCGGGACACGGAACACGGGATACGGGACACGGGATACGGGACACGGAAAACGGGACATAGGAACATCGCACGGACCTGTTTTGTAGTTCCGCGGCCTCTCACAAACCGTTGACCTCTAGCCGCGCATCCCGTATCTCATATCGCGTATTCCCATGTCCCGTGCCCCGTGTCCCGTATCCCGGCTTTAGGACGGTTCCTCATCGGCCGGCATGTTCGCCTGCTTGGGCCGTCCGGGAAGAACAAAGTGCTTTGCGCAGCGCGGCCGGTAAGCATCCCCGGGCATCAAGGTGGGGCTCTCGTAGGAAGCGGGCTGGTCATTGATGAGCCGCTGCGAGAAGAACGCTCGCGCCCCGCATTCACAGTAAGCGATGCACCAGGTGACGTTTCCGCCATAGGCATTCACCAGCCACAAGAGCGCCAGCATGTCGCCGAAGGGCTGGCCGCGGAAATTCAGGTCGAGCCCCGCGGCAATCACGTCATAGCCCCGATCCAAGAGAGCGCGCGCAGATTCGAATAACCCATGCACGAATTGGCCCTCGTCGATGGCCACACAATTAACCCTTTTGCCAATGATCCGCTCGCGTTCACTAATGAAGGCGAACATCTCCCAGGGATTGGAGGAATCGAACTCCACCGCATCCATCTGGCGGTGGCTGAGCTGGTTGCGGCTTTGCACCACCCCTTGCGCGCTCTTGGTGTCATCCTGGGGTTTGAAAAGGATGACGGCCTGGTGCGCGTACTCCTCACGCATGGCGACGCGCCGGATCAACTCCGCGGTTTTGTTGCTGCGCATGGGGCCAATCACCACTTCGATTGTTCCCGGCATATCACGGTCTCCCCAGAGTGAAGATGGCGACAGTCTATTCCAAAACCAAAAATGTCAAAAGTTTTTTCGGCGCTCCTTGCGTGGCAGGGGCGTCCCGCGTATGTAACATCATGGCCAAGATGGCCATGCCACGATATGCTCAAGGAGCGCCGGTCGAAACGCCATTCGTATTAGAATCGTTGTGTCAACATCGTTGAACAAGGCAAAGCTCATGATGAATCTTGCAGCGCTCGCGAAAATCTCCAAACTTCTAGCCGAGCGGTACGGTGCGCAAGGAAAAGCTGCCGCCGATCGATTGCAGAATTGGCTGGAGGGCGGCGTGCCGATGGGATTCCCGGATGTCCTGGCCCGGCATTTGGAGGAACAGCACGTGCCGCTGCTCTTCGACGCCTTTTGGCAGGTGCTTCCCTTTGGCACCGGTGGGCGTCGCGGCCGCGTCGGCTACGGGTCGAATCGATTTAACCCCACCACCGTGGCCATGACCGTGCAGGGCCATTGTAATTACCTGTCGGCGGCTTTCCCCGGCACGGAACTCTCCGTCATCGTGGCTAATGACGTTCGCGTGTTCAATGATATCGCGGGCGTTTACCGCTTCCTGGGAAGCGACCACCCATTGCTCGGAACATCGTCGAGGTCGATCGCAAAATTGGCTTGTGAGATCTATGCCGGCAACGGGGTTGTGGCGTATCTCGCCGAGCCGGAAGCGGACCAGTCGCTCCTGAGCACTCCCGAACTGTCTTTCATCATCCGCAAGCTTGACGCAGCGGGCGGGGTCAATATTTCCGCTTCGCATAATCCTCCCGACGATAATGGCATCAAGGTTTACGACGAGTACGGCGGCCAGCCGATTCCACCCCATGACCAGCGCCTGGCAGACGCCATGGATCAGGTCACGGAGGTGCATCGCATTCCCTTTGCCGAAGCGCTCGGTCGTGGGCTGATTCGCAAAATTCCGGACGGCCTGCACGATGAGTACATCGAGGAATATGTGCGCTTGTTTGGCCGCGTCTTCACTCCCCGGCCCGATATTCCCGTGGTCTACACTCCCCTGTGCGGCTGCGGACTGCGATCAGCCGGGGCGGTGATGCGGAAGCTGGGTTTTCTCCTTATGTCACCACCGGATCAAGGTCCGGATGGGACCTTCGCACCCATCCCTTTCAAGGCGCCCAACCCCGAGGTTTCGGAAGCCACCGTGCCCGCCACTCGCTTTGCGGAATCCGTGGACTCGGGCGTTGTTCTTTCGAGCGATCCCGACGCGGACCGCGTGGGCTTGGAGGCGCGACTCGCCGATGGGTCCTGGTATCACTTCGACGGCAACAAGATTGCCACGCTCCTCTGCTACTACCTGATGCTCGACCCCGACGGCCCGCGGCGGCGTGGTTTGGTGATGGAAACGCTGGTGACCACGAAAATCCTGGGTCAAATCGCCGCGACGGCGGGGGACTCCTGGATCATCGACGACCTGCTGGTAGGGTTCAAGTACATGGCGAACGTCCTCAAAGTCCTCGAGCAGCGCGGACGATGGGGAAACGTCTGTACGCGGCCGGAATCGCTGGTGCTGGCCACGGAAGAAGCCCATGGGCTGATGCTGACCTCCACAATTCGTGACAAGGATTCTGCGCCGGCGTGCATGTTCCTCGCCGCCCTCTATCAAAAGGTGCGCTTAGAGGGACGGAACCTGTTGGACTACTATATCGAAATACTGGAAAAACTCGGCGGATACGCGGACACGGGGCGCTCCATCGTAATGACCGGGGCCGAGGGAGGAATCCAGCGGGACCGCATCGTCGCATCGCTGCGCGCGTGGTTGCCGAAAACCCTGGGGGGCCGGGCCGTCCACAAAGTGGTGGATTACTGGAATGAAGACCTATTCGGCAAGTTGCAGAGCAGCACGGATCAACTCTCACGCAACGTTCTCCAATTTTTCCTGGACGGCTTCATCGTCACCGTCCGCCCTTCGGGCACCGAGCCCAAGTTGAAATTCTATTGCCAACTCGTGCCGGTTGAAAGGCCGCAGGGCCGAACCGCAGGCCCTGCCCTACAGGGGATGGAACTGATGCGCGACTTGACGGAACAAGTGGGAACCATGGCGCGCGCTGTCTATCAGGAATTATTGGCCCGCCTGGATCTTGACCTGGGAGAGCCGGGCCTGCTGCTCCCCGACCTCATCGACATCGGCCGAAAACAGGAGTTTGAGCGCCAAACCGTTCCGCAGCTTCGCGAGGCGATTGCGCAAGGCCGCTTCAAGAACCTGGATAGCCTTCTGGATTGGCTGAGGCGTGAAGTGGCGGCGATGACTCCCGGGGCCGATCCTCTTCCTGCCGTGCGAGCAAGCGTGGCCCACCTCTGTCGGGAATGGGAGAACGAACTGGGAGGGACGCCCCTTCTCGCCGAATTGGCAGCGTGGGCGGGGCCGCGTGTAGTGTCCTGAGAGGTCGGGATCTCGAAGTACTCCATCTTTCGCCGCGGCCAGGAACTCTTCCTATTCATGCACATTGACGACCTTGACCGCGCCTGGGATGAACTACGCCGCCGGTTTCTAGAATCCACCCGTTGTGGGAGTCGGATCTGACCGTAGCACCGAGATTGCTGGCAGCCGTGGCACAACCCGCCACCACAAGCA
>Ga0209039_10003355_pt1 | contig 12570 bp, 9 predicted proteins | sample BogFormECP12_OM1_FD_188238 | JGI IMG/M metagenome (GOLD analysis project Ga0209039, IMG submission 188238) | Bog forest soil microbial communities from Calvert Island, British Columbia, Canada - ECP12_OM1 (SPAdes) (version 2) | ecosystem: Environmental > Aquatic > Freshwater > Wetlands > Bog ...
CTCAAGAGTGTTTGTAGAAAGGACTTATGACTGGACGCAGATTACCAAAAAGCTGGAAGTCACCTTTGATCGTCTCTTTTCCGAAGAATTTATGAAGGTTCGAACTTTCAAACGTCAACCGCGCGTACAGAACAGGCAGCAGGCTGGTGTCAGACCATGAGACCTAAGGTCACAATCGGCATATGCGTAAGAAACAACCAACAATTCATCAAAGAAGCTATCAACAGCATTCTTGACCAAGACTTTCCACATGAACTCATGGAGTTGGTTTTTGTTGATGATGGAAGTGAAGATGAAACACTTTCCATTATAAACAGTTATGTTCCGAGAATGCATGTTAATGAAGTGAAGGTTTTTCACCACGAATGGAGGGGACTTGGACCGTCAAGGAATGTTGTGGTAGACAATGCTAGCGGAGACTACATTATTTGGGTTGACGCGGACATGATATTGCCAAAAGACCACGTAGTAAGGCAGGTTGAGTTTATGAACAAGAACCCGAAAGTTGGCATAGCGAAGGCAAGATATGGCATGATAAATCAAGAGAGTGTTGTTGCAGTTTTGGAAAACGTCCCTTTCATGCTATATGATTCAAAAGGTGTGTCATTTGATTCGAAATTGCCGGGAACAGGTGGATCAATTTATCGTGTTAAAGCGATTCGACAAGTGAGCGGTTTTGATAACGAAATGAGAGGCGTAGGCGAAGATGAAGACGCGGCCTTTAGGATTAGAGAGGCTGGGTGGCTTCTTAAGCGAAGCTCCGCCATTTTTTACGAGAGGCGAGTTCGGACTTGGCGGAATCTTTGGAGCAAACATGTCTGGTATGGTTATGGCGACTATCAGCTTTACCGCAAGAATCGTCAGATTTTTTCACTATCCAAAATGACTCCAATAGCAGGTCTTACATTCGGATTCTTGCTTGTTGTAGACGCTTACAGGTTGACTAGACGGATGAGCGTCCTTTTGTTGCCATTTCATTACGCTTTCAAGTCGACGGCATGGTGTCTTGGATTTGCTAAGGGCAAACGATTGGATGAAATAGGCAGACAGCCTAATGTGAGACCGACAGCATGTTAATACCAAACTTTAGCCCTTTTTCTGAAATCGTCAAAAGCAAAATAATATTATAAGGCGTACGTGCTTCAGGTTCCGCGCGTGTATTGTGATTACACGCTAGCTGTAGCCTATTGTCCACGTACCACTTCCTGTGCTGCCTAATCTGAGTAGGTTTGTTGTGTAATCGTAGACAGTGCTTGCCAGTATGACCGTGCCGTTGCTGTTCGCGCAGTATAAGGTGCTGTTAATCGGGTTAGGGTATGAAACATTCACGTCAGAGTAGATATCCGTTGTGTTCCACCACACCCTGACTTCCGTCTTTCCTGCGACTGAATAGCCTACCGTTAGCTGGGTGCTGCTGCTGCTCCAACTGCTTGAAGATGCTGTGTTGCTGCTGTAGATGTAGTTTGTTCCGCCATAAGTTCCGTTGCCTACCGACCAAACGAATGGGCTCGAGTGAATGTCGTTTACTACAATGTCTCCAGCAGCATTAGGTGGATAAATGTCATTACAGTTTGGGTCATCATTCTGCAGTATTCCGTAGCTAATTCCCGAACTGGTTCCTCTCCAGCAGAAAACACACCAGCTCATCCCCAAACTATTATAGATCTGTAGAAGATTATCAAAGCAACTGTATTCTTCCTGCAGACGTGTTCCTGTTAACCAGCTATCTGCACCAATTTCACCGATCAATATTGGCTTCGTGAAAAACGGATACGTGTTATTGCCATACTCACCAAGCGTATCGTTCATGCCAAGTTGCATCTGATAGGCGGTGTATGCTATGCTGCTGTTAGATGAGAATTGGAATGGGTCGTACATATGCATGCTCCAAACCAAATCTCCAGTAGGATCTGTCAGATTGCAGTATTGCGTCCAGACAAAGGTGCTAGACCCACCCGCTGCATTATTTGCCCATTGTTCCGCAGCGGTAGCTCCAGGTGGAAAATTGAGGTTTAGCCATGAAGCATAATCCCATTCAACGACTATCAGTTGAGTAGCTCCCACTGAACGAATTTCGTTAATGCACAGTTGTGCGGTGTTGAACCAGCTAACTTCTGTTGCCTGATTTCCATTTGGTTCGTTCCAAAGGTCAAACAGCACGTTTGGATAATTTGTAAGGTTACCTGCAACATTTCCCCAAAAAGTAACAAATGCACTTGCACTTGAAATGTATGTTGAAGAACCACTGAGACTATATGGAGGATATGGTAATGGGTCTTGAGCAGTATTGTTCTGTACGGAGTAGAAATCTATGTCTACGTATATTCCTTTCGATTCAGCCACACTAATTACATATTGTATGCACTGTATGTATGAGAGTGGCATGTTGTATGGGCTATAATATATGTTACCCGTGAATTGAGAAACGTTTTGCATCCACCATTCCACATTCAAATGTAATCGAATAAAGTTGAAACCCCAAGTTTTCACAGCAGCCAATATCAATTGAACTTGCGTTGTATTCCATGTTCCTTCTGCAAGCAATCCCCAAGGATCATCAAGAAAATCAAAGGGTCCATTAACTCCTTTGAGGGTGATGATGTTTTCGGAAGAGTCTTTGATGAAACTGCCTTCGACATGTAACGGCAGGATGGTTGATATTATTGTGCCTGAACTTGTTACGGTCACATAGTTAGTCAGCGATGCGATTACCGGGAAAAAGCTGAAAACTCCTATAAGCATAACTAAAATCATGAACCCTGCATAAAGCCTTTTGATGTACAATTCTTTCGAACTCTGCTTAATCGTACGTGATGTGGGTGTTAAAAGGTTTCGGTTATCTTTGAAGTTGTTCATGCGTTCTTCGATAATACATATTCAGTGGAGTGTAATAAATATTGCGTCTTACTATATACTATAGTGCGCACTATTCATACGGTAAGAGTGACCAGGTGAATATGCAAAGCGCGCGACTGTGGCACATTGTTCTGGTTGCGCGCGCGAGATATTCGAAACGGAATGATTTCTATTCTTGACCATTTTAGGAATACGCATGCGCTAACCAAAATAGAGTCGCAATTGTATGTGACTTGATAACGCGCGCTATGTCTGAGAAAGAACGCAAAGGTAAACAAAATGCCCATGACACGAAGCTGGTGGTCAAACGTTTTCTTACTGCTAGTGTTGATCTTGCAGGTAGCAGTATATTTCGTGGTATATGCGAATGTTCCGATCGCAAGGATCGTCGTTTGCTTTCTTTATCTGATTTTTATTCCAGGTGTTGTTGTCTTAAAGCTACTCGCACCTACGAATTTGGACATAACCGAAAAGGTCTTTTTTTCGGTAGGACTAAGTATAGCTTTCTTAATGTTTTTAGGCGTTGTCGTTAACGAAATTGCGAAACTAGCAGTTGCTGATCCTCTCTCGCTTAATTTCCTCATCTTCAGCATTAATACAGTCATACTTTTGATGAGTTTTATAGGCGCTAAGCGCAACTATTCAGGCTTATCGCCAATACCACAACTTAAACATTCAAAGTCATTATTCTTAATATTACTTTCCGCTTCACTCGTCCTCTTGGGATCTTACGGAATAGTCCTCGTAAATATTTCCGGAAACAGTTTTTTCCTTCTCCTCTTGATACTTGCAATTTCAATTGTCGTCTCTTTGATCTTTCTTTCAGAAAAAATAATCCCTTCAAATTATTATCCATTTATCTTGTTCATTATATTCATTTGCGCGCTGCTCTTCCTTAGCAGCAGCTACTCACTGGTTACAAAGTACATAACAGGGAATGGTGACCAGTGGCTTGAATATTACGCTTTTAAGTTGACAGAAACAAGCCATTTTTGGAATTCTGCCACCGCGATTACTCCCTACGCTCCTACTCTCGCTCAGACTCTTGGCATGCTAAGTGTAACAATTTTGCCCTTGATATTCTCGCTGCTTACAGGGCTAGGCGCGTCCTCAGTTTTCAAACTCCTTTACCCCGTAGTAGTCTCTTTTATAGCTTTGGGAACATACAAACTCTATCAAACTCAAACAGACAACAAAACGGCGTTCCTAGCGACGTTCTTCTTGATTACTGTTTCTGTCGGCAAAGGATTAGGTCCGTCAAAACAGGAGATTGCTCAACTGTTCTATGTCTCACTGTTCTTACTGCTTTTTAAGAAAGAAATTTTTCCATCAAAAAGGAATGTTCTTCTAATGATTTTCAGTGTGGGTTTGGTAGTATCTCATTATAGTCTCTCGTACATTTTCCTTTTCACGATTCTCTTAACATTTGTCATTCTCGCCGTAATGGACTACAGAAAAAAAGGTCAGTTCTCAATACGCCAAACAAAAATACCCTTAACTCTAGTTCTATTTTTCTTAACAATCATTTTCTTTTGGTACACTTTCGTCAGTTCATCAGCGGCTTTCAACTACTTCGCTGCGGATATGAATACTGTAATAAGCGGTCTTAGTCAGTTTTTCAACCCTGCATCTAGAGGAACGGCTTTAGCTGGTTTAGGTGCAGTTCAAACTCCTTCGATTTTTGCCAGTATTAGTGCGGCTTTGTTCATTGTGACAGAGCTTTTATTGTTAGTAGGTTTCATTAAACTCTTAACAAGCAAGAAAGAGACTTCAAAATTCAGCATCGAATACAAAGTAATTGCAACTTTGAACATGGGAATCATAGGCGCAAATGTCCTTCTTCCAAACCTTGCAAATACGTTCTTAATGGCAAGGTTCTATCAAACCACGCTTATTATTCTCGCTCCCCTCGCGATTTTAGGCGGAAAAACCATTATCGAACTCGTACCGAAACTCAACCTCCGAAAATTCTACGCAGCCATTCTGGTCTTTACTATTTTTATTCCCTTTTTCTTGTTTCAAACGGGTTTCGTTCTTGAAGTCACAAAGGTCCAGAGTTACTCTCTTCCTTTGAGTATGTACAGATGGGACAATCTGACGCTTTACGGCTACATTGTCAATGATCAAGAAGTTGACGGTGCTCAATGGATACGCCAATATGCAAATGTTACGAATATTTCTGTCTTTTCTGACGCAGTGTCACTAACGAATGTTTTAGTTGCCTATGGAATGATAGAAGGGGACCATCTCCAATTGTTGGCAAATACAACAAGATTATCTTCAAGCAACCTTGTATACTTGGCGAATGTTAGCTTGGTGAATAGCATTTTTAACGCCAGTCAAATATCGCCGATTCTAGAAAATCAAAACAAGATTTACTCAAATGGACAGTGTGAGATATATGAGGGCTACACGCCATAGTGGTTCACGTCTACTACGTTTCCTAGCGCGCGAGGCGCGCGCAATCGCGCGCCGTTTGATCTGCGGCTATAAATTATAGGCGCATGAAGTGCGTCGAGATGAGCGACTTGGCTTCTGATAAGCCAAAACATCTACCAGCTGGCGAGGACTCAACATGAAAGTTTTGATGGTGACGCCCTTCTATTGCCCGGTTATAGGAGGGACAGAAAGCTTCATTCAGACCGCTTCCCTAAAACTAAACGAGATTGGAATCAAAACAGATGTTTTGACTTTCAACATCAGTGATAGTGGTCGTCCGCTATGGAAAAATGTTATAGGCCAGATGGACAGAAGCACTATCATAAAGATATCCTGCTTTAAAGCGATAAGGCCGTTGGGCTTACTCCACGTTGAAATGATTCCTGGTCCATTCCAGAGACTCATGGAAAAGTATGATATTATTCATTATAATAATGAGACAGAGCTGTCGTTACCGTTGTTCTCGTATTTCGTCAAGAAACCGAAAATTATGCATTGCCATTGCCTTGACGTTTCATATCGATCTTATAAGGAGAATCCTGCAAGTCGCCACGTGCTTAGAAGAATCTCGAACGTTCATGTAGCGGTCTCTGATTCAATTCGGAGTTTGTTAGTCGATCTAGGCATTTCTAAGAATAACATTAGGATAGTGCCGAACGGCGTTGAAACTGAGATCTTTCGACCGAATAACAAACACAAAGCTAGGAATTTGTTATTGTTTGTGGGAAGGATAGTTCCTAACAAGGGATTGCATATATTACTAAAATCATTGGAATACGTTAAGTCTCCGGTCACGCTCATGATTATTGGACCACGCTCGAGCCTTTCTCCTGTATACTATGATGAAATGTTGAGATACATTGATCGCCTCAATGAAACAACAATCCATAAAATCAGTTTTCTTGGTGTCCAAACAAAAGAAGAGTTGATCCGATGGTACCAGCGAGCAACGATCTTCGTTTGCCCTTCGCTTTCGGAACCGTTTGGAATAGTCAACTTAGAAGCCATGTCTTGTGGAACCCCTGTTATAGCGTCGAGCGTAGGGGGAATACCCGAAGTTGTCAAGAACAACAAAAACGGCATCTTAGTACGCAGTGGAGTTTCTGAAGAGCTGGCGTCTGCGATTCAGTCTTTGCTCGACAACCAAGACCTCAGAAATGCATTTAGTGAAGAGGGAAGGGAATGGGTTGTCAAGAATTTCTCTTCTGAGGCAATTGCTGAGCGCCTTCTCCAATTGTATTACTCATTGCTTTTGTCTACGTGACTCGTGCACGCATTAATAATTTTATTGCCCTCAATAATATGTGGAGACCTTCGTTGAAAATTGGTATTTTTCACCCACCCATCCACCCAAAATATTTTGGAGGTTCAGTGTCGGTGACTGTTTCGATGGTTAATGCTTTGGCGGAAAATGGGTATGAAGTTGTCTTATTCGTCAAGGATAGCATTGACCAAAAGAAAATGAGGGAAATGATGGGGGTAAGTTTATCTTCTCTTGCTAAGATCATTCTGAAACCTGCTCGCATAGAACCGCGAAGTCTGCTGGACCTTTATGAGTGTTCTTTGAAACTCCTGACGCTGAAAATGAAATGTGACGTAGTCATTGATACTTATTCAAATCATGTTTTTCCATGGACCGATGTGGGTTACATTCATTTTCCTTATATTAACAGTTCTAGATTCAAGCGACGCTTTCCGTACCTGAAGAAAAGAAGTGATCTTTCAGAAGACGTGCGGGCGCTCGCGCTTAATCTGCCGTACACTTTCTTTGCGAAAAACCTACAGCAGTATAATCAAAAGTTGCTTCTTGCTAACAGCTACTTCACTTTAGAAGCGATAACAGAAAATATAAACGCCAATGTTCAAGTGCTTTACCCACCAGTCGCGCCTTCCTTTTTTCAGAATGACGTCAGCAACTTAAAAGAAGAACAGCGTGAGAACTTGGTTGTAACTGTGGGGCGTATTACCGAAGATAAAAAGATGGAAACAATTCCACAAATCGGAAAGATAATACGCGAAAAAACCGTTAGCTTCATTATAGTAGGCTTTAGCCACAGCGAAAAAGCCTTAAGGAAAATAAACGCGGAAATCAGCACCCTCACGTTGGAGGACAGAGTTAAGATTCTAACGGACGTTTCTAGGGAGGAAGTTAAAAGAATATTGGCAAAAGCAAAAGTCTACCTGCACCCCCCCATAATCGAACATTTTGGTATATCGATAGCAGAAGCAATGGCTCTTGGCTGTATACCAGTTGTGTACAATAAGGGCGGCGCAAAAGAGTTTGTTCCAGAGGAGTTCAGATATGAGAATCTCGATGACGCCGCTGAAAAGGTGGGAAAGGCAATCAACTGCTGGTCGCCAAAGCAGGCTAGAAGAATGAACTCGATAGCCCAAAGGTTCGCAGAACCCAACTTTCGTAAAAACTTCATTAAATTGTTCACTGAATATTGTCCACAAAAGGAATAAAACCGCTACATATAAGCTCATCAAAATGTGGACAAGGAGACGTTAGTTTGAGTTTAGTGAGTTTTGTTAGCGCGCGCGGGGTGAAATGCAGCTAAGGCAGGCTATTCAAGATTCTCTGGACCTGATTAATTTCAGTTTCCCGCGTAGCGCGCTGCCTTGTCCCGGAATTGGTGTAAAATGGTCATAATTCTTGTTTTCTGATTTGGGCGTAGTTTTGAAGCGCGCTCTCACTTCTGGTTCTCTTGCGTGCCTTGAAGCCCCAACTGGGCTGAACGCAGCCTCCACACTTTATGGAAAAACTCCGCTTCCAATAGGAAGTGATTGAACTCCATGTTTTGCCATCTTTCAGGAAGACTGACATTCACCCGTCAAACAGGCCCAAATCAAGCTCCAATAGACGAAAGAAGACTTATGACCATTTTTAACCATTTTAGGGACAAGCCAGTGCGCTTGAGTGCCAACTTTTAGCCTTCTTGTTCAGACTGTTCCATGCATTTGAGCCATGATTGGGCAATCAATGCATGTCCAGCAAGCGTTGGATGGATTCCATCTTCTGACCAGAAAGATGGTTCTGCTTTTTCTATTGCAAGTGCGAAAATACTATTTAAAGGGACCAAGAGTGTCTTGAATTCTCTGGACAGCTTTCTCACAACTTCAATTTTTGGATTAAGATCTTTTCTAAGTTTAGAGTGCTCCTTTGCCACAGGCAGGATAAATGGTTCAGACAGAATTATTTTAGCGCCCAAAACACTCTTTGTTTGCTCTAATATACTAACATAGTCTGCCTCAAAGTTCTCAGCAGGTGTTGGTCTGTTCCAAAGATACCTCCCTAGTGCATCATTTATGCCAATTAGGATCGAGACCGTGTCAGGTTTCAGGTCTAAGCAATCCTTTTGCCAGCGTTTTTTCAATTCTCTGATTCCATTGCCGCTTACACCACGATTGAGAAATCTTGCCTTTTTTTCTGGGTGCTTAGCGGAGAACCACGCAGCTACTATCATCGCATAGCCCGTGCCAAGAATTTCGTCGTTTTTGCGGCTTCTACCAGCATCAGTTATGCTATCGCCTTGGAAAAGAGTAGTCATGTATGACCGTGTTTGTATGCGTCTTCCCCTCCTTATTTTCTATCTACAAAAAGTATATGAACTATCTCTCGTTGTCCGCGAATTTCGTTATGAACTCTCCTACGTCTCCGTAGAAGTCTTCTATATTTGCTATGATCTTCTCTTTACTCCAATTCCACCAAGCTATTTGAAGCAACTTTTCAATCTGTTCCTTTGAAAACCGGAATCTTATGATTTTTGCTGGAACACCGCCCACGATTGCGTAAGGAGGAACATCTTCTGCAACAACTGCTCCAGCAGCAATGATTGCGCCATCTCCAATAGTCACGCCAGAAAGTATAATTGCTCCAGCACCTATCCAGACATCATTGCCGATTATTACGGGTCCCTTGCTAATTCCGTCGATGTTGTCTCCTTTTATTCGCGCGTGTGGACCCAAGAATCTGCTTTTTAGAGTATAACACGAGACCCTTGTTAAATCATGTTCTCCCCCCAGGAGCACTATTACGTCGTAAGCAAACATGCAGAATTTTCCTACAACGAGTTTATCATCCCTACGCCAAGAGAATATTCTGGGACTTCCAAATGTGTATTGTCCAATCTGCACAGTTCCTCTCTGATCGCCAGTTTCTGCTTCGTCGATAATATCTCTGACCAAGTTACGCAGGCCAGGACTCTTCCCTAAAATTGATGACACAATCTTGCTCAACGTCGAACTGACCTCCGCAAATTCTGCTGTATAATTTGGCGGTAGACACCTCTTAAGTTTTCTCTGCGCGCATATGAGTAAGTTGAGAATCTAGCTTTTTAGCGCGGGCGCCTATTCTTGAGATGCACGTGATTAGAAGTCGCTGCGCGATATGCAGGCTAGAAAAAATGAACTCGATAGGCCAAAGGTTCGCAGAACCCAACTTTCGTAAAAACTGGCGCACACGGAAAAGGTTCATTAGGTTGCTCTCTGAGTATCGCTAGTAAAAGAAATAAAACTGCAGCATGCAAGCTCAATACATGTTTTTGAAATATGGACAAGGAGACATTAATTTGAGTTTAGTGAGTTTTGTTAAAATTGGGCAGACGCAGCTAAGGCAGGCTATTCAGGATTCTCTGGACCTGATTAATTTCAGTTTCCCGGGTAATCTGGAAAATGTTGTTATTAAGCCTAATATGTGCTATTATTGGGATTACTCTACGGGTCAAACCACAGATCCAAGGTTCGTTGGCGCCTTAATTGATGTGATCCGCAACGAGGTATCACCGAACGTAGAGATTTCTATCGTGGAATCGGATGCCTCAGCCATGAAATGCAAGCACATTTTCAGAATGCTGGGCTACGAAAAACTGTCGAAAGATTACAACGTCAAGCTCATCAACCTCTCAGAAGACAAATATGACGTTGCTCAGATCACGGTGGGGGGCCAAGCTTTGAGTCTAATGGTGCCCAGAACAATAAGAAATGCGCAATTGAAGATCAACGTGACAAAAATCAAGTACACGATGGAAGAAATCAAAATAACATGTGCATTGAAGAATATTTTTGGCTGTAACCCTTATCCCCGAAAATTCAGGTATCATCCTATACTTGGAGAAGTGATAGTTGCAGCCAACAAAGCAATGAAATTCGATCTATGCTTAATAGACGGCAACGTCGTTTCAGGCATTCAGCCTCGCAGGCTCGGACTCGTAATGGCAAGCAAAGATCCTGTAGCGATCGATGCAGCCGCTGCGAAAATCGCGGGAGAAAACCCTAGAAAAATCAAGTACCTTCAACTGGCCCAAAAAGAAGGATTAGGAAACACATCCTACGTTCCGACAGGCGTCCCTCAGAGTTATTTCAACCAAAGGTATCCACGAAAAAACGTGAAGAAAAAACTGATGGCCCAAGCCTATAATCTCGTAAAACTTTTGGGCCTTGGCCAGAGACTTGGGATGGAATAGAAATCAATAGGGTGAGAGGACTGGAACAATGAAGAAAGTGGGCTTAGGAATAATAGGTCTAGGATACGTAGGCAACATTCACTTTAGGCATGCTCAGAAACTTGCAAATACTCAGCTTGTGGCAGTTTCAGACGTGTCAAAAAAATCCCTCAACAAGGCAAAGAATGCTGGGGTAAAAAAAACATACATGAATTACGAGGAACTTCTGCGAGATCCCGAAGTTGACTCTGTAATAATCGCTCTTCCAACTCAATTTCACCTTCAATGCGCCTTAAAAGCGGCTGAAGCGAAAAAACACATCTTTCTTGAAAAACCAATTGCAAGAAATGTTGACGAGGCAAAAGAAATCATTTCGGCCAGTCGGCAAAACTCTGTGAAGTTGATGATCGGGTACCCCCTGAGATTCATGACAGGCCTTCAGGCATTGAAGAAACAATTCACCGCTGGCGTTCTTGGTGACATAGAAGTCGCCCACGCCACCTACGTGAGTTCTGGGCCCTTCTTCCATAGGGACGAAGGTTACGCTCCTGTTCCGGTGCCCGAGTGGTGGTTCAACAAGGAGCTTACCGGAGGCGGCGCCCTGATCGATCTAGGGTGCCACATGGTAAATCTCGTTCGCTGGTACTTCGGCGAAATAACAGATATGACAAGCAATCTGAGTTACAGGCTAAACATGGATATGGAAGACAGCGCCATCTGTTTGGCCAAGTTCAAATCAGGAATTAGAGCCATCATAACGGTCGGCTGGTTCTCCCAGAAGAATCGATTGGAACTCAAACTTCTTGGAACAATTGACCACGCTGAAACAATGCAACGTCTTCAAAACCCATTGTCAACAGCCGTCCAATTCCTTACAACAGGTAGCTCAAGATTCTTCCAGCCTCACTTTGCAGAACTGCAATACTTCGTGCAGTGTGTAAGCAAGGACTCGGTTCCCTCACCTTCAGGAGAAGACGGGCTCAAAGACTTGGAAGCAATCTCACTCGCATACAGGAACCAAATACGCCTCAAATAACCCCCCCATCACGTAGCGCGCTCGTTCAGTTGCATCATGAGAGTCGTGAGCATGCTTGTTCCTAAAGCGCGCGCAGTGCAAGCAATAGAAAATATTCGATCAGCTGCCCTGTGCGATTACAGTATACGTGTCTCCGCCGCCTGGTCCGTTCACAAGGCCGTCGCCATTGGTGTCATTCCAGTTTACTATGATCCAGCTTTCATTCTGCGATGCTAAATTCGGGTATATGGCTGTGTCGAAATATAGGCCTGCTGCATACGTTCCCTCCCAGTCGAACCCGTAGCATAACATCTGGTACCTGCCTCCTCCATCCATGAAAGTTTCAATAACGAAAAAGTCTTGAGTTCCGTTGAGGGCCGAGGAGGACGTGCTGGTTCCCGGAATCGATGAACCATTCGCATATTGGAACGAGAAAACTCCATTCTGACTATTGAATCTGATTGGTGCCCTATCCGCTGAAGGTGTGCTGAGGTTCTCCGCATACCTCACGACGAGGTTCACTAGGGGGCCTCCGAAACTAATTATTCCTGTTCCAGAAGCGCCTAGTGGCCTTCCAGAAGTCTGATCTACGAACGCTGCCTGTGTATCCGGTCCCTCCGTGCAATTCGAGAGCTTCGTGGAAACAAACATGGAGGCCATCTTATCCATTATGAGTGCAGCGCCACAGCCAAGTGGCTTACTTGTGCTTGTCGAAGGATAAATCATCACGCTCGTATTGTTGGAGAAAAGATCGACAAAATCGCTCAGCCCAACCGATAATCCGCCAGAAGCGCTAAAAGCCACGTCAAAGCTGAA
>Ga0209039_10003356_pt1 | contig 12569 bp, 6 predicted proteins | sample BogFormECP12_OM1_FD_188238 | JGI IMG/M metagenome (GOLD analysis project Ga0209039, IMG submission 188238) | Bog forest soil microbial communities from Calvert Island, British Columbia, Canada - ECP12_OM1 (SPAdes) (version 2) | ecosystem: Environmental > Aquatic > Freshwater > Wetlands > Bog ...
AGCGAGTCGATCGTTCGTCGCCTCGGTGATCGTGCTGGTCCTTGCGAACGAACTCCTGATGGGGTGGACCTTCCAAGCCGCCGCCGGTAGTCCCGTCTTCCTAGCGGGTTCGGGGTGGGCCGGGGTCGTTCAACTGCTCGTCGCGTCGGTCGACTCGCCCTGGTTCCTGTTCACCATGGCCGCGGAGATGGTGCTCACCGCGTTCCTCCTTAGGGACCGGCTGGCCCGTCCTGTCTTCGTCGTCCTCGTCACCCAATCGTTCCTGATGCTACTCTCGCCGCCCGCTCTCGACTGGGGGTCCTGGGTCGCGGTCGCGATCTACCTCTCGAGCGTCGCGATGATCGGGCTGATCGTCTACCTGATGGAACACCTCTACCGCCACCCTCAGCTGGGTCTCGGGTTCTCGACCTATCTCCTCGAGCTCCTCGCCGTCTATGCCCTGATGATGGCCGGACTGTTCCTCTGGGTGTTCTACGGAAACGCGACGGCCTTCGCGATCTCTGTCGTGCTCGAGATGATCGTATTCTTTGCCGCGGTGGTCCGACCGGAAGGTCTCACCGCCACGCTGGCGCCCCCGTGGTCGCTGCGCCCGAATTGGATGTTCGCGCTCCTCGCCCTCGTCTTTGTCGCGGAGATCTTCATGGGAGCTCTCCTGGACGTGCAGGTGAACGGCAGCGCGTTCACGCAGACCATCCCGCTGCAGCCGTTGTCCGGACCGACGGCGACGGTCCTGGGCGACGCCCTGTCGAATGGATTCTGGTTCCTCGCGACCGTGGCCGCGTCCACCTGGTTCCTCCTGATGATGGGCGCCGAGATGGGAGCGCTCGTAGCGTTCAAGTTCCGCGAGACCCGGCATCTCGAGAACCGGGTCCGCCTCGTCCTGATGATGGGTTGCTACGCCGCGTTCGCGGTGTTCTACCCGAGCGTGTACCTTGGGTTGGTGGCGCCGCACGCCCCCGACCCGAGCCGGGTCCCAGTTCTCGGCTGGCCGATGGGATTCGGCTCCTACCCCCTCGCGGCGGGCATCTTCGGCACGCTCCTCCTCAGCTATCTCATCACCGGGACGCTCGTGGTGCTGTTCGGGCGCCGGGTGATCTGCTCGACCTTCTGCACCGCCCCGCTGATGTTCCAGGGCACCACCATCGACGCGATGAAGACGTTCAACCGGACCGGGCCGGTCGGCCGGAAGTATCTTTCCTCCCGCTTCTCGGCGACCTACACGATCACGGCTGGCCTCGTGATGAGTTCCCTCTTCGTCACCTCGGCCCTCTCGTATCTCGACTCCACGGGCGCCGCCCGCGTCACCCTTCTTGGCGCGGACCCGGCGGTGTTCCTCTTCGCGCTCTACTTCTCCGTGCTCTGGTACCTGATGTTCGTCACCATCCCGTACATGGGCAACTACAACTGCGTCACGATGGGGTGGTGCTACACCGGCCTCTTTGCGCAGGCGTTCCAGAAGGTCGGGTTCTTCAAGCTCAAGGTCCACGACAAGCAGGTCTGCCGGGACTGTACGACCCTCGATTGCGCGAAAGGCTGTCCGGTGGCGCTCGTCGACATGCCGGGGCACCTCCGCTCGAAAGGAGAGTTTCGCAGCTCGAAGTGCTGCGGCGTCGGGGACTGCATCGAGGCCTGCCCCTACGACAACCTCTACATCTCCGACGTTCGCCACTGGGTTCGTCGCCGCCTAGGTTTGCCGGAGACACACTCCCGTGTCCGGCGGCTTCCGATGGTCCGCGCACCGCCCACGGCGGTTTCCGACCCCACCAGCGCCGTGCCGAACTCGACCCACGGGTAGGTTCCGGATCGGCGGTTTCGTGTAAGGGACAACGTTCGGGTGGTGGACGCCGACGGGCTGGAAGAGTAGGGACTGGCCGGCGCCAGGCCCTACGAACGAGCTGAGTCCGTGCCGACCATCGACGGAAGCAGTGCCGATAGGCCGGCCCGGAAGTCGGCGTAGCGTGGCTTCCAGCCCAATCGTTCGACCTTGGCCGAAGAGCATGCCCTTCGGGCTTGGAAATGGTGCGCGACGTCGGGCCCGTACAGGGCGACACCCTCCGAGGCCGATATCGAGGAGGGGCGAGGTCGACCGAGACGGTCGGAGACAAAGTCGCCGAACTCCTTCCATGTCGCGGGGTGACCGTCCACGAGGTTGTACACCTCTCCGGGCGTCCCCAACCCGACCACACGGGCGAACCCCTCGCCGGTGTCCTCGAGCGATACGAACGACCAAGCGTTGGACCCGTCGCCCACGTAACGGTACGTGCCGTCCCGGATCGCCTGGACGACCGGACGGAACCAGGAGCCGTTGCCGTAGACCATCCCGGGCCGTACCACGAGGACCTCGAGCGAGCCGCGCGTGTCGGAGTCGAGGGCGGCCCGCTCGGCGTGAAGGTTAACGAGCGATTCGCCCCGGGGATCCAGCGCCGAGTCCTCGGTGATGGTGCCGGGCTCGTCCGCGTAGACCCAATACCCCGAGCCGACGACGAGCCGACGGACTCCGCCGGCGCGAGCCGCGCGAACGAGATTCTGGGCGCCGAGCACTCGCACCATCTCCATATGGTGCGGGCCGCCCGGGCCGGCCGCGTCGGCCGTGGCCACGTGGACCGCCGCCTCGCATCCGTGAACCGCGTTGTCGAGGGCATCGGCGTCGAGTACATCCCCCACGACGGCCTCTGCCCCCCTCTGCTCAACGTCCGCACGGCTTCGAGGATTGTGAACAAGGCCGCGGACGGTCCAACCTCGAGCGGCGAGCGCGCTCACGATCGCCCCGCCGAGGAACCCACCGGCACCGACCACCAGGGCGCGTCGCCCACCCGAGCGAGGAACGTTCATGGATGTGGAAGTCGACGAGGCGAAGGTTCTTTTGGCGGTTGCGGGGGTCGGTCGGGGCGGCCCGTTGCTCGGACCCAGGCCACGCGCACTCTCGACTCCACCACGAGTTGGCGGCGTGAGAGCGGGATGAGCTAATCCATAAGTCCTCCACCGAAGTGGTGCGTTCTCGTGCAGGTGTCCAGCATAGATTGGTGGCTCGACCTTCGCTTCCGCGAAAAGTCGTTCTCGGGAAGGGTCGCGATTCACTTCGAGGACCCGAGGGACCCCCTCACGGTGGACGCGTCCCATCTGGTGATCGAGTCAGCGGCTCTCGACGGCCGAACCGTTCCCTTCCTCGAGGACCCCTCGAAGGGTATCCTCGAGTTTCGAGGCATCTCCCCGGGGACTCACCGGCTCGAGATCTCCTACCATGGCGCGGCCGACCCGAACTCGCTGGTGGGCCTCTACGTCTCCCCCTGCGGTCCCGGCTACTGTCTGACGACGATGCTGTTTCCCACCGGAAGCCGCCGACTCCTGCCGTCGTTCGAGGAACCCGCGGTGAAGACGGTCTACCGGCTGGTGCTGACGACGGACGCCGACGTGAAAGCGATCTTCAACACGGCACCTCTTTCCGAGCGTACCGTGGGCGATCGCCGGGAAGTGACGTTCGAGCCAACACCGCCGATGTCGGCCTACCTCCTCTATCTCGGGGTCGGCCCCTTCGAGACGCTCACCGTGCCGGGCACACGGTGGTCGGTGACGGTCGCGGCCTCTCCCGGCCGTGCTTCCGCCGGGCGGTACGGCGCCGAGCGAGCGACCGAGATTCTGGCCGCGTACGAGGAGTACTACCGGGTCCCCTACCCGCTCCCGAAGCTCGACCTGGTCGCGCTCGAGAACTTCTGGGCCGGCGCGATGGAGAACTGGGGAGCGATCGCGTTTCGGGAGAGTGCGGTGCTCGTCGATTCGAACACCACCGTGCGAGAGCGACGGGTGAATCTCCTGGTCCTGGCGCATGAGATCGCCCATCAGTGGTTCGGGAACCTGGTCACTCCTCTCGAGTGGAACGACTTCTGGTTGAACGAGAGCTTCGCGACGTTCGTCGCGCACCGGCTCGTCGACCGACGCTACCCAACGGAGGAGCCGTGGACCTACTTCATGACCCGCTACGCGGACCTCGCCCTCCGGGAGGATGCTCGGTCCTCCACGCACCCGGTCCAGGTGGCCGTGAGCTCTCCCGACGAGCTCGGAGAGGTCGCGGACGAGGTCACCTACGGCAAAGGGGCCGCCGTTCTTCGCATGGTCGAGGCCTACGTGGGAGAGGAAAGCTTTCGCCAGGGTGTCTCGCGGTACCTCGAGAGATACCGATACCAGAACGCGCGCGCGCAGGACCTATGGACCTCGCTCGCCGAGGCTTCCGACCGACCCGTGAGTCGTGTGATGACCGAGTGGATCACCCGGCCCGGTTTCCCGATCGTTCACGCTCATTGGGCGAAGGGCACCCTGACCTTGCGGCAGGAACGATTCAGGTCGGACGGTGCCCCGTCGCCCGGACAATGGCCGATCCCCCTCCGCGTAACCTCGTCGAGTGGAGAGGCTTCCGTTCTCTTCGAAACGCCCGAACTCTCTCTGCCGATGCGCACCCCCGAGGGATTGCGGATCAATCCGGGTCGAACGGCCTTCGCCCGGGTTCACTACGACGATGGGTTGCTCGACCAGGTCGTGAAGGAGTTTCGAACCATGTCCCCCATCGACCAATGGGGTGTGGTCAGCGATGCCCACGCCTTCGTCTACGCCGGGCTGACTACGGTGTCGCGATTCCTCGAGATCGTCGAGGCGGGGACGACCGTTCGGGGGGAACTGCCCGTACTGGCGATGACGAACGCGCTCATGGACCTCTACCATCCCCTCCACGATGTTCCCGGTTTCGTGTCGGTGGCCCAGAAGTTCCTACGATCGCAGTTGGAAGCGGTCGGGTTGGAACGACGGGCGGGGGAGCCCGATTCCCAACGGTTCCTGCGCGAGCTCCTCGCGTGGCCTCTCGTCCGGATCGACCCGGAGTTTGCCGCTCGACTTGCCCCGAGCTTCGCCGAGTTCGACCGCCTCCCGTCCGAGTTGCGTCTGGCGGTCGCCACCGCCCATCTCGGCGCGGGGGAACCGACCGCGTTCGAACAGCTCGTCGCTCGCCTTCGCTCGACCACCGTCGACGCCGAACGAGCGCAGCTGTTGCGGGCGCTGGGGTGCCTCCAGGATCCGGTCCTTCTCGGCCGGGCGCTCGATCTGATACCGAGCCCAGGAGTGACCCCCTCCGGTGCCCTCGAGCTGTTCTTGGGGTACTCGTCCAACCCCTGGGGCGGGGCGGAAGTGTTCCAATGGTACCAACGCCGGGCCCCGGCCTTGTCGGAGATGTGGGCGGGTACTCCGATCCTGGGTATGTTCTTTCAATTGACCCTTCCGAGCATGGGGCTCGACCGGGAGGAGGAGGTCGACCGATACTTCCGAAGCCACGTGCCTCTCGAGGCGCGACGGGGCGTGGAACAGGGACTCGAAGAGATGCATCTCACCATGCGCCTTCGCACTCGCGAGCTCGGCTCGATGACGAAGTAGACCATCGACCGGCCGAGCGGAATCCCGTCCGGCCCGTCGGTATTCCGTCAGGGGCGACGCGCGTTGAACCGCTTATCGAGCCCATCGCACACGAGCGAGATCCCGATCCCGAGCACAATGATCGCGAGGAGCGGGAAGAGGACCATCCACCAGTAGGTGGTGCCGACCGTCGAAATGGGAAGTCCTTCGCAGGTGCCGACCGCGAGCAGGTTCCCCCACTCCGGGAAGTTGACGGAAGGCAGGGGGGAATACGGGGGCAGCGAGGCGATCAGGTAGTAGGTCCCTTTCGTGCCGCCTGGACCGGCGCAGTCCCAGAACCAGGGGAAGATCGTGAGGACGAAGAAGATCGGCGCCACGTCGATCGGCACCTGGGCCAGCAACGGTGAGATGGAGTTCGGCAGGATGTGGCGGAAGAAGAGGTACGGCCGATCTCCCCCCGATGCTTCGGCCGACTCGAGGAACGGCTCCCGGGCGACGAGACGGGCCCGCTCCCGGGTCGTCCGGGCGGTCGTGGGCCAGATGACCAGCCCGAAGAGGAGGATGAACACCGGGAGTCCCGTCTCGGTGGGAGCGACCGTCGCCAATCCCGCGAACAGGGCGACCACGAGGAAGAACGAGGGGATCGCTCCCATCGTGTCCGCGAGGAACATCACCGCGGAATCGAGCACTCCTCCCTCGTTCATGCCGGCGAGCGACCCCAGGACCCAACCGAGACCCGCGTCGATCGCGAGGATCCCGGCCACGATTGCAAGGTCCCACGGGGTGGCCTGCCAGAGCGCACGGAACAGGTCCGTCCCGAGGCCGGGAAGCACCCCGAACGGGTGGGCAATCGAGGGGCCGATCGGGCTGAAGGGAGGGATCCAGTTCGCGTTGGTCGGCACACGATCCAGGGAGTCGCGATAGACGAACAGGGCGCTGAGCGCCACCGCGACGTACGCGCCGAGGATGCCGATGCCCGCCCAGAGGCCGGCACCGAGGGGTCGTCGGGCCAACCGGTCTCGGATCCCGGGCCGTAGGAACGCCGGCGAGGATTCGGTCGGGTGCACGTCCGTGGTGCCGGAGGATGGGCCGCCAGCCGGTTCGGAGCCAACCGCACCCCCCGGGGTCGGGAGGAGCCAGGGTGCGGGGCGCACCTTCCACCGCGTGCGCACGAGCACCGCCATGCCGATGATGACCCCGGCGACGGCCACGATCCCGAGGATCGCGTAGGGGGACAGGAGGACCGACCAGAATGGGCTCGGCGGCCCGGGGGCGCAGGAGCTGCGGTTGAGCGGCAGATAGTCTCCCCCGATCCGGATGCTGTTCTGGGTGGACGACGTTCCGTGCGGGAGAGCCGCGAGCAACGCCGAGTAGTCGAAAGCGTTGACGAAGGGAAGTGCGCCGTACAGATTCGGCGGGGCCCCGTAGTCCTGCCAGTAGTTGCCCCCCTGGTTTCCGCAGTTGGGACCGAGAACGTTCCCCGAGAGCGCGAACCCGTTCACCGTCGCGGCGATGTTGCCCGCCGATTGGTTCGACACATTCCAGGCGTCATCATACGTGGGCGGAAGCGGCGGAAGACAGTCGCCCGCGAGGCCGTCCGGGCACGAGTTGTTGTAGATGTCGAACGGCAGGTAGACGGTCGGGTTGTCGACCAGGAAGTTGTTGTTGAAGATTAGATCCCCGCTCTCCGCCTCGGCGAGACCCGCATAGGTCTCGTAGGGAGCGTTCGCGGGCGCCGACGGGTCCCGGAAAGTGTTCCCCCAGATGGTGTTGTTACGGCCCCCGTAGAGCAGGAGCCCGTCCGGGGGCACGCAGGCAAAGCAGACCACGGCCGGGCAGACCCCGGAGCACTTCGCCTCGTAGGGCGGAGCGAGCCACGCTGGGACGAAGGTGTTCGACATCACGAGATCGTCGGAGGAGTTCCAGAGAACCACGTTGGCCGTCGGGAACGGGTTCTCGGCGGCGTCGACCAGGCCGGCCAGAGTCTCGAGTTCGTACATCGCGGGCCAACCGCCGACCTGCGGGTCGTTCGCCAAGGTCACATGGTGGGCCGATACGAGCTCGATCTGAAGGTAGAAGAACGGACCCGGGAGCGGGCCGTTCACCGGACCGTACGTGAATCCGAACACGCAGAAGCTCACTGGGTGGTCGACGTCGACGTAGGCGTCCGTTCCGTCGATCAGGATCCCCGCGAAGCTCGGAAAGCCGAAGTCATTGCGAGAAAAGAAACCGGCCGAAAGGTTCCCGTCCCTGGCGCCGCCACAAGCGGAGCACCCCGCTGTCGGGTTGTTGAAGAGGCGGTACTGGCTCGACTGGGAGCCGTCTCCCGACATCGAGAGGCCCGCCAGCTGGGGGTTTCCGAACGCCCAGAGCGGGGTGTACACGCCGCTCGACGTCTGATAGGGAAGCGTGGCCGCGAGGCGGGTCGGGCTACTTCCAACCACGATCGTTCCGGTCTGCTCCGCATAATCGGCGAGCATCACCTCGTACTGGTAGGTGCCCGGGGGAAGGTACCAAACGGGAACGTCCGGAGCCCACTCGAATCGCGGATTGACGAAGGTCGAACCGTTGAGGAAGACGAAAACGTAGGGGGTCGCGGAGGCAGGGTCCGACGAACCGGAGACCGTGATCGCATTCGCGACGGGCGTGGACCCCGCGGCCGAACCGACGGCCGCCGAGTAACCCCAGAGCCCTCGGAGAATGAACGGTCCCGCGTCGGCGAAGGCGGTGGTCCCGGCGTAGCTCATGGAAAGCCCCGTGGAGGTTTCTCCCGTTTCGCCCCCGAAGTTCTCCGCGGCCGGAACCGACTGGAACTGGCTGGGCGTGCAGGAAGCGATCGCGATCGGGCAGTAGTCGAGTGTCGCCGAGGCGTTGGCGTCGAGAACATCCAACGTCGACCCGTCGTACGGCCCGATTCCGAAGTCGAACTCGAGGTCGTTAGGGAGGCCCACCGGGTCGAGATGCTTCCCGTTCGCTTCGAAGGAGGCCAGTGGAACCGTGGCGGGATGGAGCGGATTGGTCGAGTTGAAGACCAGCCAATCGTAGTTCCCATTGGCGTGGACTCCCCCGGCCGCCTGAACACTGTAGTTGAACCAGCACTCCTGCTCGGCGCCGCCGACCAGGGACGAGTTGAGGTAGAGCGTCAGGGTAAACGGCATGGGGGCGAAGACGAACGGTCCCTCGCCGATGTACGTCCCGGTGATGACCGAGCCCGCAGGGTTGTGACGAAGGATCGTAGAATTGCCTCCCGGCACCACAGCGGTTGGGCTCGAGAAGTTCCAGGTGTCCTCACCGAAGCTCAGCGTGTGGTTGTGCTGAATGTAGTCCGCGGTGTTCTGCGTCCAGAACTCGTACCCGCCTTTGCCCTGCAACGTGACGTTGGTGAGCACCGCGTTCAGTTGGATTCCCCACATGTCGGGGGTGTTGTCGTCCAAGTAGAGGGCGTTCAATTGGGTCACGTTCAAGGTGCCGACCACGCTGGACGCCTCCAGGGTCGTCGGCACGGTCGAACCCGAGGTGTTGCTCTGGCCGTAGTACGCTATGCCCGAAGGGGCCGGGGTGGAGGAGTAGGACGAGGTACCCGTCGTGGGGGGAAGAGCATATCCGGGCACGACCACGCCGTTGACCACCTCGGCCGCGGGGCCGCCGACGTAGGGGAGCCGCAGGTCGCGCGGCGCGACGCCCGCCTCGGCGAGCGCACTCGCCGTCTCGGCGACCCGGTGATCGAACGCCTGAGAGACGGACAGGGCCGTGGCTCCCCCACCGAACGGGGTGGTCGAGACCGGGGCCGGCCCCGTTCCGTTCGATCCGTCGCCGGTCGACACGACCGAACGATGCGGCTCAGAGGCCACGGCCGACGTCGGTGCCAAGCCGACTCCGGCCGACGAGAGGACAAGGATCAGCAGGACACACCCGATCAACGAGGCACGTAGGGCGCCTGGCCTCGAGCGAGCTCGTGCCGCACTCCCGGCCTTAGGCGCGGACCGAGCGATCAACTCGAGGTCACCTCCCTCGGGTCCATCCGACGGGCCAGAACATCGACTGCGAACAACCAAACGATGACGACGATCGAGAGGAGGAACATCATCGCCTGCAGCGGCGCGATCCCGCCTGACCCCTGGTCGGTCAAGGAGGAGAGAGCCAGGAACCCCACGCCCGGGTCGAGGAAGGTCGCCTCCACCACGAACTGGGTCCCGAGGTAGGCCGGCAACGTGAGAGCGAACACGATCAGGAACGTGGGGGTCACCCGACGCGCGGTGTGCTTCCAGAGCAGGGTGCCCTCGGGGATGCCGCGCGAACGGGCGGCCATGAGATGGGCCTCCTGACTCGCGGCCCGCACGACGCTCCGAGCGTGTCGGAGGAAGATCGTGACGTACACGAGCGCGATGATCACCGCCTGGATGAGCGTCTTGATCAACGTGATCTCCTCGTACGACCAGGCTTGGTGGATCACACCGTCCACGAGAGGAAACCCTGTGGGCTGGGTAATGCTCTGGTAGACGACCCAGGACGGGTAGCCCTGGTAGTAGGTCAACCACCAGGTATCGCCCGGGATCACTCCGCCCACGGGCAGGTCGTTGAACTCGGCCAGGAACCAGAAGAACAGAGCCGTGATGACGAGCAGGCCCACGATGAAAACGGGCAACAGCGTGCCGAACAGACTGGCGATGCGTGCGGCCACATCGACGCCCGGGCGGCGGCTCCAGCCGATCCACAAGGCCACTGGGTAGGCGACGGCCGCAGAGATTCCGAGAGCGAAGACCGCGAGCTCGACCGAACTCGGCAGAAGGAAACCATAGAGCTGGGAGATGGGCACTCCGGGGTATTGGTCAAACGTGGAAACCCCCCAGTTCCCGGTGAAATCGTTGATGACCACGTGGGCGAAGCCGCTGAAGAAGCCAATGACCCCGAGGTTCTGATGCGTCGCGATGTTGGTGGGTTCTCCGATCGCGATGTAGAGGATCATCAGGACGAAGAGGAGCTGTCCCGGGATGAGCGCCAAGCGCATCAGGACGAACCGGCCGAACGGAGTGAGACGGGCCGGACGTGGAATCTGAGGAGAGCGTGCGCTGGCGCGAAACATTCGGCAGTGCGAACACGGGGGCGCCTCGGATAAGGCTTCTATCAATTCTGACGGCGCCGGCCCGCGTCTCTCTGAGAACGGCCTGCTTCTTGGGGGGCCAGGTGGGCCCGGCCGGATTTGAACCGGCGACCTTCCGGTTATCAGCCGGATGCTCCAGCCAAACTAAGCTACGGGCCCCACCGTCAGGAAATCTGCCGCCATTTGAGCCTTTCAGGGCAAATCGCCCAAGCCGACTTCTCTCGCCAATTCGACCGTCTCGCCAAACGGCTCCGCTCCCTTCGGTCCTCCACGACTAAGGAGCCAACCCCTTCGGCCCCCGGCCCACCGGGCGCCCCAGAATGGCCGCGGGTTGAGTGAGTGGTCCAATGACCTCACTCCCGGCCGTAGGCTTGTCAGAACTTCTGCCCGCATGCGGGACAGACCGTGGCGGTGATCGGACTCAGCTTCCCACAACGGAGGCACGCCCGGTGCAGTCGCCCTTCTGCGGCCGCGGTTGCTGGGGAAGAAGAAGGCAGCACAGGTGTGGGAACAATCTCCGACGGGGTCGCCCGTGCAGGTTCGTACGAGGGATATCCTTCGTCTGCGAACGCGATGCAGAAGGTCCCCCCAAGCACCCCGAGAAGGAACCCGACGCCGTTCCCACCCCCGACGCTGAGGAGGCTGAGAAGCGAGAAGACTATGACCAGAATCCCGAACCCCACTCCATACTCCAAGTACGACCCAGCCACGGCCGAAAACACCATAATGAACAGCCCGAACACGATCCCCAGGATGCCTGCGATAACAACTCCACCGACGTCGAGCACGGGGAGGCCGTTCAGTGTGGAAATCGTCGAGGCGACCTCTGCGAGGTAGACCTCGAAAGCTCCGTAGATTAGGATTGTCAGACCACCGACGAACCCGAGGATCGGACCGACAACCTCCTTGTTATCGGACATTAGGACACAGTTCGGAATCGAAGCGCCTACGACCCATCCAGCTAAGAGACCTGTCGAGGAGCCCTGCGTAGCGCGATGGTATGAGCTATCCTCGCTTCGGGGAAACTCGGGCCCTTTCCCTCTGCCAGCTCCTTCAGCAAAAGATGATGGCGCAAGAGTAGTGACCCGACACGAAGACGACTTCAGGAGCGTAGGGGCCCGCCCAAAAAGTGTACGGGGGGTCGGAGGCTGTGAAGCTGAACGAACCGTGGGTCGCGTTGTCAAAGTAGACCACGTTCTGATTCAAGTCGAAGACTTGGAAAGTCACGGCCTCTGTTCCGTTGACCCAAAAGGTCCCCCAAATGTGGCTGCCGCTGGGAGGATCGAGGACTTCCCAGGGAGGTCCGGAATTCGACGGGAGCCCTCCACCCGGCGAGCACTCGTAAGGGGGGGTGCAAGGACCGAACTGTCCTGAGAATGAACTCGTTAGGGGAACAGTGAACAAGGCGGCCACCGTCGCACCGACAACAACCACCACGACGATAACGCGGTTTCGAGTTCGGTGGCTCGGTTTTGACGAGGGCGGTTCGGGAGGAACGGCCACGCCCGGTCATGCCGCTTTGCCGATATCAGGGTTCGGCTGACCGGACTCCCGGGGAGCCCGGGATCGGAGGAGTCAGGACCTTGCCCGTGGAGGAACCAGTTCGGCCGAGTTGCCATCGAAACGGGACGGTTCTCTGACGAGAGCTCCTCCGCCACGCCATCGACCGCGACTTCAGGGAGCGCGCTTCAACCTGGCTCATGCCGGACCGAGAGCGTGCCCCGGCAACGTTGGTCCAAGGCGCCGAACGAGCCTCTGCGGCCGCCTAGCCCAGCATCCCGTTTCCGGAGTAGAGGTACCAGGTGTTGACCCCACTACCGCTGATCATCGGGTTCGTGTTGATCGTGGCCGGATTGACCCACGCCGCGTACGTGGTGATGGTGCTCTGCTGGTCGTAGTAGATGTAGAGGGCGAGCCCGTTGGCGATGTGTTCGACCAGGTTGTACATCAGTACCCGCGCCGGTCCGACCGCCATACCCGTTGCCTGACCCATGCCCCAGAGCATCGCGCCGTAGGCGTTGCCCTGGCAGGCCTGCGTGACCGGGTTGTTGGCCCAGTAGAGCAGGCCCTGCAT
>Ga0209039_10003358_pt1 | contig 12565 bp, 13 predicted proteins | sample BogFormECP12_OM1_FD_188238 | JGI IMG/M metagenome (GOLD analysis project Ga0209039, IMG submission 188238) | Bog forest soil microbial communities from Calvert Island, British Columbia, Canada - ECP12_OM1 (SPAdes) (version 2) | ecosystem: Environmental > Aquatic > Freshwater > Wetlands > Bog ...
TACTCAGAGCTGGTCGTCCCATACTCCAAGTATGCGCCAAAACATTACTGCATAAAAATGGTTTATTGCAAATGTTTCAGGCGGTCAATGCACTAGCCGTCAAATCGAAATCATATCTTAATCGAAGGTAAGCGGCAGTATGGTGTACAGGGGCGCTTGCCCATGGACGATGGCTGCGATCCAGACTGCCGTAACCACCCTCCGACGATTCCCCCTGGATCCGAATCTTGAGGGACCCCGGAGAATCCTGCATCACGGTCAACACATTCGACAGCGTCCCGGCGATGGAGAGTGTCAGGTTGACCGTTCCGATGCCGGCCGTGGGGGCCGGGAGGGATACGTTCACCTGGTCCAGCCCGACTTACCCAGGCGCGGGACGGGCATAGGCGGCGGGGAGTGTCCGGCTGCCAATCTGCACGCTCACGCCGGAGAGCCCACGGCGGTTGCGAATGCCGGTGCAATACAGCACCCAGGGCGGACGAACCCGAACTGATATCCAAGGGAACGTTCACGCAGGCGCCCGGGGGCGCAGTCGAAGACCGGGGTGAAGGCTTGGGAAACGTCGCTGGCGGCGACGATCTGCGCCGCGGCCACGCCGGTACCATTCGCGTTGGCGGAAGACAGGCCCGGCGCTACGGCAGCGATCTGCACGGCGCAGGTCTGGCTGCCGGAGGGCGTGGAGACGGGCACGACCGCGGGTCCGGAGTATATGCCCGTGGGGATGGCAGCGTTGATCTGTGAGGGGCCGGCGTAGCACAGCGGAGGCGATACCTGGGCGCCGCCGCTGTCGGTGAGGGTCACGCTGGAGCCGCCCAGATTAGTTGGAAGGGGCAATGAACCCGCCGTTGCTGTGCCGGCGGCGGTAAGGAGCCCCGCGGCAATCAGGTAGGAGATGAGATCTTGCATCGGCGATGCTAACCCGAAACCCGGCGGTGTCACTCTGGCAGGCGCCGATTCCCTGGCGCTCAGCAACCTAGAGACTGCGCGCCAGGGACAGCCGGAACGCGGCCATCTCCTGGTCGTTGCGAACCAGCAGTTCATTGCCGACCAGAACCGGGTGGTTCCAGGTCTTGCCCTTGATCGCCGGGAACCGCGCGAGCTCGCTGAACTGGCGGGTGTCCGCGGGGACCAGCGCCAACTCGCCTTCCTCCGACAGCACCAGCAGCAAGTCCTGATTGTGCAAGAGCAGGAGCTGACCGTAGCCGTAGCGTCCGCCTTTCCACTTGCGCTGGCCGTCCTTGAGGTCCATGCAGGCGAGGATGCCGCCGTCGAAGCCGAAGGCATAGCCATTGTGAACTACGAAGTCGTTGAAGTAGGGCTTCAGCCCGAGCGACGTCCAGCGATCCTGGACGGTCCATCCGGCGGGTCCGTGGCCGACCGCGAGGCGGCGCACGCCGGTCCCCCCGCCGGCGGTCAGGGCCATCATGATGAGGTTGCCGTCCGAGGTCAGGGCCGGCTGCAGGATGCGGGTGTCCGACGGCCACGAGTACTGCCACAGCACGGCGCCGTCGGACGGCGCAAGGCTGGTTGCGCCGTGTGCGCTCATCAGCAGGACCTGTACTACTCCGCCGATAGTCACGAGATGGGGCGAGCTGTAGCTATCGCCGCCGTCCGGGCCGTACCAGCGCGGCTGGCCGGTAGCCAGGTCGTAGGCGGCGAGCTTGCCGGCGGCAGCGACAATCACCAGGTCATCAACCACCAGGGGCGAACCAGAGAAGCCCCAGCCCGGGACCTTGCTATGAGTGTCCGACGCGGCGTTGCGCGACCAGACGACAGCGCCGGAGCCGGCGTCGAGCGCGTTCAGAATTCCGGTGGCGCCGAATGCGTACAGGCGGCCGTTGCCGAGGGCGGGCGTGGCGCGCGGACCGGCGCCGCCATTTGACTCCCAGAACCGGGCCGCGTCGCGGTGCGTCCACACCGGGTCTCCAGTGGAAAGGTTGTAGCAAGCGACGACCTCGTCGCTACCGCGCTGCTCCTGGGTGTAGAAGAGGTCGCCGTGGACGGCGAAGGACGACCAGCCGGGTCCGACCGGGCGCCGCCAAAGCTCGACCGGCGGCATCCGGGACCAGTCGGTCTCGATCCGCACGCCGGGGATGACGCTGTCGCGATGGGGTCCGCGAAAGCCGGGCCAGTCGGTTGCCGCATGAGCGGCTGAGGGAGCCGGAGGGTTCGCCGTCCGCATTTCGCCGGCGTGGGCCAGGAGCCGCTCTTCGGCAGTCTCCGCCCAACGCCACGCGAGATCCGAATGGAACTCGCCGGTAATGCCATTGGTGCGCACGAGCGTCCACACTCCGCAGGCGAGCAGGATGGCGGCAACCATGGTCGCGCGCCGAAGTCCGTCAGAAAGGCGCCGGGTGGCCACGGCCCAGACGACGAAAGCGAGACTCAAGACCGGGATAGCGTAGACGAAATAGAGTATCCCCATCCCGGCGGTGGCCATCGAAGGATGGAGGAAGCGCCGTGCCGCGATCAGCGCGACGATCATGAGGACGACGGCGCCCAAGCGCTCGAACCAGCGCGCACGGCTGAAGAAAGCCCACCACACGACAATGGCTAACGCGCCCAGGAGTTCGCCAAGGATGGCGAGTCCCAGGGCGCTGGGCGCGACGATGGGGAGGCCGAACCTGACCAGCCACTGCAGCGCGACGGCTACAACGCCGGGCCACAGCCGGAGCGGCTTGGGAGGGGTCGGATCAGCGGACTGCGGGATGGTCATATGAGACCGATACTCTCCACGGGAGCAGTTTGTTCCCATTATCTTGGAGGTTGTTGGACCAGTCAACCCCGGGGGCGGCGTGTGGACATGGCTGGGCAACAAGCTAAGGTCTTGGTGTGGGGCTGCGGCCTGTGCTTGACAAGGATATTGGGTGAAATGGCGGAGTGCGACGAGGCACCAATCCAGGAGCTGATTGAGCGGAGTCTCGGCTCCTCATTTGAGGCCGAAAAGGAGGTGGGTAATCCAGCGTCCATCGCGGCGTGGGATGCTATCGGGACGCTGGCGAGGGCGGAAGCAATATGCGCGCTGGCGCGCCGGCGAGATCTTGCGTGTGTGGGACAGCTCGTTCGTGACCTTGGTGACTTGGGCGCCTGGGATGACTGGGCTTGCCACATCGAGGCCGCTGAGTGGCTACTCGGGTGTGAGCCCGACGATGAGCGCTCCCCTGAAGAGCTGCGGAATGAGCTGGTCCGCATGTACCCGTCGCTATAGGCGCCCGGACGCTCCCTGCCAACAGGTCCTTTAGAGGAACGGGGAACGCGTGTACCGCCGCTACCTAACGCCCCACCGCCGCCTCCAAAAACCGCCGGGCCACGCGCGCGGCGTCGAACTGTTCCACCCAGCGCAGCCCGGCTTCCGTCAGCGCCATGCGGCGTTCCTCGGATTCGTAGAGGTCCAGAATGCCCGCGGCCAGCGCTTCGGGGCTCTCCGGCTCGACCAGCGTGCCGTGCGGCAGCACCTCGGGGATGGCCGCGGCGCGCGACGCCACTACCGGCTTCGCCGCCGCCATGGCCTCCAGCAGCACAATGCCGAAGCCCTCCTGCACGCTGGGCAGGCAGAAGACGTCAGCGCGGTTGAATTCCCCGGCCAGCGAGGAGCGCGAAATGTCGCCCAGCCAGGTCGCGGTGTCCTCCAGTTTCAGTTCCCGCGCCAGGCCGTGGAGCGCCCGGGCGCACGGCCCGCCGCCCACCAGGCGGACCTCCAGGCGGCGAACGCGCGGGCGCAACTGTGCCGCCGCACGCAACAGCACGTCCGCGCGCTTCCGGCGGTAGAGGCGTCCCACGAACAGCACCGTGAAGCGCGGGGAATCCCCCGGGTAGATGGCCAGCAGGCGGCGCCATTCCGCCAGGTCGATGGGTTCGGGAACCACCGCGGGCATGCGGTCGAGGCCGTAGAGTTCGCGGGCGCGCGTGGCGGAATACTCGCTCGTGACCAGCACCCGAGCCGCGCGGCGGACGTGGGTGCGCTCGCGCGCGGCTTGCATCGACATGGTTAAGCGGGTGGCGCCGCGCTCGAAGCGCACTTCGTCGGCGATCACGCCCTTGAGCGCGGCCACGTGCCCGGGCGCGCTGGCGATGCGGTAGCCATCCATGTCGAAGCCCACCGTGAGATCGAACTCCGCCGACGCGCGCAGGCGGGCGTTGAACAGCAGCCGGTCGAGCGTGTAGATGGGGGTGCGCCATGGCGGCGTCTCGAAGGCGACCGTATGGCCGAGGGTTTCGAGGGCCCGCGCCAGCACCTGCATGCCCACGTAGGTGCCGCTGCCGCGGCGGATGTCGAGAGGCGTCGATGTGATGAAGCGAATGCGCACAGAGCCGGCCGGTCCCCGGTTGGCAGGCGAAAGCGCCTGCCCCACCGTCTCGGGTTATTGTATATCCGCTACAATGGCGGCAGATCGGCGCCATAACCCCGTGCCACCCACTTCCACGAGCAAAAATGCCGTTTGTCTGCTGAGCGGCGGCCTGGATTCCTCCACCTGCCTGGCCCTGGCGCGGCGCGACGGGTACGCCTGCCACGCGCTTTCCTTCGATTACGGGCAGCGCCACAAGTTCGAGTTGGAGGCCGCCGCGCGCATTGCCGCGCATTTCGGCGCGGAACGCCACCTGGTTGCCAGGATCGGCCTGGACGCCTTCGGAGGCTCGGCGCTGACGGCCGATATCGCCGTGCCCAAGGTCCGTTCGGCCGGGGAGATGAGCCGCGGCATCCCCATCACCTACGTGCCCGCGCGCAACACCATTTTCCTTTCCTTCGCCCTGGCCTGGGCCGAAGTGCTCGGGAGCGCTGACGTTTTCATCGGCGTCAACGCGCTGGATTACTCGGGCTACCCGGATTGCCGCCCCGAGTTCATTCGCGCCTTCGAGACCATGGCCAACCTGGCCACCAAAGCCGGCGTGGAAGGCCGCACGCGGCTGCGCATCCACACCCCGTTGCTGGCGCTCACCAAGGCGGAGATCGTCAAGCTGGCGCACGAGCTGGGAGTGCCCTTCGGCCTGACCCACAGTTGTTACGACCCCGGCGTGGGCGGCCGGCCCTGCGGCGAGTGCGACGCCTGCCTGCTGCGGCGCAAGGGGTTCGAAGAGGCCGGCATTGAGGATCGCTGAAATCTTCTATTCGTTGCAGGGCGAAGGCGCGCTGGTGGGCGTGCCTTCGGTCTTCATCCGCACCAGCGGGTGCAATTTGCGCTGCGCGTGGTGCGACACGCCGTACGCTTCCTGGCAGCCCGAAGGCGGCGAGCAGGACCTCGACCAGATCCTCGGCGCCGTCCGCTCCTTCAGCGCCGCGCGGCACGTGGTGGTGACGGGCGGAGAGCCCATGATCGCGCCCGAGATCGTCCCGCTCACCGTGCGCCTGCGCGCGCTGGGGCTGCACATCACGGTGGAGACCGCGGGCACGGTGTTCCAGCCGGTGGAGTGCGACCTGATGAGCATCAGCCCCAAGCTGGCCAACTCCACGCCTGCGGACGCGTTTGCCGCGCAACACGACCGGCTGCGCATCCTTCCCGCGGTGCTGGGCGAACTGATGGCGCGCTACTCCTACCAGCTCAAATTCGTGGTGGCGCAGCCGGCCGATCTGGAGGAAGTCCGGGCGCTGGTGCTGGACCTGGGCGCCGACCGCGAGCGCGTGATTCTGATGCCCGAGGGCACCGACCGCGACCGGTTGCGCGAGCGTTCGGCGTGGCTGGCGGAAATCGCCAAGGCCGAGGGCGTGCGCTTCAGCCCGCGGCTGCACGTGGAACTGTATGGGAACCGGCGCGGGGTGTGAGGATCGGGGAGCCCGATCCGCGCTAACCTGGAGGCTCTGGAAGAAAGTTACGCATGCGGATTCAAACCGGTCATACGGTATTCATCCTGCTGCTCGCGGGCTGCGCCGCGCCCTCGGTGGTCACGGCGCAGCAACCCGGCCCGGCGCTGGCGGGGCGGGGACTGGCCCAGCACCCGTTCCTGTATTGCGGTGAATGGCAGGGACGCAGCCTGGAGCGCCAGACGATGTCCATCGTGCGCGAGGGGAAGGTGGCGTGGTCGTACACCAACCCCCGCAAGGGAGAGTTGGGCGACTGCACCGTGCTCTCCAACGGAAACATCGTCTTCTCGCGCCAGTACGGAGCCAGCGAAATCACCCCGGAGAAGAAGATCGTCTGGGATTACGACGGGCCGCAGGGCGCCGAGATCCACACCGCGTATCCCATGGGCACGGACAAAGTGCTCATCATGCAGAACGGAGACCCGGCCAAGCTGCTGGTCCTCCGCAAGGCGGACAACCACGTGGAGAAGGAGCTCGTGCTGGCGACCCGCGACCCGCGCGGCGTTCACGGGCAGTTCCGCCATGTACGCGTGACCGCGGCCGGAACGTTTCTGGTGGCTCACATGGATCTGGGCCGGGTGGTGGAGTATTCCGCCGAAGGGAAAGAAATCTGGAGCGTCGCGGCGCCCTCGGCATGGGCCGCGGTGCGCCTGAAGAACGGGAACACTCTGATCAGCGGCAACCAGGTGGGCTACGTCCGCGAAGTGAACCCCAAGGGCGAGACGGTCTGGGAGATCGCCAAGGACGACTTGCCCGGCATCCCGCTGTTCACGGTTCAGGAAGTCTCGCGACTGGCCAACGGCAACACCCTGATCAACAACTGGTCGGGCGGGCTGGCGCCGGAACTGGTGCAGTCGGCAGTGCAGTTGATCGAAGTCACTCGGGACAAAAAAGTGGTCTGGGCGCTGCAGGATTGGAAGACGCTCGGCCCGGCATCATCGACGCAATTGCTCGACGAACCCGGCGTGCCTGAAAAGGGCGAATTGCAGCGGTAGGGAAGGCGCTACGCGCCGCCGCTTGATATAATTCAATTTCGGACTGTATTATCCGTTATGCCGCGCCGTCTCGGCCGCAAGCTGATGCTCTCGATCACGGCGATCGTCGTCATCGTCGCGGCGGTTTCCGGCCTGGTCAACGTCAAGACCGAGGAGCGGCAGCTTCTCGACACCATGATCCTGGGGGCCGATCAGCTCTCCAAGGGCATCACCAGCGCCACCTGGCACGCCATGCTCGACGACAATCGCGAGGCGGCGTACGAGGTGATGCGCACCATCGCGGAGAAGCAGGGAATCGACCGCATCCGCATTTTCAACGGCGCCGGGCAAGTGATGTTCTCGACCAAGCAGGACGCGGGTCCGGGGATCGACCTGGGTTCGCACGTGCAGATTTCCCGGTCGCCCGCCGGATACCGCCGTTTGGAGATGGTCACGCCAGTCCCCAACGAGCCCTCGTGCAGCCAGGCGGCCTGCCACGCCCATCCGGCCGCCGTCCGCACGCTGGGCGTGTTGGACCTGTCCCTGAACCTGGAGAGCGTGGACCGCGAAGTGGCCGGGATGAAGTTCCGCGTGCTGGCGGTGACGGGCGTGGAAATCGCGTTGATCAGCCTGTTCATCGTTTATTTCACGCGGCGCTTTCTGGGACGGCCCATCGGGAAGCTGATTGAGGGCACCAAGGCGGTGAGCCAGATGAACCTCGACCAGCCCATCGACATCCTCGACAGCAGCGAGGAACTGGACGAGCTGGCGCGGTCGTTCGACACCATGCGCGACCGCTTGCGCGCCGCCCTGGGCGAGCTCAACCAGTTCACCCAGAACCTGGAAAGCAAAGTGGAGGAGCGCACCGCGCAGCTCCAGGCGGCGCAGAAGAAGCTGGTGCAGACCGGCCGCCTGGCGTCGCTGGGGCAGCTTGCGGCCAGCGTGGCTCACGAGATTAACAACCCCGTCTCGGGCGTGCTGAACCTGTCGATGCTGCTGCAGCGGATGCTCAAGGAGGATGGCGTGCCTCCCGAGCGCCGGGAGGAGTTTCGCAAGTACCTGTCGCAGATCGTCGCCGAGACCGGCCGCGTGGGGCGCATCGTGAGCGACCTGCTGGCCTTCTCGCGGCGGTCCAAGCCGCAGCGCGTGCCGGCCGACCTGAACGCGATTGTGCGGACCACCCTCTCGCTGGCAGAGCACAAGATGAAGCTCAGCAACGTGGAGGTGGTGTCCCGCCTGGCGGAGAGCCTGCCCCAGGCGCCGTGCGACCCGTCGCAGATGCAGCAGGTGGCGCTCAACCTGCTGCTCAACGCCGCGGAAGCCACCGAGGGCCGGACCGGCCGGCGGGTGGAAGTCGCGACGGAATCCCGGCCGGGCGAAGTGCGGCTGATCATCTCGGACAACGGAGGAGGCATCCCCCAGGAAAACCTGGCCAGAATCTTCGACCCGTTCTTCACCACCAAATCGGAAGGGAAGGGCGTGGGTCTCGGGCTGGCGGTCTCATACGGTATCATGCAAGCACACGGGGGCGATATCGAAGTCCGGAGCCAGGCCGGCGAGGGATCGGCGTTCGTGGTTTCGCTGCCGCTTGAGCCGCCCCCGCAGGCCGGCGGGCTCGAGGCGCAACCGGCCGGGCAGGGATAGGGGAGCCATGAAGACGCGCTGGCAGATTCTGGTGGTGGACGACGAAGAGGTGATGCGCGAATCGCTGGCCGCCTGGCTGCGCGAGGACGGATATGCGGTGGACACGGCCTCCAGCGGCCGCGAAGCCGTGGAGAAAGCGGCCGCGCTGGACTACGCAATGTACTTCGTGGACCTGAAGATGCCGGGCGGGATGGACGGCATCGAGACCATGATGCAGATCCGCCGCCTGCACCCCGACGCCTCCATCATTATCGTGACGGCATACGCCACCGTGGACACGGCCATCACGGCAATGAAGGAAGGCGCCCAGGAGTATATCGTCAAGCCGTACAACCCCGAGGAGATCTCGCTGCTGGCCGCCCGCATCGTCAAGGTGAAGAACCTGCAGCGCGAGAACGCCATCCTGCGCAAGAAGCTGCTGCGCAGCTACTCGATGCAGGATGTGATCGGCAAGAACGCGCGCATGCTGGAGATCCTGCGCCTGTGCCAGGAAGTGTCCGGCCTGCGCAGCACGGTATTGATCCACGGGGAAAGCGGCACCGGGAAGGAGATGATCGCGCGCGCCATCCACAACACCGGCGACCGCGCGGCGAAGCCTTTCATTGCGGTTCCGTGCGCGGCGCTGGACGAGGCCCTGCTGGAGAGCGAGTTGTTCGGCTGCGAGGAAGGCGCCGATGCGGGGAAGCCGGGCAAGTTCGAAATGGCCGCCGGGGGCACCCTCTTCCTGGACGAGATTGGCGGCATTTCGCCCAAGCTCCAGGTGGACCTGCTGCGCGCGCTGGAGGACCGGATCTTCTATCGCGCGGGCGGCAGCGAGGAAGTCCGGGTGGACGCGCGGGTGATTGCGGCCACGCGGGTGAATCTGAAGGAGGCCGTGGCGGCAGGCACGTTCCGCGACGACTTGTTCTACCGCTTGAACGTGATCGAGATCCGCCTGCCGGCGCTGCGCGAGCGCCGCGAGGACGTTCCGCTGCTGGCGCGGCATTTCCTGGAACGGCTCTCGCACGAGCTGGGAAAGGACGTGAGGGAGATTTCCGAGGGCGCTCTGCGGCTGCTGATGGATCACGACTGGCCGGGCAACGTCCACGAACTGGAGAACGCCATCGAGCGGGCCATGGTCACCAGCCATGGAAAGCTTCTCGAGGAAGAGGACTTCGCCTTTCTGGCGCGCGGCGGCGCATCGCGGAAAGTCCCTGCGTTCCCGCCGGGGATGAGCCTGCAGGAGATGGAGAAGCACCTGGTGGCCGTGACACTGGAGCGCACCGGCGGAAACATCAAGGAAGCGGCGGCGGTGCTGGAGATCGACCGCTCCACGCTTTACGAGAAGATCAGGAAGTACGAGATTCCGAGGTAGGCAGGCTGCCCCGGCCGGAGCGCGCCTTACAGGTTGCCGCTCCGGTGGCTCACCAGGGAGAGGAATTCGTCGCGGGTTTTCTTGCGCTCGCGGAACAGGCCCAGCATGGCGCTGGTCATGGCTCCGGAGTGCTGCTTTTCGACGCCGCGCATCATCATGCAGAAGTGGCGGGCTTCGCAGATCACGCCCACGCCCATGGGTTCGACGATCTCTTGAATGGTCTGCGCCACCTGCTGCGTCAGGCGCTCCTGAATCTGCAAACGCCGCGCAAAAACGTCCACAATGCGCGGGATCTTGCTCAGGCCGACCACCTTCGATTTGGGCAGGTAAGCCACGTGGATCTTGCCGAAAAACGGCAGCAGATGGTGTTCGCACAGACTGAAAAACTCAATATCCTTCACCACCACCATCTCGTCGTACGTCACTTCGTAGAGCGCCCCGTTCACCACCTTGCGGACGTCGGCCTGATAGCCGCTGGTGAGGAACTTGAGGGCCTTGTCGACGCGCTCAGGGGTGCGCAGCAAGCCGTCGCGGCCGGGATCCTCGCCGAGTTTGGCGAGGATCTCGCGGATCTCCGGCGCCAAGTCTGGGGCCTCCGGCTTGGGGCGCATGATCTTAACGACGCCTTTACCCGATCTCATGGCTTTCCATTTCAAAGATGTTACGCGCAGTCTCGGCGATTCGGACCTTTTCCAGCCTGGGCCACTCGCCGGGGAACGCCGAGCTCCAGTTCCGCTTCAACCGGCGGCAGATTTCCACCAGCAGGTTCTCGGAGGTCGGCGGCAGTCCCTGAAAAGAGTTTACATCTTCGTTCAGGTTGCGGTGGTCGAAGGGCTCGATGACCTGGCGCCGCACCAGATCGTCCAGCGCCTCGACATCCACCGCGCGGCCCGTGCGCGGGTCGATGGGGCCGCGCGCGCTCACTTCCACCACATAATTATGGCCGTGCCCGAAGGGGTTGTTGCACTTCCCGTACAGCCGGCGGTTCTCCCCGGCGCTCAGTTGCGGAGTGTCCAACCGGTGCGACGCGGCGAAACCGTAGCGGCGCGTCACGCGGAACATGGCTGCTCTCCGAAATAGTCCACATACAGATCGGGCGTTTCGTGAACGCGCACCGCGCGCAGGCGGCGGCCGCCGCTCGAAACGCGCGCCTCCAGCCGCTGCCAGATGTCGCGGGCCACGTTCTCGGTGGTGGGAACCACGCGGTCGAAGGGCGGAACCTCGTAGTTCAGAAAGCGGTGATCGTAGGGGCCGGCCACGTCGCGATCCAGGATTTCCTTGAGCTCCTTGAGGTCGAGGACCATGCCCGTGACCGGGTCCGGGCTGCCTTCCACCGTGACCTCCACCACGTAGTTGTGGCCGTGTCCGTGCGGGTTGGCCGCCGGGCCGTAGATCCGGGCGTTCTCCTCGGCCGAGAGTTCCGGGCTCCGGCAGACGTGCGAGGCGGAAAACTCCACGCGGCGGGTGATCAGCATGACAGGTCTCTTCTTTCGATGCTCCGGGCAGTTGCAGGTTGCAGGTGGCGGCGGCTGGCCGCGATACAATCAGATTATAGTTTTCCACATGTCAAGCGTCAAAATGGACCGGCTTCTGGTATTGCTGCTCTGCCTCCTGGCGGCGGCCCTGGTTGGTGCGATTTACGCCGGTATCCACGAACGCGTGGTAGCCGAGGGCGACACGGCGCCGGGGTTCTCCATCACCGCCGACAACGGCCGTTCGGTCTCCCTGCCGCATTTCGGAGGCAGGCTGCTGGTGCTGAATTTCTGGGCCTCGTGGTGCGCGCCCTGCGTCGAGGAGACGCCCTCGCTCAGCCGGCTGGCGCAGCAGTACGCGGACAAGGGTGTGGTGGTGCTGGGCGTCAGCGTGGACCAGAACGAGGCATCCTATCGAACCTTTCTGCGGAAGTACCAACCCGCGTTCCTGACGGCGCGCGAGCGCAAGCTACACGCCGAGTTCGGCACGTTCATGTATCCCGAAACCTACATCATCGGCGCCGATGGCAAGGTGCTGCGCAAGATCGCCGAGAGCGCCGACTGGACGGATCCGAACATGATCCGGTACTTCGACAGCCTGCTCCAAAACCTGTGACGCCGGTTCCGCTAAACTTGCCAGTTCGTCCCTCGGAAGCCGCCGAAGTGGCCAACCTGATCTTCGAGCTGGCGGAGCGGCGTCCGCTCACCGGCGAAGTCCGCAACCGCATCGCCGCCCGCATCGCCGCGCTCCGGCTGGAGAGCCTCACGCCGCTCATGGGCTCGCTGGCGCGCGATCCGGTGCACCGTTCCACGTACTACCTGGTGGTGGATGTGGCCGGCGGCCAGCCGCAATTGATACACCTGGCGCTGGCTTCGGCGCCTACCAGCAGCGTGTTCCACAAGCCGCTGCTGATCTGCCGCGTGCGCCGCGCGGGCGGTCCGGAGGCGGTCATCAACGCCATTCCGTTCGGGCCGCCGGATACGGAGACGCTGGAGAAGTACGTAAGCCGCGTGGACAGCGCGTTCGTGCCGCGGCCGCAGGGGCAGCACGCCGCCCTGGTGGCGGCTCCCGCCGAGCCCGGGACCGGGATGGCGGCGGCATTCGAAGCCTTTGGGACGATCCGGAAACGCACCGGCATGAATGTGGCGGCCATCGAGATGGTTCCGCCGGCTTACCACGACGGATTGCGGGCCGCGGTTCGCGCGGGCTGGAGAGACGGCTACTCGGCCGGCGTGACGCTGCGCGCCGGGGAGACCAGCCGCGAGGCCGTCCGCGAGGTTGCGCGGTTCACGCGCTTCCGCATCGACGCCGCGGGCCTGGTGG
>Ga0209039_10003359_pt1 | contig 12564 bp, 7 predicted proteins | sample BogFormECP12_OM1_FD_188238 | JGI IMG/M metagenome (GOLD analysis project Ga0209039, IMG submission 188238) | Bog forest soil microbial communities from Calvert Island, British Columbia, Canada - ECP12_OM1 (SPAdes) (version 2) | ecosystem: Environmental > Aquatic > Freshwater > Wetlands > Bog ...
CGCTCGGAGGAAAAGTCGAAAAGCAGATTTTTCCTCCGAGCTTGCAAATCGCGCAAAAGGCGCGCGATTTGCACTTTCCCACAGCCGCGACGACGGCCGTTCTCGGGTTACATTTTCCATGTCTCGACAGCCTAGCCCAAAGTTACATTTTCAAATGGCTTGACACGTAATCCCCGCGACCATCGTGCGATTTCCGGGCTCGAGGCCTACGGCACATTCTGCGGCACACCTTTGCAAGCTGCAGCAGGGCCGTCTGGACAACCGATACCCACGCCATGGCCGTGCCCGCCACGCCCTTGTCTCCTTCGCAGCCCGCGATGATTTACTCATAAACTAGATGCGCGCTCTTACAGACAAGGCAAGACGATGCCTTGTAGCTGTTATTTCAGATGTGGATCAACTCCTCAGATGTAGGATTCATCCGATTTTGGCGGCGAGGCAGTGAAATGACTATCAATGACAGGGAATGGGATCGGCTCAGCTATCAAACGTTCGTGAAGACACTGGCCCTGTTTTTCGTGCTGTCGGTGGTTTGTGCTGCGCAAATGAAGACGGGTTCGGACATGCCGGGCTTTGCGGAAGTGTTTGGTCTCGGTGCAGGAAAAACAGCGACTGACTTTACCGTCCAGGAGATTGCTGTGCGCACCGGGACCAGCACCATGGCAAATGTTCTCTGGCCGGGCGAGTCCGCGGAACTTACATTGCGTTTTAACAACAAGACCTCGGCCGTGCTACACGCGAAGGGCGCAATCCGGGTAGTGGCCTACGGCACGAGTGTGCCGGTGGGCGACGTCTGGGTGCCGCATGTTTTCAAGATCGCTGATGGCAGTTCAGTGCCGATTGCTCTCGATGTACCCGCGGGTGGCTCGCAGGATGTCAGAGTGTCGCCTGTGATTCCGGAGCGCTTTGGTGGTTACGGTCTAGTAGCCGACATTGAAGGCCACGGCAGCGCCTTCGCCGCCACGCTTGTGCGGGCGATCAAGGCTGATGAGGGTCGCGTGCAATTTCCGACCTACGCCCTCGATATGACCTGGGACGAGTTCATGAACGAGGGCATTTTTGTTCTGTTTGAAAAGCTGGGCATCAAGGGTGCGCGCATGGGCGGGGCATTCAATCCAAACTCAGATCCTGAGTACGAGAAGAGCGAGGCGCTGCTTGATCGTTACATGCGTTGGGCGCAGAAGCACGACGTAACGATCATGCTGACGCTCGGCGATGGGGATTCGAAAATCATGCAGCCGATGGGGCGCCCGCGGCCGTGGCTCTCCGATGAGGGCAAGATGCTCGACACAAAGGATGACCGGGCATGGCTCCCCTCCTACGACGGTGAATTTCAACAGTGGGTTCAAGACATCTCCACGCAGTATGGCTGGCCCAAGGGAAACCTCAATGCGGTCGAGTTGTGGAATGAACCGTGGGAGGCAACCTCGATCTCAGGCTGGCAAGCCGACATTGAACGATATCGTGACATTTTCACGCGCATGGCGCAGGGCGTGGAAGAGGCACGGACTCAGGCCGGAGTCAGCGTGCTGATTGGTGGGACCTGCTCTTCGTCAAATGCCCGGGACAAATTGTTCTCCGATGGTTCAGATACTTTCCTGAAGTGGCTTGATTTCGTAAGCATCCACTACCAGGCGCTTGCGGCCGATCCCTCGCTGGTTCCGGAGTGGGTGAACCGTCAGAGTCCCTACGGACCGGTCAGGGTATGGGACACCGAAAGTTGGATCGCAAACTCCGAAGATCGCGTTGCGGGTGTGATCGCCTCGATGCGAGCCCAAGGACAGAGCCGAACGGCAGGAATCTACGACGGCAATGTGTACGAAAGCAAAAACCTCAAACTCGGAGATGAGACATATCCAGTCGTGCAGGCGTGGTCTCCGGCGGCGGCTGTTGCCGCCAGTCAGAAATTCATCGGGCAACGTCCTTTCCGTGAGTTACTTTTCCAGAACGGGCTGCCGTGGGTTTTCGTATTCGATGGCCTCCCCGGGGAGAACGGCACGGCGCCTCACACCGATGATGGCACGGTTGTCGTAGTCGGTGATCTGGCGAAGATTTACGAGCCTGAGCGTACGTTGTTCCGCTCCGTGAAAGTCACTTCCGATGCCCGCATGGTTGTGCCGGATGCAACCGGTGCGATCCGGTTGTTCGACTTCTACGGAAACTTGGTGCCCAGCCAGGGCGGCAAAGTGACCATTCCACTGAATGGCCGCGGGTTCTTTCTGCGTGCTGACGGTTCACCGGGATCGTTCGCCAGGCTTCTAGCTGCCATCCGGGATGCGCGGGTTGAGGGATACGATCCGGTCGAGATTGTTGCCCATGACCTGACCGCGCCGGTCGATCACCATCCAGAACTGCGGTTGACGCTGACCAATGTGCTCAACCGGCCTATTAGTGGCCGCGTGAACGTGGAGTTCGCAGGTTTGAAGCTTCAGCCTGCTGGTGCTGATGTTCGGCTCCGCCCGAATGAAACGCGGGAAGTACAGTTCCAAGTGGAGTCAGGCCGCGTATCTGCGAGTAACATTTATCCATTGACGGTGGAGTTGGATGCGGGCCCGGACGGAAAGGCAGTGCATCGCGAAGATCTGCACGTCAACCTGATCGCTAAACGCACCATAAAGGTTGACGGCGATTTGGACGACTGGAAGAACGTCCTTCCACAGGTTGTGCCGGGCGTGGCGATTGGGCCGGGGCTCACCGAAGAAGCATGGCTGCCGTTCAAGAGTTTTGCCAAGGGTGCTAGCGAAGGCTTGGCCACTGTCTATCTCGCCTATGATGAAAGCAACTTCTATTTCGCGGCGAAGATTGCTGATAGCACACCTGATCCAGGAATGGTGCGTTTTTCGACGCGCGACGATGATTCGTACTTCTATCCCAACCATGCGACTGGCGCTGACGGTGTGCCGCTTACGTGGCCTGCAGGCGTGCGGCACTATTCGTATCGCAGGAACTTTGATATCCCATCGGGAAGTGGCGAGCACGACAATGTGCTGATTGCGTTTAACGTGCTCGAGAAAAAACCGTGGTTATCGCATCCACCAGGGGTAATGCCGAAGTTCATCACCTCCTGGGACACCGACTACGAATATGCCCTGAATCCAGTGGCGGCGGAATATGGGGGAGACACGGAAATTTGGCGCCTTCAGGCGCCCGGCATCCCGCGCAAACACTTCTTTCCGCGCCAGCCTAGGTCACCGGTCGATGGCGGTCCGGTTCAGGATGGCAAGCTCGTGATCCGCCGCGAAGCAAACACACGAATTGTGGAAGCCTCCATCCCCTGGAGCGAGATGCCAGAAGTCAAGGCCCGGATTCTGTCTGGCCAGACGGTAAAGTTCACCTGTCGGGTGAATGATAACAAGGGACCGGCGCACGAATTGGCGGCGGGACGGAGTGTTTCAAAGTCAAATTCCGTCACGTTCCACGACGACTGGCAAGATCACTGGGCCAACGAACTGGAATTTGGGGTCGAGAAATGACGTATAAGCGTCGGTGATTGGATAATAAGGCGTGACCCGACCGCGGCAAAAGACGTCGTGCGATAGCCTTCGAGAAGAAGGGGACTGGGTGCAACGGAGATCCCGAGGACGAGTCCGGTGTGGCTTCTACGTTCTACTTGTGCTCTTTTGCGGGTGTTCTTCAGTCCAATCCCTCCCAGGCCAGACAGCGCGCTCTATTCCAATTAAGTTCACAAATATCGCCGAATCAGCCGGCATCCGGTTTGTGCACTTTAAGGGCGCGGCCAACGCCCCTATGATCCTCGCTGAACAGAGTCCCGGAGTTTGCGTTGCCGACTACGACGGAGACGGATGGCCGGACATCTACTTTCCGAACGGAGGAGATGTCTATCAACGGAAAGGGGCCACGCGGAACGCGCTTTATCACAACAACGGCGACGGAACATTCACGGATGTGACGGAAAAAGCGGGAGTCCCCGGTACTGGATATGGGATGGGCTGCGTCTGGGGAGACTACGATAACGATGGTTTCCCGGATTTGTTTGTCAGCCAGTACGGACGCAATGTCCTCTACCACAATAACCGGGACGGCACTTTTACCGACGTCACCGACAAGGCAGGCGTAGCCGGAACCGAGTTTGGCACCACCGTTCATTCCGGCGCGGTTTTCTTCGATTACGATCGCGACGGCTGGCTTGATCTCTACGTGGGCGGTTACGTGGCGTTTGGCCCTGACAGCCCGCAAACCTGCATTGTTTACGGAGTTCAAACCACATGCGCACCCAGCACCTACGATGGAAGCCCGCCTTCTCTTTACCACAACAACGGTGACGGGACCTTCACCAACGTGACCAAGAAGGCCGGATTGTACCAGCCGCATGGCAAGAATCTGGCCGTCGGAGCCGCAGACTACGACAATGACGGCTGGCCGGATCTATTTGTTGCCAATGACGGCGTAGTCTCCTACCTCTATCACAACGAGCACGATGGCACTTTCAAGGAGATAGGAATGCTGAGCGGCATGGCGGTTGGTACCGAAGGAAGGGTGATGGCTGCAATGTGCATCTCTCTCGGGGACTACGATAACGACGGCTGGCTGGATCTGTATATTTCGGACTGGCAGGGTAACTCAGATCACATCTGGCACAACGATCACAAGGGAGCCTTCAGCGAAGTCAGCGATGATGTCGGTATCGCTCACGCCACGCGAGGGCATTTGAGTTTTGGAGGCGGGTTCTTCGACTACGACAACGACGGCTGGTTGGACCTATTTATTACCAACGGCCATGTCTTTCCATTCATCGAGCAGGTTTTCCCGGCTGTGCGATATCGGCAAACAAACTCGCTTTTTCACAACGAAGGCAACGGAACTTTCGTGGAAACGACGGGAGCAGCAGGCGATGTGTTTAAAGCATCTCATCTCGGTCGCGGTGTTGCCTTCGCAGATTTCGACAATGACGGATTTCTGGATGTGATCGTCGCTAACGACGGGGAGGCGCCGCTTTTGTTGCACAACAGCGGACATAATGGGAACCATTTCATCAACTTCAAGCTGGTGGGAACGAAGAGTAACCGCGATGCAATCGGGGCCCGTATCCGTGTGGTGTCCGGGGGGCTGTCGCAAATACGCGAGATTCAAAGCGGAGGAAGCTATCTCTCCCAAAGCGACCTGCGAGCAAACTTCGGTTTGGGCCAGACGAATCTCGCCAAGACCGTGGAGGTCACTTGGCCGAGCGGCGCTCACCAGTCATTCCATAACCTCACAGCTGATCGCTTCTATCGAATTGTAGAAAATCGGGACGAAATAATGTTGCAGGAGTTTTCTCCGTCGTTGAGAAAATCTGCCCAAAAAGAGAACGCCGGAGATCATAAGAACGAAGGCAACCGCAACCGCCCGAACCGCTGATTTACGAGCGCGGCTCGTGAACCGTCAGAATCTGGTCAGCAGCTACGTTGGTGAGGGTCTGCTTGACCCCACTAGGCCACGAAATCTCGATCTTGTCCGCTTTACCATACGGCCCCAGTCCAAAGTGCACGCGCTTGTCGCTGGAAGAACCATACCCCACGCTGGTTGACGCATGATTGTATTGCACGCTGGCTCCAGCGGTGAGCTTGAGCCTTGCGCCCAGGCCATCGCGATTGCTTTTTGTGCCGACCAAGTTGATGAGGAGCCAGTGATTGCCTTGGCCGCCACGGTTCATGAGAATCTCCGGCCTTCCATTCAGGCAGTTGATTACGATGTCGACGCGTCCATCATTGTTGAGATCGCCGAAAGCTGCTCCTCGGTGAGCGGCAGGAGTGGTAAGAGCTGGACCCAGGGACGGCGCGATGTCCTTGAATGTTCCGTTCCGGTTGTTCTTCAGCAGGCTATTGGCCAGCTTGTAGGGGAGCTGATCGACCTCTTCGGAATTGTCCAGAATCGCCGCGTTTGACGTGAATATGTCTTTCCAGCCGTCGTTGTCGAAATCAAAGATGCCGATTCCCCACGCCGTGATGCGACTGGTCGCGGCCGCAATGCCAGAGGAGAAGCTGTCATAGTCAAACGCCCCCTTTCCCCGATTGCGAAACAGCAGGAAATTGTCGCCATGCATCGCGGTCTCGAAGATATCGGGAAGGCCATCGTTGTCAATGTCTCTAAAGTCGACACCCATGCCGGCTACACTCTTGCCATTCTCCGGATACGCGACCCCGCTTAGAAGCCCCACCTCGGAGAAAGTGCCATTGCCGTTGTTGTGAAAGAGAAAATTGCGGTAGGTGTCATTGGACACGAAGATGTCTACAAAACCGTCATTGTCATAATCGGCAAAGGCTACGCCCATCCCTTTGCCTACATGCTTGAAGATTCCGGACTCTTCGGAAACATCCGTGAACGTTCCGTCGCCGTTGTTGTGAAACAGTAGGTTAGGCAGGCCCGCGTAGCTGTCAGGGGAACAATAGGCACGGATTCCCTTAGTTGTGCAGACCGGTTCCGTCTCTGGTGTCCATTTGAGGTAATTGATGATGATCAGATCAAGGTAGCCGTCATTGTCATAATCAAACCAGCCGGCGGCAACCGAAAAAACATTCCTGAGCTCCGGATGCGCGCGATACAAGCCAGCTTTTTCCGTGACGTCAGAAAAAGTCCCATCCCCGTTGTTATGAAACAACTGATAACCGTTGGCGCCGGTGACCAAAAGGTCTTGAAAGCCGTCATTGTCGTAGTCAGCTGCAGCCACTCCCGTGGAGTAGTGTGAGCCTCTAACTCCCGCACTGAGGGTGACGTCGGTGAAGCTTCCGTCTCCGTCATTCCGATAGAGGCGGTTGAAGAACTTCGGATCAGACTTGTCCATATCGGGCAAGCGGGCTCCATTGACGAAGTACAGGTCAAGGAGACCATCGTTGTTGTAATCGAAAACCGCCACGCCGCCGGTCATGGTCTCAGCCTGGTATTTTTGCGGCCTTGTGGAATTATCCAGAATGAATTCGATCCCCGACTTCTGGATCGTGTTTTCAAAAGCGAACCCAGCCGGCGCTGCTGCCGCCCAGACTCGTGCCGTCCGCGAGAGGCTGAGCGGCGCGGCAAGTGAGGAAGCTCCCAGGGTTTGGAGGAAGCGCCGGCGCGAGAGAGTCAGAATAGCCATCCTGGGCGATCCTTTACGGTTTAGAGACTGCTCCGTCCGACGGCTCATCTACCTTCAGGATATGATCGGAGGAAACGTGGTCCAGATGTTGCACGATGCCGCTGGGCCAACGGATTTCAACATCACGGATTGTCTGTTCCGAACCCAATCCGAAGTGAACACGCCGGTCGCTGGAGGACATAAATCCAACGCTGGCTGATACATGACCGTAAAGAGCCCGCCCGCTACCCGTAGCGACCTTGATTTTGGCCCCGATCGCATCCCGGTTGCTCTTGTGCCCCCGCAAATCAAACGTAACCCAATGATTCCTGTTCAAAGCATTGTTCATCAGAATCATCGGCTTCTCCCCCAGCGTTGTGACGACGAGGTCCATGAAGCCGTCGTTGTTAAGGTCCACAAAGGCCGAGCCCCGCTGATAACCCAGGCGGGCGAAGTCCGGACCCATCTGGTCACTGACGTCCACGAACTTCTTTCCGCCCACGTTCTGGAACATGGAGTCTCGTTGTTTGGCGTAAGCAATGAAATCGTCCACGTCACCATTCGCGGAGAAGAGATCCTTCCACCCGTCGTTGTCGTAGTCAATGAACCCTACGCTCCAGCCTGAGAGCGGGCGGCTCAAGTTATACAGATTCGTTTGTCGAGTTACGTCCTCGAAGGAATGTCCCTGGACATTGCGGAGGATGCCGAATATCTCACTGGCCAGGTCGTTGTAGACGATATCCACCCATCCGTCGTTGTCGAAATCCTGGGCATCGCTGCCCATGCCTGAGACAGTCGAGCCTTGTTCGTTGTAGGCCACGCCGTAAAGCAAGGCTTGCTCCTTGAAGGTCCCATTGCCCTGATTGATGAACAGGAAGTTACGCTCGGTATCGTTGGCGATGAAGATATCCATTAGACCGTCGCCGTTGAAGTCGGCAATCGAAATCCCCATGCCTTTGCCTAGAAAGGCACCTAAGCCGGACGAATCAGTCACATCTTCAAACTTTCCATGTCCCAAGTTGTGGTAGAGCCGGGAGGGGACGCTTTTGTAGACGGGCGGCCCGCAGAAAATCGGGTGGGATCCCATGGAGCATTGGCGGTCAGTCTCGGGGCTCCAGATCGTGTAGTTGGATACGACCAGGTCCAGCAGACCGTCGTTGTCGTAGTCGAACCATGCCGCTCCCACACTGAGCAGATTCTCGGGTTTGTGATCCAGCCCTGACCCAGCGGTCACGTCGGTGAATGTACCGTCGCCGTTGTTATGGTAGAGGGTGTTGCGGCCGGCGTTGCAGATAAACAGATCTTCGTTGCCGTCATTATCGTAATCGCCGACGGCTACGCCAAAACTGTACCCGAGGTCGTCTCCGGAGAGGCCGGCTTTTTCGGTAACGTCCTCAAAGGTGCCGTCTCCACGGTTCCGCAGCAGGCAGTTGCGAAAGGCTGGGGTAGTCTTCTTCAATTCCGGGAACTTAGCACCATTGGTGAAGAAAAGGTCCATATTCCCGTCGTTGTCGTAGTCAAAAGCGGCAATACCTCCGCACATGGGCTGTGGGAAGTACTTCCGCCCATCAAATCCGTTGTTCGTGCGATAAGCGAAATCAGAGCGGCCGGCAATATCCGTAAACCATCCGGGCGACCGCCGAGGCACGGTCACTTGGGACGCCGGAATAACGCTTGTGAGTGCGAGGAACGCAGCGCCCACGAGCAGGAGCAGAATGAAGTGGTGGGTGGGCGCTCTCATGATTTAAAGTCTTCCGTGCCTGGTTCGATTCCTTGCGCCGGTTGCATTCGACTTCTTCGTTCTCACTCTAATCCAGCGGCAAGCTTTTTCGGTACTCTCGCGGACTCACTTGGGTCAGCCGGCGGAAGACGAGACCGAAATAACTTTGATCACCGAAGCCTACTTCGCGCCCAACCTCGGAGATGGATTTGTCGGTCGAAGCCAAGAGCGCTTGAGCCTTGGAAATGCGAAAGTGATTGAGGTACGTATCAAAGGGCTGCCCGGTGACTCTTTTGAAGGACCTCATGAAATGAGCTTTACTCATGCTGACGATCTCGGTAGCTTTGGACAGGGCGATCGATTCCGAATAATGATCGTCCAGGTAGTCGAAGAGCGGACGCATCCGGTCAAACGCCCGCTGTCTGCGATCGAACACGTCGGCCATTGAGAGATGACACTTATAGTGGTTCATGAGCAGCACCAGAATCATCTCCAAGCAAGTCCGAACGGTAAGGCGGCTCTGAGCTGTAGCCGCGGGAAGATGGGGCTGAATCTTGGCGATCAGGTCCAGGATTTCGTCGGGCAGACCCGTCTGCGAGGAAATGAGGGGAGAAGATGTGGTGTCCTGCAGAAGAAATGGCGTGAGGTACTGCACATCCTCGCCCGTGCAACCACCATTTCTTAAAACGTCGGGCAAGAAATACAGGACGACTGCCCGAACAGGTGAGACCAGCACCTCTCGCATGCGATGATACAGGGAGCCATTGATAACAACGAGGTCTCCCGTGCTGGCTACAAATTCGCGGTCCTGTACCTGATATGCCGCCTCTCCGGAATACATGTACAGCAACTCAAAGTAGTTGTGGCGAGTCAGACGAATACTGCGCTTCCGTCTGAAAAGGAAGGAACGCACTTCCACCGGAAAGGCCGGGTTAAAAGGCCAAACGTGAAAGCCGTCGGCTCTGATCTGAGGTTCGACAACCTCGTGGACGTTTTCCCAAGGCTGTGACCAGTTGCCAATGCTGCTTGCCATCTGTGCCAGCGACATGGTCGGTACCCGCGAATCGGGCGGGAGCTTATATAACACGAAACGTATGCGCTTCTCAAGAATGATCTTCGAAGGTGAATGGAGTTCCTCGTTTTCTGGTTGGATCTTTCGTAAAGGCTATGTAATCTGTACTTTACAGGAAATATTCTAGATTGAACGCGGTGCCTTTCCCCCACATGCTGCTCCAGGGCACGGTCCTCGAATCATGCCGATCACCTGGCTGGGAGGATTATTTTTTCAGAACGCAATGATCGATTTGTCAGAAATTAGGGTGGGGGCGCACTGGCCACAGATTCCTCTGATCCACTCCAGTTGCCTAAGCGGCAAGAGTCCTTTTCAACAGCCGCACGCCCTCAAAAGCAATCGATTCCGGAGTAGGCGCAAGATCGCGCCAGATGGCTGCGGCCGCAGCCAGTTCTTTGTGCGTATAGCCAAAGCTCTCGATGGTGATCCAGCCGTCATAGCCGATGTCGCGCAGGGCACCAGCGATTCCGGCAAAATCCACGTGCCCGGTGCCGGGAATGCCGCGGTCATTCTCGCAGGCATGAATATGTTTAAGGCGCTTACCGACAGCGCGGAACGCCGCCGCCACGTCTTTCTCTTCGATGTTGGTGTGGAAGGTGTCGAGCAACACGCCTATGCGCGGGTGATTGATCTCATCGCAGAGCCGCGCGGCATCCGCCGCAGTGTTGAGAAAGTAAGTTTCAAAGCGATTGAGCGGTTCGAGGCCGAGATCCACGGAGTTTTGTTCCAGTACCGGCCCCAACGACTGGAAACACTCGACTGCCCATTTCCATTCCTCAGTTGTGCGGCGGCGGCCGGGAAGATAGCCGACGGGAGCGTATACCGGTCCAGCCATCAGGCTGCTCCCGAGGTCGGCAGTGACCTTCACGCAGTCGGCGAGATGTTGCTGGGTCTTACGGCGGATATCGGCATCATCGCTGATCGTATTCAGGCCTGCGGGCAGGATTGCACAGACTCTGCACTCGAGACCGCTGGCAGCAAGGGCGTATCGGATCCCTGGCGCGTCAACCTTGGCTGGTTCAAATACCGGAATTTCGAATCCGTCGAAACCATGCTCGCGAATGGTGGGCAAGAGGGAAAAGGTGCGCCGGTCAAACTCGGTGGTCCAGATCAATGCGTTGACTGCGAATTTCATTGACCTTGCTCCGTGGGTTTCCAGACGGCGCGGCTGCCGTCCAGCGCACAATTGAAGTGCAGCGCTTCGAGAATGTGAGGATTGGAACCGTCCGCCCCCATTACCCATACGGGCCGCTTATCCGGCTTCTTCTCTTTGTAGACATACTCTTTGGAGTCCGGATATCGCCAGTACGGAAAGTCCGTCACGCGGAACGTAATGTATTTCATGTCGGGTGACCAGGCGGGAGAAGACGCAATCTCGCCTAGATGAGTGAGCTGGGTTTGGTTTTTTCCGTCCCGGTCCATGACGAATAACTCCAGCGCATCGCCGACCTGATCGCTGTAGAGAATCTTGCGACCGTCGGGCGACCATGTCGGCGTTACCGCGCCGATCTCGTCTTCATGAGTTGTGAGTTGCCTTACATTCTTGCCGTCCGCGTCCATCAAAAAAACGGGAAATCCTTTGCCCACTTTCTGAGTGAAGGCGATTGTCCTGCCGTCGGGCGAAATTGCCGGGTCGCGGCCGGGGGCGATCACGGTGAAGCCCGATCCATCAGGGCGGACGCGAGCGACGACAGCCTCAGAGCCGTCACCAGCGTCGTAGCCGAAGTAAATGAAATTACCCGCCCAGGTCGGAAAATAGCAATCTGCGTGCGGCTTGACGTGGGTCAAAGCCTTGACGTTCTTGCCGTCCGCGTCCATGACATAGAGGTTGTAGGTATCCTCGCCGTCACGGTCGGAGGTGAACACGATCTTTGCGCCATCCGGTGACCACATGGGATAGCGTTCCTGGGAAGACGGTGCGCGGGTAAGATTGATGGAATCGCCGAAGTAAGGGTCAACGACGAAGATCTCCGTATCGCCCGTGCGTACGCTGGTGATCAGAAGCTTGTGGCCGGGGAATTCTCCGGCCCAGCCGGAAACGGCTAGCAAGAAGAACATCGGCGGTAAGAGCATCAGTCTGCGCATCCTGTTTTCCTTTCCAAGCCTCAGTCCCGCAGACAGCTATCGCGGTTTCCAGCTGGCGCGGCTTCCGTCGATCATGGTTTGATAGTGGAGCGGCTCGATGACGTGCGGGTTCGAGCCATCGAATCCCATCACCCAGACCGGCCGCAAATCCGCCTTGCGTTCTTTGTAAGCACGGTCACTTCGAGCGCCATCGCGCCAGTAGATATCCTCCGCCAACCGGAAGGAAATGTATTTCTGATCCGGGGAAACTGCCGGTGAGGTTGCACCCTTGCCAAGGGCAGTTAGCTGATGGATGTTCTTGCCATCGGAATCGCACATGAAAAGCTCGAGCCCGTCTCCGACGCTGTCGGCATAGATGATCTTCTGTCCATCGGGCGACCAGGCCGCGTGCACGCCGCCCAGGGGATCCTCATGCGTCGTGATCTGGTGCACGCCGAAGCCGTCAGAGTTCATCAGAAAGAGGGTATGACCATGGCTCAGGTTACGCGCAAAAACAATTTTCGCTCCATCAGGGGAGACGGCTCCGTCAATGCCTTCTCCTACGATCTGAAATGCTGAACCATCGGGCGAGATGCGGCAAATCAGGCCATTCTTGCTGTTGTGCCAGGGAGGGCCGACCTCTTTGCCGAAGAGGCC
>Ga0209039_10003361_pt1 | contig 12561 bp, 7 predicted proteins | sample BogFormECP12_OM1_FD_188238 | JGI IMG/M metagenome (GOLD analysis project Ga0209039, IMG submission 188238) | Bog forest soil microbial communities from Calvert Island, British Columbia, Canada - ECP12_OM1 (SPAdes) (version 2) | ecosystem: Environmental > Aquatic > Freshwater > Wetlands > Bog ...
TGGTACAATTACTATTTTTCAAACAAAAAAAGCTGCCCTTTCCGCATACGTGCAACTCTTGTAGCCAGCAGCTCAGCATTGACTCCAATTGACATATCATCAGTCAAGCTCCTAACTACCATTGAATTGACCAAAATCTTGACAGTTCGGTTCGAACCTTCACGTCTGAAATTTGCCCTTATCTCTATCGGAGACTCCTCAATTTTGAGTTTCTGATTTCCAACCGTGCAGCCAGTGGCAACTTGTATTCCGTCAATGACACATGAGAAAGGAGGATACAGCGGAGCCCTTATCCACGCATTCAATCCGACCCTGTTCTCATCTTTCAAACCCAACTGTTTCTTAGCGATTTCTCCCATTCTCACACCTATAGCTAGGAAAGGACCAAGGTGGCCATGAAATCGGGCAGCGTCCTTCATCTGAATGGTGATTTCTCTATTATGCTTCACCCAGAATCTTCCTCACGTTGGCCTTTTCCAACGCTGCTATTAGAGGCAGGGTTATGACAAGCGCCAAGACTCCACCGGCAGCGTGCCATCCACCCCAAATCGTCAACGCCCAAAAAACTGTTTCGTTAGCCGTGAAGAAAACGCCTATAAGAACTCCAGCAAAATAGGCAGACACCAAAGTCACAATGGCCGTGGTAACCAAGCTGTATCCTGTGATACGGATTCTATGATGATTTACGGACATCAACAAGTCGAAAACAACCGCTGAAGCCGCAAAACAAATTATCAACGCAGGACCATCTAACAAGATAGCAAATATCGAGCCTATTACGCCCGCCATAAAGCTTGTGCCAAACCTCCCCGTCACCCACGCCACAAGCAGCAACGTAAAGAAAACCCCAAAATCATGCAGTACCGGAAGCGCCAGCAATTGAAAACTCAAGGGTCCAAGCGTCAAATTAAGAACTACCCAAAGGGCACAGAAAACACCGGTTAACGCAACATCCACCGTCGAAAAATACGTCCATTTGCCCTTATTCGTCAGGTAACACCCTTTTACTCAATGGTAGCACTCAATTGCATAAAAACTTTATCCAAGAACCCAGTAGAAACCACCTGTGAAAAAATGCCGAAAATAAAACGTGTAGGCGTGACTTTCCCACCAGACTTACTGAAAGATTTTGACCAAACACTAGGAACAATGAAGTATGAAAATCGGTCAAAAGCTGTCCAAGACGCAGTCAGAATGTTCATAGCCGAAAGAAAGCTCCTTCAAAACGGAACAGGCAGCCAAGCGGGTTTGCTTGTGATTCTGTACGATCACGAAGTCAAAGGACTCGAAAACACGTTGACCAATGTTCAGCACAACCATGCAAACATCATATGCTCAACGATGCACATCCACATCAGCGAAACAGACTGTCTCGAGGCAATAGCCGTAAAAGGAAACGTGGCTGAGATACAAACACTAAGAGATCAATTGGCCCCCAAGAAAGGAGTTAAGCTGCTCAAAACCGTAGTTTTCTCCATCTAGACAAATTGGCTATTTGATTGCGAACATTCTCTCCAGAGCCTTTCGGGCTCTCATCGCAACGGGTTCAGGCACTGTGATGACGTATTTCTCCTCTTTCAACGCTGCATAAATCCTTTCCAAAGTGTTCAATTTCATCGTGGAACAAACTGCCTCCTCGTAAGCCAAGAAAAACCTTTTCCCAGAGTTCTCCTTCTTAAGCCGATGAAGTATTCCCTGTTCAGTTCCTACAATAAAGGCCTCTGCATCACATTCCTTCACATACCTACACATCTGCGAAGTGCTGCCCACAAAATCTGCAAGACTCTGCATCTCAAACGTACATTCAGGATGCACCATCACTCTAGCCTCCGGATGCTCAGACTTGAGAATCTTGATTTCTTCCGGCTGAAAGAGCAGATGAGTCGGACAAAAACCCCACTCCGGAATCGGAATCACAGTTTTCCCAGTCTTCCTCTGAACATATTCAGCTAGGTTTCGGTCGGGACCGAAAAGCACCGTTTCATCTTCCAAAGATCTTACAACATCGACAGCATTGGCAGAAGTGCAGCATATATCGCAATAAGCCTTGGCCGTGGCCAGAGTGTTAACATAAAGTACGAGGGGCGCCGTCGGATAACGTGTTCTGGCGCGCTTGATCTCTTCAACAGTAAGCATCTGCGCCATGGGGCATCGCGCGCTGAGAGTCGGCAATAACACTTTTTTTTCCGGGTTCAGTATCGCAGCTGATTCAGCCATGAAATCTACAGCAGAGAAAACAATGATTCTCGCTTCTTTTTCTTCCATGGCTTTTTTGCTAAGTTCAATGCTGTCCCCAACATAATCTGCGATATCCTGAACTTCATTTCTTTGATAATTGTGCGCCAAAATAATGGCTTTTTTTTCCTTCTTTAGCTTCACTATCTTGTTCGCAAGGCTCATAATTCCGCCCTAGACCATACAACGAGCAGCGTTCTAACTATTCGCGAACATATATGCATTTACCTGCAAATCTCGTTTTTCTCTCTTCTCTCAAGATGCCATACCCATTAGAATGAATGAGCTCTCGCTGGCTGGGCTTAGATTTCAGTAGCGCGCGCTCAAAAACCAAGGTTCCACAAAAAAAGAGGCTAGGAATATTGTTGTCCATAGTGGATGGCCATGATGACAAGGTCCGCAAGGTCTACAACGCCGTTCCCGTTTATATCAGCGTTTTGATTCCAGTTAAAATCGCCAGGTTCAGATCTGTATGAGTTGGCAAGCAAGACCAAGTCTGCCCTCGAAACTCTGAAGTCACCGTTGATGTCTCCAGGAATCGTAAGGATAATCGTACCTTCTGTGAAGTTGTTGTTTGCTGTATTCGTCTCGTTTGGAACAGGCCATGCGTAAGCGCTTAGAGTATAATTGCCATAAGCGACGCCCGAAGTGTTCCATGTAAACGTTAGAGTCGTCTGGTTCACCACGTTCAGGCCAACTTGCTGAGTGCCTATCGCCGTAGTGTTTGCGTACGCAGTAACATTGAAGGTTTCTCTGAAAGTGCCTTGATTTGCCACTGTGACCTCTATTTCACTGCTGTAGCCTTGACCGATCACCGTTTTGGAAGAGGTAACATCGACGAGGGCGACGTCATGCGTTGGTGCACTAACAACGTTCTGAAAATATATAGTGTTGCTAGGTAGGTTTCCCAACTTTTGGGCACCCGCGATATTGTTCCATGAATTTGTAAAGTTGATCTGCCAGATTCCACTCTGGTTAATAGAGTAGCTGACTGGAGAACAACCATATTGAAAAGTGACTGTTCCAGCTTGCACGACTGGAATGGTGATTTGATGAAGTGTAACGTTAAAATTGAAGGATAAGGGGTCAATATCATAAATATACTCGTAATTTAATTCTTCTATTGGATACGCAATCGCGCTTGTGCCTGGGACAATGCCCATCATGCATATTAAGATTTCACCTTCAGCGGTAGAGTTTTGATCTCCGGGTTCTACATCAAAGTTTGAAAACGAGTCGCTAGAACTGTTGAATAATCCTGATGCTAACAGAAGTTCCCATGCGGGTTTCGTATTAGTGTTTCCACTAAGCATATCTTTCATGTTGCTTTGGTAGGTGTTGTTTAGCTGGAGAAATATGGCAAACATGGCTTGCCATGCACCTAATGTATTTACAAGTCGTCGCTGTTGGTTTGCATAATACATGTGAGTTACAACGTATGTTGAAAGTCCACTAGAGTTCAGCCATTGATAGCTGTTCCATTCGTTTGAAAGAAACCTGTTTTCCATGTCGTTTAGAACATTTGTCCAATTTGGCATATTTGGTGCGTAATATTCCAGGTCAGCCGCAATCTTTAGAAAGAAAGGGGCTTCACATTCAAAACATGGTTCTGCAATATATGGGCTATACCTAAAGTAGCCACCATAGTTGTTGCTCCAATGAGCGTCCACTTCATAATTAGTCCAATAATATGATGCCATGTCTAATGCTCCTGAAACATTAAGCAGTTCTGCAAAGATAATATAATCTTCTATGGTGCACGCGCACTCATCATAAAACCTATCAGATAGACTTGTGGAAGTGCCATTTGCGAACATATAAAGAGGCATGAATCCGGAATCCTTTGTTACACAATAGGCAACAGAAGCATTAAATTGTTGATAGGCAGCAGTTATGTTCCATTGGGATAAGTCATCTCCTGAATAGGCTGCATACCACGTCGTGTTCGCATAGTAGTAGCCGTACAACGCCCATTTACTCTCGACCAAAAAGTCAGGCGAACCACTGCTGCTATCCGTGTAAGGAAGATTGCCAACCATAGTATAGTTGCCCAAAGCGTATTCAATGTCTGCCTGCTGGGTTATACCAAGCTTGTTGCAGAACGCACTCCATTTCAAAACATTAATCCAATCGCGTGTACTAGCGTAATTGTCAATCATAGAGTTTAATACAGAACTATTATTTTTTTGCAGAACAACGTCGAGATAGGGGTCAACTCCTCCCCAGTTATTATCGTTATCAATGGTCTGAATAGCAGATGCTAGATTGAGGAAGTTGCCAGCCTTGAAACTATAACACAGCATTGTCCGTAATCCAGTTGTGGTCAAGAGTGTAGAGTTGATGCTGTAGACCCAGAACTGAAACGCAAGAACCGAAGCAAAAGCAGGTAACGTAATAGTGAAGTTCGCCCATGCCACAGTGCCGCTAAGACTAATGGTTTGGTTATACGCTAATCCTGTCGCATTACTTTGGAATGTAGCATTCCAAAGTTGCGCTGAATCAGAAACGTTGAACGCGAATTGGGAAACCGTGTTTATCGTAGTGCTGTTGATCCAGAAATCCTGTATTGTCGGTCCAGAAATAGACTGCGTTTCCTCGACTCCTGCTTTTGAACTCGTGAACTTTGCATCAGCCTGAGCGCCCTCCCAATTTGGCAACCCATAGGAGCAAAAGCCAGAGACAATACTTGGCAGAATAAGAATGCAGACTACAATTGCAGCGCATCTTCCCCGGTACACGTTCAGCACACGCCTTCTTGTAGCCTCCTCAGAGAAAAAAGCGTTTATGGAACATTCTTCTACCCTGCAGCTTATCCTGTATTGACAAACTAGTGAAGCGCTGACAGCTCTTTCCTAGTTGCACCTCGTCTTTGCTCATTACTCAGTTATTCTAGTGGAAATTTCGCAATGATGTTACGTCAGCCTTCTCAGAGCCAATGTTTCATACACTATGAGATCTTCATGGACGGATTCATTTTCAAGATGCCGCGTGTTCTTTTCTATTTCTGGTTCAGATCTCTTCTTCATATTCTGGATCACCATTTACATTGAAGGTCACGTCGTAAATCGTAATATAAGGCTTCCCAGTCAAGTGTTCGACTAAACTACAGTGGAATATCTACATTTGAGCGATTGAAATGGGGGAGTTTCCGGAGCAACACTTTTGCCAAGCATTTCTGCAGAAAGCCCGTTATTCACATTGCTGATCAGATCTTTAGAAACAACAGAATGGTGCAGCGGGCCGGATTTGAACCGGCGAACCCCTACGGGAAAGGATGGCTCATAGGGGCTTTGCAGGCCAACAAAATCGATCTTGAGTCCTTCACCTTTGACCTAGCTTGGTTACCGCTGCACACGCTAGGACATCTGGCTTCTTTTATATTAATCATTTCTTGTTTTCTGTGAGAAGTTTGTAAGCTCTAATATACTCTCTTGCAAAGGCGTCCGCGTATTTTTCTGTTCCTCTATGCCTTGCATCCTCGCCTGTCCTCAGGTGATGATAAAACTCATGAAGAACAACGAAGGGATCCTTCAGAATGTCACTGTTCAAAACAGAGATTGTCCTGTTTTTTCCGCTGTAGCATCCCATCGCTTTCGTTCGATGTTTCTTTGGCAGGCCTACCTCTATTGACGGAACTCTCACGCCATGTTTCGAGGCGAGATCCTCCAATGCTTTTTCAGTCTCTCCGTTCAGAATGAGCCACACTACTGCGGCTTTGAATTTTTCTTCCAAATCATATACCCACGTTGTCCTTTGATGCGGAAACTAATATTTCTTCGCGAAATGTTCTTGCAACTCCAACCCGCAAAAACAGAAGGAAAGGCTCGGCGGAGTACACAAAGTTTATTAGATGGCTTAGAAGTTACGTTTCTAGCTCCTTAAATATTGGTGACCCTTTTTCATGTCGGAATGAGCCAACAGTGGAGGAGATTTAGAGTTTGAGAAAACCCGCACTAGAACAAGGTATTTCATTCACCCTGAAAGTAACGTTGCGGGAGATGGTTTAAATTGTTTGAAGCATCAAAAACAGATACGCATTTGCTGCTGAACGCCTTCTTCAAAGATAAGGGCCTTGTGCGTCAACATTTGGACTCATATAATGAATTTATCGATCGGGGCCTGCAGGAAGTCATTGATGAAATAGGCGAAATACCAATCGAAGTTCCTGAAAACCCCTACAAGGTCAAGCTGGGTCAGATATGGATCATAGATCCCCAGACTAGAATAACAGGACCTTACGTCACGGAAGTTGATGGAACAAAACATGAAATTTATCCAATGGAGGCAAGGCTTCGAAATCTGGCTTATGCTGCTCCCGTAGCCCTTGAAATGACTCCAGTCATTGACGGGAGAGAACAGGATACAGAGCTAGTCTATATTGGCAACATTCCCGTAATGCTCAAGTCGAAACTATGCTTCCTTTCACAGCTCTCGAGAGATGAGCTCGTAGCATGCGGGGAAGACCCTGATGATCCAGGCGGATACTTCGTCGTCAATGGTTCAGAACGTGTGATCGTGGCGATGGAGGATTTGGCACCGAACCGAATCATCGTGGACATAGACGATAAGGGAGCGACACCAGTATACCAATCGAAGATTTTCTCAACAACAGTGGGTTTCCGAGCGAGGATAGAACTGAAGATAAAGTCGGACGGTGCGATTTACGTTTCAATACCCGGTGTGCCTTCGGAAATTCCGTTCTTGGTTTTGATGCGCGCCCTCGGGCTGGAATCTGACAAGGCAATTGCCGAATCAATTTCGCTTGATAAGGACATACAGGCTTCTCTGGAGCCATCGTTCGAGAAGGCTATAGGCGTCGATAGCGCAAAGGACGCCATATTATTTATTGGAAATCGTGTGGCACATGGGCAAGTGGAAGAATATAGGGTTTCGAAGGCAGAAACTGCCGTGGACAAGAACTTCCTACCGCATATCGGCAGGACGGACCAGAGCAGGAAAGACAAGGCTCTCTTCCTGAGTGAGATGGCTTGTAGAGCAATCGAACTTCAGCTTGAGAGACGAAAAACCGATGATAAAGATCATTTCAAGAACAAAAGGTTGAGACTCGCAGGACCATTGCTGGCAGACCTGTTTAGGGTAGCATTTAGAAACCTTACAAGAGACATAAAATATCAGCTCGAACGCATCGGTGTGAAAGGACCCGTAATAACTGTTTCAGCAGCAGTTCGCCCCGGGATAATTTCTGAAAGATTCCAACATGCACTTGCCACTGGAAACTGGGGAAGAGGAAGAGTTGGCATCACTCAACTGTTAGACCGTACGAATCACCTTTCTACGTTGAGCCACTTGCGTAGGTTGCAATCACCTTTGAGCAGAAGCCAACCGAACTTTGAGGCAAGAGATCTCCACGCAACCCACTGGGGCCGCTTATGCCCCAACGAAACTCCCGAAGGATCCAACTGCGGCTTGGTCAAAAACCTTTCACTATCTGCAACCATTTCAGTCGGTGTAAACCCCGATAAGATAAAACAGCTCCTTTTTGGCTCCAGCGTTCAGCCAGTTCTGGAAGCAGATGAGACTTCTAGGCTTACGGGTTCAAAAGTGTTCGTTGACGGAAACATCATCGGATATCACAATTCACCAGTCGAGTTAGCTCGAGACCTCGTCCAAAAAAGAAGAAGAGGAGAAATATCCACCGAAGTAAACGTGGCCTACTTCAAATCTGACCAGGGAAAAGAAGAATTATACATCAATTGTGACGAAGGGAGAGTAAGACGACCACTAATCATAGTCGAAAACGGCTCATCGAAGCTCCAAGCAGAACACGCCGAGAAGATAGCCTCCGGCGAATGGTCATGGGAAGATATCATCAAGAACGGCATAATAGAATACCTCGATGCTGAGGAAGAAGAAAACGCCTACATAGCACTTCACCCCGAAGAATTAACTCCTGAGCATACACACTTGGAAATCGCAACATACACGATTCTAGGTATTTGCGCATCAACAATTCCATACGCAGAACACAATCAGTCACCACGCAACTCTTACCAAGCAGCAATGGCAAAACAAGCCCTGGGAGTGTACGCAACAAACTTCCAGCAACGCGTAGATTCGCGTTCACACATCTTACATTATCCCCAAGTACCACTAGCTGAAACGGCCCTAATGGAAACCATGGGCTACAAGCTTCGCCCCTCAGGCCAGAACTGCGTCGTGGCCGTGCTTTCTTTTGAAGGCTACAACATGGAAGACGCCTTAGTATTCAACAAGGCATCGATAGAAAGAGGTATGGGCCGGTCAACATTCTACAGAATATACGAAGGAGAATGCCGCCAATACCTCGGCGGGCTGAAAGATAAATTCACTCTGCCCGAAGCCGGAACACGCGGATACAGAGGAGAACAGTACTACAGACTACTCGAACCCGACGGAATAATAGGCTTAGAATCGGCCGTGACGGGCGGCGATGTCCTAATAGGAAGAATCAGCCCCCCAAGATTCTTGGAAGAATACAAGGAATTCGAAGTCAAAGGTCCCTCGATGCGTGACACATCAGTCGACATGCGTCCCTCAGAAACGGGGGTAGTTGACGCAATATTCATAACGCAATCTGGAGAAGGAAGCAAACTCGTAAAAGTCAGAGTCCGAGACCAACGTATTCCAGAGTTAGGCGACAAGTTTGCATCCAGACACGGACAGAAAGGCGTGATCGGCCTAATCGTTCCGCAGGAAGACATGCCGTTTACGGAAGATGGAATCATTCCAGATATTATAGTCAATCCACACGCTATCCCATCAAGAATGACCGTGGGACAATTCATTGAGTCGCTCGCTGGAAAAGTGGCTTCGATGCGAGGCAGCCCCGTAAACGGAACCCCTTTTGCGAATGAGACTCCTGACGAGCTCAGAAAAGAGCTTGTGAAACTTGGGTTCAGCAACACGGGCAGCGAAGTCTTCTACAGCGGAGTCACAGGTCAAAAATTCGTCGCCAACGTCTACGTTGGGGTAATACACTACCAGAAACTGCACCACATGGTTGCAGACAAGATTCATGCTCGCGCCAGAGGCCAAGTTCAGATGCTAACGAGGCAACCTACGGAAGGTAGGGCCAGAGGCGGAGGCCTAAGGTTCGGTGAAATGGAGAGAGACTGCCTAATAGGACACGGCGCAGCAATGCTCTTACGAGACAGATTGTTGGAAGAGTCGGACAAGTACACTCTCTACATATGCGAGACATGCGGGCACATAGCCTACTACGATATGAAACAGAGAAAGTACGTTTGCAAACTCTGCGAGGACAAATCCCGAATCTCTCCTGTCGTAGTTTCCTACGCGTTCAAGCTTCTTCTGCAAGAATTAATGAGTCTTTGTATATCGCCTAAACTGGTGCTAAAGGAGAAGGCATAACATGTCCACTGAAGAAATAATCCATAAAGTAATTGATGAGATAAACTTCGGGTTGTTTTCGCCCTTAGACGTTCGAAAGCTTTCGGTCGTTGAGATACAAACTCCAGACACTTACGATGAAGATGGAGCACCTATCACAGCGGGTCTCATGGACGGAAGGCTCGGAACACTTGAGCCGAGGCAAAGATGCAAAACATGCGGCAATACGGCAATTCGTTGTCCGGGCCATTTCGGCCACATAGAACTCGCTGTCCCCATAATACACATAGAATTTACAAAGATAATATTCGATCTCCTCAAAGCCACATGTCGGAACTGCGGTCGAATAATGCTTCCCGATGAGACCATCAAGAAGGTCCAGTCAAGAATTGAAAAGACAAAAGAGCTTCTCGGCCTGGTTCCCGATGAAGTTTACAAAACGATAATTCAGGAAACTAAACGCAAGCAGTGCCCTCACTGTGCCGCCGTGCAATACAAAATAACCTTCGAGAAACCCACAAAATTCAGCGAGCAAATCCCTGAAAGTGGCTCCGAACCCTTGACGCCTAGCATGGTTCGCGAAAGAATGGAGCGCATACCTAACGAGGACCTTCAACTCCTAGGTTTTAACCCGGAGACTGCCAGGCCAGAATGGATGGTGCTTCAAGTTCTTCCTGTCCCCCCAGTCTACGTTCGCCCCTCCATAACGTTGGAGTCAGGGATTAGATCAGAAGACGATTTGACGCACAAGCTTGTGGATATTATCCGAATCAATCAGAGATTGAAAGAAAACATGGATGCTGGGGCACCGACCCTCATAATCCAAGACCTTTCAGAACTCCTTCAATACCACGTGACCACTTATTTCAACAACGAAGCATCTGGGATACCCCCAGCGAGGCACCGATCCGGACGTGCACTCAAGACTCTCTCTCAGAGGCTCAAGGGCAAGGAAGGAAGATTCAGAAGCAACCTTTCAGGAAAGAGAGTGGATTTCTCTGCTCGCACGGTTGTTTCGCCAGATCCAAATCTAGACATCAACGAAGTAGGTGTCCCACTCGAAATTGCGATGCGACTGTCAGTTCCAGAAAAAGTCACTGAATGGAACATAGAAGAAATGCGAAAGCTCGTCGGCAACGGACCAGAAAACTACCCAGGCGCCCTGTACATAATTAGGCCCGATGGAAAACGAATAAGATTGGAATTCGTCGTTGATAGGACAAAGATAGCCGAAGCCGTCGAGTTAGGGTTCGTAGTTGAAAGGCACTTGAGAAATGGTGACATAGCCATTTTCAATCGTCAGCCTTCGCTCCATCGTATGTCCATAATGGCACATTACGTACGCGTGCTACCGTTCAAGACTTTCCGTCTTCATCTCTGCGTCTGTCCACCATACAACGCAGATTTCGACGGAGATGAAATGAATCTACACGTACCCCAGAGTGAAGAAGCGCGAACTGAAGCGCTCCTGTTGATGCAGGTTCAAGACCAAATTCTGTCTCCAAGGTTTGGCGGTCCGATAATCGGTGCCATACGAGACTTCATCACGTCTGCTTACTTGTTCACGAGAAGATCAAACTTCGTAACGAGAAGTGAAGTCGACAAACTATTGCTGTCCGCCAAGTACGAAGGGCCATTGCCCGAACCCAAAATTAAAACTCCAATTCCTCTTTGGAGCGGGAAGCAGATTTTCAGCCTGTTCCTCCCGAAGGACATGAATTATGTCCTGAAGGCGAACATCTGCCAAGGCTGTGCGAAATGCTTGGAAGAGGAATGCAAATACGATGCATACGTGGTCGTGAAAAACGGCGAACTCGTGAGTGGAGTCATAGATAGACGTTCAATAGGCGCTGAGCAGTCTGAAAGCCTTCTGCACCGAATAATAAAGGACTACGGAACTCAGGCTGGAAGAGAATTCCTCAACAAGATAACAAGGCTGCTGAAGGTTTTCATCTCGGCCAGAGGCTTTACGTATTCCTACGACGAACTTGTTTTGTCCCCGAAGGCCGAAGACAGAATAGCAAAAACAATGGAAAGAATCGAAAAGAGAATAGAAGAATTGATTGAAAGCTACCGGAAAGGCACATTGCCCAGACTTCCAGGCCAGAGCATCGAAGATTCTTTTGAAATCTACGTTATGAACGAACTTGCAAAGGCAAGGGACGAATCAGGAAAAATCGCCGACGAAGACTTTACGTTGGAAAATTCGGGAATCATCATGACTCGAACAGGCGCGAGAGGTTCAAGCCTGAACATAGGCCAAATAAGCGCATGCGTCGGTCAACAAGCGGTCAGAGGAAAAAGAATCCTGCGAGGATACGTGGATCGCGCTTTGCCCCACTTTCAAGCCGGAGACCAACGTCCGAAGGCTCGAGGCTTCGTTTACTCGTCATACCAGCACGGGCTGGACGTTATTGAATTCTTCTTCCACGCAATGGGCGGCAGAGAAGGTCTAGTCGACACAGCAGTCAGAACTCAACAGAGCGGCTACATGCAGAGAAGACTCATCAACGCGCTTGAACACATACGCTTAGAATATGATGGAACAGTGAGGAACTCTGCAGGCGACATTATCCAGTTCAAGTATGGAGAAGACGGAGTCGACCCGGCAAAAAGCGACCATGGAAAAGCCGTTAACGTCACCCGCTTAGTAGATCAGATCAGAATCGCCAAGGAAAAAGGAAAACCCGCATCTGCAGAATTCACCAAGAACGAATTGGAGAAAGCAGAAGGGCAACTTACACCAATATTGCTCAACGAGCTCAAAGACAACTTTGCCAAGCACAAATTAAACACGACAGGCATAGAAAAAGCAGTCAGGTTGACTGTTCAGCACTATAAACAAGCTTTGATGGAGCCCGGCGAGGCTGTGGGCATCGTCGCAGCTCAATCAATAGGCGAACCCGGTACTCAGATGACCTTGAGAACATTCCATTACGCAGGAGTCAAAGAGCAGAACGTTACTCTAGGGTTGCC
>Ga0209039_10003362_pt1 | contig 12552 bp, 16 predicted proteins | sample BogFormECP12_OM1_FD_188238 | JGI IMG/M metagenome (GOLD analysis project Ga0209039, IMG submission 188238) | Bog forest soil microbial communities from Calvert Island, British Columbia, Canada - ECP12_OM1 (SPAdes) (version 2) | ecosystem: Environmental > Aquatic > Freshwater > Wetlands > Bog ...
CGCGCTGCATCGTCGCAGGTCAGAGGCTCGCAAGATCCACAACGTTGAGTAATCGTTGCAGCTCAAGGGCCGCCATGTGCGGAATGCAGGGCTAGCCGGATGATACCCGGGCGGACATACCCTGGCCGCAAGGCCAGGACGGCGGCGTCGGCGGTACAACGCCGGTCGGGAAGGTGCAACCCGATGCAGACCGGGTGAATTCACCCCATCCACAGGTATTGACAATTACTCCAGGAGTCCCTGGTCAGCTCAGCAGGTGTGTTCCGCCGGGGCCGGTGAGCTGCTGGAGCATGGTGAGGGCGAGTTGCCGGACCTGGGCTGGCAGGGGCACGTAGAGGTTCGCGGCGGTAGGCCTGGCCGTCGTGGGTGAGCCAGGCCAGCATGGTGACCAGGGCCTGCCCGGTGGCCTGGCTGGGCTGGCGGGTGCAGATCAGCGCCCAGCTGTATCCGCTGATGGGGTAGCTGCTGGCGCCGGGCTGGTTGACGATGGAGAAGCCGGCCGGGGTGATGTCGGGTTTCTGGGCGGCGGCGGCGATGGTCTGGGGGGATGGGAGGACGTAGTTTCCGGCCTGGTTGCGGATGGCGGCGAACGGCAGGACCAGGCCCTGGGAGTTCTACAACGGGCACCGGCGAAGACAGCCCAGCCGTCCGCAGCGGACGTGTCGGTGGGGATCGCCCCGCCGCATGGCCTGGTCGCCAGGTTTCTCTTGAACAGAGCCGCCGCTCCTGCGCCCCTTGGCTCCTGCGTGACGGCGGAGGGGCATGATCCGTTCATGAGCACGAAAGCTGGATCCTGACATGGCGGCCCCGGCCGGTTACCGGGTGTCGGCGCTCGACATCCGGCGGCTGAGCCTGTTTCTCGCCGTGGTTGAGCACGCCGGGTTCACTCGCGCCGCGCAGGCGGTGCACATTTCGCAGCCCGCCCTGTCCCAGGCGATCGCCGAGCTAGCTAGAGGCCGAGCTCGGCGGCCCGCTGTTCCACCGGCTGGGCCGGACGGTGAAGCTGACGGACGCCGGGGCGGCGCTGGTCGGCCCGGCCCGGGCGGTGCTGCGCGAGATCGACGCGGCCCGCCAGGTCACCGCCGAGGTCAACGAGCTGAGCCGGGGACGCCTTGACCTGTCCGCGCTGCCCACCCTGTCCACCGACCCGCTGCCCGCGCTGCTCGGCGCCTACCGGCAGGCCTACCCGGCGGTCACGGTGCACATCGCCTCGCCCGGCGATCCCGACGAACTGGCCGAGCAGGTGCGGACCGGCGCCGCGGAGGTGGGCATCACGGATGCCAGCCGTGCCGCCGACGGACTGGTGACCGTACCGTTCCGCGGGCAGCAGCTGGTCGCCGTGTTCCCGCCGGGTTCGGCCGCCCCGGCCGGCCCGCTGCGGCCGGGGAGCCTGGCGGGCGTCCCGCTGATTGTGACCCCGCCGGGCAGCTCAGGTCGCGGCCTGCTTGAGGCCGCCCTCGGCCGGGAAGGGCTGCGTCCCGTCGTCGCGATCGAGACGAGCCAGCGGGAGGCGATTCTCCCGCTGGTGCTGGCCGGCGCCGGTGCGGCGGTGATGCCCGAGGCGATCGCCGTGCTGGCCGCCGCGCGGGGGGCGGTTACCGTCCCGTTCGACCCGCCGCTCATGCGGGGCCTGGTGATCGTGCGCCGGCCGGGCTCGCCCACCCCGGCGGCGGCCGCGTTCCTCGCGGTGGCCGCCCGTCTCGCCGCCCGTCTCCGCGGTGAGCGAGGGTTAGGCAAGCGCGGGGATGCTGCGGGCCGCGGTGTAGAGGGCGATCGCGATCATGAGGACGGCGAAGGCGACGGCCAGTCGCTCAGGCCTGACTTTCGAGGCGATCCGGCTCCCGGCGACGGCCCCGGCGACAGCGGCGACGGTGAACGTGATCAGCAGGGCGTCCCCGATGCTCACGTGGGTGCCCAGCCGGGACAACAGCGCCGAGGCGGAGTTGATGGCGATCACCAGCAGAGACGTGCCGACCGCCGTCGGCATGTCGAAGCCGAGGGCGAGCACAAGCGCCGGGACGACCACGAAACCGCCGCCCACGCCGAAGAACCCCGTCACGAGCCCGACGACCGTCGCCGCGATCACCACGCGGACCGGCGACACGGACGAGGTGGTTCGCGTCAGGGAAGCGGCTCGCGGCGGCGAGTGACGCACCGCGACACCGCCGCCGGGGCCGGCGCCGTGGTCGTCATGGCCGCTGGAGTCGTCGGGCGCGTGCGCCTGAGCCAGCGTCCGGCCCGCGGCCACCGACTCAGGCACCTGAGCGGATCTGGTCCGCTGGCGGCAGAGCATCGTGACCGCCGCGCCCGCCATGAGCACGGAGAACGCGGCGAGCAAGGCTTTGGGGTCGATGCTGGCCGACAGGCGGCTGCCGGCGAAGGCACCGCCCGCCCCGAGGATGCCGAACACGATCCCTGAGCGCAGCCGGACCCGCCCGGCGCGCAGATGGACGGCCATGCCCACGATCGAGGTGACGCCGACGATGATCAGGGACGCGGTCGTCGCGCTGTGCGGGCTCTCGCCGAGCAGGTAGACAAGCGCGGGCACGGTCAGGATCGACCCACCACCGCCGAGCGCGCCGAGGCTGAGGCCGATCAGGATCCCGATAGGCAGCGCGAGCAGCACGATTTTCCTCCGTAAAACGACGCCGACGACGGCACCGGCGCAGTGAATTCATGCTCAATTGTGCGCGCCAGAAACTCGCGATGTCTAACAGTAAATTCTGATCTACCGATAAGCATTTACCTATACCAGCAGCTCAGAGGCAAATAAATAACATAACAAGCAAGGCCGGCCACGACACGGGAAGGATGGCCGCTTGACATATCAGCCGGGCCTTGGATAAAGAATGAGGACATCATTCATCGCCCGCACTAGAGGGGAAACCGGGAATGAATTCAGCGAATCCGCCGGACGACGGCCATCACAAGATACTGATCGTCGGCGGCGGATCCGCCGGCCTGACGCTGGCCGCCCGGCTCCGCCGCTCAGGCCTGCCGGACGTCGCCGTCCTCGAGCCCTCGGCCAGCCACTACTACCAGCCGCTGTGGACCCTGGTCGGCGGCCGCCGGGCACCGCAGCGCGCCTCGGTGCAGCCGCAATCCAGGGTCATGCCGAAGGGGGTTGACCTGGATCCGGGGTGCCGCGGCCGCAGTGGCCCCGGCGGCGCAGCGGGTGACCACCGAGTCGGGCCAGGTCCTCGGCTATGACTACCTGGTCATGGCACCGGGCCTGCAGCTCGACTTCGACCGGGTTCCCGGTCTCACGCAGACCCTGGGCCAGCGCGGTGTCGCCAGCAACTACCGCTACGACCTGGCCCCGCGGACCTGGGAGTTCATCCGCGGCTTGCGCAGTGGCACCGCGCTGTTCACCATGCCGGCCGGCCCGGTCAAGTGCGCGGGGGCGCCGCAGAAGATCGCGTACCTGGCGGCCGACTGGTGGCGGCGCCAGGGCGTGCTCGACCGCATCCGGGTCATCCTCGTGCTGCCGACCGCGACCATGTTCAGCCAGCCCGACTGGGCGAGGGTGCTCACCGGCATCGCGGCGGAGTACGGCATCGAGGTGCGCCTGGAATCCCAGGTCGTCGAGGTCGACGGGGACGCCAGGCGGGCGGTGATCGCGGACGCCCGGGCGGGCACGAAGGAAGAGATCAGCTACGACATCATGCACGCGACCCCGCCGCAGAGCGCCCCGGACTGGGTCAAGGCGTCGCCGCTGGCCGATCCCGCGAGCCCGTTCGGCTACCTGCGGGCCGACAAGCACACCCTGCGGCACCCGGAGTGGCCGAACGTGTTCGCCCTCGGTGATGCCGCCAGCCTGCCGACCTCCAAGACCGGCGCCGCGATCCGCAAGCAGTCGCCCGTGGTGGCGGCCAACCTGCTCGCGGCGATGCACGGCGGGGACACCAGGAGCTACGACGGGTACACATCATGCCCGCTGGTCACCTCACGGAACAAGCTGCTGCTCGCCGAGTTCAACTACGACCTGGAGCGCACCCCCAGAGGTGGAGTACCCGATCAGGAGGCTCGCCGACCGCGAGCGGATCAGCCTGGGCGACGTGACCCTCGAGATCCGCGAGACACCGGGCCACACGCCGGAGTCGGTCAGCATCCTCGTGTACGAGCACGCGGCGGACCCGGTCGCCTACGGGGTGCCGACCGGTGACGCCCTGTTCATCGGCGACGTCGGGCGGCCCGACCTGCTGTCCTCGCTCGGCCTGGAGGCCGGCGAACTCGGCCGCATGCTGTATGACAGCGTGCAGCGCACGCTGATGGCCCTGCCGGACGAGGTCCGGGTGTTCCCCGCGCACGGGGCGGGCTCAGCGTGCGGCAAGAACCTGTCCACCGAACGGCAGTCCACGATCGGCGCGCAGCGGCTGACCAACTACGCGTGCGCCCCGATGGGCGAGGACGAGTTCGTGGCGCTCGTCACCGAGGGCCAGCCCCCGGCGCCCGGGTACTTCGTCTTCGACGCCGTCCTCAACCGCAAGCGGCATGACCTCCTCGATGTCGAGTCGAGCGCGAGGCCGCTGCCGGCGGCGGAGTTCCTTGACCACCGCGCCCGCGGCGCTGTCGTCGTAGACGCGCGCGACCCGCATGAGTTCGCTGCCGCCCACCTGCGCGGCTCGCTCAACGTGCCGGCCGACGGCCGGTTCGCCGAACGCGCGGGGATGGTGACCGAGCCGGGCAGCGAGATCCTCGTGATCGCGCCGTCCGGCGGGGAGCAGGAGGTCATCACCAGGCTCGGCCGGATCGGGTTCGACACGGTGACCGGCTACCTGAGCGAGCCCGAGGCCGCCTTCCTCGCCGTCCCCGGTGAGGTGGACCAGGCGAGCCGCCTGACGGCCAGCGACCTGCGCGAGACGCTCGGCAGGGACCGGCCGCCGACGGTGCTCGACGTGCGCAATGCCGGCGAGCGCGCCGAAGGCGCCATCGACGGATCCCTGCACATCCCGCTCGCCGAGCTGCCCAGGCGCCTGTCCGAAGTGCCAGCCGGCACGCCGGTCGTGGTGTACTGCGCGGCATGCTCACGCTCGTCGATCGCGGCCAGCCTGCTGCGCCGCTCCGGCCACCGCGACGTATCCGACCTGATCGGCGGCGAGGCTGCCTGGCGCCTGTCCCTCACCCCGGCTGCGGGTAAGTAGATGCCTGCTGCCGCTGACCGAGGGCACGGTCACCATCGACGGGCGCCCGCCCAGGCGGGGCAGCAGGGTGACCGGGTACGTGCCGCAGCAGCACGACTTCGACCGCGACCTGCCGGTCCGGGGCCGGGACCTGGTCCAGTTCGGCGTCGACGGGCACCGGCCCGGCCTGCCGTTCACCCGCGCCCGCCAGGTCGACGCCGTGATCGAGGCAGTCGGCGCGCAAGACTACGCGGACACCCCGGTCGGGCTGCTGTCCGGCGGTCAGCAGCAGCGGCTGCTGACCGCCCAGGCACTGGCCGGACGGCCGCAGCTGCTGTGCGACGAGCCGCTGCTGTCCCTCGACCCCGCCTCCCAGCAATCGGTCATCGCGCTGATGGACGGCTACCGCCGTGAGCACGGCACCACGGTCGTGTTCGTCACCCACGAGATCACCCCCGTCGCCGGCCTCGTCGACCGGGTGCTGTACGTCGCGGCCGGGCACTGGGCCGCGGGCACCCCCGACGAGGTGATGACCACCCGGGCGCTCAGCGACCTGTACGCGACGTCATCCGCGTCCACGGCCGCATCGTCGTCGGCGGCGGGGACGACCCCGCCAGGCACCACCACCTCCACGGCGGCGACCCCGGCCACATCCATCATGCCGGGCACGACCATGGCGGGCACCCGCCCGCCGGGGCGGAGCACCGGTGACCATCACCTTCCTGCTCGCCCAGCCGTTCGCCCAGCACGCGCTGCTGGCCGCCGCGCTGGTCGCGGTCAGCTGCGGGCTCATCGGCCCGTTCGTCGTCACCCGCGGCATGGCCTTCGCCGTGCACGGCACCGCCGAGCTGGCCTTCACCGGCGCCGCCGCCGGGCTGCTGGCCGGGAACAACCCCGTCGCCGGGGCGCTGGTCGTCGCCGCGCTGATCGCCACCCTCGGGTCCCGCCCGCGCGAGCGCGACTCGGCGATCGGCGCCATCCTGGCATTCGGGATGGGCATCGGCATCCTGCTGCTCGGCTACTACCAGGGCTTCGCCACCGCCGCCACCAACATCCTGTTCGGTGACATCTTCGGGGTCTCCGGCAGGCAGCTGCTCATCCTGGTCATCATCTGCCTGATCGTCGTCGCCGTGATGGCCGTCTGGTACGGCCCTTGCTGTTCGCCTCCGTCGACCCCGAGGCAGCCGAGGCCCGCGGCGTCCCGGTCCGCCGCCTCGTCCCGGTGTTCCTGCTCGTGCTAGCCCTCACCGTCACCGGCGCCGCCCAGGTCGTCGGCACCCTGCTGGTGCTCAGCCTGGCCATCACCCTGGCCGCCGCCGCCCAGCGATTGTCTGCCCGGCCCTTGGCCGTCGCCGCCCTGTCGGTCGTCTTCGCCCTGATCGCGACCGACGGCGGGCTGCTGGCCAGTTTCGGCGCCAGCGACGTCAAGGCCAGCATGTTCATCACCAGCATCAGCTTGGAATCTACCTCGCCGCCCGCCTCGCCGGGCCGCTGCTGCGCGACCGCAGCCGCGAGGGCCGCTGCACCCGCCCGGGCCACGCAGCGCACCCCCGTCACATGCCCTGGCCGGGGCAAGCCCGCACCGGTAACGCCACGCCGCCGGAGGGCGGCCCGCCGCAAGAGGCCGACAGTCACGTCCCGTCCGGACTCGGCTGGCCCCGCGATCCCGCCATCCGTGGTGAAGCTGACAGCCAGCACCGCCTGACTCCGCGCGGCGAGCCGTAGCCCGCACGCACGCGCCGACCGCACCCGGCGGCCGGCCTCAAGGGCACCGCGGAGAGCGGTAACCCGAACGGTTCTGCTTTAACGAAATACGCTCCCCGGATTCGCTCACGCTGTCGATGGTGCGGGTTGCCGGAGCAGCGATCACGGTGTGTTTCTCCGGGAGCGATGCGGGATGTGGCGCGGGCCCGCCGGAGACACCACGGGTCCGTGCGGATGGTGGCTGTGATGCGGTGGCGGTTCAGCCGCGGCCGAAGAGCTTGCGCAGCCAGCCGCCGCTGGCGGCGGGGTCGCTGGCGTGGCCGGCGCAGCGCTGGGAGGCCGGGACGCCGGCCATCACCTGCTTGACGTGCTGGCCGCAGCCGGCCCAGGCGGTCTTGCCGCATTTCCTGCAGGTGACTGCTCGGCACACGATGGTTCTCCTTAATGGTTGGGTGTGTCATGCGGGGAGTTGGCTAGCGGTCAGGTGCGCGCGGGCAGTGCCCGCCAGGCCGTGTAGCCGGGGACCAGCAGGAGGGGCTGAAGGCGACGATCGGGTCGTCGACGCGGCTCTCCAGGCATGCCCCTGGCCGTGGTGTCAGTCATGCCTGTCTCCCGGGGAGTCTCGAAGCGGACGTTGCCTAGTGTCAAAATACCCTATGGGGTATTCACGATGGCCAACTGTAACACCCGCGGGTATTCCAAACCAGACGCTCCGGATGCGGGCCTGCTCTGCGGAGACGCAGGGAGCGGGGTTCCGTGGCCGCCGCCGAACTCACGACGAGCGGCTTGGAGGCCATGGTCACCTTGGTGCAACGCTGGCGATCGTGCCGGTGCGGGGCCAGGCCAGCAACCTGCAGGCTTCCCCGCGCGAGCGGGGCGCCGCGGCATCGGCGACGCCGCGGGAATCCCCCCATCACGGCGCCGGGCCCGCCGCTTAGTGTGCTGGCCTCGGTGAGCCGCCCGGCGATCAGTGCCCGGTGAAGAAGATCTCCCGCACTTCCCGCGCAGCGTAATAGACCAGCACGTACCCGGCAGCGGGGTCGGCCTGCCACCAGCCGGCCGCCGCGTTCAGCACCAGGCCGGCTAGCACGGCGACGGCCAGGATGCCGTCGATCCGGGTCACCCGGCCCTCGGTGCACAGCACCGGGTTACCCAGCGCCCGCCCGGTCCGGGCCTTCCCGGCCGCCAGCGCGAACATCACCACCGCGGTCACCGCCGTCCACACGATCCCCGCGAGGGAGTGACGGGGGCGGTACCCGGCCGCCAGCACGACGGTCGACTGGACGAGCAGGTAGACGGCCAGGCCGGTGAACGCGTACCCGATCAGCCGCAGCCCCCGGCGCTGCCGGTCCTCGCCAGTCCCGGACAGCTCCCAGATCACCACGGTCGACGCGCCGATCTCGATCAGCGAGTCCAGGCCGAACCCGGCCAGCGCCACCGACCGGGCCGCGACCGCCGCGACCGCCGCGACCGCCAGCACGATGATCCCGGCCACGTTCCAGCCCAGCGTCACGTACTCCAGCGTGAACCCCCGGCGCAGCAGCCGGGCGCGCACCGGATCATCAGCAACCGTCACACCAAGATCATCACCGCCCCGGTACCCGCATGCCCAGCCCTGCCGCCCGCTGTTCACGAACAATCCGCCGCACGGAAACAGGGGATTACCCAGGCCGGCAGTTCGCGCGGAGGCGTGACCGCCGTGGGACGCGGCGCCCCGCGAGCCGGCAGCACGGGCGAAGCGAAGCCGCACGCCCGCGGTAGCCAGCATCGCCGCCAGGCCCGCCCAAGGTGCCGGCACGCAGTTCCCGCACCTCTCGTTTCATCCCCGGCTACGAGGACGCTACGGGCCGCTGGGCCGCACCCGCCGCATGTCCTGGCATTCTCGTTCGGCGGCGGCCGCCTGGGCCAGCACCGCCCGGGCGAGCTGCCGCGCCTCAGCCACCGTGAGGCCTGCCCACCCGGTGCCTTCGCAGCCCGGGCACTCCCCGAGGCCGACGAAGACCCGCGCGGCGGGATGACGCGCATCGCCGAGCGCGAGCCTGCCGACCGTGAGTTCCCGCCCGCAACTCGTACGCAGGTACTCGTGCCTTCCATCAGGACCCGTGCCCGCATCTGGACCTGGCCTCATCACGCACCTCCTGGCTTCCGCCCAGCCGCCGCTGCCTATACCCCTGCAGGTATAGGCAATAACCGGGGCGCCGTTATTCCTGCCTGCGCCAGGCACGCGCCGAGCCGGCCCGGTTCCCCGGCGACCATCCCGGCGGCGGCCAGTTCGCGCAGGCCGCCGCGGACCCGGTACACCGGCGGCCCGGTGACGCCCCCGGCGGCCTCCACGCCGGCGCGGGGGGCGGCACCGCCTCGAGGATCGCCCGGCCGGAGGTCGTGAGGTACCCCGCAGGCCAGAGCGTCGGCCGCGGGCAGGGAATGCCCCTCACCGGACGGCGTTATACCCGTAGGGGTATATTAGGCAGCAGCGAGCCGAAGGAGCGAAGATGAGTACCGTCGCACTCACCGAGGACACGTTCGAGGACACGGTCACCAGGCCGGGGATCACGCTCATCGACTGGTGGGCATCCTGGTGCGGCCCGTGCCGGATGTTCGCGCCGGTATTCCAGGCCGCCAGCGGGCAGCACCCGGACATCACGTTCGGCAAGGTCGACACCGAGGACCAGCCCGGCCTGTCCGGTGCCGCGGGAATCTGCTCGATCCCGACGCTGATGGCCTTCCGGGACGGCATCCTGGTGTTCTCCCAGCCCGGCGCGCTGCCCGCGGCCTCACTTGAGAAGGTCATCCAGGCGGTCCGGGAGCTGGACATGGACGAGATCCGCAGCAAGATCGCCGCGCAGGAAGGAGCGGGCCGGTGAGCTACGGCACCAGCGTCACGGTGCGCGCGCCGTTCGCGGACACGGTCGCCCGGGTCCGCGCGGCCCTCGCGGGGCAGGGGTTCGGCGTGCTCACCGAGATCGACGTCACCGCCACCCTGCGGGCGAAGCTAGGCGAGCAGATGGAGGACTACGTGATCCTCGGTGCCTGCAGCCCGCCGTTCGCGCACCAGGCACTCGGCATCGACCGCAGCATCGGGCTGCTGCTGCCGTGCAACGTCGTCGTCCGCGCCGCTTCGGACGGCACGATCGTGGAGGCGCTCGACCCGCAGGTCATGGTCACGCTGACCGGCCGGCCGGAGCTGAAGCCGGTAGCCGACGAGGTCGCGCGCAGGCTCGCGAGCGCGCTCGCCGAGCTCACATCGGGAGGCACCGCGCGCTGACCAGCGCGCGGAACATCATCATCACCGCTCCTGGCACGCGGTATGCGCCGTGGTGCACGCCGCGCGGGCCGGGCCCGAGCCGAGCGGCACCGGCCCAGCCGGACAGAGGACCATGCTGACGCTCCGCGGTCCAGTGCAGCGCCCGGCGCGGGCCGCGCCGGGCGCTCGTAACCCATCGCCTTTCCTCCCGGGTGACAGCGGATGCAGTCACAGCGTCGCCCGGCGGGCGCGGGCCGCACGGTGCCTGCCGCCCGTCATCGGTCTGGCCCGCGGAACTTGATACCCCGTCGGGTATAGTGGGACAGTACAGAGCACGTGCGGCACCCGGATTCACGCGCCGGGTGCGCGACCCCCGAGGGAGCCGGCATGGACGTGGACAGCGAGACGATGGCCAGCGTGCTCAGGCGGCTCCGGCGGGCGCAGGGCCAGATCGGCGGCGTCATCAAGATGATCGAGGACGGGCGCGACTGCGCGGACGTGGTGACGCAGCTCGCCGCGGCGTCCCGGGCGCTCGACCGCGCCGGCTTCAAGATCATCGCGACCGGCCTGCAGCAGTGCGCGCTCAACAGCGACGAGGCGAGCCACGCCGAGCGCGCGCAACTCGAGCGGCTGTTCCTGTCGCTCGCCTGAGACATGGCCGTAAGGGGGAATAGTGGAAACCACAGAACAGGCGGTCTGGGACCAGCGTTACTCGGGCCCGGACCTTGTCTGGGGCGCCGGCCCGAACCGCTTCGTCACCGAGGAAGCAGCCGCGCTGCCAGCCGGGCGGGCGGTCGACCTGGGCACGGGCGAGGGGCGCAACGCGATCTGGCTCGCCGAGCGCGGCTGGCAGGTCACCGCGGTGGACTTCTCCGCCGCCGGCCTCGCCCGGGCAGCCCGGCTGGCCGCGGAACGCGGGGTGCGCGTGGACTGGGTGCAGGCCGACCTGCTGGACTACCGGCCCGCGCCCGGCAGCTGCGACCTCGTCCTCATCGCCTACATTCACCTGCCGGCCGCCAGCCTTGCGCGCGTCTTCCGCGCCGCGGCCGCGGCGGTCGCGCCGGGCGGCACGCTGCTGGTGATCGGCCACGACCGCGACAACATCACCCGCGGGCACGGCGGCCCGCAGGACCCTGACCGGCTGTACACCCCCGCGGCGGTCACCGCGGAACTGGGCGGGCTGGCCGTCCGGCGCGCGGAACAGGTCATGCGGCCCGTGCGGACGCCTGAGGGCGAGCGGACCGCGATCGACACCCTGGTCCGGGCTGAGCGCCCGGCATAGCCCTGCGCGGCCGGCGCCTACGCCGGCACCAGGCTGTCCGCCAGCATCCAGCCCGGCCTGCTGCTCAGCTTGTTCGCCGGGCTCATGCTCGTGGCCGCCGCGGCCATGCTGCGCCGCCGACGCGGGCGGCCGGCCAGCACCTGCCCGCCGCTGCGAGCCCGCCTGCCCCGCGCGAGGCAGCCGTGCCGGATGACCTGGGTGCTTCCCCATTGCGGGGCGGGGCCATCACCGCCACCCTGGACAAGCCGGCGGCTGCCGTGCGGGCGCCGGCCTCGTCCGCTGCCTGGCAGCGTCCTGGCGGGATCGCGGCGGTCCGCCAGGGTCTGAAGATCGCCGCCGCGGCGACGGGGGTCGGCCTGCTCACCAGCTTTTTCGGCGTGGGCGGCGGGTTCGTCATCGTCCCAGCGCTCGTGCTCGCCCTCAGCTTCGACATGCCTGTCGCCGTGGGCACCTCGCTGCTGGTCATCGCGATCAACAGCGCCGCCGCGCTCGCCGCCCGCCTCGGCGGCCACGTCCACCTGGACTGGCCGCTGCTCGGCGTGCTCACCGCCGCCGCGCTGGCCGCAACCGCGTCGCGTCCCGGGTCGATGCCTCCCGGCTCACCGCCGCTTTTACCATCCTGCTCATCGCCGTAGCCGCCTACTCGCTCACCCGCAGCCTGCCCGGGCTGGTGTAACCGCGAGCTACCCGCGCCGGGGTGCGCACCCCGACTGCGGGCGTGTATCGCCGGAGGACCTTCGGCTCTATGCGCAGCCGAGGCCGTGGCGCTGGGATGGGGCCAGCTTCCGGGGGAGGCGTGCCGATGGTCACGCAGCCCGGCGATAGCGATCCGCCTGTACAGGCCGGGGAGGAGCAGCCATGTGTGAGATCGGTAACCGTGCCGAGGTCACGCCGGCCGAAGCGCTGCCGGCGACCTTGGAGTGGAAGGGTGAGGTCCTTCCGCTGGAGCCGGTCGACGAGCTGTCGGTGCTGACGGTCTGCGACAACGTCACGGACATACTGCTGCCGGACGAGGGCCCGGCCAAGCGGCTCCCGCTTGGCCGCGATGGCCCGGCTGGCACCGCTGCTGGAGACCCCGACGATAGTCGGGGGCAAGGCGGCTGACGTGCCGCTGGCCCAGCACGGGTTCTCCGCGCTGGTGGAGATCCGCAAGGGCGGCCGGGTGCGCCGGCTGCTGTTCGACACCGGGATCACGCCCG
>Ga0209039_10003363_pt1 | contig 12552 bp, 9 predicted proteins | sample BogFormECP12_OM1_FD_188238 | JGI IMG/M metagenome (GOLD analysis project Ga0209039, IMG submission 188238) | Bog forest soil microbial communities from Calvert Island, British Columbia, Canada - ECP12_OM1 (SPAdes) (version 2) | ecosystem: Environmental > Aquatic > Freshwater > Wetlands > Bog ...
CTGGTGCCGCATCTTCGAAACCAAGGGCATCGACAGGGCACAGAAGGGTATCGACTTCGGCCGCGTACTGTTCACCGGCGACGGGCTGCATCCCTCCGCCGGCGGCATCGTGCCGGGAAGCGGCTTCGCGGGCGGACTGGTCTACAACCTGGACCGCGCCACGTCGGAGCCGGCAATCCGCTACGGTGCGAGCGCCGAGGCGCGCGGCTCCTACAACGGCTTCTGGGAGGCGGGCGGCAAGCTCGACATTTTTGGCGCCGGGAACAGCCCGCAGAACCGGCACATCCACGCCACCATCGACGCGGAACATCTGAGCCTGCCGCAGCTCAGCTATTCCGGGCAGGGAAACGGCAGTTCGCTGGCGAACGAATCGCTATTCGGGCTGGTGCAGACCACGGCGGGCGGACACCTGGACGTGCCGCTTCCCGGGGGCTTCGTTGTGTACGGAGGGTTGGCCGGTTTGTGGAACACCCCGTCCGGCGTGCCGGGCGCTTCGCTCCCTTCCATCGAACAGAAATTCATCGCGGCCGAGGCGCCCGGCCTGGCCAGCGCCACCGGCTATGTGGTGACGGGTGGGGGAGTGGAATGGATGTACCCGGTGGCCCCGCGCTTGAACGGTTTCGCGTCCACCTTGACGACCGGGTTCCGGTTCTTCCACGAAGCCACCGGCGCGCCGTACTCGTTCCGCCGCCTGGATGCGGTCTGGATCAACCGCTACAGCCCGCCCACGCACGTGGACTTGGGAACGATCTCGGCAACGGCGAGGTTCGTGGAAGCCTATGCGACCGGCGGTAACCAGATGCCGTTCTACCTGCAGCCCACCATCGGCGGCAACGACATCGGCAACGTGGACATGCTGCGCAGTTACCGGGATTACCGGTTCCGCGCGCCCAATCTGCTGGTGTTTCAAACCGAGTACACGCACGCGATCTGGGGGCCGCTCGCGGTCCTGGGTTTCTACGATACGGGCCGCGTGGCTGAGCGGCGCTCCGACATCGGGATTTCGCAGATGCACCACAGCTTTGGAGCCGGTCTGGTGGTGCAGTTGGGGGGCGCGCCGCTTCTGAAGTTCTACTACGCGTGGGGCGGGCCGGAAGGTTCCCATACCACGTACACGGCGAATACGAACAACTTCACGATCGGGGCGCCGGCAGGAGTGTTTTAGATCCGTTCAGTGGGTTCGGCGCGCCGGCCAGGTTCCCGCCGCTACTTCGCCGCCGGCGTGGGAGCGGGCGGCGCGTAGTAGCCCTTGCGCGCGCGCACCAGGAATCCGCCTTTGGGCTGCTTCAAACGGATTTCCACCGCATGAAACTGGCCGTCGGCGGCCAGCGGCTCCGGCCGGTACAGGATGTTGTACTGGTGGTGCAGTTCCTTGGCGATGGTGTCGAAGGAGCGCGCCAGGTCCTCGACTTTGAAGGGAAACAGCGCGGCGCCGCCGGTCTCCGCGGCCAGGTACTTGAGGATTTTGTCGCCCTGGGTGGGGACGCTCTGCTCGGTGGTCGAAACGGCGAAGATTACGGCATTGGCGCGTTGCGCCGCCTCCAGCGCCTGTTGGCGCGTCAGCCGGCTCTGATTGTCCTCTCCATCGCTGAATATGACGATGGCGAACCGGAACCGCCCCCTCCGCGCCGCCTCCGCCATGCGCCGGGCGGCCAGGTCGATGGCATCGTATAGCGACGTGGCGCCACCGGCGCGCAGTCCCTGGATCTTGCCGGCCAGCCTGTCCACGTCTCCGTCGAACTCCGCGACCACCTCCGGCTCCACGTCGAAGCTGACCAGCAGGGCCTGGTCGTGGCCCGGCCGGAGGCTGGCGGTCAGGAAGCCGATGGCCGCATCCTGAAGAAAGTGGAAGCGGTCGTGCACGCTGCCGCTCGCGTCCAGCAGCAGAGCCAGCCGCAGCGGCAACTCCGATTCCGCCGAGAACTCCAGGATGTTCTGCTCGCGGCGATTGTCGAAAACCTGGAGGTCGTCGCGGGTCAGGGTCACGAAATGGCCCTTGCGGTCGGTCACCGAGAAGGTGGCTTCCACGCGGTTGACGTCGAGGTTGTAGCGCGTGTCCGGTTGCGCCAAACCGCGGGGCGCCAGCCCCGATGCCAGAATGATGGCGGCCGCAGCCGCCATGCGCCGCAGAACCACGCTTCCTCCCAGATCCATCATACAGCTATGCAGGAGGAGCGACGCGGGAACGCGGTCCTCAGGTGGGCGAGTGGCGCCCGGTGGCGGATATCGTGATTGGCCGCTTTTCCGGCTTCATTCGTACTGCAGCGCCACCACCGGGTCCAGGCGCGCCGCCTTCATGGCCGGCCAGGTGCCGAAGAAGAGGCCGACGCCCACGCTCACGCACACTCCCAGCGCCGCCGACCACAAGGGCACCGACGTCGGCAGGCTCGGGAAAATCAAGCGGAACACCAGCGAAGTCAGCCATCCCAGCGTCATCCCCAGCAGCCCGCCCAGCCCGGTGAGCACCACCGCCTCGGTCAGGAACTGCACCACGATGTCGCTCCTGCGCGCGCCCACGGCTTTGCGAATCCCGATCTCGCGCGTCCGCTCCGTGACCGACACCAGCATGATGTTCATCACGCCGATGCCGCCCACCAACAGGCCAATGGAGCTCATGGCGATCATCACCAACGCTACCGTGCCCGTGACGCGGTGGAAGTCGTCCAGCATCTGGCTGCCCGTGGATATCCAGAAATCGTCGGACTTGCTCGGCGGCGTCTTGCGCAGCGCGCGCATCCCCGCTTCCACTTCGTCCATGGCGCGGTCCACCATGCCCTTGCGCGCGAAGATCACGAACATGATGTCGTCGGCGGTAGGAAAGATCTTGTGCATGGTGAAGTACGGCAGCATGATGCGCCGGTCCTCCATCCCCGGGAACTCCACCGTCCGCCCGATCACCCCGACAACCTCCAGTTGATGCCCGTCCACCTCGATCCACTTGCCCACCGGATCGCCGCCTATGAACAGACTCTTGTAAACGTGCTCCCCGATGACCACCACCGGGCGATGGCGCCGGTTCTCCTCGTCGGTGAAGAAACGGCCCCAGAGGATCCTCTGCGCGCCGCCTTGCACGTAGCCCTCCTCGGTGCCGGCGATCTCCACGTTGTACAGGTCGCGGTTGCCCAGCTTGGCGCTGTCCACCCAACCGCCCTGGCGGAAGGTGTTGGGGCTGAGCAGGTAGGGCGACACGTGCTCCACCGAGGGGCACCTCTCCTCGAGCGCCTGCGCCTGCTCCCAGGTGAACTTCTTGCGTTTCAGTTCTTCGCCCGTAATATTGCCGCGGAATCCCAGGTTGAACTGGAAGGAGAAGATGGTCTCGGGACCGAACGCCATGGTCAGGTCCGTAATGGCCCCGTTGACGCCGGTGATGATGGAGCCCACGGCGATTACGGTACCCGTACCGATGATCACGCCCAGCACCGTAAGCAGGCTGCGCGTCTTGTGCTCCCGCACGGTCGCGACCGCCATCGCCGCCGACTGCCAGATTTCGAAGAACGTCATCGCTCCCACCTCAGGGCGTGAATCGGGTCGAGTTGCGCCGCCTTCCGCGCGGGGTAGACGCCGAAGAACAGGCCCACCAGCGCGGTCAGGCCGACCCCCACCAGGATCGCCGACGGCGGCACCGCCATGGGCATGCCCACTACCACGCGGATCAGCAGCGTCAGCAGCCACGCCAGCCCCACCCCGATCAATCCTCCCGAGGCGGAGAGCAGCGACGATTCGATCAGGAACTGGCGCATGATGTCCTTCTGGCGCGCGCCCACCGCCTTGCGAATGCCGATCTCGTAAGTGCGTTCCGTGACCACCGCCAGCATGATGTTCATGATGACCACGCCGCCCACCACCATGAAGATGGACACCACTCCCACCGCCATGGTGGCCAGCACCGTGGTGAGCTTGTCCCACAGCGCCACCAGCGAAGCCGAGGCCAGCAGCCCGAAGTTATCCTCCTGGTTGGGACGCAGCCGGCGGTATGCCCGCAGCAGCGCGCGTACTTCATCCTGCGCCTCGTCCAGCCGGTCGTGGGTGATCGCCAGGCCGTTGAAAGTGGCCTCCGGGTGCGTGCCGAAAGTCTTGAAAAACGCGCCGATCGGCACCATGACGAAATTGTCGCGCGAGAAGCCGAATACCGACCCGCGCTTGGTGGCCGTTCCGGCAACCTGGAACGGGCTGCCGTCGAGCAAGATGGTCTTGCCCACGGGATCGGCGTTGGCGAAAAACTTATTGCGCACATCCTCGCCGATGAAGACCACGCCGGTGCGCCGCTGGTCGTCGATTTCGGTGATAAAGCGGCCGCTGGCGACGGAGATATCGGAAATCACCGCCGTGTTGGCGGTGACACCCGAGAGGTCCACCGAGTCCAGCTTCTGATTCTTGTACCGGACCTGGACGCTGGAGTACACCTGCATGCCAAATTCCCGCGACAGCGTCACGTGGCTCTTGATGTACTGATACTCTTCGGCGCGCAGTTTGGGGTTCTTCTTGTCCAGCTCCAGCATCTTCTTGGGATCGAAGTCGCCAAGCAGCGGGATGCGCTGCACCTGGTAGCCGTCGGTGCCCATGTCGGACACCGTTTCGGCGACGTACACGTCCATGCCGTGCACCAGCGACATCACCACGATCAGCGCGGTGGTGGCCAGAATCACGCCCAGCAGCGTGAGAAAACTCCGCAGCTTGCTGGAATGGACGCTCCGGACGGCTGCCCGGAACGCCTCGCGGTACGAAGCCAATGCGCGCATGGACCCTCTTAGGTGTGACGAACCTCTTCCCTCATTTGTTCCCTTGCCCGATGGCGCGCCGCAGTTCCCGCGCCGCGCGCTCGGGGTCGCGGGCGGCGCAAATGGCCGAAACCACGGCCACGCCGTCGGCTCCGGCTTCGATCGCCTGGCGCGCGTTCCCGGCGCCAACGCCGCCAATCGCCACCAGGCGGTGGTGGGATACGGCGCGGACCTGCGCCAGGCCAGCCAGGCCCAAGGCCGGTGCGGCGTCCGCCTTGGTGGCGGTGGGAAACACCGGCCCGACTCCCAGATAATCGGCGTCCAGCGCTTCCGCCGCGCGCGCCTGCTCGACGGTCTCGACCGACAGGCCGATCACCGCATCGGGGCCCAGAAGCCTGCGCGCGGTCGAGTAATCCATGTCCCGTTGTCCGATGTGAACGCCGGCGGCTCCGATGGCCAGCGCCACGTCCAGGCGGTCGTTGGCGATCAGGGGAACCTCAAAGGGAGCGAGAAGCCGCGCCAGCGCCCGGCCCAGTTCCACGAACTCCCGGGTGCAGCAGTCCTTTTCCCGCAACTGGACGGCCGTGGCTCCGCCGCGCACCGCCGCCTCGACCACGCCCTCGATGGGGCGTCCGCCGGCCAGCCCGCGATCGGTGATCAGGTACAACTCCCAACTGCGCCGCGCCTTCACGGCTCGCGCACCTTCAGGCGGCCGCGAATATCGGATTCGCTCAGCCGGTACAGCGCGTCCAGGAAGCGCGTGAGAAACGTCCCCGGCCCGGACGCGCCGTCCGCGGCCAGTTCGCCGGCAATCCCCATCGCCGCCATGGCGTTCACCGCGGCCTCGCGGGGCGACGGATTCACCGCTGCGAAGGCGCCGGCCAGCGCGCTGGCCGTGCATCCCATGCCCGTGACCTTCGCCATCATGGGGTGTCCGTTAGAGACGCGGGCCACGGCGCCGCCTGACACCACCAGGTCGACGGCGCCGCTCGCGACCACCACGCCGCCGGTCCGGGCGGACAGCGCGGCGGCGGCAACGGCCGCATCCTCCGGCGCATGCGCGCTATCGACGCCGTGCGTCGCGCGCTCGCCGCCGGCCAGCGCGCGAATCTCGCTGGGGTTGGCCCGCACGATGCCGGGCGTCAACTCGTCGAGCAGCCGCCGCGCGGTTTCGGTGCGGAACGTGGTGGCGCCGGCACCGACCGGGTCGAGCACGATGGGCAGCCCTTTCCGCCGGGCGGCGCCGCCCGCCTGGAACATGGCGGCGATCCAGGGCGCGCTCAGCGTTCCGATATTGATCACCAGCGCCCGCGCGATGGCGGTCATCTCGGCCACTTCCTCTTCCGCGTGGGCCATGACGGGCGATGCGCCCAGCGCCAGCAGCGCGTTGGCGGTGACGTTCATGACCACGTAATTGGTGATGTTGTGGACCAGCGGGGCTTCGGCTCGAATGCGCCGGACGTCGGCCCAGATGCTGTCGGCCCGATGACTGTGAGTCTCCACAGCTTCGATTGTCGCGGGAACGGCCGCCTGAGCGCAACGCCGCCGGGCAGGGCGGATCGCCGCTGCCGCTCTATCCAGCGGCGCTCCGTTCAAGCCACCACCGGTGAAGGGCGACACCTGACCACACCACCTCGACCAATCCGAATGGCCACGCTCCCTGTAGGAAGCCATAAACCGAAGCCATTATGCAGGAGCCGGAGAACGCCAGGATACACCAGTGATGCCGCTTCTCGAATGCATAGAAGAGCAACATCAACGACACAGCCGCAAGCCCGAACACCGTCAAGCCAGTCATTCCCCCTCCACTTCAACCATCCTCGCCGGGAGTTCCCGGCTCGTGCCGCCGGCGCGCCGGCGGGGGTCGGTCGCGGACGCGATGCCGGATCAAGGCAGACCCCTGGTTCCCACCGCTTCGCGGAGCTGTTCGAGCGCGGTCAGGTGCGCGGCGATCGTCTGCCGCCAGGCCAGTTGCGTGGCGCGATAGCTCCGTTCGGCATCGAGAAAATCGAGCAGACTCGCGGCGCCGCGGCGGTACGCGTACTCGCTGATGTCGCGGTTCTTTTGCGACACCTCGAGGTAACCGGACTTAAAGTACTTGGCAACGCGGTCGTTGGATTGAAGCGCCTCGTACGCATCCCGGACGTCGGTCAGGACCTGCCCGCGCGCCGCAATCTGCTGTTGTTCCGCCTGAGTGATTGCGTAGTGGGTCCGCGCGATTTCACCCTGATTGCGATTGAAAATGGGAAGCGGGATGTTGACAGCCCAGGTGGCGGCGCTGATGCCGTTCACGTGCGAATAGTTGGCCGACGCGGTCACGTCCACCTTTCCGTTCGCCTTGGCGAGTTCGTACTGGCTGCCCGCGGCGGTAATTCCCTGCACAGCCGCGCGCAGGTCCGGCCGGTTATCGAGGGCTTTGGTCTGTAAGTCCGCGAGCGACACGGCGAGGGGCTGGTAATCGAAGGCGCCTCCCACCGCGTAATCGGCAGGCACGGATTCGTAGCCCAACAGTTGCCGGAGATCGGAGAGCGCCTGGGCCTTGGCTAACTCGGCCTGCTCGACATCCTGCTGAAACTGGAGCAACTGCAGCTTGATCTTCAGGAAATCGTTCTCGCTCGCGCCGCCGGCCTTGTATTGCTTCTCGCTGATGTCCACGGTTTTCTCGAAGCTCTCCAAATCCGCCCGCGCCAGATCCAGGGTCGATTGCGCAAGCTGCACATTGATGAAAAGCTGAGCTACCTGGAACGTAAGGGTTCGTTCGTTGTCCGCAACCTGCGACCGGGTCACGGCAGTCGCGTCCCTGGCCGCCTGCAGGCGGTGTTGCCGTTTCTTGCCGCGCTCGAACAGGTAACTCAGTCCGAGGTCGCCCTCAGTGGAGTCGTGGAGATAGTCGAGGAAGCCGATGCCGTTAGGATGCATGAGCGGCAGATACTCCCAGTCGCTGATGATAGAAGGGTTGGGACGGAGATTTGCCGTAACCTCCTGGGCCTCGCTTTGCTGCACGGTCGTCCGGGCGGCCAACAGGTTGTGGTTGTGAGCGAGCGCCATCTGGGTGGCCTGGTCCAAAGTAATCGTAACCGGCGCCTGGGGCTGAGGCGTCTGGCCGGCCGCAGGATGCGGCAGCAGTATCCAGGCCAGCATCGCGACGGAGCAGTTAGCTTTCATGAGAGGCCTCCAATTCGGGGAGTCTGTCTCCCTCCCTGGCCATCCACACGTACAGCGTGGGAAGCAGGACGATGCTCATCAGTAAGTCCGAAATCAAACCGCCCACGATCACGATGGCAAAGGGCCGCTGGGAGTCCGAGCCGATATCGTGCGACAGCGCGGCAGGCAACAGGCCCAACGTCGCCACGAGCATGGTCATCATGATCGGCCTAAGTCTGAGTACGGCGCCCTCCACGGCCGCATCCACGATTGTGTGACCCCGCGCCCGCCGCTGGTTGATGTATTCGAGCATGATTACCCCGGTTTGCACGGAGACGCCAAACAGCGCCAGGAACCCTACGCCCGAGGAGACGCTGAAGTTGGTGTGGGTGATCAGCAGGGCCAGCAATCCCCCCACGCGGGCTAGCACCACATTGATCATGATCAGCATGGCCCACTTGAACGAGCGGAACATGGTGTACAGAATGATGACGATTAACAGAATAGTCAGCGGCACCACGATAAGCAGGCGCGCCTCCGCGCGCTTCTCGCTCTCGTATTCTCCGGACCACTCCAGGTGGTAACCTGGCGGAAGTTTCACCTTCTGCTGGACCCGCTGCATGGCGTCCGTAACCGTGCTGCCTAAGTCACGGCCTCGCACGTTAAAGGTGATGGCGTCGTAGCGGGTATTACCTTCGCGGTAAATATCGTAGGCGCCGTCCTTCACCTCGACTTTGGTAAGTTGCGCCAGAGAGACGCGCTCACCGGACGGAGAAAGAAGGCGGATGTTGGCAATAGCCTTCTCCGTGTCCCGATACGGCGCCAGATATCTTACGACCACGTCGTACCTCTCCTCGCCGAGTAGCACCTGGCTGACGGCGTTACCGCCGACCGCCGTCTGAACGGCGTCCTGTATGTCGGCCACATTGATTCCAAAGCGGGCTGCCACTTTGCGGTCGATGGTAAAGTCGAGGTTCGGCTGCCCGAGAGTGTGGAATATTTTCAGGTCCATGAGACCGGGCACCTGCTGCATGGCGGCGGAGACTTCGTCGCCCTTCTCGTCGAGAGTCTTCAAGTCCCTGCCAAATAGCTTGAGTGCGAGTTGGCCTTTGGTCCCGGTTACCGTCTCGCCGACGTTGTCTTCAATTGGCTGCGAGAAGTTCCAGAGGGCCCCTGGGAGCTTGCCGACCTCGCGATTCATGGCTGCGATCAGTTCCTCCTTGTCGCGATGGAAGACCGGCCGCCACTGCTCCTTCGGTTTGAGGTCCACGAAATACTCGGTATTGCCGAACCCCCCCGTGTCGGTTCCGTCGTCGGGCCGGCCCACTTCCGACACGACCTTAGTCACCTCGGGGAAGGACGCGAAGATCAAGCGGGCCTGGGTGGTGAATCGCTCGCCCTCCGTCAAGCTGGTGCTGTCGGCCAGCGTGCCGCGCGCCCAGATTGCTCCCTCATCCAGATGCGGCAGGAACTCCGATCCGATAACTCCGCTGAAGGCGAGATAGGCCGACACACCCAGGGCGGCAACCCCGATACCGAGCGTAATCCAGCGATGAATGATAGCCCAGCGCACGTTGGTTCGGTAGATACCGGTCAAGAAGGTCATCACCGGGTTCTGCCATTCACGAACTCCCTTGCGGAAAAGCACGCTGGAGAGGACTGGCGCAATCAGGATCGAAAAGAACAACGCACCCAGCAGGGCGAATGCAACCGTGAGCGCCATGGGCCTGAACAGCCTGCCCTCCACCCGTTGTAGCGTGAAAATCGGCATGTAAGCGGTGATAATGATGGCGATGGCGTAGAACACCGGCCGTTGGACCTCGTGGGCGGCGTCGCGGATGATCTGTGCGATCGGTTTCTGCTCGTCCCCGCTATCCTTGCGGCGGCTCAGGTGGCGAACCGTGTTCTCCACCATGACAACCGCGCCATCCACCACCATTCCGAAATCCAGCGCGCCGAGCGAAAGCAGATTCGCCGGAATGCGGCTGACATTGAGCCAGATGGAGGCGAAGAGCAGGGAGAAAGGAATGGTAAGAGCGACGATCAAGGCGGCGCGGATGTTGCCGAGGAACAGGAGAAGAACGATAGTTACCAGGATCATTCCCTCGCCCAGGTTGTGCATCACCGTGTGCAGGGTGTAATGCAATAGGTCGGCGCGATCCAGCATGGGAACGACCTTCACGCCCGGGGGCAGGATGCCATTGTTCAGTTCGTCCACCTTCTTATGGATTGCTTCCAGCGTGGGCCCCGCGTCCGCGCCTTTGCGCATTAACACGACGCCCTGAATGACGTCGGATTCATCGACTACGGTCCCATCCTCCATGCGATTTGCCCGGGCCATGTGTCCCAGGCGGATCTTGGGGCCTTGCGCCACCTCCGCGATGTCCTTCACCCGAAGCGCGGTCCCTTTCTTGGTGGTCAGGACCGTTTCCTCGATGTCGCCGACATTGTGGAATAGCCCGAGCGCGCGCACGTTCATCTGCTGCAAGCCGGACTCCACGAAGCTGCCGCCGGCGTTGATGTTGTTACTGGCCAGTTGTTGCTCCACCTGGCCGATACTCAATCCGTAGGACACCAACTTGTTCGGATCCACGCGTACCTGGTACTCCCGGACAGTTCCCCCGAAATCCGACACGTCGACGACATTCGGAACGGACTTGAACTCCTTCAGCAGCGTCCAGTCCTCGATTGATCGCAACTCCATCAGGTCGTACTTGGGATTGGTGCTGCGCAGCGTGTACCAGTAGATTTGGCCAACGGTGCTCCAATCGGTTCCGATCTGCGGCTGTATCCCGGTTGGCAAGCTCACCTGCGTCAGTCTCTCGAGGACCTTCTGCCGGTTCCAATCGTTGTCCGAGCTATCGTCGAAGATCATGATCACGAACGACAAGCCAAAGATCGATTCGGAACGTAGGAACGAAAGATGGGGGATTCCGTTCATCTGGATCTCCACCGGAATCGTAACCTGTTGTTCCACCTCCTCCGCCGACCGGCCGGGCCACTGAGTAATTACCGTGACATAGTTGTCGGCAATATCCGGGTATGCCTCGACGGGCAAATTGTGAAAGGAGACAACACCCCACGCCGTCAGTAGGAGCACAACCGAGATTACGACGAACCGGTTGTTGAGCGCAAAATCTACGAGCGTACGAATCATGTCGTTCTCCGGTTAGAGAGTGTGTCAGCGAGTTCCGGGGCAATATGAGCGAAACGCGGGCCCTATTGGTTGATCGCTATGCAGTGCTCGAGCACGACTGCATTGGCCACAACCTGCTCACCGGGCTTGATTCCAGATTTGATCTGCTGCAGGTTGTTCGCCAATTGATCGCCGCCGGCCACCTCGACGCGCCGGAAGCACTTGTCCGGCGCCGGCACATAGACCCAGTCGCGGTCGTGCAGGTGAAGGATGGCAGACGCCGGCACGACCGACCGCACGTCCTTTGTGAGGCCGCGGAACGTCGCCGTTACAAACATGCCGAGGCGCATGATCCCCGGATTGTCGACCTCGATGCGAACCTTCGCGGTGCGGATGTTCGGATCCAGGATCGCGCCGATGTTGTCGACGGTCCCCTTGAGCACGCGGTCGGGATACGCATTCAGGCGGACTTCCGCGATGTCGCCAGGATGCACGTTGGGAAGATCGTTCTCATAGACGTCGCAGATTATCCACACGCGCGAAAGGTCGGAGATCGTGAAGGGATTCGTGGAGAAGCTCTGTACGCTTGCGGCGGCCGTAACTTGCTGGTCGGTAATGACTCCCGAAACGGGCGCGTAGATATCCACCATGCCGTTGGGGTGAGCCGGGTCGGTACCAAGGAGGCGGATGTGCTCCTCCATGGTCTCCACATCCACTTTGGCCTTGTCGTCCGTGTCCTGAGCGACCTGAAGGTCGTTCAACGCGATGGCGCCATGGGTGTAGAGGTCCTTGGCGCGCTCTAACTGCGTGTGCGAGAGAACTTCATCCGCCACGGCTTTCCGGTAATTCTGAAAGGCCCCGGAGATATCGTCGCTCCGCACGGTCAACAGTAATTGCCCCTTCTTCACGGTGTCGCCAAGCCGCGCGTGGATTTCGACGACGCGGCCGGACGCCAGCGAGACAACCGGGACGTTGCGGGAAACGTCTGGGCTCACCGTTCCGGTGACCACCAGTTCAGGCGCCGCGGACTGCTGCGTCGCCGCGACAATTGGGAACTGTTCCGGATGCTCGACCGAGAAGACGCTCACGTCGAAGCCCCGGATGACCTTCGTCGAGGGCGGCGCCTCCGACGTTGCTGCGGCCTTCGCACCTCCGCAGCCGTTGAGCAACAGCAGCGTCGGGACGAGAGCAACGAGAATACCAACTGTCAAAGCGATGCGTTTCATATATGCCTCCAGATCCGCCCTTGGGCGGTCACTTCGCAACCAGGGCCCGGACGGATCGGTCGCGGGAATCGTCCGATCCGCCTGGCGCCGCCGGCTGCCACTTACTCTCACAAACACACTCCGCTAGAACTTCACCATCACGCCGGCGCTGACGGTGGCTTGACCATGGCGAAGATCCGGGAACCAGACGCTCCCGGGTCCGCCGCATGCAACATACGCGGCGGCCAGGTTGCTTGTGCCAGCCGAGCCACCGCCGGCGCAGACGTATTGTGAGGGCGAACCGGTATTTCCTCCGGGGGGTGTAATACCGTCGCGTCCAGTCCAATAC
>Ga0209039_10003364_pt1 | contig 12551 bp, 12 predicted proteins | sample BogFormECP12_OM1_FD_188238 | JGI IMG/M metagenome (GOLD analysis project Ga0209039, IMG submission 188238) | Bog forest soil microbial communities from Calvert Island, British Columbia, Canada - ECP12_OM1 (SPAdes) (version 2) | ecosystem: Environmental > Aquatic > Freshwater > Wetlands > Bog ...
CTGAGGTGAGACATACCGGCACCTTCCGACCGGGTTAAACCCGGATTGTACGCTTTAGGTGCGCGTCTTTGCGTATTCTACGGGGGATGGCAGCGGCTCCAGCCCGCGGCCGGCGAAGATTTCGCGGAAGTTGGCAAGCACCTCGTCGTGAATCAGCCCGTTGGTGGCCAGCACTTCGCGGCTGTCGAGGCGAAACGGCGTGCCGTCGAAGCGCGTTACCAAGCCGCCCGCTTCCTGCACAATCAGCACGCCCGCCGCCGTGTCCCATGGATTGAGGTTGAACTCCCAGAAGCCGTCGTAGCGACCGACGGCGACGTTGGCGAGATCAAGCGCCGCCGAACCCGCACGCCGCACGCCGTGCGAGCGCAAGGTAATCTGCTGGTAGAAATAGATGTTTGGATTTTTGTGCCGCTTGTGGCTAGGGAAGCCTGTACCAAGAATCGATTCCGCCAGGCGCGCCGTCCTCGAGACATGAATCGGCTTGCCGTTGAGGGTCGCTCCGTGCCCGCGATCGGCGGCAAACAATTCGTCCCGGGTCGGGTCGTAGAGAACGCCAGCTTCGAGTTGGTCATCCTTGCGTACCAGGGCAATCGAAACACAAAACACCGGGTAGCCGTGCGCGAAGTTTGTTGTGCCGTCCAGGGGGTCAACGTACCAGCAGTATTCCGCGCCGGTGTCGCTGCGCGTGCCCTCTTCGCCGACGATGCCGTGCTGCGGCCAGCGCGCCCGCAAACGTTCGGCGATAAGCTTTTCTGAGGCGCGATCGGCCGCCGTCACCAGGTCAACGTCGCCCTTGTACTCAATTTTGATGTGCCGGTCGAAGTAACTCATCAGTAGCGCGCCGGCTTCGCGAGCAATCGGTTCCACGTCCTCGAGGTGTTGGCTCATTTTCGGCGGATGGGAACATCGCGACTGACGATCTTTTCCGTGCGCGGTTTGCTGACCGTGTCTTCTGCGATGTAGGCGATCTCGTGTTTAAAGATAAACAAGTTGGGCGCGCCTTCGCGGGTCAAGCGCACCATGCGCCGGTCGTAGTATTCAATCCAGCCGCGGAAAACGTCTCCATCCATCAGTTTGATGCTGACCGGCGTTTGATTCTCGCCTAGTGCTTTCAGGTAAGCGGCCTCCTGGTGCGTGTCGTCGGGCGGAGGTGTCTTTCCTTTTTGGTTATTGGAACCACCGGCGGAACTTTTGAAACCCATGCATCGATTCTACACGCCTGCTGGCGAACCCGCAGGGCACGACAACTCACTAGTGGATGCACTCACCGAGCGCTATGCCGCTGTCTTCTTGTTGTACTGATCGAACGGAAGCGGCAATCACATCGGCAGCGTTCCCGGACAAACCATCACCTACGACGGCATGGGCAACCTGACCAGGGACAACCTGGGCAACACCTTCGCCTACGACGCCGAGGGACGGCCCACCACCATCAACGGCAACGCCGTGACCTATGACGCGTTTGGTCGAGCCGTGGAAATACAAACGGGCTCAAGCTCGTATCAGCAAGTCCTGTATTCGCCCTCGGGCCAGAAGTTTGCGTTCATGAACGCAACCGCGGTCCAGCAGTATATTCTTCCCCTGGAGGCGGGCATGCAGGCGGTGTTCAGCTCCAGCGGGCTGTGGTACTACCGTTACGCCGACTGGCTGGGTTCATCGCGGCTGGCGGCAGACGGGAATGGCAACTTCACTGTTTCTCGCGGCTTTGCGCCGTTTGGCGAAACATACAATGGCGTCGCCAACGGCCCCGACAACCGCCTGTTCACCGGGCAGACCCAGGACGTAATTGCGAATCCCCAGGGCATCTACGATTTCTTGTTCCGCCAACTCAGCTCCACGCAGGGACGCTGGCTGGTGCCCGATCCCGCAGGCCTCGCCGCCGTCGACCTCACCAACCCCCAGACCTGGAACAGATATGCGTATGTGGGGAACAACCCGCTGAGCAACGTTGATCCACTCGGATTGAAGGTTGTGCCCTGTGCGGCCGGAAAAGACCCCGGAACGATTTGCGTCGATGATCCGCAACCGGGAAACTATTCTCCCGGCGGCTGGTGGGACCTGGCGTTTGAGGGTTGGCCGGGATCTGGTAGTCTGCAATCGTTCTTCTGCATGCTCATGGGCGGCTGCACTTCGTCCACTCAGACCCAAACCAGTGGTGGCGGAGGTGGAGCCGTTGTCAGCGCCCAACCGCAACCCAAGCCTCAGCCTCAGGCCACCAACGGCGCAACAATTGGCCCCGCTGGCAAGTTTCATTGCGCTGCGGCAATTGCAGATAGGCTCAGTCTGGCGAACCAAGCCCATATGCCTGGCCCATCTAATCCAACTCTGTTGGATCAGGGGGTGGGCTATGTAGGAAATGCAGTCTTCGGAAACACGATTAGCGGTATTGTGCAATTCGTCGACACGGCTAAAACGGCTACTAATGCAGCACCGGTCTATTGGGGCCTAATGACGAATGGGCTACGGTTAGGGGTACCTGGTGGGGGCGTTATGGGTCAGGGGCTTGTTGGAGTGGCACAGGACAAGGTTTTGCAGGGGGCCTTCGTCAACCTAGGGGTCACTGCTTCCAAGACGGCCGCAAACTTCGTTGGTGGGCTCAAGTTCGGTTACGATGCAGTCACCTTCGGGTATGGCCTCTACGAGTGTACAAATTTCTGAGTTATGGGCGAACACCTCAACAATCTTGTGTTTGGTCTAGCGGTCGCCTTCGTTCTGCCAGCGATATGTTTTGTGCTGGGCATGATATGGAGCAAGGCTATCGGAGGATGGCTAGACCTGAAGTTCAAGAGATGGTGGGCGACCTTTTGCTTGGCACTGCCTTTCCTGTTTTTGGGAATGATGACAAAGAGAATGGCAGAGGATAACTTTCAGGCCCTCAGGGAAGCTTGGGCCGCTGAACCATTTCGATTGGTAACCCTGAGCGTCCTTGCTATTGTCCTAAGCATCGTCGCCATTGGTGGGATTATCCGGGTGTGGCATTCCTCCCGACCTGCAAATGATTGAGACCTGGAACCGCTATGCCTATGTGGGGAACAACCCGCTGAGCCACGTCGATCCGCTGGGACTGGTCGATGGTCCGACCAATTGTGGACAAGATGGTCAGTGTTATGCTCAATGGTCGAAAGATTTCCAGGCTCAATTCGCCGGAGGCGTTAATCAAGGACCCAGAGGCAGCTGGACGGCAGCGAGCGAATTCTGGCTTATGAGTAAACCCGTGACAGTCACGACGTGGGGATGGATTCCCGTCACGCCCAGCACCACTAACTTTGCAGGCCCAAGTACCAGTAATGGAACTATCGATGATGTGCTTGCATACTTTGGTCAACAGAGCGTTCAGGTTGGAACCGGGTTAGATCTCTTCACTTCAAGTCTCCTGTCCGTCCAAGGAACTGAAACGCCGGCACAAGCATTCAACAGGGTGTATCCGTCTCAGGCCCAACAGCTTCCGGTCATCAGTGCGGTTCGGCCGCCCACTCCTCCGACGCCGGGGCAGATACAGGCTGCCTGTACGATCCTTGCTATTAACGCAAACAATGGTTTCGGGTCGGTAGCCGGAGATTCGGCAACAGCATCCCTTTCGAACGGCATTGTCTTCCAACAGTACACACAGTCTGGACGTCTAAACACGCTGAATCCAAGTTCGCCAAATGTGAATGCTCTGATGCCTTTAGCTGCCCCTGGAATCTTTGTGCAAAACACTTACTATAACTGTCTCGCGAGTCACTGAGTTTGGTGGTCGGGTTGGGACTAGGGCACAATAATCGCCAACAGAAAAGCAAGATCGTCTCGAAGCGGAGGGGCATAGGCCTGTACACCTATGAGCAGGCGAAGAATACCACTCCCTTTCAGTACTTCGCCCAAATTGTGGTTGGCACAATCGTCGCCGCCACGGGTGCGTTACTGCTGTATCACGTCGTGACAGTCCGCACCGACGAAATTCAGGTCTATGGTTCCGCAGAAGCACATATTTGGGGATGGTTAAGCGGATTGGCTGTGGTTCTAATCGGTTTGTTTATGGCCCATGCTGGCGTTATTTACCACGGTCGCAGAATATTTCACAAAACGATGCGCTCTGGTCAAAAACCGCGGCACGGGAACGGAGCGTAATGCGTGTCTAGTGGACAGAATCTTGTCAGCCCAGAGAAGCTGTTTGGCCGTGCAGTTGCTTTCAGTTTGCATACAGTTACCGTCTATCTCTGGGCGATACACTTTGCTCCGTGGTTGGTCGGCAGATGGTTTGCCTGGGGTGCTCCAATATTCTGGGATTCCACGGTTGTGCGACCCGGCGATTGGTACCTACAGCATTTAGCAATCGTGAGCACTGTACCGGCGCTGCTCATCGGATACATCGCTGCTCGTCGAACCGACTCGGTCGCGGTCTGGGCGTGGGCCGTGCCCGGCGTTGTCCTAGCCTACAAAATACTGCGGTACCACCCTGTCTCATCAGTCTTGGTAAGCGCTCCAATTTCAGCTCTCAGTTATTTCTTCGATATCCAACAGTCTATGCCGACAATGACTGACTTGGGAGTCAGTGATCCTGTGCGCGTCTTAGCACAAATGACGATCACAGCACCCTTCTACGCTGCTATAGCGTACAGCTTGGGGGCGTTGGCATCAAAGCAAGATTTGCTGGCTAGGATCTTCCACTGAGCAGAGTACTTGCCGCTGGCGTTCCTGGACGGCCAAGGCGAGCGATCCGGGGGCGGTTGAGGTCAGAGGGTGTTCTGTTTTTCTGGGCATCCTGAGAGATTTTTTCTTTAGCTGTGGGTTTGGTTCGTGGCCGCGCCGGGGTGTGGCGCGGCCTTGCTGTCTTGCCGGGTGTCTGCCGAGCCGAGTTTCAACAAATTACCGTGCGGTATCCGGGAGGATCAAAATCCGGCGCCGCCTTCGGCGTCGGGAGGAGGCATGACACGTCACCCCTGAAAGGGTGCTGCGGGGCGCCCGATGGGCGCTGAATGGTAACCGCTGAAAACAAAGCACATCTCCGATTCAGGTTGCTGTAAGAGCGACTTCCGGTTACCGCAGGCGAACTTGTTGAAAAGAAAGAGCAGCGCAACATCTCCCATTTTTTCCTCTGGGAGTGTACGGAGCGCGGGAGGCAAGTCAAGGCTCTGCGCTACGCTTCGACCGCTATGCGGCGCGCACTAAACGCGCGGCCTTGACTAACCTCCCTCTCCGCTCCTGTCTTGCTTCCAGCTATAGAAAATAATGAGAAGAAAAATGTGAGGGGGACGCTACTAACTCCTGCAGGTCAGCGTCATCACGATGCGCTTGGCGGCTTCGTCCCCGCCGAGCAATGCGCCATCGCAGCGCAAAAGCATTGACCGCTTGCGCCGTCTGACGATGAGCAACTCGTGCCCGTGCGGATCGCGGTCCACCGCGTAGCGGACGGCAAGCATGTCTGGGTCAAAAATCACGTTCATCATGTAATCGCCGCTGTCGCAGCGCAGGGCACGACAACTCACTAGTGGATGCACTCACAGAGCGCTACGTCCCTGCCTTCTTGTACTCATCGAACGCCGCCAATATCGATCGATGTCTTTCTTCTGGAGGTAATACGGCGTCGAGAGCCGCAGCTTGGACGGTACTGCAGCCGTAGGGGATAAAAATTGCCGACGATCGAGCATGGCGACCTCTTGGCTGAAAGTTGGCCATCTTATGGGCTTACGCACACGCTGGCAAGAGAGAAGAACTTCCGCTCGAGAAAGCAAGTCGAAGTGAGAGAAAATTTGGTGCGAAAGGGGGGACTCGAACCCCCACGGTTTTACCCGCCAGATCCTAAGTCTGGTGCGTCTGCCAATTCCGCCACTTTCGCACAGCCCGATCTTATTCTAGCCCAGTTCTCACGCCGTCCGTCATACACACCAAGTATCTGTAGGCTGGCCACGATGGACTGGGGAGTATCGCGTCCGGCTTGCAAGCTTGTACAGGAATCGGTAAGAATACCTCGCTACGTCGCTGAGGAGTCGACGCAACCGTCAAAAGCGCAGGGGAGGAGTTGCACATGAGCCAGGTACGAGTTCTGGTAGGTACGCGCAAAGGCGCGTTTATTTTGACGTCCGATGGTAAGCGTGAGAAATGGGACGTGAGCGGGCCCCACTTCGCGGGCTGGGAAATGTATCACCTGAAGGGTTCTCCGGCCGATCCCAACCGGATCTACGCCTCGCAAACCAGCGGCTGGTTCGGGCAAATGGTTCAGCGCTCCAACGACGGGGGCAAGAGCTGGGAAGCAGTCGGCAATAAGTTCGTCTATGACGGCGTGCCCGGCACGCATCAGTGGTACGACGGCACGCCCCATCCCTGGGAGTTCAAGCGGGTTTGGCACTTTGAGCCATCGCTCACCGACCGGGATACGGTCTATGCCGGCGTCGAAGATGCGGCCCTGTTCAGGACGACTGACGGCGGACAGACATGGTATGAGTTGCCCGGGCTTCGCGGCCATGGTTCTGGCCCACATTGGCAGCCCGGCGCGGGCGGCATGTGCCTGCATACCATCATTCTCGATCCCAGCGATCCGAACCGGATCTTCATCGCAATCTCCGCTGCCGGCGCCTTCCGTACCGACGACGGAGGTGTGACGTGGAAGCCCATCAACAAGGGTCTGCACTCGCTGTACATTCCCGACCCGACGGCAGAAGTCGGCCACTGCGTGCACCACATCGCCATGAATCCGACGCGCCCAGGGGTGTTGTTCATGCAGAAGCACTGGGACGTAATGCGCAGCGACGATGCCGGCGACAACTGGAGCGAGGTCAGCGGAAACCTGCCCACCGATTTCGGATTCGCGATCGATGTGCACTCCCATGAGCCGGAGACCATCTACGTTGTTCCCATCAAGAGCGATTCCGAGCATTTCGTGCCGGATGGTAAACTTCGCGTCTTTCGCAGCCGCAGTGGCGGTAACGAGTGGGAGGCGCTCAGCAAAGGGCTTCCGCAGAGCAACTGCTACGTCAACGTGCTGCGGGATGCGATGTCGGTGGACAAGATGGATCCGTGCGGAGTGTACTTCGGCACGTCGGGGGGACAGGTATACGCCTCGGCCGACGCCGGCGACAGTTGGACGCCGATTGTGCGTGACCTGCCGGGAGTGTTGTCGGTCGAGGTGCAGACGCTATCATGATCCGCGTCGTGCTGCCGCAGCACTTGCGCACGCTGGCGAAGGTGAGCGGCGAAGTGACCCTCGAGGTCGACGGCCCGGTGACCCAACGCTCCGTTCTTAATGCTCTCGAGGCCCGATATCCCATGCTGCAGGGGACGATTCGCGACCACGTCACCCTGCAGCGTCGTCCGTTCTTGCGGTTTTTCGCCTGCGAAGAAGACCTGTCTCACGAGTCGCCCGACGCCCCGCTTCCCGCAGCGGTAACGTCGGGAGCCGAGCCGCTTCTCATCATCGGAGCCATCGCGGGCGGATAAGCCAGTCAGCTGGAGGCTCAGCTTATGGCAATCGTTCCGATTCGGAACGATCCGCTATTTCTTTGCCACTCCTCCAGAAGTGCGAAAACGATTTGGAGCGTGGCGAATTTGCTATATTTGCGAGAATTTCTTTTCACGCTTCCTTTGTTTTCAATGGTTTGGGAGAAAAATCACGGCAAGCGATTGATTGCCAAAGGTTTATAGCTATCCATTTCAGCCGTAAGGACTTATATCTGCATTTTCTTGCACCTCTCCCCGTTTCGCACAAGGATTCGATATTTCAAAGAACTGCTGCCCAGCCCGTGAACGGACTCACCCGCACCGTTGGCCGCCGCCGGAATGAGAACTTCCGTCGCAGCGAGTTCCGCCCGCAGGCGAAACATGCCAGTTTCCTGTGTAAAGCAAGAGGGGAGTGGAAGTCACGCAAAATCGGCGTGGCAAAGAAACGAAAGTAACCAGTCCGGTACGGAAGGATTGAAAAGACCCGCTCAAGTCCGCTGCGCGTACTTGAACGGGGCACCCGGCGCGGCAAACGAAAGTAACCAAGAGGAGCGCGGCTGCCTTCGGGCAGCTGCGCTCCACCAGAGTTTATTGCACTGTCAGATTGGTCATGCCAGTAACGGTCACGCCGTTCTGGATAAACGTCGCTGTGATCACCGTTGTGCCTGGGCTGACTGTGCTGGCCGATCCAGAGCTGTTGATGGTTGCTACGGTCGCGACGGACGAAGTCCAGGTGACTTGGCCCGTAAGGATAATCGTGCTGCTGTCACTGAACGTGCCCGTCGCCGTGAATTGCTGCGCGTTGCCGTGGGTGACGGTCGGATTGCTCGGAGTCACAGCAATCGATACGAGGGTCGCATTGGATACGGCCAGTGTTGCCGCCGGGTTGCTCACAATGCCAGCGAACACCGCCGTGATCGATGTTTGTCCTGGCGCGACACCTGTAGTTAAACCTGGCTGTCCGGGTGCATTGCCGATCGTCGCAAACGACGGCTGGCTGGAAGCCCAGGTCACGTTCGTCGTCAGGTCCTGGGGAGGCACGCTGGGGTTTGCGAACGTGCCAATTGCGGTGAACTGTAACGACACATCTTCGTATGTGGTCGCGGCTGACGGTGTAATGGCGATAGATTTTAGCGGCGACGACGTCACGAGTACTCCTGCAGAGTTGCTGGTAACACTCTGGTAGGTCGCCGTGATGTTAGCTGTGCCAGCGCTCTGACCGGTGGCAATACCGCCTGGTACGATGCTTACCACGCTGGAGTTCGTGCTCGCCCACGTCACAAGACTACTGATGTATGGCGTGGACCCATCGCTGTAGTGTCCGACCGCCTGGTAGTCGATCGTGGAAGCTGGGGCGAGAGTCGTCTGGGCCGGGGTCACGGCAATGCTTTGTAGCGTGGCTGTATCGACCGTGAGTTGCGCTGTTCCGGTGTGGCCCCCAAACCCGGCCGAAATCGAGACCGGGGTTGTGCTGGAGCTAACAGCAAACGCTACGCCAACTGCGTTGACGGTTGCTACAGAGGTGTTGCTTGAACCCCAGGTTGCGTTTAAAGAGACATCTTGCGTAGTCCCGTCGCTGAAGGTTGCGGTTGCAACGAACTGTTGCTGTACACCGGCTGGAATGGTTGGTGCGATCGGAGTCACCGTGATCGACGTAACCGTAGCGTTGGTGACGTCGAGGTTAATAGACCCGGGCACGCCGTTATAGGTCGCGCTGATTGTGACGGGGGTGGTCGTGCTAACGGTTGACGCCGCGGCGACGAGACCAGCGCTGACGGTTGCGATTGATGGATTATTGGACTGCCAGGTCGCCAGACCCGTCACGTTCAGCGTGCTGCCATTTGCCAGTGTAGCTGCAGCTTTGTAACGCCGGCTCGTACCCATTGCCAGCTTGGTAGGATCGCTCGCTGATGTGATTGGTGTGATGGCGATCGACACTACCGGCGGCGGAACGACTGTCGCGGTCGTGCTTCCAGTGATGCCGTTCTGGGTCGCCGAAATTGTGACTGGACTGGAGGTGGTGCCCACCCCAGTGGCAACTCCGCTGACAGTGATGGTGATCTTGGTCGTGTCCGATGACGACCACGTCACGGTGTCGGTAATATTTTGCGTCGTCGAGTCGCTGAAGGTCCCGGTGGCGGTGAATGGCTGCTGGGTCTGGAAGACGATGGCGGGGTTTGGCGGCGTCACCGCGATGGAAACCAGGGTCGCCGACGTTACCGTCAAGGTTGCCGGCGGACTCGTGACCGATCCCAACGTCGCAGTGATGGACGTGGTCCCGGACGCCAGGCCACCCGCCAGTCCCTGTGTTCCCGGTGCATTGCTAATCGTGGCCACAGTGGTGTTCGAGGAAGCCCATATCACGGTGGACGTGATGTTTTGGGTGCTGTGGTCTGCGTAGGTTCCTGTCGCCGTAAATTGGACCGTCGTGGTAGGTGCAATCGACAGCAAAGGAGCTGTCACTGCGATTGAGACCAGTGGGTTCGTAATGGTCAGAGTCGCAGTGCCAGAAATGTTGCCCTGTGTCGCCATGATGGTCGACGTGGTGTTCGGCGTCACGCCGGTGGCGAGGCCGCCCGACGTAACCGTTGCGCCTACCGAGGCGCTCCAGGTCACGCTGTTGGTGATGTTCTGGGTGCTGCCGTCGGTATACGTTCCCGTCGCCGTCAACTGCTGCGTGCCGTTCGGCGCTACCGATGCGGATGAAGGAGTCACTGCGATCGACACGAGGGGATTGGTCACCGCCAGTGACGCTGTCCCCGAGATTGTGCCGGAAATCGCCGTAATAGTCGAGGTCGCCCCCGGCGTCACACCCGTGGCCAATCCACCGGCGGCGATGCTGGCTCCAGCGGATGCACTCCACGTCGCGGTCGCCGTCAGGTCCTTGGTGGTGCCGTCGCTGTAGCTGCCAATGGCCTTGAATTGTTGCGTTTGATTAGGCGCGATGGATGACGTTGCCGGAGTGACCGAGATCGACACCAATGTTACGGTACTGCCGCCCCCGCCGGACGATCCGCCGGAACCGGAACCGGAACCGCACCCCACCATGAAGGACACCCCAACCAGCAGCAACGACAGCAGCAGCTTCTTCATCCGCGCTCCCCCGGGCTTTCATGCCCATCAACTCAACTCCTGGTGATGTTAGCCAGAGTTTAATCAGTATCATATTTATTAGTAACTGGGAATATATAGAAGAAAAGCGGAGCTGGAGTACCACGATGGTACAACACGTGATTCCCCCTGCTTGAAATCACAGATCGTTCCATCCATCGCAAACCACCGGGTTCGAACTTGAGACTAAAACGAAAGTGGCATACCTGCTTTGCAGGCTACGGAGAAAGTCTGAATTGCACACGCCTCGCGGACTGAAGTCCGCTCGGCGAGTCAAGAACAAACGACCTATCGGCACGACTGAAGTCGTGCCCCGATACAAAGCTGCTCGAAAACGAGTTTTTCCGGAGCCCGTAAAGCTGCGCCCCTTCAAAAACACCATTCAGAGTGACCCATTCCGCAGCCTGTTTAGCGGGAATCCCGATCTGAACACGTTCGTTGACTAGTTCGGTAATCCCCCTTTAAGGCAGGTTCGGCCGCGAGTTCGAGTTCCGGTTGGTTCACCTGGAATCTCGAAGTGTCGCGGCCGACAGGCTGTACGACTTACAGCAGGGCCCGCGGCAGGAGGCTCCGCGGGGCTGTGAGTTTATGTCAGGAAGAACTCGCGGGTAATTTTCGCCCATTGCTCATTCGGAAGTGTGCTGGCCACGTCGTCCAGTGCCACGCCTCCATCCTGCGCCAGGGCGCCGAGGGCGTTAGGCATCACGCGCTGCAGCCGCAGCGACGACTCTTCGGTCCACCACCGCGCCAACGCTCCACCCAGCAGGTTGCGGAAGTTGGTCTTGGCATCGGGCGACTGGACCGTGACCATCCAGCCCTCACCGTAGGGGTCCTTCCCGATCAGCGACGGGTCGCTCACGACCGCTTCGTTGATGTCGGAAACGCTGCCTTCGATCGGCGACACCATGTCAACCTTGACTCCGTTGCGCACGATGCTCCACACCTTCTGTCCCTGGCGGATCCATTGTCCCCGCTGGGGCAGGTTCACCTGCTCCACTTTGCCGGTGAGCTTGGTGGCGAAGTCGTCCATGCCGATTCGCACCAGGTTGGGGCTCTCGCTGAGCGCCCAGGTGTGTCCCGGGTGATAACGCAGGTTGTCGGGCACCGAGAAACCGCCGATCAGATTCGGTCTCGTGGTGGGCGCTCCCACGGCTTGTGCACGGCTCATTGCTGGAGCCACCTGGAGCACTGGATGCCTGGCCTTGGAGTAGAAGTAGTCGATCGTCAGAAAAATGGCGAATGTGGCAAGAACCAGTAATACTGTCATGACGGGCCTCCTGTTTCTTCTCTTCTTCGCGCCTTTGTCTCGACGCTTTCCACCCTTCCTTAAGGCAACCCGCGTACCAAACGGCCAAGCTTGGGCAGAATGCCTGAGGCGGCTGTTGCAAGTTGATGCTTTTCTGGTCACTTAGCCAGCCGTGTTGCAAAATCCCACAATGTAGCAGTTGTGATTTTCAACGCCCGTGTTTGTTGCATTCGACATCGCCTACGTCGAGAATTCTGAGCAATTTTGGGCGTTATTGCGGGCTATGACGTTCAGAGTCAGGACGTTGCACGACAAGAAAGCGGTAATCGAGGACTGTTGCGGAATTCAGCGGCACTGTTGCATGGCGCAACAGTCCAATGGAAGGAATGGGGTATCCACTTAGCCCCACCGGGACCTACCTATCCGTGGGGTCGCGTCGGCCGACGATGTCGGCGTAGGTCGTAGGTTCAATAGCCACAGCTTGCTGCATCAGGCGGAAGAAGAGTTGGCCACGGTGCGTCGATGTCCGACGGTTGAAGCGAAAGACAAACTCGTCGAGGTAGTAGTCCAAGTGCTTGGCGCTTACGGAGCCTTGGTGAGTCCCAAGGAGCCAGCGCTTCAGCAGCGCAGCGACCCGGTGAACTCCCGGCATCACTACGTGGGCCGGATTGCCGCTGGCAGAGATGTTTTTGGGGTGGTGAGTGTAGCCAGATTTGGTAAGCTTGGAGCTGGAGTATCCCTTCCACCCGTCGGTCTTTACGATTGCCCCTGGCTCCACCGC
>Ga0209039_10003365_pt1 | contig 12548 bp, 7 predicted proteins | sample BogFormECP12_OM1_FD_188238 | JGI IMG/M metagenome (GOLD analysis project Ga0209039, IMG submission 188238) | Bog forest soil microbial communities from Calvert Island, British Columbia, Canada - ECP12_OM1 (SPAdes) (version 2) | ecosystem: Environmental > Aquatic > Freshwater > Wetlands > Bog ...
TGTAAAGCACGAGGATCTGCTTTGCGGAATGAGGAGGAGAAGCCTGTTGCTGTGGCAAGACCAGGGACGGAATGCTGAATTGCAAAACCAGCAATACCGTGAAAAGTAGCAGACCCAGCGGAAGTGGGTTTCGCAGTTTTCTCAGCGTCAAAGAGGCTCTGCCTTTCATCTGATTTCCGGCAAGGCCTCGAAACACGATGTGAGGATCATGTCGATGAATGGGTTTCATCATTATCTGATCCGTCATCAGCAGGACCTGTCTTCCTGGTCTGAAGCCCGAGGGATACCAGCCGTGCCACGAGAATGGCCAGGTACAGTGGGCCCATCAATGCTTCCAGCATCACCGCAGACCGCGCCCAAGGATGGATGGGCGTGATGTCCCCGTACCCGAGTGTCGTGATGGTAACCACGCTGAAATAGAGATATCCCTGATGCAACCCACCTTTCACTGAGGCCCAATTTTCCGGGAAATGTAAGGAGTGGGGGTACACGTACTCAATAAGGCCATAAACATAGGCGAAGAAAATTGCGAGCAACAGGTAGGCTGCGATGGCACCTCTGACGCGGTGCGCTGTTATGGGGCCTGGTTTGAGCACGCCCCACAGCACTACGGCTGTCAGACCGCCCAGGCCAATAGCAGAAAACAGAGCGTCCCAGAAAACCAACCCTTGTATTCCCGCAAAGCGCAGCCAATCCACAGCTATGACTCCGACAACTAGCAGAGTGCATGCGGCACGTAGCAGCGGGTGGCGTGTAATTGTAAGGAGGCCTGCAAGTAGGAGTAGTGAGAGTATAAAGCTGTTAACCAGACCAAGGAGAACACCGGTCTGCAGCAGCGGGAAAAGGAGAAACATCTCGAAGCTGAGAAAAATGAGAAGGGCGGTCAGACCGGTCTCTTCAGACCAGAAGCGCATTGCTCTACGGATCATGGAAGGTCACAGACCGAGTGTCGAGGGTCGAGTGTCGAGGGAAAAGATATCAAAAAGCGTGGAGGGTGGAGTAGGAAGGGAGAAAGTATCGAGTGTCGCGTGTCGAGTGCGAAGGAGGTAAGAGCAAGCATGTTATTTTCGCCCCCCCCTCGCTTTCGGCACGGCTCGTTGCCATTCTTAGCTCGTAGTCGTTTGCTTTCCAACTCGCCACTCGACGCTTTACGCTCTTAGTCTTTTTCCCCTCGACACTCGACACTCGTCACTCTTCTTTCCTCACTTATTACTCGCCACTGGTGGTGGTCCCGTCATCTTATCCGCTTCGATTACCCAGCCGCCCCCGGTTGCCTTGTAGATGTTAGCGGCGCTGATCAGGGATGCTGCCTGCGTCTGCGCGGCTTCCAGCTCAGCGGGAAAGAGCTGCGTCTCTGCATAAAGCACTTCGAGGTAGCTCGTGTAGCCACCGTTGTATTTGAGCCACGAAAGGCGTGTGTAATCCTTGTACGCGACGACACGCTTCTGCTCGGCCGTGAGCTGCTCTCCCAGTTTGTCCTGGGAGTAGAGCGCATTCTCTACATCGGCAAAAGCGTTCTGAATTGCCAATTCGTACGCAAGCAGTGCAGCCTGCTGGGCTGCTGTCGCCTGCTTCACCTGGCCCGCGATATTGCCCGCGGTGAAGATCGGCCCGATGATCGAACCTCCGTAATTCCACACATTGCTCGGCCCTTTGAAGAGGTTCTCAAGTTCATTACTTGATTTGCCGTATGCGCCTGTCAAAGAGATGGTCGGATAATAAAGCGCTTTAGCGGCTCCTATCTGAGCATTGGCCGCGATCAGGTTCTGCTCGGCCTGACGGATATCGGGACGTTGCTCAAGCACTTGCGACGGCAAACCCGCAGGGACCGCCGGCATAGTGAGCTCATCTAGCGTCTTCCCACGGGCAATCGGTCCGGGGTTGCGGCCGAGCAGAATCGAGATGGCATTTTCTGTCGCCACGATCTGGATCTCGATCGCCGGAATGGCCGCTGCCGCAGTTTCGTACTGAGACTGCGCCTGCGCCACAGTCATCTGGGAAACCTGACCGTACTTATGCTGCTTCCCGAAGAGCGTCACGGAATCTGCGTAGGTCTTCAAAGTCCGTTTCGAGATCGCCAGCTGTTCGTCGAATGCGCGCAGCTGGACGTATGAAGACGCAACCTCAGCAACAAGAGAAAGGATGACACCTCGCCGCGCCTCTTCGGTCGCGAACAAGTTGGCCTGAGCTGCCTCGGAGAGCCGCCTTATGCGGCCCCAGAGGTCGATCTCCCAGGATGCGCCGGCCAGTATTTGATGGTTGTTGAAAGGATTCTCCCTAGGTGCCGGGATGACGTCGTTCCGCGAGACGCGTTCGCGGAGAGCCGTCCCGGTGTAGCCCACCTGCGGAAAAAGAGCAGAGCGGGTCGTCATAAGAAAGCCCGCTGCCCCCTCAATGTTGGCAGCTGCGATCTTCACGTTCTTGTTACTGGCGAGTGCCTCGGCAATGAGAGAATCGAGCACCGGGTCGTTGAACTGTTTCCACCATTCGGTGTTCGCGGTCTCGGCCACGTCCTTAGGCTCATAGCGGAACGCCTGTGGTGTATCAATCGTAGGACGTTTGTAATCGGGGCCGACCATGCAGCCCGCAACACAAATAACCATGATCAGGGTGATCAGTATTCGGCGCATGGTTAGTGACCTCCTTCTGTGACAGGTGCCGGGCTCTCCGCGGCGCCACCGCCGGGCGGAGCCGCAGGCGACGGGGTCACAGGTGACTTCGATTTCTTCTTTTTGGCGGACCGCTCCGCAAGGGTTTCGAAGAGGTAGTAAAAGACCGGCACGTAAAGCATGGCCAAGGTGGTCTCGCCGAGCATGCCGCCCATAATTCCTGTTCCTATGGAGTGCCGCGCGTTGGCGCCTGCGCCGGTCGCAATCGCCAGCGGGAGCACGCCGAAAATAAAAGCCAGTGACGTCATAACAATCGGCCGCAGCCGCTCTTCGCCAGCCTGGACTGTGGCCTCCATAACCGTCAGTCCAAATTGCTTGCGCAGGTCCACGGCAAAGGCCACCCTCAGGACCGCGTTTTTGGCCCCGAGACCGATCAGCACCAGAAGGCCGATCTGGAAGTAGACATCGTTGTTGAGGCCGCGCAGCCAGTTAAAAATAAGTGCGCCGAGGATGCCGAAGGGGACTGCTGTCAGCACGGCGCCGGGCAGGATCCACGACTCGAACTGGGCGGAAAGGACAAGAAAGACGATGATGATGCCGAAGATGAAGGCATTTGCGGAGGTTCCACCCGATTTTGTCTCCTCGTAAGCCATGCCTGACCAGGCGAAGCCATACCCGGCAGGAAGTACCTCTTTCGCCACCTCCTCCATCGCCTTGAGCGCCTGGCCGGAGCTGTACCCCGGCGCCGCGCCACCGGTGACCTGGGCCGCGGGGAACCCGTTGAAATGTGGCACCAGGTCAGGGCCGGTTACGTACTTGGTGGTCACAAGTGCAGAGAGCGGAACCATCTTGCCTTCGGTGGATCTTGTGTAGAGCTTGGTAATGTCGTCAGGGGTCCGGCGGTAGGGGGCATCGGACTGGAGGATGACATTCCAGACACGGCTAAACTCGTTGTACTGACTCACCTGAATCGAGCCGAACTGGGCCTGCAGGGCGTTGTATACATCGCCTACCGGCACCCCGAGGAGCACCGCCTTGGAACGGTCGACATCGGCCCGCAGCTGTTGCGATGCAGCCTGGAACGTGGTGTTCAGGCCGGTCAGCTCGGGCCGGGTGCGTGCCTTGGCCAGGAACTGCTGGGTTAGCGCATTCAGACGCGCCGGGTCACCGGCCCCCTTGTCCTGGATCCAGAACTCAAAGCCGCCCGTTGTGCCTATACCCATGATTGCCGGCGGCAATATCGGGATGAAGCGGCCCGTCTCTATGGTACGTGCTCCCGCAGCTATCTCTCCCAGTATGGCTTCCGCGCTCTCCTTTTTTGCTTTCTCCTTGGACTTGTAGCGCTCCTCGAAATCTTTGAACGTTACGAAGAAGGTCGCGACATTCGGCTTGTACTGGGCGTCAATTATGCTGTAGCCGTTGATGATCGTTCGGTTTGCCACTGCCTCATTTTTGGCGTACAGCTCATCTATGCGACTTGAGGTTTGAACCGTGCGGTTCAGGCTGGCAGAGTCGGGCATGATGAGCTGCCCCATCATGTAACCCTGGTCTTCATTGGGCACGAAGGCCGTCGGGATTATCTTGAAGAGGTGCACAAGTGCATAGATGAGAAAGGCAAGGATGATGAAGGCGATGGTTACCCGCTTGATCATGAGCACGACCAGGTCCCCGAAGCCCTTGGTGAACCGCTCGAACCCCCGGTTGAACCAGGCAAAGAAACGGTTGACGTAGCCCATGATACCGGTCTGTTTGGGAGTGCTGTGCTTAAGCAGAATTCCGCACATTGCGGGGCTCAAGGTGAGGGCCACGAAACCGGAGATGGCCACTGAAATGACGATGGTGATCGCGAACTGTTTATAGAGCTGCCCCGTGGTGCCGGGGAGGAAAGCCGCGGGAATAAAGACCGAAGCCATGACGAGCACGACAGCAATGAGCGAGGTGCTGATCTGCTCCATGGCCTCGATCGTGGCCTGTTTGACAGATTTGTGCTCCTTGGCCATTATTCGTTCGACGTTTTCCACCACGACAATGGCATCGTCCACCACCATGCCTATGGCAAGCACGAGACCGAAGAGCGTGAGAAGGTTGATGGAAAAACCGAGCGCGAGCATGCCGGCGAACGTGCCTATCAACGAAACGAAAACAGCAACAATACAGATGATCGTGGAACGGAAACTCTGCAGGAAGAAGTAGACAACCAGTATCACGAGGATTATCGCCTCAAACAAGGTGTGGATCACCTCGTCGATGGAGAGGCGCACAAAATCAGTTGTGTCAAGGGCTATGACGTAGTCGATGCCTGCGGGCATCGTCGCTTTCATGTCCTGCATCACCTTGCGCACCTGCTTGGAAACATCGAGCCCGTTCGCGCCCGGCTGCTGGTAGACAATGATTGGGGTTGCCGGCGACCCGTTCAGCTTGTTGTCGTCGATGTACTGCCTGCGACCGACCTCCGCCCGGGCAACATCCTTCACGCGAACGATGGCGCTGCCGTCAGGGTTCGCGCGAAGAATGATATCCTCGTACTCAGAAGCCTTCACGAATGGTGCCTGCGTCACAACCGGGAAGGTCAACTGCACGTCCTTGGCGCCCGGCTGCTGACCAACCTGGCCTGCTCCGAAGAGGGCATTCTGTCTGGCTATGGAATTCTGTACATCTGTCGTGGTGATCGACATGGCGGCCATCCGGTCCGGGTTCAACCAGACGCGCATCGCCTGGTCAGGCATGCCGAAGATTTGGGCCTGGCCCGCGCCGTTCACCCGTTTGATCGCATCGAGTATGTAGACGTTGGTATAGGTGGTCACATACTCGGGGCTGTACCGGCCGTCCTTGTTGAAGACCGAAATGATCATCAAAGGGGTGGCCGACTTCTTCTGCACCGAGACCCCGAACTGTATGACGGCTTCGGGTAGCTGCGGCATGGCAAGGTTGACGCGGTTCTGCACCCACACCTGTGCCATGTCAGGGTCCGTGTTCAGCGTGAAATAGACGGTTATCGTCATCTGCCCCGTGTTGGAACTGGTCGATGTCATGTAGAGCATGTTGTCGACGCCGTTGATCTGTGCCTCGATGGGTGCCGCTACCGAGTCGCCGACGGTCTTGGAGTCGGCCCCGGGATAGGTGGTTGTCACCTGGACCGTGACCGGCGTGATAGTCGGGTACTGCTCGACCGGCAGGGATACCATCGCCACCAGTCCGCCGATCACAATGATTAACGAGACGACCGTAGCGAAGATAGGATGCTCTATGAAGAACTTGGAGAACATGGTCCGCTCCCTCCCTTATTTGTCGCCCAAGGCGGGTTCTTTTTTCCCAGCGTCTGTTTTCGGTGGGGCGCCGGCCGAAGGGGCAGCGGCTGCAGCGGATTCCGCGGTGGAGGCTTGCTCTTTGATCTTGACTGGCTCTCCGGGGCGCAATGCGAGGCCACCGTCAATGACCACCACGTCTCCTGCCTTCAGCCCCTCGGTAATGAACCAATTGTTCCCCTGCCAGTCACCGACCACAACCGGCCTGGACTCAGCCTTACCCTCTTTGCTCACCACCCAGATGAAGTGGCCCTTGCTCCCCTGCTGAACTGCCCGTTGCGGCACGAGGATCCCTTTCGGGCGAATGGCGCCCAGGACGTGCGCGCGCACAAATTGGCCGGGCCGCAGCACGCCGTCAGGGTTTGGAAGAGTGGATCGAACCAGGAACGTGCCTGTCTGCGGGTTATACTCCGCGTCGGAAAAGAAGATGCGTCCCCTCTTCGGGTATATGGAGCCGTCCCCGAGCAGGACTTCCACCTCCCAGTCCCCTTTCTTCGGCAGGATAATCTGGCCGGTCCCTGCCTGACCGCGGTACTTGAGCAAATCGTTCTCGGACATGCTGAAGTTGACCCAGATAGGATCGACCTGTGCTACGTAGGTAAGAAGACTGTTGGCCTGGTTGACGTAAGCACCATCCTGCACGCGCGCGTAACTCGAAAGCCCGGTCACGGGGGAACTTATCGTGGTATAACCAAGGTTGAGCTTCGCCTGATCTACGTTGGCCTTTGCCGTTTCCACGGCTGCTGCCGCCGCCTGCTCCTGGCCGGTGGCGTCATCAAGGTCCTTCTGCGACAACGCGTCCTGCTCAACGAGTGGTTTCACGCGTTTGAGGTTGGCCTGCGCTGTGGTCAGCCGTGCCTGCTGTTGGGCAAGGGCACCCTGTTCGGCTTCCAGTTGGGCCTGGAACGGTTTCGGGTCCATCTTGAACATGACGTCACCAGCATGGACAAGGCTGCCCTCGGTGTATGTCCGCGTGTCAAGGAAAGCGTTGACCCGCGCCCGAATCTCCACCTGATGCGAGCTCTGCGTCTGCCCCACAAATTCGATGACTATCGGCGCGTCCTTGGGCTCGATCTTAATAGCGGTCACTTCCGCGGGTGGGCGTGCCTGAGGAGCTTCTTTTTTCCCGCAGCCGGGGAGCAGCGCTAAGGCGGAGAACGCGGCCACGAGCACGATCAGTGCCCAAGGCGCACGGGTTAAAAGGCGGGGCAGGAACGGCTTTCGCTCTTTCATTGTGATCTCTCCCTTTCTACTCAATATTGGGTATCTCATTTTTATATTCAGCACCTGGGCTATTATAGTACGTCAGGCCTGCCCGTATTACCAGCAAAAAAACGCGAGGCGACAACCACACGCAGTCAGCAGCCTGCCGTGCCCATTACCTTTAATGGTAAAAGAAAACAGAGCAACATGTCCATGGGACTTTAGTCCTATAAGAGTGCCCCAGTCACCGTTAACAGTGGTCAGTGCTCCATGAGAGACAAAACAGCGGTCTGTAATCAGCCAGTTACCTAGACCAGTGGCCGGTACGTTTTGCCATTCACTGGTTAACTGGATCAGTTTCTTATAAGCGGCTACTGGTGCCCCTATCGCATGTTATTTTGAGGTTCCGCCGGGGCATGGATTCCACTTGCAAACAGGCCGCCCTCCCATGAGCAGTGTTGGTGCCACACTCTACCATCCGCGAGTGTTCGGCAACAGGAGATTCATTTCTTCATACCTACGTCCTTCAACGCCTGACCGCGGGGTGCGCGACTTGCTCTTTGCAAGCAGGTCCGTCAACGGATAGAAGGACACACCAATGGCGATGGCCAGTGAAGCAGCAAAACAACGCATGGCAGAGGATCGTCAAAACACGGGACGCCTTTTCCCGCACCGGCGAGCACTCACCTCCCTCTGGAGTGCCGCAAGGAACCGCCGAGCGCGAGTGTCCGGCCAGCCAGTCATACTACTTCCCCTGCTCCCTAAAATTGTCGGACTCACAAAGGGGCATAGCTAACTGTGCTATACCCCTTTGTGGTCACAATAGCAGAATCTACTGTATAACTGCCTCTCAATTCCCACCGGTTTCGGGATAGGGACTTTATTTGCTTTTTTCTAAACCGGTGATTTCAACCTCTACGCGGCGGTTCTTCGCCCGGCCTTCCCTGGTCTTGTTATCAGCGACCGGGTTAGCCTCGCCCGCTCCGGTGACTTCCATTTTGCTGGCGTCGGCTCCAAGGCTGACCAGGTAATCGCGCACTGCTTCTGCACGTCGCAGCGACAGCTTCTGGTTGTAGTCCACAGCGCCGGTGCTGTCTGTATAGCCGGTAATTTTTATCTTATCGGCACGGCTCATCTCGGCTTGCACCTCTTCGCGATATTTTTTAATCTGCTCCTTGCCTTCAGGCTTCAGGTCTGCCTTGTCGAAATCGAACAGGGTTACTTCATCAAACACCATGGTTTTAGCTTTAGGAGCGGGAGGTGGAGGCGGCGGTGGTGGCGGAGGTGGAGGCGGTGTCACCACTGCCTGTGGCGGTGGCGGTGGCGGAGCCTCACCTTTGGCCGCCTGTTGAAAACAGCCGCAACCTGCCAAGGAAACTGCGAGGACTGCCACGACGAGCACAAGAGCCAATGACTTCACTTTCATTTTCAGTTCCTCCTTTGAATTTTAGTATTGTTACTAACCACAAGCTAAAAAAATGCCCCCCGAACCGGTTCTGCATTACCCATGATAGAACGGAGGCCATAGTGTGTCTATAGGACTTAGGTCGTATACGAGTTTCGAGGAGAGACTGTCGGGAGATGAAAAGCAGTGATCGCTGAAAAAAGGGTGTTAGGTACCCTAATGCCCTGCCCTGCACGATACAGTAACAAGCCTTGATTTTTGGGGAGCAGGTCATCGTAATGATTACCAACTCCCGTTTCTTTTTTGCTGCTGCCTTCTCTTTACTGGCTACTAGCTATCACTGCCTAGCTTTCGTATCGCCTTGGCGTACTCTGCTGTCAGCCCGGCCAAGTATGCAGGGTCCACAGGTCCCTTCGCAGTTGTCACCTCATAAAAACGTTTCGGCATGGCCACGTTCTCCGGCACGTAACCGGTGGCCAGACGCATCTTCCAGCGTAACTGCTGAATGTTCCGACCGACAGCCCCGAGGTTATCCGCAATCGAGCCGTATCCGACGGCCTTGAGGCACGCTATCAGCATTTCATCTGTATAGACTCCGCGTGCAAAGAGACAGGCAACCATGGAGGTGAGGAGCGCTCTTCCCTGTTCGTCCTTGACCAAAAAATCTACTGCCTTTGGCACATCTTTGCCTTTCTCCTTCTGATCAAAAGAGTAGCCGCCGCTGTCCAGATGGGAGTGGCGGAAGCCGAGGGCTTGAGAGGTAAAGTAGACCTCACCTGTCGCGTAACCAGCCATCTCCTGGCCGAGAACACAGGCGTACTCTTTACCGCCGTAATGTTCGGCGGCCCTGAGCGTGCCTTGTGCGAGCAGAGTGTAGAACTCGTTCGTGCCCCTTCCGAGGTGATCCATGGCCTGTTTATATCCCTCAGTATCACCGAAGGAGAGAGGAACAATCGTCTCCTTTTCCGAAATGATCCCTTTCTCCGTCGCTTCAGTTGCCCAGGCAAGGGCAACGCCCGCTGACATCACGTCGAGCCCCACCTTTTCAGAGATGTCAATGATCGCGAGCACGTGAAAAGGGTTGGTAACCGAAAGCATCGCCCCCACGGCAAATATCGGCTCGTGATCATAGGAGACCTGCCGGTAGATGTAGCGATGTTCCTTGGTGTACCGTTCACGCACGAACCCGATGTGGATGCACCCCACCGGACAGCCTGCACAGGCCGCATTCCGAAGCAGGACATCGTCCGCGAATTTTTCACCTGAGATGTTGCTCATAGCCGGATCCGTAGTCCGCTGCAGGTTACGGATGGGCAGCATCTTCGTTTCGTTCAGCACGGCCATGTTGATCGGCGTGCCGATGTCGTGATACTTCATCATGTCCTTACCGGTCACCTTCGTATAGGTTTCCTGAAAGACCTTGGGGTACTCTTTCGAATCCGGAAGTGAGAATGATGCGTCACCCTCGATTAAGATAGCCTTGAGATTCTTGCGTCCCATGACCGCTCCTCCGCCAAGCCTTCCGAAATGGCGGTAGGTGTCTGCGTTGATGGCTGCCATGGCAAAGCCGTTCTCGCCGGCCGGCCCGATGCGCATTATGGTCCGGTGCCCCGAGCCGCGCTTGACGAGGCCCCGGAGCATCCTTCCTGATTCAAAGACGTCCTTCCCCCAGACAAAGGGGAGCTCCTTTATCACCAGGTTTTGCGAGGCAACGGCAATACAGGAAGGTTTTGCAGCCTTGCCCGTAATAACCAGCGCATCGAGGTCGGCAAATCGAAGGGCCAGGGCCGATCTGCCGCCGGCGTGACTTTCAGCGTACTGGTCGTGATAGGGCGATTTGAAAGCACAGACGGTCTTGCTCATGAGAGGGAAATAGCCGGTGAGAGGACCGATAGCGAAGATGAGCGGCTGATCGGGATCGTCCCATGGTTTGTCCGGAAGGCCGTACTTCGAGAATAACAGGGCCGCGAGTCCGCTGCCACCGACAACCGAGTCACGCCCCTCGAGTGTTACCACGTTGCCTCGACCGGTAGCGAGGTTAACCTGCAAAATTCTAAAGTTGTCTCTGATCATATAGCACCTCGCTCTTCGCGCACGTTGCTTTTCGCAGATCTTCCCCTCACGATCTCGCGCAACTCAAGGCAGTCGTGAGGACAAAACGGGACGCACCGGCCACAGTGGATACAGACAAACGGGTCTCCGGTTTGGTCGAGGTAGATGGCGTCCACGGGGCAGGCTTTGGCGCATTTGCCGCAACGAATGCAGAGATTCTTGCGGACGATCACGCCTCCGTCCTTGCGTTGGCTGTACGCGCCTGTGGGGCAGGCTTCCGCGCAGGGAGCAGGGTCGCAGGCCACGCACGTCCTTGCCACAAAACCAGTGGAGAGCCCTCCTGATGAGCCTATGCGAATACCGGCGGTATCCCATGAGAGGTTTTTGTGTATAAGGCGGGCGCAGGCAAAAGAACAGGAGTGGCAGCCGATGCAGCGCTCCATTCTCGGTGTTGTTAAGATTTTCATGCTTTCATCTCCTTCTTTTTCTACTTCTATATCTTTTTGTCTTTGTTCGTCGGATGTGCCAGCATTAGGGTTTGCGCCTTTCTTCGTTGTCGCGTCGTCGTGACTCCTCGGTGTACGCCAGTACTACCTCGGAGTCCCGCCTCCTAACGCCTCGAAATCCATCAAACCCATCCTGGCACCTCCGAGCGAAGCTCGCTTCGCTCGCATTACAAAAGCGACACGTTACTTCCTGCACCACTGAAATACTGTTCTACTTTGTCTCTAAGCTCCTCTGCTTCCATCGTCCTAGTCCGCCGAGGCGGACGGTCGTCCGAGCGAAGCGGTCTGATTTCTATTTCTTCTTCTTGCTTTCGCTCATCTTCCCGCCTGTCGGCGCATATTCCTTGATCTTGTCCTGACGGAAGGCTGCCCTGCCGGCAAATTTGGCGGATGCGCCCAACTCCTCTTCTATGCGAAGTAGCTGATTATATTTGGCGACGCGGTCGGTCCGGCTTGCCGACCCCGTCTTGATCTGGCCCGCTCCCGTTGCCACCACAAGGTCAGCGATGAAGGTGTCCTCGGTTTCTCCCGACCTATGGGAAACCACGGCAGTATAACCGGCACCGGCCGCCATCTGCATGGCCTGCAATGTTTCGGTAAGGGAGCCGATCTGGTTCACCTTGATGAGGATCGAATTTGCGATCCCCTCCCTGATGCCGCGGCCGAGCCGTTCGGTGTTGGTGACGAAGAGGTCGTCCCCGATGAGTTGGATCTTCTTTCCCAGGGTGTCGGTAAGAAGTTTCCAGCCTTCCCAGTCATCCTCCGCCATCCCGTCCTCGATCGAGATAATCGGGTACCGCCGCACCCAGTCTGCCCAGAACCTGACCATTCCCGCAGAGTCATGAGCACTACCGTCCGACTTCTTAAAGATGTATCTTTTCTTCTGGCTGTCGTAGAACTCGCTGGCCGCGGGGTCGAGAGCAAGGCCTATGTCCCTTCCCGCCTTGTACCCTGCCTTTTCAATAGCTTCGAGGATCACCTCGATCGCTTCCTCATTCGACTTCAGGTTCGGCGCAAACCCCCCCTCATCTCCAACGCCCGTTGAATATCCCTTTGCCCTGAGAACACCCTTGAGGGTATGAAAGACCTCGGCTCCCATCCTGAGGGCTTCGGCAAAACTGGGTGCCCCGTATGGAGCAATCTTGAATTCCTGAAAGTCCACAGAGCTGTCGGCATGAGCTCCCCCGTTCAGGATGTTCATCAGGGGAACGGGAAGGAGCGTGGCGGACACCCCGCCGAGATATCGATAGAGCGGTGTCTTCTGTGATTGAGCGGCTGCGCGCGCTACGGCCATCGATACCGCAAGGATCGCATTCGCTCCGAGCCGTCCCTTATTTCTCGTGCCGTCGAGCTTGATCATCTTGAGATCGATCTCCTGCTGGGACGCAGCATCCATGCCTTCAATTCCTTGTGCGATCTCTTTGTTGACGTGAGAAGCAGCCTTTTTCGTGCCTTTGCCGAGATAACG
>Ga0209039_10003368_pt1 | contig 12544 bp, 11 predicted proteins | sample BogFormECP12_OM1_FD_188238 | JGI IMG/M metagenome (GOLD analysis project Ga0209039, IMG submission 188238) | Bog forest soil microbial communities from Calvert Island, British Columbia, Canada - ECP12_OM1 (SPAdes) (version 2) | ecosystem: Environmental > Aquatic > Freshwater > Wetlands > Bog ...
TACGGCGAACTCGACCGCACGAAGGCTAGCCCCAGCGAACTCAGCGGAGAGGCGCTGTTTAACGGCAAGGCTCGGTGCGCTTTCTGCCACCCCGCCCCCTACTACACCGATAACACCATGCACAACCTCATGGCGGAGCGCTTCTACAAGCAGGAAATGGTGAATGCAATGTTAATGGATGCCGACGGCCCCATCAAAACCTTTCCTTTGCGAGGCATCAAGGACTCCCCACCCTATCTGCACGACGGGCGGTGCTTCACCCTTGAGGATACGGTCGAGTACTTCAACCTCATTCAACAGCTTCACTTGACCGCCAGGGAAAAGGAGGACATCGTCGCTTTCTTGCGCACTCTATAGAAATTATCTCGACGAAAAGAAAAATTCGTCGGTCTGAGGCATAGGCTCGCGGAGCCTTGCGTTGACAACTTGCCGCGGACACGGTTCATGGGGTTCGCCATGAGGTCCGCTATCAGCGCAGTCACCGCCGGGTGGAGGAGATTTCTGTTCCCTTTGGGACCATCACAGCCCGGATCGCTAAACCCCGATGAAGGTGGTGCCCTCTTAAGCTGGTGGGGACACCGGTCAACTTACTTCCTACACGCTGCCGAAAGCCGATTTGTCCCAAGCGGCTAGCAGCACGACTCTCCCCGCAACGCTTTATTTCGCTCAACGCAAATGACAGGAGCCGCAGCAACTGCGACGACGCGGCATTCGTAGCTGGCAACGGCCAGCCAGTCGGCGCGAAATACGGGCCGTTCGGTCGTTCAAAGTTACCAGTGGGGTGCAAAGCATTGACATTATGTCATGCGCAAACAATAATGCTGCATCAGTTGCAAACGATTTGCAACTCACTTTATTTTGGAACGATTCGTCTCTTTGACCCCATCCGGGATCAATCGGTAGGCGCAAAGTGGAGCCTGTCTGGGGCTTTTCCCCCACCGAGTTGGGTGTCTAAACCAATTATTTCGCTCGGATTACGCCTCTGCGGCGGGATTCTAAAAGTCCAAGTTGAATAGCCCGAGACAGATACGCATGAATCCGCAGCTCAGGCCATTAGTTGCAACTCACTTGCAATACACTATCACCGGTGACCTATGAGGAAGAGGAACATGAACCAAGTAAAGAGCCGATCCGGATCACCGGAATTCCGCGTTGCCCGCGCTGGGGGCCTCTTGATCCCGGCCTTCCTGCTGACTTGCCTTATGTGCTGGGCCAATCCCGAGGGAAGCATCTCCGGTAAGGTTGTGGATCTGAGTGAGGCGGTAATCCCGGGTGTTGTCATCGTCATCTCCAACGTGGAAACGGGAGTGCGCCAGACGACGACCACCAATTCAGAAGGGTTCTATTCTTTGCCCGCGCTACCTCCCGGCCAGTACCAGATCGAGGCCCATCAATCGGGATTTCGCCCGGTTATTCGGTCCGGGATTGTCGTTGAGACAGGCAAAGCGCTGGGAATCGACCTGAAGCTGGAACTGGGGGAACAAAGCACGGCGGTGACGGTCACGGAATCAGGGCTTCATGTGGATACGGCCGACACCACGATGGGCGAAACTATTACGAGGACGAAGATTGCATCCGTTCCCTTGAATGGCCGCAGCTATACAGATTTACTAGCTCTCCAACCGGGCGTCGTTCCAGCAAGCTCGCAGCAGCCCAATGCCGTTGTCATGTCCGGATGCACGAAAACCCCTCCTTCCGGAGACCTCAATGCCGGGAACCTATCCGTCAACGGACAGCGGGAAACAAACAATGGATTCGTCGTTAATGGAAGTAGCGTGGAAGAAGACTTCAGCATGGGCACGGCACTCATCCCCAATCTTGACTCCATTCAAGAATTCCGCTTGTTGACGAGTAACTTTGATGCCGAGTACGGCAATTACAGTGGTGGGCAGATTGTGGTCACGACCAAATCGGGAACGAATCAGTTTCACGGCAGCGGCTTTGATTTCTTGCGAAATACGAACCTGGACGCACGAAACTACTTCTCCTCGGACCGCGCCCGGTACGACCAAAAGCAGTTTGGCGGCACTTTCGGCGGCCCCTTCAAAAAAGAGAAGTCATTCTTCTTCGTCGATTATCAAGGGACGCGGATGACCCAGGGTGTGGAGACCGGCTTGATTTCTGTGCCCGCGATCCCTGAGCGGACGGGCGACCTGTCGGGCATCGCCAGTTTGCTCACCGGCGCCGTGAACGGGCAGTCATGGGCCAACGCACTTTCGCAGAAGCTCGGCTACCCCGTGTTTCCCGGAGAGCCATATTACATTCCCAGGTGCGTCACTTCGGCGCAATGCGTCTTACCCAACGCGCAGATTCCGTTCAGCGCCTGGTCAGGCCCGGCCAATGCCTTGCTGCGGTCCATTCCCCTTCCCAATCAGGGGGCAAATACCTTTTCGACGTCCGCCTACAATGAAACCCTGCGCGATGACAAGGGCGCGATGCGAATTGACAGTAATACCGGCCTCGGAGCGCTTGCCGCTTACTACTTCTTTGACGACTACGACCTCGACAATCCCTACCCGACGGCGCAAGGTGGGGCCAGTGTTCCGGGCTTCAATGCCATCACCCTCGGTCGGGCGCAGATGGCGAGTCTTGGCCTGACCAAAGTCCTCGGTCCGACCATGGTCAACGAGTTTCACTTGAGCTATCTCCGCGACGCTAATAATGTGGGGCAGCCACAGGGCGGTGTTGGCCCGAGTCTCGCGTCGCAGGGCTTCGTTGATGGCTCAGGGAATCCCTCCATCCATGCATTGGCTCCACAAATCGAAGGCATCGAGAACGTCTCGTTCAACGACTTGAGCCTTGGTGTGGATACCACCGGACTCAAGGAGGCCAACAATACGTTTCAGGTGTCGGAGAACTTCTCGAAAGTGATAGGGACGCACGTGCTCAAATTGGGGGCAGGATTCCACATCGACCAGGTCAATATCAATCCCGACGCCATCTACAATGGCGCATTTTCGTTCACGGGCGTAGAAACGGGATCGGATTTCGCAGACTTTCTGCTCGGCATCCCCAGCGGCTATTCGCAAGGAGACTCCCTGACGTTCTATCTTCGCAACCGATACGTGGGGATCTACGCGCAGGACAGTTGGCGGGTGCGGCCGCATCTGACGCTCAACTATGGCTTGCGTTGGGATCTGTTGCCGCCCTGGCAGGAGAAATACAACCAACTCCAGACGCTGGTGCTGGGCGAGCAGTCTCGGGTTTATCCTGGTGCACCAAGAGGTTTGGTGTTTCCTGGCGACCCCGGGATTCCTGCGACGCTGGCCCCGACGAACTACGCGAGCTTTGCTCCTCGCATTGGCTTGGCATACTCCCCGGATTACCAGAGGGGCTGGTTGGGCAGGATTTTGGGCAGCGGCGGCACCACCAGCGTGCGCGCCGGATACGGCCTGTACTACACCGCCTTCGAGGGGTTATCCGCCGGCATCATGAGTGCCAACCCGCCGTATGGCTACGACTATACCAGTCTGGCGCCCCCTCTGTTTTCTAATCCCTTCGTGACTGCGGCGAGTGGTCAGAACATAGGGCAGCGCTTTCCCGAACCCATTCCGGCCTTTGGGGCGTCGGCGGCGAATCCCAATTCCAGCGTGAACTGGTCGCAGTATTTGCCGATCACCGGAGTTCCCTCTTTTTTCCACCAGAATGTGCCTCCGTATAGCGCAAGCTACACACTGTCCTTGGAACGGCAGATCGAGCCCAACACGCTTCTCAGCCTGACCTATGTCGGTTCACAGGCGCATCATCTCTTGGTGCTCATTTCCGCCAACCCGGGTGACCCTGCCCAATGCTTAAGCGTGACCCAGACCAGCCAGGTTATGCCCGGCACCGCCACTTGTGGACCGTTCGGTGAAGGCGGTACATACGTCATGTCGTCAGGTCAAGTAATTCAAGGAACCCGAGGCCCTTTTAGTTCCCAGTTCAACGCCATCACGTATCAGAAGACTCTCGGGAACTCCAACTACAACGCGCTTGAGGTCAATCTGCGTCACCACCACGGGCCTTTGGAATTACTTGTGGGCTATACGTACGGCAAATCTTTCGATCTGTCATCCAGCCTGGCAGAGCCGGTGAACCCCGTCGATCCCAACCTCAGCAAGGCGGTGTCGGCATTCGACATGCGCCACAATTTTGTGGCAAGTTACAAATACGAACTACCGATCGACCATCTCCTTAATCGTCGGAACCGGCTGACGGAGGGGTGGAGCCTCACGGGTATCACGCGATTCAGCACTGGCTTCCCCGTGACTCTGTACAACAACAACGACACCTCGCTGCTGGGGACGATACCCAACGGGATCAACAACAATGGCGTGGACACGCCAAACGTCACGCCCGGCAACATGGAAATCAACACCAACCCTCGAAACGGCCGACCCGTCTTTAACACGACGCTGTTCAGCCTTCCAGCGCTCGGCCAGATGGGTACGGCGGGCAGGCGCTTTTTCTACGGCCTCGGCATCGCCAATTCCGACCTTGCCCTTTTGAAGAACCTCCACCTCACGGAGTCGAAATCGCTTCAATTCCGGGTGGAGGCCTTCAATGTGGCCAACCATGCACAATTTTATGGAGCCGCAGCCGTTGGCGGGAACATCAGCAGCCCTTCTTTCGGGAGGGTCGTGAGCGCCGCCGATCCCCGCCTTCTTCAGGTAGCTGTCAAATTTTACTTCTAACCCGGATTTCTCACCAAAAGATTGAAAAAGGCTGTCTCTTCTGGCATAAGCATTTTGTCGAGAAGAACTTGCACCAGAGAATGGAGACAGCCTTATGAGCACAGAGTGTAACGGAAAACTTTTTGAATTTCATCCCTTAGGACGGCGGGAAGTGCGGGCGGATTTTGGCGGTGGGGCGATCACCAGCGATGGAGGCGGGTTGCTGCTGCGGGAGGTGGAGAAGCGGACGGGGATCCTGGCGCGGTTTGCGGAGTGCTTTCAGGATCATCGCGACGCGGAGCGGATCGAGCACCGGGTGGAGGAGTTGGTGGCGCAGCGGGTGTACGGTTTGGCGCTGGGGTACGAGGATTTGAACGATCACGACGAACTGCGGCGGGACCCGCTGCTGGCGGTGCTGGTGGACAAGCCCGACCCCACGGGAGAGAGCCGGGCGCGGGAGCGGGATCGAGGGAAAGCGCTGGCGGGCAAGAGCACGCTCAATCGTTTAGAGCTGACGAAGGCGGAAGTGGGAGCGACGGAACGCTACAAGAAAATCGTGATGGATCAAGCGGCGGTGGACCGGTTGCTGGTCGAGGTGTTGCTGGAATCGTACGCGCAAGCGCCGGCCGAGATCGTTCTGGATTTGGATGCCACGGACGATCCCCTCTACGGGCGGCAGGAGGGGCGGTTCTTTCATGGATACTACGGGGATTATTGTTATCTGCCGCTGTATATCTTCTGTGGGGACGTGCTGGTATGTGCGCGCCTGCGAACCGCGGATCACGGTGCGGCGGCGGGGTGCGTGGAGGAGTTGGAGCGGATCGTGAAGCAGATTCGCCAGGCGTGGCCGGAGGTGAAGATCATCCTGCGGGGCGACTCGGGATTTGGTGGGGAAGAGCTGATGAAGTGGTGTGAGGATCACGGGGTCGACTTTGTGTTGGCCCTGCCGAAGAATGACCGGCTCAAGGCGGCCATTGCGCGGGAGATGGAGCAGGCGGCCGCCGAGTTTGCGCAGACGGGGAAGGCGGCCCGGGTGTTCCAGGAGTTCGCCTATCAGACGCGCGACAGTTGGTCGCGGGCGCGGCGGGTGGTGGCGAAGGCGGAACATTTAGAGAAGGGGGCCAATCCGCGGTTTGTGGTGACCTCGCTGTCGGCCGAAGCCTGGGAAGCGCGACGCTTGTATGAAGAGTTATATTGCGCGCGAGGGGAGATGGAGAACCGGATCAAGGAGCAGTTGATGCTGTTTGCGGACCGCACGAGCACGGCGTGGATGCGCAGCAATCAGATCCGGCTGTACTTCTCCTCGATCGCCTATCTGCTGCTGGAGGCGCTCCGTCGACTGGGCTTAAAGGGAACGAAGTTGGCCGAGGCGCAGGCGACGACGATTCGGTTGAAGGTGCTGAAGATCGGAGCGCTGATTCGGGTGACGGTGCGGAAGGTGTGGATCGCGCTGGCCGGAGGTTACCCGTACCAGGAAGTCTGGGCTAGCATCTGGGCACAGCTTCAGCAGGTGCCCGTGCGGGTTTAAAGGCGGAGATCGATCCGGGCCTGGTTCGAAAAGATATGCACAGGCGGGAGTGTGCCGAATCTCATCGGGAAGCGCTTTGTTTTCAACAGGCGGAGGGGCGGAAAACCTGGCCATGGTCACGAGCGGTCGTCCACAGGCGCTTTTTCGACCCCGCCAACATCCCAGTGGGACCGCCGTCGAGATTCTCAGTGTCCTCGAAGCCGGTCCCAAGAAACTGGTGAGAAAAGCGGGCTAAGGAAGTCTGGCCGAGCAGGTGCCACGTTGGCGTCTCCACCCGGCGCTCCTTGCCACAGGTCTGCAAGGCATGTCGGGCCGGCGCACGATCAATGGTCGGCCCGCAATTGCGGCTCCACGCTGCCAATCGTATTCTGGTTGTGGCAGGGCGAACCCATCGCTATTGGCCTAGCGGTACCGCAGAGGCGGGGGCCGAAGTTTAGAAGGCCCCGGATAAGGCCCTGTAGGATGTCAGAATAAGCGAAAGCACCCCTATTGATATGAAAGGACTTATAGGGTTTTATGCCCAATTTGGAAATTTGTGACAAGATTCATGGCATAATGGCACGAATGTCACCAATTCTGACATCCTACAGGCTCCTAAATCTTCAAATTTACACCGATGAAAGGAGGAGATCCCAAAATGTTCGGTCCAATGCAAGTTACCAAGCTGTTTGAATTGAGTAAGTTGGAAACCGTGGACGAAGCCGTTGGCAAGCTGTTGGAGTTCGCCGAGTTCCCTAAGATCTTTCGCTGGTTCCAATTTCCCACAGCCCTGGTGGTTTTAGTCGCCCACGCTGACTGCCCAGATTCCGGAGCGGTCTATGTCTATGACCGGAAAGAGTGTGTTTGGCTCTGGGTCGATTTCAATGACCAGAACTACGGCGGGTACAGCCCGTCAGAGTTCGATGTTCTAATCAACCAATGTCACTTCTTCAGGCTCGCGTCGTCCCCCGCGTTGCTCGAATCGCCTGTCCAATGGATGATTACGCCCGGCCAGGGGCCAAAAGTCCTGGGAAGACTCCCTGCCTGAGAACTGCTCCCACACCAGCTTCCAAAATGGCTACATTCCTTGTCATCTGTAACTGACTGAAATCCCAATACTTAGACAGGGGCCAGTCAGCCGTTTGACAGAAAATATTTTTCGCTTTACCACCACATTATGGACATGTGGCGCCCACCTGACTTCCGGGAGGAGAGAATGCGGAAGCTTCGTCTGAAAACGCCAGCCGGTATGGTGGCGGATTACTTCCGCCTCTTTGTGAACCGGCGGGCCTACACCCTCCAATCTGACCGGCCGCACGCGGAAAGCGGCCGGCATTACTACTTCCGGCCCTCGGACAAGAAGACCGGCCAGGGCCTCAGCCTGACGCCGGACACCCTCCGGGGCCACATCGAGGGCGAAATCACCATCGCCCTCTATGCCATCAACCCTGCCACTCAGCGGTGTAAGTGGGTGGCGATCGACGCGGATTACCAGAATGCGCTCCCGGATCTTATCAAGCTTGGCTATTACCTCAAACAGGATGGAGTGGAGTCGGCGCTTGAGAAGAGCAACCGTGGCGGGCACCTCTGGATTTTTATGGCGGACCCACTGCCGGCGCGGGACTGCCGGATTTACGTGTACGACCTTGCCCTGCGGTTGGGGGTGCCGGTCAAGGGAGGCGGGCTGCGGGAAGGGATCGAGGTCTTCCCGAAGCACGACGAGTTGAAGCCCGGTGAGTACGGGAATGCCATCCGCGGTCCGTTGGGCATTCACCGGGGCGCAGCGAAGCGCTTCTGGTTCTACGGCGCTGACTACGACCTCGAGAAGCAGATGCGCTACCTGAATTCGCTTGCCAAGGTGACAGGTGAACAGCTTGCCCGGCTAATTGCCGGAAAGGCGATTCCACCTCAACTTGCGCCGGCAGAACCCAAAGTTGAAACGGAGTTTAAGGGGCGCGCTGGCGGGCCGGAGTTCCGGATCATGGATCACATCAGAACGAAGCTCCGCAAGGTTGGCCGGAACCATGTGACCCAGTGCCCATCCTGCGCCGCAGAGGGCCACGACCGTGGCGGGGACAACCTCTCGATCTCGATCGAGGATCCGCGCAAGTACATCTGCTGGGCCGGTTGCACCCGCGACATGATTCGGGCGGCAGTGGGATGCCCGAAGCCGGGCGCAGACAGCGGGCAAAAGGCGAATCATGGCTGACAAGACATTCGAACCACCAGACTGGAAACCGCTTGAGCAGCTCGTGGGGCCAGAGGGGTGTGGAGCCTTTATGTGGATGTGGCGCGAGGGAAAAATTGAGTTTTACAAGCACATCTGCACACGCCGTTATCTGCTGCTCGATTCCGAAGGCCGGTGTTACCAGCGTGGCCCGAACGGCCTCATGCCGGCGGATGTTCAAGCTGAGCTGAAGCGAGTGAGGGAATAACGGACGCCTCAGCCGCCCCAGCGAGTGTTAAGTCCAGTAATCCAATCAATTGACGGTGAGGAGATAGGCATGACACGCAGCACTCAGGGACGCGACGAAGCTCGCCAGGGACTGACCCTTCCGCGGCGTTCACTGCGAAGGCTGACTGAAGTCGGGATTTACGCAAACCCTGCCGTCAGCTTGGAACATCAGCACCGGGGACATCGCTATGTGGTTCGCGGAATCGAGTCGGGCGGTGCTGTCGATGAGATCGGCCATTACGTGACTTTTTGCGACCAGGGCGGCGCGCCGCTAGTTTGGCTTCATCCGCTTGACTCTGTAGGGATGAATGGCGTTCACGCCTTGGTGATCGCTTCGACTCTGGTGCGGGTCGAGATGCTTCGCGTCGGGCACACTTACGCCCTGTTCATCACCCAGCACTCCCCCGGGCTTTCTGATCAAAGGAAACGCCCGCCACTTGAAAGCAAGGTTCTGTTTCGTGCGCATGAAGGCTATCTGGCGCTGGATTTGGTGAAGGAGAACAGGGACCTGAGAGGATCGGTCATGCCCGCCTTTCACTCGCGGGCTGGTGAAGTGCTGCCAGTTCCCGTTGAATTTGAGATCGTGGTAAAAGCCATAACTGGCGCAGCGAATTGTGTTGGCTGTCGACATTCGCACTACCTTCAGGCGCCCGGCCAAGACGATGAGGACCGGATCGAGACTAAAGTTTCTGAGGTGCGCGCGTGACACCCGTTGGCGAAATCGAAGTTGAGATCGTCCTTCGAGTCGCTGTGCGCGGGCGAGCGGGCGATCTGGCGCAGTTGGTGGAAGCGGTGAATAAGGCACATGCGGTGGTGATGTGGTTTGTCGAGAACCCGATCGCGTCAGAAGAACAAGGTCAAACAGGTGTCACAACCACTGCGGGAGTTAATTCGGTATGAGAGTAGGAACTAAGAGCGTGCTCTTTGGAGTACATGCAGTTTGGATTCATCCATTTTTCGTCGCCTGGGCATGGTGGAAATTGTTCGGGTTTCCCTGGGATTTTCGGCTTTGGCTTGCCTTCTTCCTGCATGACGCTGGCTACATATTCTGCCCCAACATGGATGGTTTCGAGGGGGAGCAGCATGTCGTCCTTGGGGGCCTAATCATGGGCTGGATGTTGGGGCGGGATTGGCGCGACTTCACTTTGTGCCATTCCCGGCATTGGGCAAAGCGTGTTGGCAAAAGATACTCCAAGCTCTGTCTGGCGGACAAGCTCGCGTTCGTCCTGACGCCGGCATGGCTTTATCTTCCCATGGCACGGTTGAGTGGCGAACTTGAAGAGTACATGCGTGTGGCGAGTGGACGCCAGTTGTGCGGCAGTATCACTGACTTCGAGCAAAGCCTGCTCAATTCCCGCAACTCGCGCGTGTGGCTGGAAGGGCTGAAGATCTACACGCGGCGCTGGGTCGAGCAACATCGCAATGGTATTCGAGACCATTGGACAGTTCTGCGCTCGCAACCACTGCCAGAAAATGCCATCCAAGCCCAAGGTTAAATGCGACATGACCTGCATTACCAGGAACGGCCAACGCCTGCGGGCCATAGGGTCTATGACCAGCAAAGAGCAACCCTTGGGATTTGTTGCGAGGAGTCTATGCCTGAAATCAACGATAGCGCGGCAGCCAGGCCCGTTCGGCGGCGGATGAATCAGAAGATGGGAAACGGGAAGAGGTGCAGGGCCAGATGATGTGAACGTCGGAGACCGGGAGGATCGACCCCTCAGGAGGTGAACCACCATGGGCCGTAGACGCGAACCACAGCAGAGCACCTTGTCGGTTCGGATTTCGCCGTCACTTCGTGATTACGTGGAGCGGGCACGTGCGGCGCTCGCCAATGAACAGGGAGAGCAGCTTTCCCTTTCCGAAGTAGCGAAGGTGCTGCTGGAGGAGGCGCAGCGTGCACCGCTGGATGAGCGGTTGCAAGTCTCCTCTCTGTTGCTGGACCCCACCGGAACCTTGCTCGCGATTCGCTCCAAGTGGGAGCGGCAGGCAGTCCTTGCACCGGCCGAATGGGTGGTGCTGGCGCGCTATATGGAAGTGGCCTGTGAAGGAACGGCGGAGGATGCCACGTTGCCGAAAGGGGAGTCATTTCTGGAACTGCTGAAAGCCTTTCGGGCCTTATTGAAACTTCGGATAAATCCGCCGTCCAGCCGGGACCCCTATTACCTGAAGAAATTGCTTCTCGCGCAATTTGAGAAAGATGGAAATGACCCCCGAGCGATCAACGTTGACGCCTTAGTGGACAAGCTGATCGCACAGTTAAGCGAGCCCGGCACGCACGTGGTGCCGATCTATGTGGGTCGGGCCTTGCACGTGGCCCTCCGCACCGAGGAATATCCGAGTGCCCTGGCGGTGCACGAAACTCTCCGGCCTTTTCTTCCCACGTTTTTCCGGTTGGCGGCGCGCGGGCACTGGCTGCAGGAGCATCGCCCGGTTCGTCCGCTGCACGCGCCGGTTTGGAAGGGAGAAGATCCTCGCCGGTTGGGAGTTTTTTCTCCGGCTCCTGTTTGTGGCGGCGACTTTCAACTGATTACTGTGCTCACCAGTGATGGCGACCTGGCGATGGCTCTGGACATGACCAGCCGAGAGGCAGTGTTTTCGCTGGGGCCCTATCCCGAGATTCGGGAGTTCGCGGCGCTCCTTGAGCATTTGCCGAAGACCGGGTATTGGAAGGGCGTGGAATTCATGGGCTACACGAATGCCCAGGGCGATGGGGGCAGAGTCACTCGGTTCTACTTTCGTCATGCTGGGACGGCCTTTGGCTTTTCACCCGAGGAGTGGGACGCGCTTAAGCGAGCTTTTCGGCAGGCCCTCAGGTCACCCGAAATGGTCACTATCCTCGCCGAATTGCACTTGCAGTACGGCGACGTCTAAAGGGCGCCTCCGAAGACAAGACGGTGGCCCACGATCAGTGAGGGAATGCCAGGTCCCGGTTCGTCGGTGCAACAGAGCAGTAAAGGAGCGCACATGGACCCCATTGATCCGACAACCCCAGAAGGCATGAAGGTATTGACACTTCGCGCCGTGGAGTTATGCCGCCTACGGCTCACCATGTCGGGCGGTTTCGAGCAGCGCTGCGGGTTGTACGTCGGGAGCACGACGGAGGAGTTCACGCTGAGCACGCGGGCTGCTGCAAGTTCACTCTCGCGGATCCTCCAGGAGGCCCAAAAGGAAGCTCATCGAGCCCACGCCGGACGCGTAGCGGAGGAACACCGGGGAGGAACGGGCGCGCTCCATGTCTCGCGAGATGACGTTCACCGAAGTTCAACGGCGCCGCGCCCACCGAGGCTCAAGGGACGTTGACGCTGCACGGCGTGACCAAGCCGGTCACACTCAAGATCAACTCGTTCCTGTGTAAGCCGAACCCGATGACGAAGAAAGAAGTCTGCGGCGCCGATGCGGCGGCGGCGGGCGCAACTCATGCGTCGGGGTTTTTTCTCGCGACGTTTTTCTTCATATGGATCGTTTTCTTCTCTGCCAGCGCGCTCATCTGCGACGAGCCCGCCGCCAGCGCGCGGCTGCTCAGCGAGGCCCCGCGAATCGGCGGTTACTTCGCGCGTCCAATCGTACCCGCGATGCTGGTGGCGCTGCATGACGTCCGTTCGGAGTATTACACGCTCAAGGGCGGTCATGTCGCGTTGGTGATAAGCGGCGACGCGCAGAACGTCGGAACCCATCCGTTGCATCTGGTCGAGATCGACGCCGATCTGATCGGCGGCGGCGCGCATCCGATCGCCAGCCAGAGCGTCGATTGCGGCAACGAGCTCTCGGCCAAGATGCTTGGCGAGATGACGCCGCGCGAAATCGAATTCTCTCAGGGGTTGAGTCCGCAGAAAGGGTTCGCGATGGAGCCATCGGCGTCGGCTCCGTTCCTGATGGTGTTCATCGATCCTCCTGCGGGGGCGAGCAAGATTAGAATCGCGGTGTCGA
>Ga0209039_10003369_pt1 | contig 12542 bp, 7 predicted proteins | sample BogFormECP12_OM1_FD_188238 | JGI IMG/M metagenome (GOLD analysis project Ga0209039, IMG submission 188238) | Bog forest soil microbial communities from Calvert Island, British Columbia, Canada - ECP12_OM1 (SPAdes) (version 2) | ecosystem: Environmental > Aquatic > Freshwater > Wetlands > Bog ...
GCGCGCGCGAAAGGTCGGAGCACCGACACAGGGCGATGACCGGCAGTTGCCACAGCCTGCCGGTTAGCTGGCTGACTTCCGCTTCTTCGGCTTCGCGGACAGACCATTGATGATGATCTCCAGCCGCTTGCCGACTGGCCTGCCACGGTGAGTGATGATGACATCAGCCCTGACGGAGTTAACGCATGATTATAGCCGGGGTTCAGGTTTTATAGCCGGGGGTCAGGCTTTGTTTTTGGTTTTTCATCCCCGACGAGAAACCAAAAACAAAGTCTGACCCGCCGCCTTGCGTCCTGATAGTCTATCGAAAGCTCGCTGCCAGTTCTCGAACGGTTTGTGCCTCCTGCGCAGCAGGTGGGAACTCAGCGGTGCCATCGGCTGAATGACCCCGCCAGTTCTCAACAATCAGCCCGTTCCAGGTTGATCCGCAATATTGCCGTTCGGGCAAAACTCTGGGCGGCGTGTTCCTGATCAATTCAACTTCGCCTCACTTCGTCTCCCAGCAAAACGAGTAATCCGCCTCCGACCTGTCGGTCAAGCCAGTTCTTACTGCGAAGAAGCGCACGTCCCACTTGCCTCCCAGGTGTTCGATTTCCGGTGATTCGGCAGATCGCTTGAGCGGCGGTAGACCGCACAGCGGCGCAGCCATCGGTGAGCAGCCGGAAAAGGGAAGGCAGTGCGGGTTCGGCGTGCTTCCCAAGCGATCCCAGTTCGTCCGCAGCGGCACCCTGAAGGGGGGCATCGTCGCTGTTCAGGGCGTTGACGAGAACAGAAAGGACGGCACCAGTCTGGGCGGGATCGATTCTTGCGACCGCCGCAGCCGCAAGCACCCTGATCAGAGGGTGTTGGGTTTTATCCTGGGTGAGCGATAGAAGCAATGGGATGGCTTTCAGTGCCGCCGCACCAAGGTCTCCCAGGCGAGGCGCAGCTTTGACCCTGACAAGTGGGTCGGGGCTTTGGAGATCGGATATCAAGGTGTCAATCATAAAGAGTATCTACTTGTCTGCTCCACGAAACGTTGTGCCGAGCGGGGTCATTCCGCCGGAAGGTGCCTGCTTTAGAAGTGAGAGGCAGGTTGAACCGTCAGTCCGAACTCGCACTGACAAGAGTCGCAGTGAATCGTCTTTTGGCTGACAACGAGTCGCATCCAGGTCACGTCGTTCTGGACGCTGATCGGCCAGACAGCCCCCACCAACATCACCTCTGCTTCGGGTTCACCGATCGCTGATGACTGTGGGACCGGGCGGCCTCGCTCAAGGCTTTCTGGAACAGATGATCCCGCTTGCGTGCTGGCCCCAGGTTCGGACATGTAGGTCCCTGGCTTCCAATCAGGCGGGCCAAGAGTGATCGGCAACGCACGAATTATCTCAGTCAAGGCGTCAAGTTCATCCGAAGGCTCCTTCCAGACATAAGTCTTGAGCAGGTCGGGGACAACAACCTCTTGACCTTTCCTGCCACGGAATACAAGCGTGATGATCGAGAATCGGTCACCCTTCGCTGTCTTCTGCTCTACTGCGTAGTTGATCTCCTGGCCGAGGTAACTTTCATCAACAAATTCTGGTGTAATGAAGAACACGGCAGCACAAGAATTCTGAAATCCTTGGAGGATGCCACGATGTAACTGGGTTCCAGCAGGCATGGCATCCTCATCCAGCCAAGGCTGAAATCCTAGTTCCCTGAGCAGTTTGTGGAACTTGCGCACCATCGGCTTATCGGCTCCCTTGTGACTGAGAAAGATGCGGGTGCGGGCGTCCAAGAGAAAGTCCTCCCTGTAAAACTCGAAGATGACATAAGTATCAATAGATCGTGTGTCAAAAGCCCGTCTTTTGTTGTAACGAATCTCAGGCACCTTCGATACGACACCCTGAAACCAGTCCGCATCGGTCAGCAGAGGCTCGCTTTCTTCGCCAACTTCAAACTGGTCCAGATTCTTCCTCAAACCGTTAATATCGATTAACCACGCCCGTCTTGATGATCTGACCCAGGTTACAGAGGTGGCCTTGAGCCCTGCTTCCAAACTCTTCAGTGCTTCCCGTCTTTCGAGCATCATGTTCGTGCCGACTCGGAACGAAATCCTGACAAGCTGACTGTCGCCCCACCAGTCCTTCCTTCCTCGCCAGAGGATTCGATTTACAGGGAAAAATATGCCGGTTAGCACATGCATCACTAGAACCTCACGTCCGATTGCTCGATACGATGGGGGGGGAAATCAGGCAACTTGATAACCATAGAAACGGCTCTCAACTCGCTCTCGATTGAGTTGAGCCAATCCTAACTCTTCGCCTTTCTCCTCGGGGCTGGAAAACCGCCAAGAAATCGGAGACCCCCAAAACTCACCAGCCGGAATTGCCTGAAACAGTCTCAACGAGATCGACTAATGTTAACTTTCCGGTATTGTTTCTTCCGACTATCACATTGATGGGATACATCTCGTCGAAGCCCTGAGCATCTCGAAAGCAGACGAAGTTCCTTGCTCTCAGTGATACTCTGTCCACACCAGCGATCTGAATGGTGTCAGGCATCTCGAATCACCGCCCTGATCGTTCGGCGTCTGACAGCCGAACCTCTCGCCGATCATACTGAACGTATGGCTATTCTAGCCTTGTCGGTTTCTGGGCACAATCTCTCTCATGAGGGAGGGGAAAGGGGTCATCACTGAATAGCGCTTTCCTAACCCCTAAGCCGCCTGCATCAAGCGTTTACGTGCGTGTCATCGAGGCTTCTTCGCCTCTCAAACGGTCGATATCAGTGATGACCCTTTTTCCCTCAGTGATGACCCTTTTCCCCTCACGCTGCACGAGGCTCAACCGTATGGAACAGGCTCCGAGGTCGTACGGCCGAACTCCCTCGATTCCGCCCCTGGCGAGTGGCCAAGAACGCTGAAGCCTTCGCCTGAAGGCGAGGGTTTTGACCCTCCCAGCATGCGACAACAAAGAACGAAATTTGGTGGAGCAGTTCGTCAACCGCATCAAGCAGTTTCGCCGGGTGGCGACTCGGTATGAAAAAACCGGCCGCAACTTTCTGGCCTTCACCCAAGTTGCCTCAATCATGGTTCTTCTTCGGTAATCAATGTAGTTTGCCCAGGTATTGTCCACACACCCTAGGACTCTCTTTCATCCCTCGATCCGATAAAACCGGTGCCCGGGCATGGCGGGGTCGGTAGAGGCGTCCGCGGCTCAAAGTAGCCCGAAGGCCGGGTCGTCGAGTCCCAGGGCGAAGCGCAGTTCCTGGGGCACTCGGCCGTCGGCGGTCCAGCCGCGGGCGTGGTAGTAGGCCGAGATCAACGCGTCGAGCTGGGCGCGCGTCAGGCTATTCCGATTCCCCGCGGTGGGCTCGTCGGCCAGCAGGCGGGGCGGCAGGGTGTCTTCGGTGCGGGTCCAGCCCTCGCGCTGGTTGACGCACTTGCGGGCGTTGACGATCCGGCCGGCGACGTCGCGCAGCTCGTCGGGGGTGACGTCCCACCCGGTGACGGCCCCGAGCATGGCGGCCGACTCGGCGTACAGGTCGGTGAAGACCCCGCGGAGGAACTTGCAGAAGATCAGGGAATCCATCAGGGCAGAGCGGTCTTCCGTCGCGAGGGCGGCGATGGCGGCGGCGGCGCCGCGGGGATGATCGGTGAAGTCGGCCTCGTAGGCCCCGGAGCGGTTGTGGTCGGCCCCGCGCGTGCCAACGGCCAGGCCTAGGGCCATCGCGTGCAGGGTGCGCGGGTGGTAGCCCGGCAGCTCCAGCCCCTTGACGTGCGGCGCGAGCGCCGGGGCCTCGCCGCCGATCCGCGCGGCCGCGCGGCGGCTGCCTAGGGCGAGCAGCTCGCCGAGCGGCCCGTCGCGATCGATCAGGGCGGCGATCGCGTCGAGCAGCGCCGCGCCGTCGCCGAATCGCAACGACCGCCCCGAGCGGCCGAGACGGCCGTCGACCCAGTCGCGCTCGACGCACTCCATCAGGAACGCGATCGTGCCCCCCGTCGAAATCGTGTCGAGCCCCGCCGCGTCGCAGGCCGCCGCGGCGCGGAGGACGGCCTCGGGGTCGTCCACGCCGCAGAGCGGGCCGAAGGCGAAGAGTGACTCGTACTCCATGCGCACCCCGCGCCGGCCGTCGGGTGACGCATAGATGTGTTCGCACCCGATCGTGCACGAGGCGCACGACTGCTTCGCTATCCGCCGCGCCGGGCCGAGATCCTCGGCGGCAAGCCGCTCGGCGCCGGCGAACGTGCCTGCCTGGAAGTTCCGGGTCGGCAGGGCCTCGAAGCGGTTGAACACGAGCAGGTTGGCGACGGTGCCCAGCTCGCGGTACTTCTCGGTCGCCGGGCCGAACGAGCGGGCCGAGAGGTTGCGCGCCAGCGCGATGGTGCGCTCCGGGTCGGCCACGGGCGTGCGGCGGTCGCCACGCACGGCGACGGCCTTGATCCGCTTCGCGCCCAGCACGGCCCCCAGTCCGCCCCGGCCGGCGAGGCGGCCGTCGTGGCTGATCGTGGCGAACGGGATGAGCCGCTCCCCCGCCGGCCCGATCGACGCGACCTGCCACTCGGGCCCGATCGCCGACCGCAGCCGGGCCTCAGCCTCCGATGCCGACAAACCCCACAACTCGCCTGCTGGCCGCTTCGACACCAAAGGCTCGCCGCGCCCCTGACCATCCACGAGCAGCACCGAGGGCTCGCCGCACGCCCCGTTGATCGCGATCGCGTCGACCCCCGCCCGCTTGGCCGCCAGCGCGAAGTGCGACGACGACAGGGCGTCGCAGAGCCGGCCGGTGAGCGGGCTGAGCGCGACGACCGCGAACTTGGCCGACGTGGTCAGCGGGGTGCCGACCAGCGGGCTGAGTGCGAAGACGAGCGTCGCATCGATTCCAAGCGGGTCGGCGCCGGCGGGCGCCTCGCGAGCGACGACCCAGGTCCCCAGGCCCACGCCCCCGAGGAACCGGCGCAGTACGGCCTCGTCGAGCGGCTGGAGAGCCGCCAGTCCAGAGCCGGCGTCGACCATTAGGTAGCGACCGTGATAGCCAAACACGAGACTTAGCCCCCCACGTCCACGGTGAGAAGGATCAACGACTCGCCGTCCGCGAGTGGCGTGCCCGGGTCGGCCACGAACCGCTCGCCGTTGAGGTTGAGTGTGTAGGCCGGGTGGAGCGTCCCCCCGGCCAACACCGAGCCCTCCAGCGCCGGGCAGACCTTCGCCAGGGCGTCGAGAGCCGCGCCCACCGTCGCGGCCTCGACCGTCAGCTTGCCGACACCGGCGCGGAGGCGGGGCATGCCGAAGAGCTCGATCGTGACCCGGGGAGGTCCCGCCCGGCCCGTGGTTTCGGCCGGGTCTGCGGGGTCAAAGCAGGCATCTCGCAAGGCCGAGTGGTAGTCGTCCGGCCTGTTGAGGTTGCGCAGGGTGGCCAGCGCGGGGTCAACCTCTTGTCCAGGCACAAGCAGTTCCAACTCAGGCGCCGATTCTTCGTCACCTCGGGCAAACCCGGGAAAACAGAGCCCCCCAAAATCCGTGACGGTCAGAGATCTGAAGAACGCCGGGCTTTTCGGAGAATTCATCAGGATTGCACTCCTGGGAGCATCGCCTCATCTTGCCCACTTTTGCTATTTTGGTGCGTTCGCCCTGGGGTCATCGGCCTGCCTCCTCAGGTTCGGCGAGGAAGCCGAGTTCGGCGAGCCGGCGCCACGTCTCGGACTCCTCGATCAGCGCACGGAAGGCGGAGACGGCGGGGCGGTCCCAGCGGTTGGCGGGGATGGCGAAGTCGTACCGCTCGGCGCGGATCGGAGTGAAGGCCAGACCGTAGGCGCGGGCCACCGGCGCGATCGCCACGCCCCAGTCGGCCCGCCCCTGGGCCACCGCGGCCGCCACGGCGTTGTGCGAACGGACCTCGACCGCCGACCCCGGCAGACGTCGCCCCCCCAGCAGGGCATCGAGCAAGACCCGCGTGCCGCTGCCCCGGTTGCGGTTGACCATCAGGCAGGAGGGATCGGCACAGGCCCGGTCGATCGCTTCCGTGACCGAGCCTCCTTCCATGCGCCCGTCTCCCGGCCGGTAGACCAGCCCTTGCATCCGGCCGTAGCCACGCAAGAGCCGGACGCCGTCGGGCAGGAACGTGACGTTGTAGGTGTCGGTCCTGGGGTCGAGCAGGTGGACGCCCGCCACGTCGCACTCGCCCCGGGCCGCCGCGGCGAGGCCCCCTTGCGAGCCGACCCAGAGCGTCCTGGAGCGGAACCCACGCTCGGCCAGGAGCCCAAGTAGCAGGTCGAGCCCGACGCAGTGCGAGCCGATCGCCACCAGGTCGGCCGCCGCGATCCCCCGGCCCAGCGGCGTGACGGCCACCCGCTCGCCGCGCTCGACGTATTCCTGGTTCCTCGGGATGACGATGAAACCGTCGGCCCGGCTGAAGGTCGTCACCGAGCCCGAACCCTTGCCCATCGGATAGGCCGACAGCCCGTCCAGGCCGGGGACGAGGCCAACCAGCAGATACTCGGTCCGCCCGCGCTCGCTGTTGCACCGCAGGGACATCGTGGCTTCGATCGCGGCGCGGGCCTCGGGGCCGAGTCCCGCCATCCGCCGCAAGACCGGGGCGACGAACTCGTGGAAGGTGAAGATGGCCGAGGTCGGGAAGCCCGGCAGGATCGCCACCGGGGTCGTCCCCGCCGCGCCGAGGCAGATCGGCTTGCCCGGCTTGAGGGCCACGCCATGCACAACGATCCCCGGCGACCGACGGCCCAGGGTGCGGTACGAGAGGTCGCCGCCGCCCTTGCTCGTGCCGCCGCTCAGCAGGACCACGTCGGCTGACAGCAGCCCGCGCTCCAGGGCGGCTTCCAGCGCGGCTTCGTCGTCACCCACGATACCCAGCGGCACCGGTTCGCCCCCCAGCTCGCGAACGGCATCGGCCAGCAGGGTCGCATTGGCGTCATAGACACTGGCGGGGCGAGAGGGCGTGCCGGGGGCGATCACCTCGTCGCCCGTCGAGAGGATGGCCACACGAGGCCGACGCAGGGCCTCGACCTCGGCCCGTCCGATCGCGGCCAGCAGACCGGTCTCACGGGCGGTTAAGACGGTCCCCCGGCGCAAGACCAGCTCGCCGCGGGCCACGTCGGTCCCGGCGAAACTGACGTGCGCCCCGGGGGCCACCGGGCGGAGCAGGACCAGATCATCTCCATCAATCCACGCATGCTCGACCATCAGCACTGCGTCGGCCCCGCGCGGGAGCATCCCGCCGGTGGCGATCGGCGTGGCCGTGCCCGGCATGGCGGACCGGCGGGGCACGACGCCCGTGGCCAGTTCCTCGGGGTTGAGCCGCAGACGCCGCGGAGTCTCCTCGGCGGCGCCATAGGTTTCCTCGGCCCGCAGGGCGTAGCCGTCGACGTTCGAGCGGTCGAAGGCCGGCACGTCGACGTCGGCCGCCACGTCGTCGGCCAGCACCCGCCCCAGGGCCGTCGCCAGCGACACGACCTCCGGGCCCAGCGGCTCGGGATGGATCGCGTCCCACCACCGCCGTTCGGCGGTGTCGCGGTCCACCACGTTGAGGAACTGGTCCTGCTCGTGTGCCATCGCGGGTGCCATCCTCAGGTCAGAAGTCGTACAGCCAGACCGTCACGGTCGCGTCGGCGGGGTAGCCTTCGAGATCGGTCGGGACGACCACGAAGCCGTCGGCGCGGGTCGTGCTCGACAGGATCGACGCCCCGCTGATCGCCAGCGGCTCGACCCGTCCCTCGACGATCCTGACCCGCGCGTAATCGACCCGCCCCAGCGACGAGGTCAGCTTGTGGGCCAGCGGACGCTCGATGGCCCGGTAGGGCCACTCGGGCGACCGGCCCCCCAGGCGGCGGAGGATCGGCCCGGCGAAGAGATCATAGGCACACAGGCAACTGACCGGATTGCCCGGCAGCAGCACCACAGGCACACCGGCGATGAAGCCCAGCCCTGTCGGGCTGGCGGGCCGCAGGGCGACGCCGTGCACGGCCAGCTCCCCCAGCTCGACCACGAGGTCCGGCGCGTGGTCCTCGGGGCCGGTCGAGCTGCCGCCCGAGATCAGCACGGCGTCCGACGCCGCGACGGCCCCGGCCAGGGTTTCCTTCAGCGCGTCGCGGTCATCGGCCAGCGGACCGAGCACGCGCGGAAGGCCGCCGTCGCGAGCGACCAACGCCCCCACCATCACCGAGTTCATGTCGGCGATCCGGTCCTCGCGGGCCGGGGAACCGGCAGGCAACAACTCGTCTCCAGTGACAAGGATCGAGACTCGCGGCCGACGGATCACCGGCACAGCCGTGATTCCCAGAGCGCTGAGCACACCCAGATCCTGCGGGCGCAAGATCCGTCCAGGCGACAGGACGCAGGCCCCCGCCAGGATATCCTCACCCCGCACGCTGACGTGCCGTCCTGGTGGGATCGCCTCCGAGACGCGGACGACGTCTCCCTCGACGCAGGTCGCCTCGACGGGGACGACCGCATCGGCCCCGGCCGGCAAGGGTGCCCCGGTGGCGATCTCCACCGCCTCACCCGCCCCGACCTTGCCCTCGAATCGTCGGCCCGGCCGGGACCTGCCGACGACCCGGAATACAACGGGCGTGTAGGCGTCTGCTCCGAAGGTCTCCTCACCCCGCACGACGTAGCCGTCCATCGCCGCGCGATCGAACGGGGGCATGGGCAGCGACGCGACTGCCTCGACCGCCAGCACCCGACCGGCCGCCTCAGCCAGGGGAACCGCCTCGATCTCCAGGGGCCCGATCCGCCCGGCGATCAACGCGAGTACCTCGTCGACCGACGCACGGGAACGAAATCCCCGGCGGCGCGGGTCGTAAAACACGGAGACGCTCGCGATCGGATCGTCGGTCATGGTTCGTTGTCGTGGTATCGTTCGGGTTCGGATGGGCCCTTCAGGTCGTTGTCCCAGGGAAGCCGTCGGTCGTTGCACTCGATGTCGGCCTAGACTCAACATTCGTGTCACCAAGGGCAAACTGAGGACCCGACATTTCGCAGGATGGGCACAAGGCGAAAAGAAGGATCACGGATCAAGCGGCTCGCAATGGTTCATGACGTTGGATTGGGGAGGATTTTGTAGTATCAGACCGAAAGGCGAAATCCTTGGCGGCATGGTCGAGAGTTTCATCTCGCCTCGATGTACCAGATTCACAGTCTCTGGCGGGCCGCTTTGCCCCTGGTAACATGATTATTGGGTTTGGGCCTATTATAGGCGACATGATGGTGTTCGTTGCGAACCGGCATGTTCTCGCTGATGAAGACCACGGCCAGCACACCCAGGGCCACCAGACCCACGCTCACCACCCATTCCGACCAGGCGGGAATGTAACTGGAGGTCTCGGTGAACATCCCGATCATGCTCACGTTCACCCGGTTGAGCACGACGCCGATGACCACCATCGTGGCGATGGTGAAGAGACGTCCCGGCGTCTCGCGCCATGAGCGGCTAAACAGCAACAATGCCGGCAGAGCCAGACCGATGCTCACCTCGACCAGGAAGGAGTAGGATTGCAGCGAACCTTCCGTCACGGCGGACAAGGAGCTGCGCGCGGCCAGATCGCCGAGCCTCACCGCCAGGGCGCCCAGCAGCAGCCAGGGCAGCGGGCAGGTCAGATCGCCCAGCAGCTTGCCGTCAAGCGGATGCTTGAGCAGCCAGCCGCTCAGGATCGACTCGAAGACGACCATGGCGAAACCCACGCAGATGGCGGTGAGCAGGAAGTTCACCGGAAGGATGGGCGACCACCACAGCGGGTGCAGCCGATGGCCCATCAACAGGAAGAGCGAGCCCAGCGACGACTGGTGCAGCGTGGAGAGGACGATGCCCAGCACGATGAACACCGGCATGACCTTGCGCACCATGCGGAGCAGCCGGCCCAAGCCAAGCCGCTCCAGCGGCATGGGGAGAAACTCCACGAAGAGCACGGTGGTGTAAAGCATCACGCACCAAGCCACTTCGAACATGAACGAACGGGGGTTCCACAGGTAGATGGGGTGGTACATGCGCCAGGGCAGACCCATGTCGCCCAACAAACCCGTGATGACCAGGACGTACCCCACGAAGGCCGTGAGCACGGCCGGCCTCAGGAACTGGTGGAACCGCTCCCGGCCGATCACCTCGATGTAGAAGGCCATGGTGAAGCCGCCGGCCGCCAGAGCCACGCCGGTCATTATGTCCAGGCCGATCCACAGCCCCCACGGGAAATCGTCCCGCAGGTTGGTGCTCGCGCCCAGCCCCGCATAGAGACGCCAGGCCAGGGTACCGAAGGCCGCGGCGGCGAGCAGCAGCATGACGACGCGCGGCAACGTGAGGGGAAACGTCCACCCTGCGCGGGTGGTGGCGTAGGTCGTCATAGGTCACCCCCTTGCTGCTTCGCCTGAGGTTCTTCGGCCGCGAGTCCGGCGGCGATCTCCTTCCTGCGCGAGCAGAGCGCGTACGCCCCGGTCAGAAAAGCGCCAAGACCCATCACCCACCAGGGAATGACCTTCATCACCCGGTCGGCATACGCGGCCATGCTGTGCGGCGCCACCGTCGGGAATCCCAGTTCGGAGAAGGGGACCGCGGCAAGGTACATCATGCCGGTCCCGCCGGCCTCTTTCTCGCCGTAGACATGGTCAACGTAGCGATCGGGGTTCTGCGCGATGCGCGCGCGGGCCACGGCCAACAACTCTTCCCGGCGGCCGAACTGCAAGGCGCCGGTGGGACAGGCGCTCACGCAGGCGGGAGCCTTGCCGTTTTTCTGGCGGTCGTCGCACAGGGTGCATTTGCGCACGAAAGGAGAAGGACTCTGCCACTCGTACCTGGGCACCGACCACGGACAGGCCAGCATGCAGTAGCGGCAGCCCATGCACCTATCGGGATCGTAGGCCACCGCGCCGTTGGGCTCCTTGTGGAGGGCGCCCACGGGGCAGACGGCGGCGCAGACGGGGTCCTTGCAGTGCATGCAACTGCGCTTGGTGAAGATCCAGCGCAGGCCGTCCTTGGCCTCGATTTCAGTGAAGGTGATGAGCGTGAAGGTGTCGGCGGAAAGGGCCGGCGGGTTCTGGTAGCCGGGACCTCCGAAGAAGGTGGTCCGCTCCGCCTTCAGCCCGTTCCACTGCTTGCAGGCCACCTGGCATCCGCGACATCCCATGCAATTGGTAGTGTCGATCAGCATGCCCATGTCTACAGACGAATCGGTCATCGTCTGCTCCTCTTCTCCATACCCTGCCCCTACGCTTTGCGCAGGTCGCAGAGGAAGACCTTGTATTCGGGGATGGTTGTATTGGCATCGCCCACGTGCGGGGTCAGCAGGTTGGCGCTGTCGCCGGTGGCGATGCCGGCATAGCCCCAGTGCCAGGGCAGGCCGATCTGATGCATCTGCCTGCCGGCCACGGTCATGGGCTTGAACCGTTTGGTCACCAGCGCGTAGGCGGTCAGCTTGCCGCGGGCCGAGGTCACCGCCACCCGATCGCCGGTCTTGATCCCTTTCTCACGGGCCAGTTCCTCGGACAATTCCACGAACATGTCGGGCTGCAGCTCCGCCAGCCACGGCAGGTTGCGGGTCATCGCCCCGGCCTGCCAATGCTCGGACAGCCGGAAGGTGGTGGCCACGATGGGGAAGTGGTCGGGCGTGCCCGTCTCCCGTTCACGGTTGCGCCACAGGGCGATTTCCACCGCCGGGCCGTAGGGCTGCGGGTTGAGCAGGTTGCGCACCGGCGATTCGTAAGGCTCGTAGTGCTCGGGCATAGGTCCGTCGACGGGGACGGGGGAGAACAGGTAGGCGTGACCCTCGGGGTTCATAATGAAGGAGTAACGGCCGTCCGCGCCGGCGGCCAGGGGCGGCCAGGGGCCGTCGGGCACGTCGCCTTCCCAGGCCTTCTTCCCCGGGTTCCAGCGCACCACCCACTTGTGCGGCGCGTAAGGACGTCCCTCGCTGTCGCAGGAGGCACGGTTGTAAAGGATGCGGCGGTTGACCGGCCAGGCCCAGGCCCACTTGGGATAGAGGCCAAGGCCGTTGACCGCGTCAGTCTTATCTCTCCGGGCCATCATGTTGCCAGTCTTGTGATCGGCGGTCACGTAGGAACCAGCCATGACCCAGCAGCCGCACGTGGTACGGCCGTCGTCAGTCAAGAAGGCGAAGGAGGGCACCTGGTCGCCCTTCTTGAAGGATTTGCCCTGAGCCGGAAAGTCCACGTCGGCGGTAAAGCAACCGTTAACCTCGCGGGCGACCTTGTGGGGGCTGGGGTCGTGCCTGCCTGCCTCATCGTAATCCCAGTGCAAGTGGACGATGGGTTCGGGGAAGACTCCGCCTTGGGCATACTCTTGCTTGACCGCCTTGACCAAGTCGCTCATGATCTCCAAATCCGGCTTGGCATCCCCTGGGGGTTCCTGGACCTTGTAGCGCCACTGAGCCCAGCGGCCCGAGTTGGTCACGCTGCCCTCCTTCTCCACCGAGGCGGCGGCGGGGAAGAAGAAGACCTCGGTGTTGATCGCGGCGGGATCTACGCCGGGGCGCTTCCAGAAGATGGAGGTGTCGGTCTCCCACAGGTCCATGCAGACGAGCCATTGCAGCCGACCCAACGCCTCCCGTTCGGCGTTGGCGT
>Ga0209039_10003370_pt1 | contig 12540 bp, 13 predicted proteins | sample BogFormECP12_OM1_FD_188238 | JGI IMG/M metagenome (GOLD analysis project Ga0209039, IMG submission 188238) | Bog forest soil microbial communities from Calvert Island, British Columbia, Canada - ECP12_OM1 (SPAdes) (version 2) | ecosystem: Environmental > Aquatic > Freshwater > Wetlands > Bog ...
CCCGAGCGCCGCGACGCCCGCCGAGCTCGCGCGCGGGTGCCAGCCCGCGTCACGACCGGAGAGGCGAGTGCGGGTACGCGCACGCGTGATCTCTCCACCTCCGGCGCGCTCCTCTCTTCGCCCGGCAAAGCCGCGTCCGTGGGCGACGAACTCAAGGTGACCCTCGTCCATCCCACGCGCGGCGAGGAGCTCGAAGTCTCGAGCACCGTCGTCCGCCACGTGGCGGGCGACGAGGGCGTGACCGCGGTCGCCGTGCGCTTTGCTCCGAGCCCTGCCGAGCAGCCCGTGATCGAGCGCTTCGTCGAGCAAGTCCAAGCCGTCGAACATGCCCGGCGGCTTAGCGGCATCGCCGGATCGATCGCCGAGCTCGGGGTCGCGAACCTGCTCCAGATGTTCGGAACCGGTGCGCAACAAGGCACCGTTATCTTGAGCGCGAGCGGCAACGAGGGCACGGTCGTCTTGCAGCACGGCATGCTGCTCGCCGTGCGACTTGGCGCCGTGTCGGGGCTAAAGGCGCTGGTTCGCCTTCTCGCCTGGCGCGAGGGCAGCTTCGAGTTCCACGGGGGCGTGGAGCCCGTGCCCGACGCGGAGCCGCCGCTCCCGCTCGACGCCGCGCTCCTCGAAGCGGTGGGCCAAGTAGACGAAATCGCACGGGCCCCGCTTGCGACCCTGCCACCGCAGACGGTACTCGGGGTTCATCGTGCGCTCCTGGACCGCGAGTCCGAGGCGCTCGAGAAGACGGAGCAGGCGGTCTTCGATCTCGCCGCGGCAGGGGCGTCCGTCGGTCGGATCTGCGATGTGATTCCGGTGGGTGACGCCGAGATCTACAGAGCCCTCGCCTCGCTCGTGGAGCGCGGGGTTCTCTCGGTCCCGGAACTCCGCCCGGCCCCTCCCTCGAACGAGAAGCCCAAGAAAAGCTAACGCGCTGGAGTTCCGCGTTCGTGCGGGGCGACGCCCTGCAAGAGCTCGGGGTCGGTGATTTCGCGACGCACGAGCTTCCCCTTCTCGAAGAAGCTCCGGACGTCGATCTTGCCGTCGCCGTTGAGATCCTCCTCGCGCATTATCACCTCGCCGTCCGCATCGAATCGCTCGAAGCGATCGAGGACGCCGTCGCCGTTTGTGTCCTGCGCCTCGGAAACGAGGCGCCCTCCGGCGTACTCGAACACGCGGACAGGCGTGCCGTCGGCGGCGCGTAGCACCTCGATCTTCTGAATGTTTCCGTCCCGGCCGAGCACGAAGTGGGCCGTGGGCACGCCGGCGTGCTCACGGTCCTCCCATACCTCGCTCCGTCGCCGATCCGTATAGGCGGTCCAGCGCTCTGGCTCTCCGTCCGCACTGTCCTCGCGCAAGACCGGTGGGCCGCCCGCGGTCGCGATGTAGAAGACGGCCAGTGTTCGGCCGTCTGGCGCAAAGAGGACGCGCTTTGCGACAGGTCCGTGCGCCTGCTGTGTCGCGAGGCGCGGGCCCGGCGCGTCTTGCTTCTCGAGCTCGACAGGCCTCAGCGCGGACTCGATCGCCGGTGGGAGCTCGTCCCCCTCCGCGCCCACCAGGGAGATCGCGGCAAGCAGGGCGTCACGCCGCGCACGCTCTTCGGAAAGCATCTGCTCGGCGGCCGCGCGCTGCGCAGGGGAAAGCTCGACCTCGATCAGGTCCTCACCCAGCGCAGCTGTGCGGGAGGGGGGAAGGGACGGTTCGAGCTCGCGCGCGAGGGCGAGGGTCGCCCGCGCTTCCTCCAGGTAGGTCCGAACGTCCTTGTCATCCGGATCGATCGCCTTGGCGCGGCGGAACGACTCCTCCGCGTCGTTGAGGCGCCCTACGGCGAGACGCGCCCGGCCACGGTCGATCTCGGCGGCGAGCCTGCGCCCGAGCCCCGGGAAAAGCGCGCGGATCTCCGGCGAAGGCCAGAGGGCTGCCGTGACCGGCACAGGTCCGGTCGCGAGAGCGGCCCGCACGTCTGGATCGGCAAAGACGCGTTCGAGCACGCGGGAGAGTGCAGGGTCCGCGCAGCTCTTCCCGACGGGCGGATCGCCGTCCACCACGCGCACGGAGAGGGGGTGCAGGGAGAGGCGCTCAGGCGTACCCGCCGACACCGTGAGCGCCGCCAGTGCGAACGGCCCGTCTTTGGCGGAATCGCCGCAGTTCGCACGGTCGACGCGCAGCGAGAGGACGGCGCGCGGCGAGCGGCTGCGGAGCCAGGCCCGGGCCTCCGCAACCGTCGCAGGCGAAAGCTCGGTGATGGCCGCGTGGGGCAACCGCTTGTGTAACCGCGCGACTAGCACATCCGGAGCACGCCGATCGGGCCACTCTTCGGCAAGGCCGGTCGTGGCGGGATCCTCGGGCTCGGGGGGAAGCAGCACGACGAGGAGGTCCTCGCTCGCGAGCGCAAGGGGTTCATCCGGCGGCGGCGGGGGAGGGGGATCGACACGATCGGCGCGGGCCCGCAGCGCGCGCGCCTGCTCCTCGTGTCCAGACTCGCCGAGCACACGTGCGAGCAAGCGCAGGGCTTCGGGATCGTTGGGCGCCACGGCGAGCGCACGCTCGAGGGACTGGGTCGCCGCATCCAAACGGTTCTGGAGGCGGTAGGCGCGGGCCTCCTCCACGCGCAGGCGCACAAAGCGCGCGGTGTCCGCCGAGGCCGGCGCCTGTTCCTTCGGGATGGGATCGATTCCCGGCGCGCAGCCCGCGAGCAGGAGGCAACCCATCGCGAGGGCGAGGGTCGCCATCCTCGAAGAACGGGCGTGGGCGCGCACCTACCCAGAGAACCCCGCGCCGCTGGCCGAGTCAAGCGCGAACGGCGGGGCCCGGCCTGCGCAGGAGCGTGTCGTTCAAGAAGTGGGTGTCGTCGCGCTCGGGGTAGTCGAGGGTGTAGTGGAGACCTCGGCTCTCCCGGCGCGCGGTCGCGGCCTCAACCACGAGCTCTGCAATGGTCGAAAGATTGCGCAGCTCCACGAGGTCAGGCGTGAGGCGAACGTTCCAGTAGTACTCGGTGATCTCTTCTTGCAGCAGCGTGATGCGCCGGTGGGCCCGGGCGAGCCGTTTATCGGTGCGCACGATGCCGACGTAGTTCCACATAAGACGACGAATCTCGTCCCAGTTCTGCGTGATCACCACCGCCTCGTCGCTTGGAGTCGCGCCGAAGAGATCCCAGGCGGGCGCGTCGACCTCCCGCTCCGGCAGGTGGGGAAGCCGCCGCAATGACTCCGTTGCCGCCGCGTCCGCGAAGACGACGCCCTCGAGCAGTGAGTTCGACGCGAGGCGATTGGCGCCGTGGAGCCCCGTGTTCGCGACCTCACCCGCCGCGAAGAGATTTGGAATATCGCTCTCGCCTCGAAGATCGGTGTGCACGCCACCGCAGCAGTAGTGTGCGGCCGGCACCACAGGGATGGGCTCTCGCGTGATGTCGATCCCGAAGGAGAGGCAGCGCTCATAGATCGTTGGGAAGCGCTCACGGACCCACGCCGGGGCGCGGTGCGTGATGTCGAGAAGGACCCACTCGTCGCCCGAGCGCTTGAGCTCGCTGTCGATCGCTCGGGCGACGATATCCCGCGGAGCCAAGTCGGCCATCGCGTGGTAGCGCGTCATGAAGGGGTCCCCGCGCTGGGTGCGCAGGATCCCACCTTCGCCTCGAACGGCCTCGCTGATGAGGAAGGACTTCGCCTGCGGATGCCAGAGACAGGTGGGGTGAAACTGCATGAACTCCATGTTGGCCAGGGTCGCCCCCGCCCGGTACGCCATCGCCATGCCATCGCCCGAGGCGATGTCTGGGTTCGTGGTGTAGAGGTAGACCTTGCCCGCCCCGCCCGTCGCGAGAAGCGTGATGCGCGCCTGGAACCGCTCCACCTGCCCCGTCCCGGCGTCGAGCACGTACGCGCCAAGGGCGCGGTTACTACCGGCGAGACCTGCCTTCGCGGAGGTCAAGAGGTCCACCGCTGCGTGGTTTTCGAACAGGGTGATGTTCGGGTGGGAGGATGCGCGGGCGAGGAGCACGCGCTCGATCTCGCGCCCGGTCGCATCCCGGTGGTGCAGGATGCGGCGCCGGGTGTGGCCGCCCTCTCGTCCAAGGTCGAACCCGTGGCGCTCGCCTGGGGGGGCCGGCCCACGGTCGAACTCGACCCCGAGCTTTAAGAGGGCTTCGATCATCGCGGGGCCCCTGCCCACGACAAACCGCACCACCTCCTCTCGACACAGGCCTGCGCCTGCGACGAGGGTGTCCCGTACATGGTCCTCGAGCGAGTCTTCCCGCGAGGAAACAGCCGCGATACCGCCCTGGGCCCAATTGGTGGCCGAGTCCGCGGCCCGCTTCTTGGTCACGATTCCCACACGACTGTGATCTGCGACACGGAGTGCGAAGAACAAACCGGCGATCCCGCTTCCGATTACGAGGAAGTCGAAGTCGCGGCGGTCGGACACTCGGGCCCCCAGGGGGTTTTGGGACCACTCCAGCGGTGAGGCGTTGCGCCCTGTGACCTCAATCGTTGCTGGCAGGGTTCCGATAAAGGGTACGGGTCAGACGATGACGAGTCTACCGGCGGCCCCCCCTACCGCCAACCGAAGGTGGATCGTATGGCGTTGGCGAGAGCTGCCTATCGCGCGCTGCTCACCTGTAGCCTCCTGGCCACCGCTCCGGCGGCCGGCGCAGGGGAGCTCTATCGGTACGTCGACGCCCGAGGGGTAATCCACATCACCGACAGCCCCACCGACGCCCGTTATGAGCGCTTGGTCCTGAGCGATTTCAGCCGACCGAGGCGAGGCTTCGGGCTCACCTCATTTGCGCGTTCTCCGGCCGTGTCGGCGCGCGATTTCGACCGCCTGATCGCGCACACCGCCGCCCACCACGGCCTACCCCCGGCGCTTGTCAAAGCCGTGATCGCCACGGAGTCCAACTTCAACGCCACCGCCGTGTCCGCGAAAGGAGCCCTCGGTCTCATGCAGCTCATGCCCGAGACTGCGGACATGCTCGGGGTCGATCCGTTACGGGTCGACGAGAATGTGGACGGCGGCACGAGGTATCTGCGCCACCTGTGGGACCGCTTTGGCGATCTCACCGACGCTCTCGCCGCTTACAACGCGGGCCCCGAAAGTGTCGACCGGTACGGAGGTATTCCGCCGTATCCGGAGACCCAGCAATACGTGCGCAGGGTTCTGGCCTATTATCGGTACTATCATGGCGACTTCCGTCCATGATCGTGCGGGGACGGCCACCGCGGGGCTGCCCCTCGATCATGCGCAAGAGCACTTCTGGAACCTCCCCAATACGATCACCGTCCTGCGGGCCGCCGTCGTTCCCGTATTGTTCCTCCTTCCCGTCGCTCAGGGTCGGCTCGGGAGCCAGCTCCTGGCCTGGCTCTTCATCGTGGCCGCGGTCTCCGACCTCGTGGATGGCTGGCTCGCCCGCAGGGGACAACAGGTCACGAGCATAGGGAAGCTCCTCGATCCCCTCGCGGACAAGCTGCTGGTCACTGCGGCCCTGATCGTTCTCCTTTCCGTCGGCCGGATTCCGCCTTGGGCGGCCTGGATGGTGGTGGTCATCATCGGCAGGGAGCTGGCGGTGACCGGGCTCCGCGGGATCGCCTCTGCAGGAGGTCGCGTCATGGCGGCTTCACCCCTCGGGAAAGCCAAGACGCTGTCCCAAAACGTTAGCATCGGAGCGCTCTTGTTTCCGGATCCCACTCTCGGGCTTCCCGCCCACGCGGTGGGGCTGACACTGCTCGGGTTGGCCACGGCACTCACGCTATGGTCGGGATATGTCTACTTCGCGGAATACTTCAGCGGGCCCCCTGCCGATCGGGCGCGTGGAGGGAGCTAGGGCATGAATCGCTTGCAGGAGCTCGGGGGGCGGATCGAGTCCCGCGAGGCGCGCATCGGTGTCGTCGGCCTGGGCTACGTGGGTCTACCTCTCGTGGTCGAGTTCGCGAGGGCCGGCTACCGCGTGACGGGATTCGAACTTGACGCCGAAAAGGTGCGCATGCTTTCGGCGGGTCACTCGTATATCGAGGATGTACCCGCCTCCGACGTCGCCAAGTACCGCGCGAGCGGGCACCTGTCCGCCACGACCGACTTCGGCGTGCTCGCCGCCATGGACGTGATCAACGTCTGTGTGCCCACTCCCCTCACCAAAACCAAGGATCCTGACGTCTCGTACATCGTGCGCGCCGTGGAAGACATCCGAAAACGGCTGCGCGCGGGGCAGCTCGTCATCCTCGGCAGCACCACCTACCCGGGCACGACCCACGAGCTCTTTGTGCCCATGCTGGAGGCCACCGGCCTACAGGTCGGCGTCGACTTCTGCGTCGCCTTCGCTCCCGAACGCATCGACCCCGCCAACAAGGTCTGGCACGTGCGAGCGGTGCCGAAAGTGGTGGGCGGCGAAACCCCGCTGTGTAACGAGCTCGCCACGAAGGTCTTCGAGAAGATTTTCGACACGGTCGTGCCCGTCTCATCGTCTCAGAGTGCAGAGATGGTGAAGCTTCTCGAGAACACCTTCCGGGCCATCAACATCGGCCTTGCCAACGAAGTGGCGCTCATGTGCGACAAGCTCGGCCTCGACGTCTGGGAGGTGATCGAGGCGGCATCGACCAAGCCCTACGGCTTCATGAAATTCCTGCCGGGCCCGGGTCTTGGCGGTCACTGCATCCCCGTCGACCCGACGTATCTCGCATGGAAGATGAAGGCGTTGAACTTTACGGCTCGATTCATCGAGCTTGCGACCGAGATCAATGGCCACATGCCGGAGTACGTGGCGTCGAAGATCGCAGGGCTCTTGAACGAGGATCGCCTTCCAGTGAACGGCTCGAATATCCTCGTGCTCGGAGTCGCGTACAAGCCAGACGTATCTGACATGCGGGAGTCTCCGGCACTGGATGTGATCCGGCTTCTTCTCCAAAAGGGCGGCCGAGTCACCTACCACGATCCCCACGTCCTCGAGCTCAATCTCGACGGCGCCACCTTGAAGAGCGTGGATCTGTCCGACGACGTGCTCTCCACTGCGGACCTCGTCGTGATCGTCACCAACCACTCCGCGATCGATTACCGCCGCGTGGTCGCGAAGGCCCAGCGCATCTACGACACCCGCAATGCGACCAAGGACGTGCGCGAAGCCCGAGAGAAGATCCGCAAGTTGTGAGGCGAAAGCACTCCGCCCGTGCCCTCGGGCTCCTTTTCGCATTGGTGATGTGGCAGGGCTGTAACACCTGCCGTCCCGAACAGCCGGCGGTGCAGCCGCGCGTCGGCGGGGCGATTGGTGTCGGGAGCGGGGGCGTCTCGCACGCGGGCGGAATGGGGCTCGACGTCAGCAACTTGTTCTGTCGGGCGCCTGATGCCGAGACCGCGCCCCAGCCGGGACCGGGTTCTCCCCCGATTCAAGACCCGCCGCCGCAGACAACGGCGAAGCCGACCGAGAGCGAAGGCCGCTAGCCTCTTCGGTGGGGTGAGCTCGCCGACTGGAACCACCCTTGACGGGCGGTTTTCTGTCTCGTAAAGACTAGTCGATCAAGCACGAGTAGCTCAGTTGGTAGAGCACCACGTTGCCAACGTGGATGTCGCGGGTTCGATTCCCGTCTCGTGCTCCAGGATTTCTGAGCGCCCTCGGCCACTTAGGCCGGAGGCGTTTTCGTCTGCGCTCGCGGGCTCACACCCCGGCGACGGATAGTGACGGAAAGCGACGGTCGCCGCGTCCTTTTGCTCGGGGGTGGGCATGCCCGGAACTGTTCTCCGCGGCCCCGTGGTGAAATCCGCAAAGCCGAGGTCGGCTTCCTCTTCCCGCATCGCATGTGCGTAAGTCCGCAGCGTGAGCATCGGCGTGGAGTGCCCGAGCTGGTCTGCCACCCACTTTACGCTCTTGCCGGAGGCAAGGGCGAGGCTTGCGTAGGTGTGGCGCGTCGAGTGGAGCTTCAATGGCCGGGGACGCCAAACGCCTGGGCTTTTCGCCGCAGCCTTATCCAGGACCGCTCGAGGTTGGCGTGATGGATCGGGCCGCCCGTCTCAGAGGGGAAGACAAGGTCCGGTACGGCGCCCCAGCCACGCCGCACGGTCTCGACGCGACGTTGGGCAAGCAGGTCGAAGAGCTCGGCGGCGAGAGCGGGCGGCATGGCGACGCTGCGCGCCTTCCCGCTCTTGGGCGTAGTCAGCTCTCCCACCACGTAGGCCCGACGGATCGTGATGCGGACCCGTTCGAAGTCCACGTCTTCCCACTTGAGGCCCAAGGCCTCGCCGCGGCGGGCTCCGGTCGCCAGGAGGAAACGGAGGAGCGGCGCAAAGCGTGAATCATGCTTGCGCGCCAAGGCGAGGAGAGTGGCTACTTCTTCCCGTGTCCACGCCTGAGTCTGCTCTACCTCGGTCGCGGCGCGCCGATCCACGCGGCGCATGATCTCGCCAAGGCGCAGAGCGGGATTTCTCGCGATCTCTCCGCGACGATTGGCAATGGACAACACGCGACGTAGAACGGACAGCGTCGTCTCGATCGTGCGCGGGCTGAGCCCCGCCTCGAGCTTGGCGCGCACAAAGTCGAGAAGCGCTTCCTCGTCGATCTCGCGCAAGTCCTTCGTACCAAAGAACGGGGCCAGGTCTCGGTCAATCATCCGCTGGCTCGAGATCTCGAAGGAACGAGAGAACGTCGGACCGTACGTCCGATGCCATCGTCGGAGGGCCTCGTCGCAGGGGAGCATGTTGCCTTCAGCTCGTTCTATCTTCGTGGCGATGTTCGCTACTGACAGATTCCGACTTTCAAGAATCGTGACGGCCTTCTGCCAGTGCTTCTTGTTGTTGGAGGCTCGCCATTCCCTTAGGACCGAGGCGTCCATATCTCTGACAAAGCGAATACGGAACCTATCACGGACCGGTTCAGGCGCGTCGACCGTGGGTGCGCGGCTCCTGAATGCCCGTGCTTCAACTTATCCATAACGCCGGGATATTGGACAATGTTGTTTCCCCGGTAGGAAAGCAGGGCTGGTACAGCGGTGGTCGCAGGTCGTATGTCTAGGACCATGACACGAAAAACGTGGTAGTCGCCGAGGTCATAGAGTATATGTACGCAAAGCTATCTCCGGCCGAAAAGCCGAGGCATCGAATGGGAATATCGCAGGAAACACAAGAGTTCTCCGCCTCGACGAAGAGGTCGTCCTCGTCCAGGAAAACCATGTGAGCGTAGAGTCTGCCAGCGATTCTGAATTCGTATAGGTGCCCTCCGTCCCAACCGAGAACATTGAGAATAATTGTGTTTAGTTGTTCGAGCGTATGCTTTCCATCAACCGTAAACTCGCGTGACCAGTTTGGCTGGATGTCTGCTTCGGCAATTGATAGGGGATGTGCGACATATGATGGTTTGATGGCCGCGGAGCTAACGCCAATCTCCATGGTTCGGTGGGGCGCATACTCGATGCGCAACGTGAACGTGTTTGACGTTCGGCGACGAGCACGCTCGTGTCGCGAAGCCTTCGCGCCGGCTCCGACAGAACGCTCGTCGTTTGGTTTCTTGTCGTTGATCGTCACCGCTCGTGATCTCTCAAAGGCTGTTGAGGAGGGCGGGTTGCTGGGCGTGCGTGCGGCTCGTGTCGGCGGTGGCATCGCGGGAGCAGCTGAGGCGATATCGTCATGCGCGGGCGGGGCAGCGGGGAGAAGTGGCGAGAATGACCTATAGGAAGACAAATTTCAAGAACGCTCGTGCCGACGCCGTACCCTTGCTCAGCCGCCGAGCGAAGCCGAAACTCGCGTCTGGGCGGAAAGCTCGCGAGTGCCAGCCTCATCGGGGAGCGATCGTTGCTAAGCACCGAGACGCACTCGATAAATCTCGAAGCGGGCTACGAAACGTCGTACGGCCGATCTCTCGATCCCCTCGACGTGATTACCCTCTATGGCTACCGCTTCAAGATCGAAGTGGGCTTCGGCCAAGCCGTTCAGGTCATGGGCACGTACTTCTACCACTTCTGGATGCGCACGATGACGCCCCGCAAGCGGTGCGCAAGCACGCAGGACGTCCGCAAGAAGCCGCGTCTACAAGGAGCGTGTGCGCCGCAAGATCCGCGCATTTCACCGCTTCGTGCAGCTCGGCTGCATTGCGCAGGGCCTGCTCCAGCTGCTCGCGATCGAACATCGGGCCTCGGTGTGGGCGGGGTTCCGGAGCTGGCTGCGCACCATGCACCCCGAGCAGCCGCCCTCCGAGCTCCGCGTCGCCCAGGCTCTCCGCACCAGCCTGCCCGAAAATCTCGCGGCTACTGCTGAATGCGGTGACCTGGTGAAATTCCTCGCCCGAATTACGGGTCTTGGTAAAGCACAACCGGCCCAACCTCCCGGCATCTCTCGCGGAATTGAGAGCAGCTCTTGAGCCCCCGGAACTTCCCGCCTATCCTTCCTCCCGTCGATCCCGTCAGCCCGCAGCGCGAGGCGGAGTTCCGAATGAGACCGAGCAGAGTCGGCCGGAACAATCTCTGCCCGTGCGGCAGCGGCCGAAAGTTCAAGCGATGCTGCCTGGGCAAGGCCGCCGGCGACACGTCGCCAGCCGCCGGCGGCAAGTTCCGCTTCGAGGCGGGCAGCTACGGTGACAAGGGTGGGTACGCAGCGGCGATCTCCTGCCTGAAGCAAGTGCGACCCGACGAGTGGCTCTACCACTTCGTGCTGGCGAACCCAGACGCTGTCTTCGAGGACGAACAGACCGCCGCCGACGTGGCAGCCCAGCACCTGGATGCGGCGTTCGCCGTGAAGCGCCGAACAGGATCGGACGCCGCCTTGGCGGAGTTTCTCAAGCGCAAGGGATACCTCTCAGTGGATGGCTTCAACGTGGTTGACGAGCCTGAGCCCGGTGAAGCGCAGTAACGGAGATGCGATGAGGTCCAGGGTACGCATGTCGGCAGTCGTCGCCCTTGCTCATGGAGTCGGCTTCGGTCGCGCGGGTTCCGGTGGCCCAGCCCAGGCGAGCCACTCCTCATCGGGGCGTTGTCAATAGACGCACGTTTCCTGAGCGGCCGGCTGCCGCGCGGGGCATCCGACCATCGGGGTCGGCTGGCGGCGAGTGGGCAGATTGTCTCGTGGCCCCCTGCCGATCGATGCGGGTCAGCAACACGGGCAGCCGCCGCCGAGCTGGTTTCCGTTGGACAGCAGCGGGAAATTCTGTACATAGCTCGGTACGCGATCACCGAGGAACCGATGGCCAAGACTCGCCCCAGCCAAGACATCCGTTCGCTTTCCGATTTTCGGGCGAACGTAGCCGCTGCGGTGCGGCAGGTGCGCCGCAAGGGCCGGCCCATCTTCCTCACGCAGCATGGCCGGGGGGCCGCCGTGCTCCTCGACGTTTCCCAGTACGAGGCCCTCGTCGACGAGCTCGAGCTCCTTCGAGACATCCACACGGCTGAGAATCAGCTTTCAGCCGGGCGTGGCATCGCTCACACCAAGGCGCGGTCCAAGGTCCTGTCCAGCCTGCGCGGCTCGTGAAGGCTCGGGTCCGCTGGTCCCCGCTTGCCATTCAACGAGCAGCGGAGGCGGCGCGGCACATCGCGGAGAAGGATACCGCTGCCGCATACCGATGGGCCGAGGGCCTGTTCGATGCGGTCAAACCCCTCGGGCGCTTCCCCCTTCGAGGCCGGATCGTCCCGGAGGTCCACCGCGCAGAGATCCGGGAACTCATCTATCACAGCCACCGAGTCGTCTACCGGTTCTCCCCAGGTCAGGTTGAGATTCTCACCGTCCGGCACGCGAGACGACGGCTCGACCTCGCAGAACTGGAAGCCGACGAGTAGCGCTCCCGGGGTCACGCCACGCAACGCCAGCCCGGGCGCACTCTGCGAAGAAGCGGCGGCAGCGCACGGACTCGCATTTTCCAAAGCGTCCCACTCGCTACCAAACGCACGACCGGCCCCGAGGAAGCCATACCTATCTAGCTATACAACGCCAGCTGTACAACGCCGCCTTGTCAAGCATATTCTCCTATCTTTACTGGCTACAATCTTGCATGCAAAACGAACTCAACTCAGCGCTTTCGTGAGAGAATTTACCCTGAAGGGGCGGGGAACTTCGGTCTAGAGTCTTGGTCTGTCTCTAGGGACGGGTGCTTGAGGGAGGAACTCGGACGCCCGTTTCCCAACCCACGGAGAGACGCGCCATCCTACGAACCGCCTCGCGCACCGCGGTGTCGGAAGGCGAGGCCGATCATGGCCGTCGCAGAAACGACAACGCCCCGACCGAAGCCGGGGCGCATCGTTGGCATCGAGGATAGTCGGTCTACACGCGCTGGCGACGGGCTCTCGCGGCAAAGCCCAGCACGCCCAGCATCACGAGTAGGCCCGTACCGGGCTCGGGGACGAGACTCGCGACACGAAAACCGATGAAGTCGGCCTCGACCGGCGGAAGGACGTAGATCGGGTTCGACGCGGCGAGGGAGTTGGCTTCGTTGTCAAAGCCCCCGGCCCGGAGTTCCCGGTTCGAGCCGCTCACGATCTGCTCGTTCCACTGAAAGACGTTCCCGCCCTGGTCGAAGGTCCCGTAGGGGCTCGCCGATCCGGTGTACGCGCCCACGTTGGTCACCTTTATGGGGCCGCCGGGGATGCAGTTCGC
>Ga0209039_10003372_pt1 | contig 12537 bp, 8 predicted proteins | sample BogFormECP12_OM1_FD_188238 | JGI IMG/M metagenome (GOLD analysis project Ga0209039, IMG submission 188238) | Bog forest soil microbial communities from Calvert Island, British Columbia, Canada - ECP12_OM1 (SPAdes) (version 2) | ecosystem: Environmental > Aquatic > Freshwater > Wetlands > Bog ...
ACCACGCCATTCGTGTCGGGCGAAGCAAACGCCGCAACGGGATTCCAGACTTGGTCCACCAAGGAAACATTGGGTATTTGGCACGCGGTGGTGGAACAGAGAGCATAGAGGCCATCAGAGCTTGAAGACTCGCAGGCGAGGCCACAATCCTGGGGGGTGCTGCCGACCCCCAGGATGCCGTTGGCCCCCAGAAGGGCAACGGTATTGTTATTGGAACCACCGCCAGACAAGCAGGACATTCCTGTGGGGGGACTCGAGGTATTACTGATGTTCTGAATGGGAATCCCCTGACTCGCGGTTCCGCCTTCGGCTGCCGGGACTTGCGAGGCCGTTTCCCCGCCAATTTGAACGGTGGCCCACTCGACGGGACCCCAGGTATATGTACCATCTGCGTAGCCGACGCACTCATAGAGGGTATCGCCAGTCGTCGTATCCGTGATCGGGTTTAGCGTGACCCCGGTAAGCGCGCTGCCAAGGACGCGCAGCCCTACAGAGCCGGTATCCACCAAAACATTATCAATGGCCTGGCAGGTCGCGGTGTTGGGCTCACAAACGGTGACGGTCGTGTAGACCCCGTTATAGTACGGGCTCGTGTTCGCGGTAGGAGGCCCTACTTGAACTGGACCTGGTCCAAAATTGACAGCGATGGGAACCGAGTTGCCCGAGAAGCCCGTGCCTGCCAACGTAACCGACTGCTGGGTGCCCGCCATCCCGTTGCTGTTATCCGTGAGGACCAGGGTGCCGGCGACCGCGCCGACTGCCTTGGGTGTGAAGGTGATGTTGATGGTGCACTTCCCGCTCGCGCTAACGCTGGTGCCGCAGTTATCCGTCTCGGAAAAGCCCGCGCTCGGCACGATACTGGCGATCGTAAGGGTTGCTCCGCCCGAGTTGGTTAGGGTCACGGGCTGAGCGGCGCTGGGCGTATTCACCATGATTTGAGTCGAAAAAGTGATACTCGAGGTGGAGAGGGAAACCGTTGAGGCTGTGCCCGTTCCGGTCAGGCTCACGGTCTGCGGACTGTTGCTGGCGTTGTCGGTGATGGTCACGGTGCCGGTGCGCGTGCCGGATGCGGTGGGCGTGAAGGTCACGTTGAACGTGCAACTCGCACCGGCGGCCACACTCGAAGTACAGGTATTCGTCGAGGCCGGGACGGCAAAATCTCCGCTCGGCACGATGCCGGATATCGAGAGAGCTGCAGTCCCCGTGTTATTGAGCGTGACGGTTTGAGCGGAGCTGGGCGTGCCGACGGGTTCGCTCGTGAAGGTCAGGCTGGGTGTTGACAGCGTGACGGTCGGGCTGCCGGGGGGAGGGGTACTGCTAGAGCTACCACCGCAACCGGCCAGAAAGATCAAGCCCGTAAAGACGGCGAGAATACCGCATAGCGTGGCTATTGAACCATTTCTGAAATTCATTGCACCACCTCCGGCCCAAGGTTGTTGGGTATCAGGCTGGGCACGTAGGCATGCCCTTGGAAAGACCGCATGTAACCGCTGCTGACGAAGACGAACTGGTCCGTCCGCACCACCAGCGCCCGGCGGCGTATCGTCTGCTTCTGGGCTTGCTGGAGATTGGTCATGTAGGACCCCAACAACTGCTGGAGGTTGGGCACGGAATGTCCCCGCCAGGAAATTCCAAAGATTTTTCCTTCCGGCGACGCATATTCCCTAACGAAGCTGCCGTCCGGAGCGGTGATTTGATGGAGCTGATAGCCTTGGCGGACCTCCAGGCGATGCTCGCCCTTAACATACTGCTGGTCCAAACTCACCGATGACTCGGACTCACCAAGCGTCGCCCAGGCTGGAAGAATTCCCATCATCAGCATGAGCAGAGTCGTAAAGATGCTTTTCATCAATCGCTACGCCACCTTTCCTTCAGTTTATTCCCCGTTGTCTGTTGCTTGGACGGTCTTTAGCCATCAAAAGGTTTCCAAGAACATGTTAAATAATTGCAAAAAGGCAAATAGACTTAAAGCGAGCGCCCAAAGTTGATGGCTGCGAGCCCTGGCGCTTTCATGGCATGACTGTCCTCATGGGAACTTCAGATTCCTGCCTTTTCCCGTCAAGTCACACGTGCAGCGTGACCTGGGATTGGCGGGAATAGGCGTAATCGTGGAGGCAACACGACCGTCTTGGGGCTCGGCCAATCCTGCAAGCCCCAATTCGATCGACGAGGCTGTGAACACCAGTTCAGACACAATGTCCCAATTTCAGGGAGATTACGGGCAAGCTTTCTCTCAAAGAGCTATAAGCTTGTAAAGAACTGATTACAAATGACAAACACCCACGTTATCACGCGCGGTTGGATCAGAAAGGGATCAAATGCAGTGCGTAGCCGAATCTCCCATCATAAACTCTTGCCATTCAACCCTCATTATTGGTCATTGGCCCTTTATCCATTAGGTAGTCAGCGCCTTCCGCACAAGTTGCAGCTCTTCTTCAAGGCTGGCAACTTGAAACCGGTTTAATGGTGAAGATCCGGCCGTAGGGAAGGTTTCCTCGAGCGCTGCCATCAATCGTTCTGCACCCAGCAGGGTGGCGCCTTCCATAATCTGAATGATATCCACCGCTAGGGCGTTGGTGGGATTGGTTGACCAGTTTTGCAGCACGGTGATGGCCTGGTCGACTTGGGTCGCAAAATTCTTCGCGATCCTCCGGTAAGTTTCCAAGCTTAGGGAGTAGCGGCTGATCACCTCCGATGAACTCATCAATATGACGTTTTCCTGTCGAAAAACCTTCGTCACCCTTTCGATCAAGCGGGCGGGCCTGACAGGTTTCAGAATATATTCCCGGCAGCCTAGGGCAACGGCCTGGGCGACTGTCTCCCCGTCATCTCTGACCGTGGTAACGATGGTGGGGAGATTTCTCCAAGTCTCGTGCTCCCGCAAAGCCCGGAGCAAATCCAGCCCGCTGGACTCCGGCATCATGATGTCGGTGATCACCCCCTGAATATCGGGGTCGGAACCTAGCAGGCTTAAGGCCTCGGAACCGTTCCGCGCCAGGACAACCGTATAGCCTTGGCGGGTGAGGACCCCGACCATGAGGGTAGCCGTAACCGAATTGTCTTCTGCCACTAAAATCTTCATGCTGGTGATTCTCCAAGGCAGATCCCTCTGGAACACTAACAGCCAAGTTCTGAGATGACTCTCCTCCTCCGGCCGCTGGGCACAGTCCCGCCCTAGGCAACTTTCTTCTCAATTTTGCGCAGTTCAGGCACCAACCGGTTAAGAGCCCCTTCCAGGCTCATCAGTGCGGCGTCGGCATCATCGAGATTCCCTTTCCGGGCCATCATCTCCAAGGTGCGGGCGGCATCGAACGCCTGGGGCGCGGCGATATCTCCAACCGGACCCTTGAGCGTGTGCGCGGCCCGCTCCAACAAGGGAGCATTGTGCTGCTCAGCGGCTTGGCGAACTCCTTCCAGAAGTTTGGGGCACTCCTGGAGAAACATTTCAATGATCTCTCCACCCAATTGTTCGTCGCCTTCCAACCGGGACAGGAAACACGATTTATCAAATATCGGTTGGGGGGGAGGATCCGCCGGGGCGCCTCGGTCCGAGGGCGTTGTCACTCGTTGGATGATTTCAAACAAGTCACTGGGCCGAAGGGGTTTGGCAAGATACCCCTCAATGCCCGCGGCTCTAAACTCTTCCTCTTCCCGCGGCATGGGGTGAGCCGTCATGGCGATGATGGGCAGGCGCCTACCCGTTTTGCGCTCGATCTCCCGGATCGCCCGGGTCGCCTCCAGCCCATTCATGCATGGCATTTCCGTATCCATCAGAACCAGATCAAAGTCCGGCGAACTCGCATCCTGGACCGCGGCAAGAACCTCCAATCCGTCCGCTGCCACGGAAACCTGGTGACCGCGCTTCTCCAGCAAGTGGGTCACCAGCACCTGGCTCACCTCATTGCTCTCCGCCAGGAGGATAAGCAGCGCGCGTCCGAGTTCCTGCGACGAGCCACAGGTCATCGCAGGGGCATTCCCAGCCACCGAGGTTTCCAGCGCCTTGACCATGGCCTTGACCAAGTCCGATTCCCGGACCGGTTTGGTGCAAAAGTCCACAATGCCCAACTCGCGGCCACGGGTTGCCTCGCGCCCGACCTCGGTGGGAGGAAACATCATCAGGATGGGGGCCCGGAATCCGGGGATGCGGCGTGCCTGTTCCGCCAGAGCAAAACCGTCGCCGCCCGGCATGTGCGCATCCAAGAGCGCCAGACGGAAAGGCGAGGCGGAATTCTGTGCCTGGCGGATTGCTTCCAGGGCTGCCTCCGCGCCCTCTACCACCGTTGGAACCATGCCACGATGGCGCAACCTATCCGCCAGGATTTCACGGCTGGCCGCGTGGTCATCCACCACCAAAACCGGCACGGTGCGCAGGAGGTTGCTTTCTCCCTCATCCCGAGGCCATGACGCACGCGTGTCCAAACCCAGGCGCACGGTGACGTGGAAAGTGCTCCCCCGACCCGGCCCGCTTTCCACCCAAATGGACCCTCCCATCATCCGGGCCAATTCCGAGCAAATGGCCAGCCCCAACCCCGCACCTTCGAAACGCCGGGTCAAAGAGCCATCTGCCTGCGTAAAGGCCTCGAAGACCATTTCGATTTTGTCGGCAGGGATTCCCACCCCCGTGTCCACCACCGAAAGGTGCAGCACCATGTCCCTTTTCTCTTTCGAATCCACCCAGGCACGCACAATCACTTCACCCCGTTCGGTGAATTTGATGGCGTTTTCAACCAGGTTCACCACAAGCTGTTTCAACCGCACGGGATCACCCACCAGGGGCGACGGAATGGCCGGGTCTAAGCCACAGGCCATCTCCAAGCCTTTGCGATACGCCTGGATCGCCAGCGGACGAAGGGCTTCTTCCACCACGTCCGCCAGGATAAAGGGGGTGGCCTCCAATTCGAATTTTCCCGCTTCGATGTTGGAGAAGTCCAGAATGTGGTTGATCAGCTCAAGCAAGGAGTTCGCCGAGGACTCGACAAGCTCCAAGTAGTGGCGTTGCTCGGGGTCCAAGCCGGTGGCCAGAGCAAGTTCGGTCATGCCGATAACGGCATTCATGGGGGTTCGGAGCTCATGGCTCATGTTGGCAAGGAATTCACTCTTGGCGCGATTGGCTTCTTCCGCTGCTCTCATGGCTTTATGCGTTGCAACCTCCACTTGTTTGCGTTCCGTAATGTCCTGTGCGAGTTCGGCGATACGAACCACCTTACCCGCCGAGTCGCGGATGGGAAAGGCACGGTCCCACACCCAACGTTGAGTTCCGTTGGGACGAATGACGCGGTATTCCCACTCTCCCCGGCTGCGATTGGAAATATCCAAACTGGCGGCGATAATCGGGCGGTCCTCCGGATGGATGCCTGCCAGGAACGAACGGGGGTTCGCGTACAAACTCTCGCAGCTCCGGCCCCAAACCTTTTCGTAGGCGGGGCTGACGTAAAAAACCTTTTTCACCTGGGGATCGAACAGAAGAAGGACTTCTTCCACGTTCTCGGCCAATTGCCGGAAACGCTCTTCGCTTTCCTGCAATCTTTCTTCGGCGAGTTTGCGCTCAGTAATGTCTTCCACGATTCCGTCGTAATAGAGAATCTGATGACCTTCCCCGCATATGGCTCGGGCGCTTTCCCGCACGAACATCGCCGACCCATCCTGCTTTGTCCAAACCACCTCCAAATCTCTGACTTCCCCTTCCCCCGCCATCCGTTCGTGGAACAGTTGCCGGGGATAAGTGGGCTCAAACCCCTGTCCTTCCAGGTTGCGTTTAACCAACTCCTCCAGGCTCTCGTAACCCAACATTTTCACCAGGGCGGGGTTTGCCACCAGGATCTGCCCGCCGGGGGTGGTGCGGTAAATGCCGACCGTGGCGTTCTCAAAAAGGCTCCGGAAGCGATCCTCGCTTTCCTGGAGGGCGGTTTCAGCGCGTTTGCGTTCCGTGATATCGCGAATGATGCCGATGACCCCGACGATCTCTCCGCTGGCGTCAAAGTGCGGGCTGTAAACGCTGGAAACCCAGCCGGTCTTGCCCGTCGCGGATATGTGGAAGGGCATGTCGGCGCTGTGCACAACCTCTCCCGCCAGGGAGCGACGGAGCTTCAGATCCACGTTTCCCTTTCGTAAGTGCGGGAAGAGGTCAAGCGCCTGCTTGCCCAAAGTCTCCGAGGCCGCCACGCCAGTTAGTTCTTCCATAAAGCGGTTCCAGACCTGGTAGCGGAATTCGCCGTCATACACGACGACGCCTTCCTGGGCATTGGCGATGACCTCGCGATTGAATTGCTCGCTCTCGCGCAGAGCCTTTTCCGCCCGTTTCCGTTGGGTGACGTCCTGCTTGATGGCGATGAAGTGGGTTACGGCTCCGGCTTCGTCCCGAACCGGCGTTATGGTCATTTCTTCTTCATATAACGTGCCATCTTTGCGCCGGTTGGTAACCTCGCCGTGCCAGACGTTCCCCGCCAGGATCGTATCCCACAGGTCTTTATAGAAAGCTGGCGGGTGCTTGCCCGACTTCAAGAGGCGTGGGTTTTGACCTATTCCTTCCTCCGGCGTATACCCGGTCAGGGTGGCAAACCCGGGGTTGACCCAAAGGATTTTGCCTTCCCGGTCGGTGATGACAATTCCATTATGCGCAGCTTCGAGCGCCGCCGATTGCAGGCGCAACCGCGCCTCAAAATTGCGGCGCTCGGTGATATCGCGGGCGATGCCCTGAACTCCCACCACCTTCCCGTCCTCGTAGAGCAAACGACCACGAATCTCGACGGCCACCCGAGCTCCCCGCTTCGTGATCATTTCGAGTTCAATATCTCCAGACGACTCCCGATCCACCGCACTGTCCACGACCTGACGCATTAAATTCCGATACTCGGGGGCGACGACCTCTACAATGTTCATGCGCAGCAGTTCTTGCCGCGTGTAACCCAGGGCCCTGACTGCCGTGTTGTTCACGGAGGTGAAGTTCCCCTGTAGGTCACGCGTGTAGACCATGTCAATAGCGTTTTCCAGCAGGTCGCGGTAACGCTCCGTGAGCGCCGCCTCGCGCCGCAGCCATTCCCGAATCTCCCCGGTCTTCGCCCCCACTTGCTTTCGCAGGATGATCACCCAGGCGGCGGTGGCAAGCATCAAGGCGCCCATCAGTCCCAGCCCATTGCGCGTCCTTTGCAGGTTCCACCACGGAGCCTTTTCCAGCACCTCCACGTCGTGGGGCGAGCGCACCAATAGGCGGAACGCCGGGGGGGCTCCGTTTTCATCCGCCAACACCTCACAGACCCCGGTGATCCCCACGCGGCTCCCCACCTGCAACTGACTGAGCGCTGCCCTGGCCCCTTCTCCGAGCACCTGGGCGCGGAAAGCCACCTGGCCCGACGCCACCATCAGCGCGGGAGGATCGCCTTCCGCAAGTAATTTGAATACCCGGCCTTTCAGGCGCACCAGCGAACCGTCGTAAGTCCCTTGGACGGCATCGTCCACGGAGATGTCGACCGGTAGTGGCGGGGGGCCGCTCGCCAGCTTGCGGAACTCGGCATTCTCAAGCTTTCTGGCGCCCTCACCCCATGCCGGGAAACCCCATACTTCCACCTCATCACCGGGCTGGACGACAGTCGACTGGGATGTTTCCACCTTAAGGCTCTCCGTCGCGTCCTTGATGTACAGCGAGCGGAAAGGCCTCTGCAAGGTCACGATTCCGCGGACCTTCACCCGGTGGCCGGAGGTGGTCAAAGCGCTCAGCCTGGCAAGGTCGCGAATCGATTCCACCGGGGGAGATTCTGTGGTGAGGGGGCTCGGCTCCAGGAATTGGACAAAGCTCATATCTTGGACATAGATGATCGTTCCGATCATCTGATGTCTGGGATTGAACACACCCCCGCAAGCGCCTTGAATCCGGATTTTGGAATCCAGAAGTTTGGGCGGCGCGCTTTCGGGGTAGTTCTGCACCGCGACCTTGATGCGGCCCGAACCTACGGCGAGGGAAAGGATAAGATTCTTCCAGGGCAATTGAATTTGAGTGGAATGTATAATGCCGGCGACTTCAACCCACTGGCTGTCTTGCCGCCCTAAAGCTAATTCCTCAAAGCTAGGGCGTCGCGGCTCGGGCAATGATTCACGCCCCAGTTGACTGAGTTGGACTTTTTCAATCTGGTTCGCAAACCACCCATGCCCGGTGACTCCCTGGACTTCCACAAGCTCACCGACCGTGAGGCCAAGGTCTCCGGCCTCCGTGTCAACATAAATGCCACCCGTGGAATCTTGGACAAAAAGCAGCTCGGGCAAGCCATAAAAGGTAACCACCCCACGAATTCGAACCGGATGCCCCTGGTCGGCGTCGTTCTCCGAAAGTGCATGAATGTCGCTGACCCGCGTTAAGACAGGGGAGGATGAAGGCGGCACTGGTGCGCGGCCTTGCTGCCCCCACAGCTTCCCCAGGCCCACGGACACCACTAGGCAGGAGAAAACCATAAGGAATCTTGGCGCTGACCGAGCATTCATCGCAGCAGCTCAGCTTCCCTGCTTCTTGGCCTCAGACCTGCCGGAGTTTTCGCAGTCGGACCGCCGCTTGCCCACCTGTGGGCTTCAAGGTCTCTCCTGGCAGACTGCCGGCCTCATCGCAGAAGCTGAAGCCTGGCGAGGACTATGAGGTGAAACAGAAAGAGTCCCCGAACAGGCCCGTGAAGCCTTCCTCTACTTTTTCGGCAGATTGCGCGATAAACTTGATGGGAATTTTCGTTGGTATAATGCCTTCAGCGACTCGCATGCATGGGAAAAAATGCCGGAGGCCGACCGGCAGGACATGCTGAACCACTCCCCTGAGTGGGACGTCATGATGACCACCGGCGAACTGTTCCCCAACATCGAGCCGCAAGCGATCCGAAAGATTACCGTGCCTGTGCTGCCTCTATCCGGGGAGAAGTCCTATCCTTTCCTCAGACTGATTGACGAAGAGTTGGAACATCTGCTCCCCAAGAGTCGCCGGATCGTTCTTCGCGGGGCGACACACCGCATGTGGTTTGAGCAATCTGAGCTGTGCCGGAAGGCCGTCCTTGATTTCTGGCGCGAGCAGGCCAGCGTACCGCGGCCCTATTCGCCAGGTTCAGGGCTTTTTGTTGTCAATAGTGACGACCTTCAAACCAGGTCTGAGCTACGTTTTCTTCCCACGCTGCGCCTCGCGCCTCGCGCCCAGGTTGAATCGTTATCCCAGGTTGCGCGGTAAGCGGCATGGGCTTCAAAAGGTAGTTGTGAATGGACCCACCCACGCCCACGCCGATGTGCGCAATGGAAACCCAGCGCTCCAGGCTATGGTGGCCGGTGCGATGGAAAAGATAGGAAACGCCGATGGAAGCCGCCGTCCCGGCGAGTTCAATTCCCACAAAAAGCGACCGGTTATCGACAATGGAATTGGACAGCAGCCATTCGTAGTCCCCCTGATCCCGCAAGTGCCGGGTGGAAGCGTAGTCCAACGCGCGCGCGGCGCCGACGCCGGTGAAGAGGTAAATGTTTTCGGTGTCCCAGAACTTGTGCGGCTGCGCTTGGGCCTTGGATTTGGCGGGCGCCGTGGCCGTGGGCGTCACTGGATTCTCCTGCGCCAACAATCGCCCGGAGCTGGCTAGGAGCAAAGCGAGCAAGAGAAGGTTTCGGCTTCTAAACATGGGCGGCATATTAGGGGCAATCGTGCCCCCCTTCAAAGCTTCGCAGCCACGCCTGATGAGAACAGCTCAGAAATCCTGGTCTAACCTTCCGGCAGTGGCGGGCAGCCGGGGAATTCCGCCAGGTAGGTGTTCCCGATATACTCCAGATACTTGATGCCGATTTCGCTAGTGAAAAATCCATCGGTGGTAAGGTCGCGCAGGAGGGAGAAAAATTTGACGCCGGGCCCCAGCGCCGGATCCTTCTGCGCATTTTCACGGTAAGCGATCTGGTCGAGCACTTCCGTCTGCTGCGCCGCCGCGCATTCGAGGAAGACCTTTCCGTAACGGTCGTTGCAAGTGGAGTCGAGCCAGGCAAGCCCGCCGCCCAGGGTCATCTGGTATTCCTGATTCTCGCTGGTCAGCAAGTCAATGAACTCGGGCGCGCCCGCTTCCAGAGCGCCTCCGGCTTTCTCGTCAGGAGGAATTATCGTCTGGCAGAGTGACCGCAGCGTCTGGTACGAGTGGGCGGGGAAAAACTTGGGCGTGTACCCGCCTGCGGACGTTTGGGCGCGCTCCTCCCTGACCATCTGGTGCACCTGCTCCGCCGCTTGCAGGGGGATCATTCGAAGCACTGACCCCGAAGAGACCCCTATTGTGAGGGTTTTCAATACATCGCGGCGGGATATGTTATTCGGCATGGTCATTGCTCCTGCGATAGTCATCAGTTATCAGTTATCAGTTTTCAGTTATCAGTAACACCCAAAGCGATCCGCCTTTCGTCTTTTGCTGACGACTTACAACGGAGGATTTGTTTTAAGTCATCAGTTTGTCAGCACACCCCACGGCCAACGACCATTTCGTCTTTCACTGAAAACTGACAACTGAAAACTCTTTTCAAAGATTCCCTTTCCTCGCCTCGTCCAGCAAGTATTCTGACGCTCGCCAGGAAAACGCCAGAATCGAGAGCGTGGGATTCTTGTCCGGATTCGTCACGAAGCACGCGCCGTCGGTCACGAACAGGTTTTTCACGTCGTGGGCCTGGCAGAATCCGTTGAGGGCCGAGGATTTGGGATCTTTCCCCATGCGCACGGTTCCGGTTTCATGGATGATCTCGCCGCCAATGGGAAGGCCATAGGGAAATTCCCCGGTCGATTGGGTTTCCATCAGATACGTGCCACCCACCGCCTCGACGATGGCGCGAAAAGTCTCCTGCATATCGCGCGCCATCTTGATTTCGTTTTCTCCCCATTGGAAATGGAAGCGCAGGACGGGAATTCCCCATTCGTCGACAACGTTGGGGTCAATCTCGCAGTAAGTGTTTTCATTGGGAATCATCTCCCCGCGGCCCGCGAGACCTATGAACGCCCCGTACTTTTCCTTGCACCGCCGCTTCAATCCCAGTCCGTAACCTTCGTATTGGTGGCAAACGCCATGGAACTGGCCCGCCCCCGGCATATCACGCCCGCCGCCGAACTCGACATGGTAGCCGCGCAGAAACTCGTTCTTCCGGTCAAACTTCCACCAGGGGATGTAAAGGTGCATTCCGCCCGTGCCGTCGTGATTGTGCGGAGGCATCTTTTCCAGCACCGGAACGTATCCCGCGCCGTCGCTGCCTACCGAATCCATCAGGTTGCGCCCCACTACGCCCGAGGAATTGGCGAGGCCCTGGGGGAACCGCCGCGACCGTGAATTCAGCAGCAAGCGCGCCGATTCACACGTGCTCCCCGCCACCACCACGGCCTTGGCGCGCACTTGCTGGTCGCGACGCGTGGTCTTGTCGACATAGGAAACGGCCGCCGCCTTGCCCTGGTCATTCACCAGGATTTCCCGCGCCATGGCGTTGGTCACCAGCGTCAGGCGTCCCGTCGCCATCGCCGGCGGAATCAAGACTTGGCTGGAGCTGAAGTTCGACGCCGTCTTACACCCGCGTCCGCACTGGGCGCAGTAGTGGCACGGGGCGCGGCCGTTCACCGACTCCGTCAAAATGGCCAGGCGCGATGGCACGCAGAGAATTCCCAGCTTGTCGCACCCGCGCTTGACCAGCAGGTCAGAACAGCGAGGCTTGGGCGGGGGCAGGAAAATCCCGTCGGGGGCGCTGGGGATGTTCTCCCTGGACCCGAATACGCCAATGTAACGCTCGACTTTGTCGTAAGAGGGGGCGAGGTCCCGGTAAGTGATGGGCCAATCTTCGCCGTGGCCGTCGCGGGAGTGCGAGCGGAAATCCGCCTCGGCAAAGCGCAGAGCGATGCGGCCCCAATGGTTCGTGCGCCCGCCCACAATGCGCGAGCGGAACCACCGGAACTTGGAACCCGGCGCACTCGTGTACGGCTCATTCTCCATGCTCCAGTAACCGTTCGGGGCCAGGAATTCCGTTTGGGAGAAATCATGGCTGCCCGCGCCGCCCATCCCCGCCCCGCGATGCGCTAACTCGTAAGGCCAGACGTGCTCCTTGTAGTCCGTTTCGGGGTGCAGCATGGGTCCGGCTTCGAGCATCACCACGTTCAGCCCGCCCTCCGTCAACACCTTGGCAGCCGCGCCGCCCGCCGCTCCCGAGCCGATGATGCACACGTCATATACTTTTCCCGTGCGGATGATTTCCAACATCGATGGCAGCCCCCCCCCTTGCGGAATCCCTGGAAAAACGCGGTCCTGATCTCGTCAGCCCCCCGAATAAAACAGCATACGACATATTGGGGGAGAATTGTCTACCAAGATGGTGTGCCGGCAGGGCTCCGTCAAAGTCCCGGACGTAGCGTACCTCCAGAGCTATGGATATATCGCCCACGAAGGAACCCCTCACCCCCACGACGTGCAAAACGTGGGGCCCCCTCCGCCTTGCGGTCCCCCCTCTCCCCCTGGGAGAGGGCTGTGATTTTTGATTTCTATCCCTCTCCGTTGGGGAGAGGGGGGACCGCAAGGCGGTGGGTGA
>Ga0209039_10003373_pt1 | contig 12536 bp, 16 predicted proteins | sample BogFormECP12_OM1_FD_188238 | JGI IMG/M metagenome (GOLD analysis project Ga0209039, IMG submission 188238) | Bog forest soil microbial communities from Calvert Island, British Columbia, Canada - ECP12_OM1 (SPAdes) (version 2) | ecosystem: Environmental > Aquatic > Freshwater > Wetlands > Bog ...
TTTGGCTGTTTGAAACACAATTGTTGATATACCTACTAATTCAAGTGTTTTATCTAAGAATTGTATTCCAAGCATCATAGCACCTTCCTAGCACGGTATCCGCACATAACTGCTATCATCTATACTACCATCCGCATTTATGCTAGCCCCATGTAAATCTACGTTAAACACTGCCTCATTACGCACTAAAATTTCAACCATATCTGCAAGCTCATTCTTGTCTTGCGTTGACACTTCTACAAGATCATCTTCATTGTTAAAGTAAGCAATTGTCGCTTTCATCTTTGGTTCCTTTTTGTGGTTTAGGTCCCTATTCATAATAGAGACCTATTTTACGTTAAATGGACTCTAACCCAATTCTGTTTAGTTGCTGCAATACGTTGTACATTTCTACCATTTGATCTTGGTTCTCTTCAGACATTTCAACAAAGGAAACATCAGAAAAGTTAGCTAATAATTCAGTCAAACTAAAAGACACAATTGCCTTAGCTGTTGCTAAAGACTGGACTAGTTCCTGCTTGGTAAAAGTAACAGTAGTTGCTTTCATTGTCGGTCGGCTTTCTCGATATTGAGAACTTCACAAATCAATTCTCTATAGTATTATTATAACAGATATCAACTTACTTTGTCAAGGGTTGACTTATTCCGATTTGTATGATATTATATAAGTAGGCTATACAGTATAGCCACTATTAATGGAGGTTATTAAATGACAATGGCTATTGAAAGTGAAGGTGAAACATACCTAAATACGCAAGAGGCTATTACAGAAGCGGGAGTCTCAAGGGACACTTTAAACAGGTATGTAAGGCAGGGACGTATTAAACGATATCGTAAAGTTGGAAGGGCTTCTTACTACAAGAGGTCTGAATTGATAGAAGCTACAAAGATAAGAGAAGCTTAGGAGGATAATAAAGAGCTAAGGCACTATCTTAGCTCAATAGCCAACCATAAGGAGTGAAACAACCATGGTCAACCATTCCAGTATACACCTAATACCACTAGATGCAATTGAGCAAGCCTTGCTTCTGTGCGTGTTGCTCGTATTCGCTGTATCTATCTCAACATACGTTATTGCAACATGCGTTGTTTTTGTGCTCTCACACGTGCCTATTGCTCTCCTAATCACCGTTGTCCTTGTCATACGTCAATTGCTAGAACATAAGAGGTGATGTATGGATAACGAAAAAATCACCGTAGTACACGGACATCACGCTAGAATATTCATTCTATGGTCTGGATCGATAACTACCATAATCATCCTTGGAGTAGTGGGATACGCGCTTTTTCTCGTAAAGGCTTATATTGTATACGTTGGGTACGTGTGGCTCGTATCACTAGCTGTCACCCCTACAATTGCAATAACAGCAGGTATTGTGTGGTTGCTAAAATACATCTTTCACAAGGAACTAGACGATATTGGCCCTAGTGGGAGTATCGTACGTTGGATGCATACGGTCACTCACATACATCCCCTAGGGACACAAGAGTATCGTGTCCGGGAACGCGTTGAAAAGATCAAGATTGAAGTTCCTACGCTTTTAGCCCTTCTTAAGGAAGGAATTCTAGGCAATAACGATTTGCTTCTAGGGTACCATTTAGAAGGGGATGCGAGATATGGTACTTGGGACGATTTGAGATCTTTTGTGATAGCGGGTAAATCACGAAGTGGAAAAACGGTTACAATGGTGTTTTACATAATTCAAGCTCTTTTAGGAGGTGCTAAGGTATACGTTTGTGATCCTCACTACAATAAACCCACGGGACTACTTAAGATACTTGAACCTATAAAAGAGTATCTAACTGCAGCTAGAACTGAAGATGAGATAGTACAGGCAACTCAAGAATTCAGGACAGAAATGTTAGAACGCAAAGCTGGGAAGGATTGCAGCATTCCAAATTTAATAGTGTACGATGAGTGGAGTGAACAATTACGAGAGTTAAGCGAAGAACAGGTAGACTTAGTAACGAAAACAGTACTAAACTGCAATGAAGCTTATGCGGGTTTTAACGGATATGCAATGGTGGGCGGTCATGAATGGACAGCTAGGGAGAGTGGTGGTAAAAAAGGTGCTAGCGTACGAAGAGGCTTCCACTCTGTCATCTGTCACCGTCTAGATGATGAATATGCAAAGTTCCTATTGAAGAATGCATCAGGTAAAAAAGCTGCATTGAAAGCACCTAGTTTGCCTAAAGGACAAGCGTTCTTCCAGGACTCAGAAGGGGAACTAGATACTATCGTAATACCGTACTACGGAAAAGACAAAGAAGCCGTGTTTTATGTAAAGGAGATGCTTATGCAGCTAAACGCGCCTATGAAGCATGAGCGGATAGCAGGCAGTACACACAAGAGCGGACCAAACACAGAAATTCCTTTGATGCTTTCACAGGGAATTGGAAATTGTGAGCTTAAAACTGGAGACTGGGCTGGAAGTACGCATGAGGAAGTGGCTAGGGACGTTAATACTGCTATAATCACTTCCAGCTCACTTCCACAGCAGGAAGTCACTGATGAGCAATTTGTTAGTGTGTTACGTGAGATAGGTAAAAAGTTAAAAGCTGGTGAGACACCTAATGATATACGTCGATCATTAGGTATAACTGGCGGACGTGCGATGCAAGAGGTAAATGCAGCTCTTCAATTTTTGCAAGAGTATGCGGATTAGCACCATAAGGAGTTTATCATGCAGGAACCGTACTCGAACCGATTAGCACAATTGGCAAGCTTACTGCGAACGCAAAACGCTAGTGAGATGCAAGAGCTTAGTAACCAAATAACAGCACTTGCCCTTTGTGAACTGCTCGATATCTTAGACAACCACTTAATGTTGCTAGAAAACGACGTGCGCAACATAGCAAAAATTTTGAGCCAAGCTAGTAACGATGGAAAGAAGAATTAAGATATGAAAACCAAATTATCAAACTGGCTGGACATATCGCAACCCGCGGATCAAAACGGATGTATCAAACTCGTAGATTATTTTGTAGACTTTATCGACGCGTTAACTGTGCGTGTCTGTCCATTGCTACTTACAATTGGTTTCATAATAGGTACAATTGCAACGTTTTCAACGGACTTCAATTTCAACGAAAGCCCCACGTTCAATCTGGTTTGGTCGATATGTCAAGCCGTGGCGATCGATGGGCTGTTCTTTTCTGTATGGTCTTTGTGGCGACGTTCAGGGGGAAAAGGTTGGTTACGTTGGTGGTATGGGCTAGTTGGGAGCCTACTAGCGTGTACGGTTGCGCTGGTCAACAACGTCGTATCGTTTTCGGAATTGCAAAAATATAACACGATAGCTGAAAGTATGCAAGCCTTGAACATTGACGCAAGTGCTTTTACGTACACGCGTGCTACTTTGATAGCGTTGGTAGCAATTTTGATGATAACGCTCCCACGCGAAGAGCAGACAAAGGTCATGGAAGCGCATGATATAGATGTCAATGTACCTGTACAGGAAGCTACAAACGATGCTACCAAGAATGATACAGATACTACCACGCATGATACAGGTGTGACAGTACCAATTCAAGACTCTGTCAACGAGCCTGTAGAGCCAATTGGGGGTATGGAAACTGAGTCTGAAAGCGTAGCTGAAAGCGTTGAAAAAAGGGATACACGATATGGTGATTTGATTGAAGAACTGTACCAGATCAACCCCAACATAACTGCACGTGAAATTGTGGACACGTTGCATTGTACCGATCGCACTGCGAGAAAGTGGCTAGCACGTGTGCAGCTTCCTACAGCTATCATGCCTGCCATACAGGCAAACGGACATGCACAAAATACAGATGCTTTGGAAATTGTAGCTTCGAACGGACACCGCAATTAGATAGCCATTGACCAGCATGCTACTTTCTGGTATGCTGGTTTTTGATGGTCGGTATAAAGGAAGGTAGATATCAATGGAAGCTAGACTTGAACGTTTGGAAACTGAGCAACGCGCTATCATGAAACGCGTCGAAGACTTGGAAAAGGCAAAAGAGGAAACAATATTTACTCTAAAGGATCTTAGGCATGAAACTACTATCATGCATGCAATCGTTGTCACACGCCTAGATGAATTGAAGATAGAAATCGGTAAAATAGGCGATAGACTTATAAGATTAGACGACCGTGTCACAGAAGCCCACACAGAAATTGCGGAATTGAGAATTGATCATGCAAAACGATTTGACCGCATTGAAGGAACAATGGCAACAAAAGACGATATCACCAGACTGGAAGCTACCACGGCTTCAAAAGATGATATATCAGCTCTCAAGGATACTCAAAACGAGCACGCAAAACGATTTGACTCTCTAGATCAGAAGATAGACTTGATTTTAGAGCAATTGAACAAGACCGCTTGACAAACGGGACGAAAAGGGGTACCCTATAGGCATGGAAGCCATCGCAGATGCGATTGAAACTCCCGTACTGGGTTTGAATGCCCACACCTCCTCAACTATAGGCATGGAAGCCATCGCAGATGCGATTGAAACAATTTAATAGAAGGAGATAAAATGCAGACTATGGGACTATAGGCATGGAAGCCATCGCAGATGCGATTGAAACGAGAACAAAACAGGTGGCAAAGTGGCAAAAGATGAGACTATAGGCATGGAAGCCATCGCAGATGCGATTGAAACAACTTACTTTAGGGGATTTAGAGCTGCATATAGTATACTATAGGCATGGAAGCCATCGCAGATGCGATTGAAACACGATATCAAACGTCCGTGCCAACGACCTATACATCCTATAGGCATGGAAGCCATTGCAGATGCGATTGAAACATTGCAGATGCGATTGAAACAAATTAGATACGCTAGGAATTCTTAGCAATCCTGCAAGAGATTTAAACGACAAAAGGCGCTACCTCCCAATCAAGGAAGTAGCGTTCTTTTTGCGCCTAAAGCTTTAGTTTTGCTTTTCAAGAGTACTTGCTACAATATCTAGCGTTCTTGCTAGAGATTTGCACATACGCACGTCATCGTCCGAATATTCAGAAATATTCTTCAATAGTAGTTGTGCCCGTAGTACCTCAGACCGACCTCCGTCAACCTTTCCAAACAAAACACGCTCGTTCTCGAATAACCCCTTGATAGCCGTTAAAACTCTTTTAGCATGATTGACAGGTTTAGCCTCACAAGCGTGTCTCTCTACAATAGCCTGTTCTTCGGTATCCTCACTACCTTGCATCTGTTTTAGGATATAAGCCTTAACAGTCTTGTCGCTGACTCCCACTCTTTTTGACAGTTCTACCATAGATATAGAAGGATTACTCCTATACAGTAGATAGGCGTATTCTGTCCGTTCTGATTTATTTAGCGGTTTTCCGTGCGTCAAATTGGCTTCATAAGCTACAGCTTTTAATGCTTCAGCAGTATCATCAAACCCTTGTGGTAGTTCGCACTCTTGCGCCTTGATAGTCCCAATATTACGCCTTTTGAAACTAGTATATCGATGATAGCCGTCAACAATTACGTATCCGTTTTTGTATGGGAATACAACAATAGGTGGAATTGCATCTAGAGACGCATGATCTATTGATGTAACATGGTCTTCTTCAATACCCGATTGTCTAGGATTTATGTTGATATTGAGTATCTGACCGATAGGTAGATCGAACGCGGACTTTAAATTAATCATTTGTATGTTTTACCTCTAATATTCATTAAAACGATACTTCGGATAACTCCGATATGCTTCTAATACCGTTTAATACTTCTTTTATCATCAAAGTACAAAATGCATCGAATACTGAGCGGTATATGCGTTGCATCCTGTACATTAATATTATATCACAAAATAGCATTCTAGTCTATAGCATTTATGAGCACGTCGTTTCTGTAAAGCTGCAAATTAGCTGTATCTAGCAGAATATACCACCTGTCTAGTTCCTCTAAGTGTTTCTCCTTCAAAAGCCTTTTAGCCTCTTCTGAACAGTAAACAGACAAGATCGCTTTTCTGAACGTTTCGTCGCTACACAGCACCGCATTATGCAACTCCCCATTATAGAGGAATTGCACGCTGTGAAGCTCTTGTAGTGATATTATCGGTTTGTTTTGATCAAACATCCTTTGTTTAGGTTTGAGCAACGGCACCGCCCAGACTAAGAGATACAAATTTCCCTATCAGTTTTTGAGCAGTCATCGTGTCATGCCTGTAGACTCCAATACTACAAGAGCCGTCAGGTTTTAACGTGCGTCTAATATCACGTGGTAAGCTATGTTTAACTGGTACTTGTGTTCCTGTTTGCTTTTCGTGTCGATTTAGTAGTTTCATGTTTTTCACCCCCTTTCTTTATTCCGACCAAAGGGTAGTCTCGTCAATATTCGCTATCGACGTTACAACTCCGTGTTGGCTTGCTAGTGCTATCTCTTTCAAAGCACCGTTCACATCACCAGATTTCCAATTATCCCCACTCAGAGGATTGTCTATCCTATCAAGCAAGTCCTGTGCTTTCCATCCCCCTGGTGTACTATCCGTGATATATCCTAAATGCCCTTTTCCATCTGATTTAGTTTTTACTTTTCCTCCAATTGTCCATTTTACAGATTGTCCCTTTCGAGCGGCTTCTTGAATTGATTTGCGCAGTGTAGCTGGCCCATTTTTGACGGTCGTGATAGTCCGTGTTGTGCCTTTTACTGTCTTTTCCGTTCTTTTCCCTTTCCTTACTTTGGCTACCGTTCCCTTGGCTGTTTTCCTCCTTTCTGGTATAGCTGATGGTGATACTTTTCCTTTTTCGTCTAGCTGGCTCAAGAGAGGTATGAGATTTTGACCTTTCCCTGATGATATCTTTCCTCCTCTCCCAATTTTTTCGACACTATCACGCGCTTGTGTGATATAACGCGTAGAACGTCCTGTTAATGCTGCAAGCTGCTGATTTGAGTATCCCTTGGCATAAAGGGAATGAATTAATCGTGATTGTTCTGACTGAGCCATGATTTACCTTCCTTCTTTTGCGTATTTATCAACTAGTGCATCTAACTCCTCATAACTATGAGGTGCTTTCAATTGTTTTTTGATCTCCCATTTTTCACGCAATGTCCCAACTTTGGCGCTCGACTTCCATTCCGGTTTTTCCGTTGTCGTGGCGATTGCATCCGTTCGAATGGCGATGAGCGATTCCCTAGGCAAACTTAAAGCCCATTTTGTCATCCGTGATCTACAACGCGCCCACACAAGAGCCGACCATTCGGGATGATCGAATTGTTCTGAATAAGAGGATAACTCCCCTTCCATAGTATACGAACGCCTACCGTCTTCTAATATCGTGGGAACGGCATCTATCCCTGATGGTGCTAAATCATCTTTTCCAACAATGACTGTTACGTCTCTCTTGTTACGGTTAAACGCGCCTATCCCGTGTAGAACTATATTCCTGATCATTCCTCTCACAATTTTGTAGATGGAAGCTCTCGATATATCGAGAGTAGCATCTTTTTCGACCTGTTCCCTCATGCCAACTAATTTCGCCGTGATAGTGTCAAGCGGCTTTTTGTTTGCAGAGTCCTTTTCTGATTTGAAAATTATCCTCTCTAAGATCTCAATGTTCCATGCCTGGATACCAGCTTCTACTGTCCCGTATTGCGATCGAAGCACGTCTAGCTCGCTCCCGTCAACCCAAGTCTCAAAAGTCTCTCTTGTGTTTTCGCTCCCTGGATAAAACCATGCCTTACTGTCCCTCTTCGTCATGAATAGCCCGATATGTTCCCAGTTAGCCGGTACCGTGTAGCGTATTCTGTAGCGAGCGGGTTTAAATCCCTCATATTTGTTTATATGATCATGTGACTCAAGTTCTGTGGGAATTCCCCATGTGAGCGCGGAATACATAAAAACACCGTCATAGTAGTGAAGTTCCTTGAGTTTTTGAATATCCTCTTTTGTGCAAAGCTCAATCCTTCCTTGTCCTGATGTTGAATGAATGATGTCTCGTATCTCTTGAGGCAATAGATCAAACTTTTTGCCGTCAATTCTGTTTTGTTCTGTCCAGATTTCTTGGAATGTTTGGCTAGGGGTGCTGTATGCGGTTGTATGGGGAGTGAACGCGTTCTGTAAGTATTGGTTGAGTAAGAGGATAGCATCCCGTACCTGCACAACCGTGTATTCAGCATCTCCCATCCACGCGTTTATTGTCCTAATATCGAATGTTTCTCCAGTAACACGATGCTTGTATCTGGCAACGTTGTCCCTAGGGTTTTTCTTGTCGAAGTAGAAACCGCTTCCTTTAGATGTATCGGTCGTGTATTCTGTCCATAAGTCCTTATCCAGCAACCACTCTTTATAATCCTCTGGAAGCTTTCCGCATATAAAGACGCGTGCCTGTTTTACTGGCAATGCTTTTATTAGATCAGACAGTGAGCAGTTTGCCGGAAAGTTGAATGAAGTCCCTGATAAAGTCATCCCTTCCCCCCTGGATAAGTCAACATAAATTGGCTCTTTTGAATTGTTCTTCTTTGTTGGCTTGTTGGGAGGAGTGTCATCAGGAGGAGTAGGCTTTTCGATAGGCTGGCAGCTCCCACACCGCCAATTCTGAATATCATGATTAAAGATCCAATTTTGTTGTTTGCATATGAGGCAACCTCTATTAGGCGGTGGACACCCGAAAGTAAGGCTTGGTTGACTGACTGGCAACTGAGCTATCTCTACGGGCTGTTCAACAGCTTGATCAACCTGCTGCTCAGTGAACGGGCTATCGGTTTCTGGTGATCCTTCGGTCTCTGGTGATCCTTCGGTTTCTATTGTGAATTCATAGATGAAAGAGCGTTCTTTTCGGCTCTCACGTCCGTGTAAGAGTGTCACTCCCGTTCTTTTTAGTTTCCCGGCGTCTATAAGTTTTTGTATCATCTCATTCATGCCTGGCAACGGAGCGTTCTGGCTTGTCGCATATTTTGCAATCTCCTCATATGCTATCTTAAAATCTGAAATGTACGATTGAATGGATATCTTCAATCCGTCTTTTTTGAGCACCCCTAGTTCGAAAGCGTTCGTATCATACAGTTTATTGAATTCATTCCAAGTCCACCCGTAAGTTTCAGGCTTCCCGTCAATCAAGTCTTGATCCTCTAAAAGCTTTGGCGGTTGCGTCCGTAAAACTTCCCCCACAGCCATTTCCCCTTCAAATTGAGTGATCTTTCGACGTGTGGAATCAGAGACGTAAAGTTTTTTACTGCGCATTAGGGCTTTTAAAGCGTCGTCAAAGATAAATACTGGATTGTTCTTTTGTGACTTTTGCCCTTCTATTCCCATAAGGCTCTTCTGTCTCTTTGCTGCAAAAACTAGCCTTTCGATGCTATTATTCAGTTCTTCTGATGCTTGCGCTTCTGTTAATGCCCCAATAGATACGCCGTATTGGTACAACGAGTCTAGTGCTAGATCTGCTTTTGCACATGAATTGGTGGCTCTTGAATGGATGTCAAAAGCTGTATATCTCATCATTCTTTGCGGAATAGAATCAAGCATTCCCTGCATATTGGGCAAGAGCCATGATATATACGATGCAGTTGCTCTATTCATCGAACGAGCGGCGTCTTTGCTTTGAAGCTTTGTGAGCAGCGAAATATCGACGCAATTGATGTCATCTAGTGATACAACGATAAAACGAGCTAGATCGCTAGCATGAGCCTCTGAGCTTGGTAGTGTTTCAACAGTGATAACACCACTTCCTCTAGGATATGGTTCAATTCCGAATCCCCCTTCGCCACTTGCCCAAACACCTCTTTTTGCTCCCTGTCTCGTTGAGTTATGTCCACCAATAATTGAAATCATTGTCCAGAACTTCTTGATATCTTGTGGCGAGATATCATTCCCCTTTAAGCCGTCGTCTAGGTGAGAATACATGCCCGCCAAGAAGTAGAGAACTTGTTCTATCGCAAAGATTTTGCTAGCCTCTTCTCTTAGATTTATAGTGCTAGTCTCGTTCATTCCGTGAAAATTTGAATACGCTTGCAGGGGTAGTCGTGAGGTAGCGCTTTTCGTTGATCCGGTCAACCCGTGAACGATAGCCCACAAACCTCCGGTTTCACAGATTTGACTGAAGGGAGCAAAAGCGGTCAAAGCAAGAAGGATATCTCCATATCCGGTACTTCCAGGTGCAATTTTTAAAATTTCAAGGAGAGTCCTAAAATCTGAAATTTGTTCCTGAGCACTGCTAGGGCGTTCCCATCCGTAGGGGATTGCTGTTAGTTTTCCCGCTACGTGTTGGGGATATTGGACTCGATAGTTATCATCCATCCCATTTCCAGTAAGGGCTGGCCCCGATGGATTGAGGAATACGAGCTTGTTATCAACTGAGATAATACCTGATGCATCATAGCACTTTTCGATAGGTGACAGCTCTCCTATAAGTTGGATAACATGAATTAGGTCGTTTAAGTTGCGCTTATGAGGCAACGGCGTGCTATGGATATCTTGCGGAAATTGAGGCTTCTGAGATAGCATGTCAGATTGATGTATTTCAAGTTCATCGTATCGGCTGCTGTCAGATAGCGATGTGATCAAAGTGTCGAAGACAACGCCGTGAGGCTTAGGCTTTTGATCGATACGCGAAGGAACCTGAAAAACCAACCTTTTAGCGCGTACGTCAATTTTTGCATTGAGAAGAGGAACTCGTTTTGTAATTTTTCCCCTAGCCACCATTTTTACCAGTGCTGGCATCTCTGCATAGCCATGCGCAGCTAGTGTTTCTGAGCGAATACCGGATTCAATTCCTATCATCCTATCGTCGTCTTGCGAGTACGGTAGATCAATAATAGAGCGCGGGGTATTAGGAATTGTAGGCATAGTAATTTGTTTCTGCATTTTATGCAAGTCCTCTCAAAACATCATGCGGATTGCACGCGTAGAATTCTAGTGAGAGATATTTTTCTGTTTCGTCATCAAATGTAAAATGATTTTTTATAACATCTCTCATAGTCGTATGATGTTTTATTGCTGTTTCCGCAATATCACGAATAGTAATATTTCGGTATTGGCTTCCATCAAAACCTTCGAACGATTCGTCCAATATGCTTTTTTTTAACTTGCATTCCTCTAATGCTTTTAGCATATATTGCTTGATTTGGGTTTTATCCCAACGCTTTTGTTGACTAAGTTGGTCAACTATGGTATTATTGTTTGTAGAGCACTTACTTTTTGTAAGCGAACTATCTTGTTTTGACATTAAATTACTCCTTTGAATTAGTACTTATGGGCTCCTTGTTTTATGGGTCCCATTGTTGTATAATTTTGACATGAGTTAGTCATTTACTTACTCACTTTGGGTCTCTCTTGCTGCTGAGCTGCTAACTATACAGTAGGATTGAGATTTAGTAGATTTAGAAAGCCTCTCTGAAATATGGGAGGTTTTCTTTTTTGTCTTCTAATCAGGAAACGTGAGCTTGTATTTCCCGTTCTCATCCTTAACTACTTTGCATCCAGTCCTAGCCTCTACTTCGCTTATTGGTATTCTGTACGGACTCCTATTGCTATTTTGCAATTTTACTGCTCTCCATTTACCTTCTTTTATCCATCTATAGACTGTTTTATAGTGGATATTCAATAAGCTAGCAACGTCCTGAGCTGACAGCATATTCATTTACCTTTCTCTAAAGAAACTATTAGCTAGTCACATTATAGAACACCTAAGAGTATTTGTCAAGCTTATTTTGATGAGACCTTTTTAGCCTTAGTAGGCAGGGAGAGGTAAAATACCTCCGCCGTTGCGCATGCTGTTAACATGTCCCTTCTATATGTAATACGAACAACCGTACTATAAGGTAACAGATTTTGCAGGTAATTTCTCTATATAGATAGAATTCATCCCGCATAGCTGAATACTTGTTATACATGCCATTATACCATAATCATAGCCCATATGTCCTAGGAAATTGTAAAGAAATTGTAAAGAAATTGTAAAGTTTCCCATATTCAAGAGCGTATGCCTCTATTTCGCATTGAGAGCCAAATCTGGGAGAGCAATTGCTCACGTGTGTGGTTGATCACTAGGTGCTGGTAAGGCCACCTGTTGCTCATCCTGTGAGGCCGTTTTGTAACGGTGGGGCTTTGTGCACTAGAGGTTGGTGCTGTGGGGAACTGGGCTGGCTGTATGTGGGGCTGGCTTTGGTGGTGACTACGGCTGGCAACTGGGCGACTATGGCAGGGTGACTGGGTTTGGGTTGGGGCTTGGGTTGGGGACGTGGGCCGGTGTATCTACGGGTGACTGGGCGACTATGGCCGGTACGGATGTGGGTGACTATGGCCGGTTGTATAGAGCGGTGTCGATTGTACTACACTCTTTCTGAGATGTCCTACATTTCAAAAAAGAGCATGTGTAGGACAAAGGGCGACCGTTGCACACTAAATACCTGTTATGCATAGCATTTTATGAGCAATTGATGCAATTAGGGCGGTGATTTAGGGCGTCCTACAAGTCCTACACGTCCTACATCGTTTTTGAACAGGTAGGTATATGTTTTGTTTATCCCCTTATATTTTTTTGATTGACTACTACGGGTGACTGGGCGACTATGGCCGGTACGGATGTGGGTGGCTATGGCCGGTTGTA
>Ga0209039_10003374_pt1 | contig 12533 bp, 11 predicted proteins | sample BogFormECP12_OM1_FD_188238 | JGI IMG/M metagenome (GOLD analysis project Ga0209039, IMG submission 188238) | Bog forest soil microbial communities from Calvert Island, British Columbia, Canada - ECP12_OM1 (SPAdes) (version 2) | ecosystem: Environmental > Aquatic > Freshwater > Wetlands > Bog ...
ATTCTCAAGGCGCTCGGCGTCACCCTCCCGGCCTTGTAGTCAGGAGCCCCACCTACGACGAAACGACTAACTGCTTTCATCCCAAGCAGTTCGACAGAAAAATCCGCTTATGACAAAAAGGAAGATGGGCCGGGCTCTGGACCTCGGAGTGGCCCGTGTCACTTCTTGCCGCTGGCTTCCTGTCGATAGAAGCTGAAGAAAAGATCGTATATGGATTTTGCAAAGTCCTCTCCACGCTTGATCATGCGGAAATAGGAGACAATTGCGGCGACAAACAGGAGGGATAAGATTAGCTGGAAATGCCCAACAGCGTTCCTATGAGCTATTTCAGTCCAATTGAATGCAAGCGCCCATCCAAAAACAGGCAGGAGTAACAAGGTAAATGTCAGGAGTCCCCGAAACAGGCTATAGTGCGTGTTGAAAGAAAGCGGGCGGTCGCTCAGTTTCTTCTGTTCCACGAGGTTGAGACAGAGATAGAAAAGCTCTTGGTATTTGCGCCGCTTTGCATCGCGGACCGGCTGCAGTGCGGCATTAAGTGGAATTGTCGGCTCGACTGGCTCACCAAAATATTCCCGGATTGCGTCCTTCAGCATGGCTCTATGTTCGGGCGTAAATCCTTTCCCGCCTTCGATCATCCACCGCCAAGATGGGTATCCTCCGGTTACCGCGAGAAGGATTTTTTCCACGATCCCCTCGGCAATCCCTTGGAGAAGCAGGCCCACAATATACGACCACGCAATGAGGGCTGATGCCTCACCAACTGCGCCCGTTATCGGAAGGACCGGCTTGTGCCCAAAGAACTCAGCTAGCCAACTGAGTGCTGAGATTAGGGCCAAACCAGGTATAAGGTTCGCGAGGAATTCGTAGAGGCCGAATTTTTGCAGCATTGCGTCAACGCCTCCGTGGGGGCCAGGGGCGAGGGCTGCGCTTAAGTACAGGCTCGTCCATTCCAACCGGTGCGGGCCATTTTCCGTACTTCTGCAAGTATTCCTGGCAGAAAAGCCAGATTGCGGCCCACCCTACTGCAGTGATAAGGGTGCACTCCTTGGGATTCCAATCACCCTTCAATGCGTAATGAAAGCAAATTCTCCAATCCTTCCTGTACATATGCTGAACTAGGTACAACCCTTTAATTTTGTCCAAACAATACGCCGCTGGCGGAGTCTTAGGGTACCAGCTTGGGACTATAAACAAAACCTGGTAGGTTCTGCTCCATATCGTAGTCAACCCGACAACAAACGCCGCACGGATATCACATTCTTTGAATGCAGTTCGAAGCGGTGGATGGAGTTCAAATGCGGTTTGTAGCGTTACCCGGTCGACGAACTCGAAGGCATTCTCAACACGAAGTAATTGGCTCTCCAATTCTTGTGGGGAGAGGGCAGCTAATCCCCCTCCTTAGGATCATCAGCCTTATCGCCGCCGTGAAAGTGTGTCGGACGATAAGGCACACCCATGGCCGGCGTGGTCGAAGGCCTTCCTGTAGGGCTAATGTAGATTGAAGTGGAACCCGCGAGGGCGCCAGCTACCTGCTTCACTTCCTCCTTCAAACCATCAGGATCCTTTCCGGCGTGAGGAATAACGTTGGTCATCCCTTCGTCGTCGAACTCGAACAGTACCGAACCGTCGTCTTTGGTGGAGAAAATCTCCTTTTGTGTGAGCTGCCGATAGGTTGCCATTGCGGTCTTATCAGGATGACCATACTTATTGTCTTCTCCCACGCTGACCACGGTATAAAGCGGATTGACGATTTCGATGACGTCTTTCACGCAACCATGTTCTGACCCGTGATGGGGTGCCACAAGGACGTCCGAAGGGAGCCACTTCTCAAAATATTTGAGGATGCTCTCCCAGCGTTTGTCCTCGCAATCGCCGGGAATAAGAATTCCGACCAGCCCAACGGCTAGCTTGACTACCAGAGAAGCGTTGTTGCTCGTGTCGCTGTCGTCAGGATGAGGGCCTAGAGCCTTGAGATGTACTGAGCCCAGATCCGATTCATCACCGGCTGTGGGTTTCTCCACTACCGTTCCATTTTTGATGAGTTCAGACAGAAGTTTTTCAAACTCCTTCCAATTTTCCGTCTCCTTCGGGTAATCCGAAATCCAAATCCGCGCAATATCATACCGCGCCGCCAGCATCCGGAGGCCGTCTACATCGGCGTGGTCTTCGTCCGTGCCTGTTATGACGAGGAGTGCAATCTGTTTAATTTTTCGGCGCCCGAGATAACGCAAAACGTATTCGCGGGCACCTTTTAGGTTGCAATCGAAGATTATGCAGTTGCCATCTCCAAATTCGAACACCTGCATGCTACCTTGCCCCACGTCGATTACGCTAAAAGCGCACGGTCTTTTTTCATTGGTCATGGTTTTGCGGGGGACCTCCTTGATCGAAGTTCGGGTGAACGACCACAAGCGAATCTCGCGTTGCCGCCTTAGTAGGTGTGGTGCGCCCTAGGGTCCTACAGGCCAAATAGCGTCTCGTTTCGCTTGTGGAGTTTCGTTCTACCATGATAGTATTCTAATGGTGTGTGTTTCTCACGTCAAGAAGTGTTTCATACAAAATATTGGAGGTGACGATGCAGCGTAAACCCCTCGAAAGCCTTGGTGCGATCGTGCGGGAGCAACGTGCAGACAGGAAGCTTCGTGAAACGGCTCACGAAATCGGGATAGGTGCGGCCACTCTTATGAGAGTTGAGGCAGGAAGGATCCCCGACCTGGAAACGTTTGGGAAACTATGTAGTTGGCTGGAAATGGACCCGACTCAGTTTATGGGAATTGGGCGCGACGAATTAGCGGCAAGGAAGGCACGACCTTACGATGACAAGATGGTTCAACTGTCGGCCCACTTCAGGGCAGACAAGACACCTGAGGTGGAGACCGTAAGGGCGCTGGCGCAGATGGTTTTTCTTGCACTTAAAACTCAGCCCGGGCGACCTGACGTGGATGAATAAATATGCACTTCGAGCGCGGATTCAAAACCTGGACCGAGCGTGTCGCATTGAGCATGAGGAGTGATCTTGGGCTTTCACCTGATGATGCTCTTGACCCGCAACTGCTAGCGGAACATCTGGACGCGCGACTAGCGACCCCTTACGAAATCGCCGGATTGTCTAAGGTCGATTTGAAGCAACTGCTTGAGGTCGACCCATGGGGCTGGTCTGCTGTGAGTATATTGGAGGATGAATCCCCACTCATAATCTACAACCCTCGACACTCGAAAGGCCGCCAGGCAAGTGACATCATGCACGAGCTTGCTCATTTGATACTCGACCATGCGCCGGCAACCCTCATCGCTTCGCCAGATGGAAGGTTCGTGATGCGGAGCTATAACGAGACTCAAGAGAATGAAGCTAACTGGCTATCGTGGGCTCTCCTGTTGCCTCGAGACGCACTGATGAATTGCAAGAGGCGTGAGCTTTCATCAGAGCAGATAGCACAACATTACGGCGTAAGTGAGAAACTGGTCAACTTTCGTTTGCAAGTCACGGGCGTGGAGGCGCACATGAAGGCTGCGGCGAGGTACCACCATAAGAAACGACTGCGAGAAAGTGGGTAGATACAAGCCATGGTTAGGGCTCTTCTTGCCGTGGCGTTTTGGGGTTTCCGTTGTAATAAGCCCACCCCCAATTCACACGACGAATTGACTGTGGCCACTCGTTCTCGCGTGATCGATCCGCAATTTAGAGAATTCGGTAAGCCAGTAGTCAGGTCCGGTCAGAGGGGGGTTGGGCTGAGCGGCGTTCGGCCCCAGGGTCGCAAATCACCTTGAGTTTTGACAATGCGGCCGCTGTCCCAAACAGCAGGAGGTTGGACTCTTGGTCTTGCATCTTGACGCGGTCACCTACCTTCGTCAAATGGGGTCGGGACGCACGAAGCCAGCCCTTTTTCAATGCAGCGACGCTGGTGGCAATCCGGCTGGCGAGTATGTGGTAAAATTTAAAGGTGGGATTGAAAGTGGGGTGACTGGCCTTGTGTGCGAGCTGGTTGCTTCTCTCCTGACGCAACAACTGGGGCTGTTGGCGCCCCAACCCGCGATAGTCACTCTCGATCCCACTATCGCCGAACTGCTTCCACCAGGGGAACATGCTCTTGCCGCGACAATCCGACGAAGCGGTGGGCTGAATTTTGCCACAAAGGTGCTCGTGGGCGGCTTTGGAACTTGGCCGGTGGATGCGCCAATCCCATTTTCGGTTCGCCCCCAAGCCACAGAGGTTTTCGCCTTTGATGCCCTAACTCAAAACGCTGACCGGCGATTCAACAACCCCAATCTTCTGCGGCTCGGAGATCAAATATTCGTTATCGATCACGACGAGACTTTCTCATTCCTGTACGCATTGAATGCCCCTAGTTCCCCCTGGAACCTTGAACAGCTCGGGTTCCTCGAGCAACATGTTTTCTTTCGCGGCCTAAAGGGTAAGCCCATTGATCTTGACCGATTCGCCCAGGCCCTCGGGGCTTTCTCGGACGCAAAAATCGCATCGATGGAAGCTGAAATTCCCGACGAATGGAGAAATGAAAATCTACCCAAGATACTGTCCCATGTCACGCAAGTGCCGATCACGTCCAAGACTTTATCGATCAGGTCGCAAGGAGGCTCGTATGAAGATACCTTACACCTTTAGCGTCCTTCGGTACGTTCACGACCCGGTTACGTCCGAATTCGCCAATGTCGGCGTCGCCTTGTATGCCCCTGACGCTCGATACTTGGGCGCGCTGTGCACTGTTCACTATGCCCGGCTCTCAAAAATGTTTTCCCAAATTGACGGCGACCATTTCCGCCAGATCTCGAAATACATTGAGAGTGAACTACAGCGGCTAGGCAGAAAGATGCAGACCGAACTGCACTTTTCACAACCATCGGGCGCCATCGAAGACATATTGAAACAGGTCCTACCCCACGACGACAGCAGTTTTCAGTTCTCCACGATTGGCGCTGGGCTTACTACCGATCCTGACACAACACTCAGACAGCTTTACGATCGCTATGTGGAGAAGTACTCGGGGCGTGTTCAATACCCAAGCCGGGACGACGAGGAGGTGTGGGCCGTATTCAAGAAGCCTCTCGAAGAAAAGCAAGTTACCGTCTGGCTGCGACCCAAGAAGATCACGGCTCCAGACTATGAGTATGAGTTCAAGCACACGAGAAAAAACGAAATCTGTCACGCGTACGAACCCATCTCGTTTGACCTTATGGAAGCTGGGTCGATTCTGGAAAAGGCAAACAATTGGATGGGCCGCCTGACAAACTTGGCGGAAAGCGCGGAAGAGTTCAAGCCGCATCTGCTGCTCGGTGCGCCGAATGACCCAAAGCTGCAGATCGCCTTTAGCAAAGCCCAGAATATCCTTTACAAAACTCGTTTTAAGCCCCAACTCGTCAGGGAAAGCGAAGCGGAAGAATTTGCTGAGTGCTTGAGTCAAGAGATCAAGCAGCATGGGAGTTGACCCAGACGCGGGGCAGGTCAGGATGCCGCCGCAATCCGTTGCTGGTTTCACGGGCCGCCATGGTTTGGGCGCGGGTGGAGCTTTCGGCGCGGCGCGCTCCCAGGTGCAGAATGGCCTCTCCCCAATGGCCAGCCCGCTGCTTTACCAGGGCGTTTACCGGGTCAATCTTCATCCGCTGCGTACACCAGCGGAAGGTGCGGTTGGGGGGAGGGTAGCCGCGTCCTATAATGTTCACCCAAAAGGATTCTTCCATGAGCGGCTACAGCAGGTTGGCGTCAATGTTCAGGCTGTGCTGCTCGGAGCACTTCCGCATGCGGTCCAGCGTGCCTGCAATCATTTCGGCAATGGCGGGAATCGTAAGAACGGTAGACAGAATACGGTAGACGGTAGACGGGACGGCAAGTACAGCAGATAGTAAACGGTGGACGGGGCGGCGTACCTGCTCGGGGGGAATGGATGGGACAGCGTCGAAAATCAGCGACGCCAGCATGGTGCTGTTCCTTCATTGCACTCAGGACAGGCTCTTGCCGCCGCTAAAACCGACCAGCCAGGGCCGCTGGTCTTCCAGATACAATTGTTGGAGAGAAGCTTTGATCTCCTGAAACATCCTTGCTCCCGTCGCGGGGAGTATGCACCCCCCAGTTTAGATTTTCAAGTATTGTCTTTAAGATAGCATCAGTGGGACGTCGCGGAATAGGGGGGATCATCCGATGCGCGTCCCAGATGAGACTACAGTTGAATCGATTGCCGGTTGGCAGGCCATTTCTTCGGGAGCCAGTTTACCCACGCGAACGGAGCGGGGCGCCCCACTCACTTGTTCCCCACCCGGAGGGGTTTCGGCTCGGGCGGCGTTCGTTTCTTCACCACACTCACAGCCGCCAGGAGCAGAGGGTTTTCAGGGGAAACCTGGCCATCGACATTCTTGAAACCCGCCGAGGCTTTCAAGCGGACTTCTTTCACACGCATGCCGCGCCTCGGGTTGATCCATTCATAAGCAAACAAAGTCAGGCGCTCTCGGCCGGTCTCGCCGCAATCGACGAGCTCGGATTGGTAAGCAAGATGGCTCGGCGTGTGGCTCATCCCCCATCCCGCTTCCAGGATGTTGACGCCATATCTTAGTGGGACAGTGTCCACGAATCCATCTTCGTAGATCACTTCGTACCACCCCAGCAAGTCAGCCGTGTCCGCGTAATTCCAGGTGTAATCGTCGGCGTTGACGTTGCGCGCGGGTTTCGCCGAGGCGTGCAGAAAGATGATGCTGCTGGCGTCTTCCCCGATAGGAATAGCCGCAGACTCGGCGCCTGCGGAGGCGAGAGCAACGGCGGGCTTGTCTCCCTGGCGTCCCAGTTCGAACACCAGCTTACCTGTTTCAACCCGGCCGCTTTTCATGGCATCCAGGTTAACGCCCTGTATGGTGGCCGTCTGCAACGCGGTTTCTATGTTCAAAGGAATCACAGGATCATAGTCGCTGGGAAATGGTTCCGCGCTTAAGTTTCGCCGCACACGCGGCAGCAAGCTCTGGATCGTCGCGGAGAGCTCGTCCTGTGCGGGCTCATGCCCGGACCAGAGAAGCTGCGCGCAACCTAAGAACTCAAACATCAGATCCTTACCGAAATTGAACTCGTTGGTGGCAGCCCAGGAAGATGGAGCGCCCCCGATCACTCCCCGTCGCGGGGCACGCCGGTCGTACTCCTGAATGTTCGGCTCCATGTTATCGTAGATTTGCTGGAAGCCCCATCCGTCGAGCGCGACTTCGTTCGCCTCACCCTCTCCTTCCCCTCCCCCCTGTTCGTGGCCGTCTGCCCAGAACCAATTGTAGATAAGGATATCTTTGGGTATCAGTTTTTTGACTTGCTCAGGCGATAAGCCGCCGGGCGTTTCATAGGGTTGGCCTTGCGGGGTTGACTCCTTTTTGAGACGCACCCCGCGCAGCGGTTCGATAAGGTGATCCCCGTAAATAGACATCTTGATTCCGCGCTCGGTGAGGTGATCGTGAATTTTGTTGATGTCCTGCGTGTAGAGTTCGCGCGGGTCTTTGCCCCGGCAAAGCGGACAGACTCCCCAGGGGATCCGCCACTCGTCATGTCCAACGTGCACCATGTGAGGTTTCATAACTTCGATATATTCATCGAGGACATCAAAGAGCAGGTTATAGACCTGGGGATTCGAAGGACAATAGGTGTCGGGCCACTCGGCGTCGGGAATCTCCGCCAGTTCCCGATGGCGCGTCAGCAGATAGTAGCTGTGAGTAAGGGAGGGGATTTCCGGGACGACTTCCACATGATACTGCCGGGCATAGGCCACCAGGGCGGCGACTTCTGATCTCTCGATCACCTCACCATCTGCTGTATCGGCATTGGCGGAATCCTGATACTGGCCGCCGGGGCCCGGCGACCGGTCACGCCGCGTGGCGTTCAAGTCTCTGTGCAGCTCCAGCCAGCCTGCATTTACTTCCGGGTGACGATCAAGCCGCATCGCTCCGTTCAACTCCACGATGACTCGGTTGTATTTATATAGAGCCAGGAAGTCGCGCACGAAGCGATTAAAATAGGCGATGTTCTCATGGCCGGGTAAATAAAGCTTGATGCCCCGAAACGGCTTGGCAGGCCAGTCCCGCACATGAATCCCCGGCACGTACTTGTGCGCTGCCTCGCCCTGAATCAATTGGCGCAACGACTGCAAACCATAGAAGGCCCCGGCTTCATCAGCTCCCGCAATGATCACCGCATGCGCAGCCACTTCCAGAAGGTAGCCGTCGGGCGCGCGCACGGCGGCCTCTGCTCCATGGCCTTTGAGATATTCCTGGATGAGGGGGTTTCCCGCACTTCCCATCAAAATGAAAGGCCCGGTGGCAGGAAGCGCTGACGCCCGGTGCGTTTTGAATGCCAAGCCGTGCTTGTCGCTCAGTTCCGCCACCAGGAAACGGGCAAGGGCCAGATCCTCATGGGAGGCTGCTTGGGGGACCAATATCGGGACGGAGGGGGCCAAAGAAAAGCGCTCGTTGCGTGCCTCAACCTCGCGGGGCGTCGGGAAGATCGACGGCCAAGTTGCCGCGTGGCCTTTTGCGGAAAGGCCGGACCAAAGTAACAGAAGCGGCAGAATCCTGCCGAAGATCCCCGAAACCCCTCTGCTCATATCTCTCTCCCCCTCGCGCTAACTCGCACCCAACGTCTGCCTCAATGTCCTTCCGCCAGATCTTTCAGTGCAGGCAGAGGCGCCCCTTTCTGAGCGGTTTCCGAAAATTGCTTCAAGCGCTCTTGCAGGCGTTTCCAGTAAAGGTATTCGGCATCCCATCGTCCAAGGGCGGTGCCCAGACGGTAAGGCGTGTACTCAGCAAGCCACTCGCGCTGATAGGTGGATCGAAGGCCCGTAATCGCGTCCATTAAGTCAAATAAGCGCGAATGGTCAGGATAGGTGGTTTGTGATTCCCATTCGTTCCACCATAATTCGTCCTTGGGGCGGCGGGCTCCCAGACGTTGCCACAACGCTTCCAATTCCGGCGCTGTCTGAAACTTTTGTCCAGCGTAGTCGAGAAGCTGGCTGCCGAACCACAGGCTTTCGAGGGTGAGTGGGTCGCCTCCCCGCGATAACGCTTCGTCAAGGTGCTCTTCGGCATCCTCGGCCTTCAGCCGCGTCTCGCGCAGGTCAGCGAGGTGCGCGGTGGTTCGCTTGAGGGTTGCCGGGAAGAAAGGGTCCGACCACAAGGCCAGCATGTTTTCATCGCCGAGCACTTTTTGCAGGTCGAGTTCCGATTCCGTGAGGTCTTTCAGGGCGGCTGTCACTTCGGGCGCGACCGTGGGACCGTACATGAGCCGCGCATAGTCCGCGAAGAAGGCCTGGCGATCCATGGGAGCCGACTGCCAAGCCGCCCCCGCGCCATAAGCCATGCCCGGCCAAGCCGTGCGCAGCAGATTCTGCGCGTCGTCGGTCCAGATGGTATTCATCATACCCATCGCTCCCGACTTGCGCCCGTTGGCAAGAAAGGTATCGATGTTGTCGAAGCTTCGCGCATAATCGGGCATCACCTGGTTCCAGCAGGTCACCCCAGTCGCGATCATATGCGGGATATGTTGAGCGGCGAGCGGCGCCAGCCAATGCTGGTAATGCGACTCGGGACCCGGGTCATACTCCCAGGCCACCGCGATGAGTCCGGGAGGAAGCTGGGAGACAATCGCCGGATACTTCACCATGATGTCACCCCAAGCCATCACGGTTTTCCCATAATGCTTGAAAAGGTTGTCGACGCTGGTCAGTTGCCGGACGAACAATTCCGCGGGCTGTGCGGCAGTCCCATGCCCTTGGGCTGCGATTTCGATCTGAAAGGTTTCGTCAAATCCAATGTGCACGAACGGGCTGGGGAAAATCTGCACAATCTGACTCACCCAGTCGGAGAGCAGGGTCATCACTTTGGGATTACGAGGGTCAAACTCGGTGCCATGAGGCAAGTCGGAGAGATCCGAGTATTTCTCCATCCGGAATAAATCATGGAGGTGGCCGAAAAGCTCGAGGCAGGGGACCACATCGATGTGCCGTTCGCGCCCGTAGGCAATAATTCTTCGCACCTCATCTTGCGTGAAACGGCCTTCCGGATTGATGAGACGAAATCCTTTTAACTCGATACTTACCTCACTGTAAAAGTAATACTGGTTGGTCTTCCAGCGGGCCAGAAAATCAAGTTGGCGCTCAACTTCCTTTTCTGTGGGCAACGCGCCATGGCTCATGTCCATCATCACCCCGCGATAGGCGAGCGTCGGCCAGTCTCGAATCTCAACGACGGGTAAGACTCCCTGAGCGCCCGTCCCTTCCACCAACTGCTTCAGTGTCTGGACGGCATAAAACAATCCCGCCGATGAGCGGGCGCTGGCCGTGACCCCGTCGGCGGTGACCTTCAACGAATAGGCCTCGCGCGAGTCCGGACCGGGATGCTCGTCAGGGACCGGCAGCGCATCGATGCCTCCCGTGCGCTCAAAGAGAATTCCGTGCTCGCACTGGCCCCCGTCCCGAATGGGGATGGAAGCTTCGGCTCGCGCCGAGAGGGCATCGGAAAGCTCGCTGGCCGAAAAGCGGTCTTCGGAGCTCGGCGTCGAAGCAAAGCAAATGCTCAGCCCCCGTAATGAAAGCTCGCCGGTTCCATAATGAATTTCCTGAGGGCGCGGCAATAAGGGATTGTGCTCCGCTGCGCACCAGACCGGCAGGATCAACACCAGCGCGAACAGCATCGCGATTATTCTTGGAACCCACCGCGCTCTGGAGTCTACGGCGACCTGTCTCAACTGGCCCTGCGCTCCTGCCCATCCCAATGGCACCCCTACTGCCACAGCGCCCTCTACTGCTGGAAGCAACGCTCCTACTGCACGGTCTACAATTGTCTCTGCCATCACGCCTCCATCTCTCATTCGAGTAATTAAGATATCCAGCAAAACTTTTATTGTGGATAACCCATGAATCCCCATGAATAGCCATGACAGGGGATTTCTATGCGAAAGGGGATGTCCAGTGTCGCCTATAACTAACTGAAAAAACAGGATTTAGAAAGATTATCAGGTAATCCCACTAAAGACATGTCCAAACACCAGCGCATAGCGTGTGGGATATAGGTCCCCCGGAAGGCCAAAAAACTGACAACCAGTCCCCTTTGGCTCAAGCCTTGATAAAGATCTTTCTTCTGTACATCCAGAACAGCATAAGCCACTGGACGACCAGAACGATGACGGCGTGGACAAGGGGCTCCAGATGCGGCGCGTTTCCCGCCATGCCGCGCGTAAAGATGCTCACCCATGCACGCAAGGGCACAATGCTGGCGAATATGTAAATGAAAACCGCGTTGCTCCCGATCACGACAAAGGGCAGCGTCCACCCCCGGTAGCCACGCACGTCGATGACCCAGTAGAAGAGCAAAAACATCAGGCAGGCCCATCCCGCCGTCACCAGGCCGTAGGAGGTTGTCCAAATCTTCATGATGATCGGCACGATGGGGCTCAAGGCGTAGCCGGCGGCGAGACAGACAAGACCCGCGACCGCAATCATCTTCACCTTGCTCTCTTTCGACCGGGCGCTCATCAGCCATTCACCGATGAGCATGCCGAGAATCGTCGTCGAGATAGTCGGCAGGGTGCATATGACGGTTCCCCAAGGTTCCCCGGGGTAGGTCCTTCCCAGGATCAGAAGGTCCGTGTACCTCACGAGGTTGACCATAGGTTGGTAGCTGCCCGCCGGAACGCCGGGGACAGAAACGAATGCCAGGATGAGGGCATAGGCCGCAAGAATCAAGCCGCCCACCGCCGCTTGAATCCGCGGCGACTTCCGCACCAACAAGAAAGCCACGAGGTAGGCGACCGCGATGGGCTGCAAGGCGCTGCTGAGTTCCACCCAGTAGGGATGCCCGCGCCCGATCGATTCCCGTAGCGAACCCAGCAGGAAGAGGACGGCAAAGCGTGTCAATGCGTGCCCGAGCATTTGGGGATAGGTTTCAGTGCGCGAGCGCTTGGCGAAAGAAAGCGGCACCGAAAGGCCCACCATGAGCATAAAGGACGGCCAGATGCAGTCATAGAACCGCAGCCCCACCCAGGTGGTGTGATCAAGTTCGTAGACCATACCATTTAACAAGGCGTTTGGACTGGCCGCCCGCAACCCTTCCACCAGCGCCCCACCGCCGGCCGCAATCCAGAACATGATGAACCCGCGGAAGGTGTCGAGAGACACCAGCCGCCCCTCCCCCGGCGACAAAGTTGGAGGCGCATTACCGGGCAGGTCGCGCACCGCCGGTTTTTCTTTTTCCGCAACGGTACTTGATAGATCGGTGGCCATAAGTCGTGCTCCTTTCATTTAATGAAACCCATGGCCGGGCCTTGGCAGCGGCCATGAGCGGGACCCACGGGCGGAGAACTCTGGCAGGGTTTCGTCAAAGTCCGACGAGGGTTGTAAAGGCCCCCTCACCCCCACGACGTGCAAAACGTGGGGCCCCCTCCGCCTTGCGGTCCCCCCTCTCCCCAAGGGAGAGGGATAGAAATCAAAATCACAGCCCTCTCCGAGGGGGAGAGGGGGGACCGCAAGGCGGAGGGGGCCCCACGTTTTGCACGTCGTGGGGGTGAG
>Ga0209039_10003375_pt1 | contig 12531 bp, 12 predicted proteins | sample BogFormECP12_OM1_FD_188238 | JGI IMG/M metagenome (GOLD analysis project Ga0209039, IMG submission 188238) | Bog forest soil microbial communities from Calvert Island, British Columbia, Canada - ECP12_OM1 (SPAdes) (version 2) | ecosystem: Environmental > Aquatic > Freshwater > Wetlands > Bog ...
CGTGCACTGGATTTGGGTGCCACCAAAGAGGAAATAACTCAGACCGTACTCATGTCGATGACGATAGTCGGCTTCCCCGCAATGATCGCGACTTACGGCTGGATAGATGAATTGCTGTCGGTTCGTGAAAAATAAGAACTGACTGGTTCACCGGCCTTTCCAGCTGGGCTTCCTTTTTTCAAGGAAAGCGTGGATCCCCTCTTGCGCGTCTTCCGCGATGAGGTTCAATGTCATAACATTTCCCGCATATTCGTATGCGTGTGGTTCATCCTGTTCGATCTGATTGTAGAATGCCTGCTTTCCGATCTTCAAAACTAACGGACTCGCTTCCGCGATAGATTGGGCAAGTTCCACGGTAGTCTTTTCCAATTCCGCCTCAGGCACCACCCTATTTACAAGACCGTACTGCTCTGCTTCTTGAGCCGAAATGAGGCGGCCCGTCATGAGCATCTCCAGCGCGTGCTTGCGCCCCACGGCCCGAGTCAAGGCTACCATCGGGGTGGTGCAAAAGAGCCCGATCTTGACGCCGGGTGTTCCAAACCTCGCAGTCTCATCTGCCACCGCAAGGTCACATGTGGCGACAAGTTGACAACCTGCAGCAGTGGTTACCCCGTGAACTTGTGCTATCACGAGCTGAGGGACTTGGTGGACCATGGTCATCATTCGTGTACACTGGTCAAAAATAAACCTGTACTCGTGGTCAGTGCCATTCACCATCTCCGTGAGATTATGGCCGGAACAGAAATGCTTGCCACTTGTTTTGATAATGATCACCTTCAACGCTGGGTCGGTTCCAAGGGTCCCAAGAGCCGCAATGATCTCTCCGATGAGATTTTTCGACAGCGCGTTGAAGGTTTTTGGAGAATTCAGCGTGATCGAGGCGATCTGACCCTGGGAATCAACGATAATGTCTCTGTATTCCATGGTGGTTCCACTCCCTGTAGCGAATTGATGTCGTGGGGAAGCTCCCTCTTTGAAACCTGCCGCATGCTGCGAGATCTTGGAGAGAAAAAGAGCTTTGCCCGCTCTTCCGTTCCTCGCTATTCTATCTCACGGGGCGCCGAACTGTCCACTCGGTCCGGCAGAACTCAACTGTCATTCCCGCGACCTCGGGAATCAGAAAAGGTTTTAATATGAAGAGATATTTTCCGACATGCTTGTTTGAACTGATGTCCGCAAATCGTCCGCGCTGCATATGCCGAGTCGTCGCTATGATTGTGGTCGCACTGCCGCTGGCTTTACCTCACTTGACGCCGGCTCAGAACGCGCCCAGGTCGACAGTGTCAACTGTCGGCCAATCAGCCAAGATTCACATGGACCAGGGAAAGGCACAGATGGAGAAGAAGCGGTTCGCCCTTGCCATACGCTCGTTCTCTGCCGCGATACGGCGAGATCCGCGACTTTCCGAAGCGTATCTATTACGAGGCAAGGCGTATGATCAGGTAGGTATGCCCCAAAGGGCCATCAAGGACTTTACCCGTTACGTAGAACTGAACCCGTCCGATCCCAAGGGATACGTCTCTCGCGGGGATGCAAAGAATTTCAACCTTGAGCACGAGGCCGCGCTGCAAGATTATAGCTCAGCCATAAAGCTGGCCCCTTCTTCTGCCGCTGCGTATCTTGGTCGCGGACTGGCCTATGCGGGCCTGGCGAAATACGATGAGGCCATAAAGGACTACCAGTGGGTGCTAAAAATTAACCCTAACAATGCTGAAGCCCTGGGCAATATGGGCGTGGCGTACATGCTGGCCGGCAAGCCGGTCGAGGCAATGAGCTACTTTGAAAAGGCTCTGGAGCACGAAACAAACCCCCAATGGCGAGCTAAGATCGAGCAGTGGGCCGAAAAACTCCTGCAGGGCGCGAGCGCCGCAAAACAGAAAGCCAAGGGGCCGACCCGATGATTTGCGAACCTGGTCCGATAAGGCAGGGCACTGTCTCACGGAGTGGGGCAGGTGTCTACAATCCGCTGACGGACAAAGCTTCAACCAACAGCGAAGGCGCTCCCATATTTCCAAAAAATCGGAAATCATCGGCGACATCCAGAACGCTTCCGAAAAGATCGACAAGATTTCCGGCAATCGCGATGCCCTTTACTGGATGGCCCGGCCTTCCGTCCTTGATTTTGAACCCTGATGCCCCAACTGAAAAATCTCCGCTGACAGGGTTGGCCGTGTGCAACCCCATCAGTTCAGTGACCAGCAGTCCTGACCCGACCGCGGCGGCCAGCTCTTCCACAGTGGATGTGCCTGGTTCTATCAGAAGGTTTGTCACACCGTTCACCGGAAGGCCCTCGAAGCTTCCCCGGCGGCAATTCCCTGTAGAAGTAGCTTTGAATTTCCTAGCATACGACAAGTCTAAAAGCAGTGAGCGCAAGGTTCCGTTTTCAACAACTTGAGTCCGTTGGGAAGGGGTTCCTTCTCCATCGAATGGGAACGTGGAGTCGCCCCTCGCGTCCAGCCCGTCATCCACGATGGATATCTTTCTTGAAAATATGAGCTCGTCCAGCTTGATCCGTGGGGAGGTGAGCTTCTTGAAATGGTTTTCAGCCAGAAACGAATGGGAAAGGACCTGAAGAAGGTCCACTGCCACGCTGTTTTCGACAATCACGGGCATTCTGGCTGACGGGAGCGATTTACCTCCGAGGCTATCAAGCGCTCTGCGGGCCGCCTTGGAGGCTACTGTTTCTGGATTAATCCGTTCAGGAGATCTGGCCTGTTCCATCCAGTATGCCATCTCTTGCTCGCCGTTCTGTTCCGCCATCAATTGGACCCAGGCACTTACAAAACCGGCTTCGCCTGTAGCGTCCAACCCACTGGAATTGACGAGTCTTATTGCCACGATCGTATCAGAATAGCCGGCAGATCGAATGGTGGTGATCCTCTTGTCCTCAAGCCGGGCTTTTTTTTCGATAACCCTGGCAATCTCCGTCTTGTCCGCTTCCGTTGCTCTTCGCAGTGACGGGTCCATAATTTTCTCTTGCAGGACAGGAAGAGGAGCAAGCACGGCAAGTGTTGCGTCGGGATCGAGGGGCATCACGCCGGCCATAGAAAGAGCCGTATCGACTGTCTTTTGTAGACTCGAAGCATCAAGGGCGGAAGTAAACGAAAATCCCATCCTCGACTCTCTTATTACCCGGACAGCCAAACCGGAGACCCGAGCCTTTTGAAGGGTGTCCATGACACCATATTTGAATTCAACACGAAAGCTGTGGGAATCCTTATGGAACACCTCCCATTGCTTTGCAGCCTGTTTTTCGAGAAGCCCGCAGGTGAAGGCAATCGCGTCGTCCATGTGGCATCCTTATGGTGCAGATGACGAAGACCTTATACGAAAAGGGCCGATACTGCGACAAGCTTTTCTAAAGCGAGACTCCACGTCATTCCGGCAGAGGCCGGAATCCAGGTTTTCAATGCCGCGTTCTGCTCTGGAACTCTGGATCCCGGCTTTATCCGGGTTGACGATCACGCCTATGGGGTGGCTGATCGGATTCTCCTTAAGTCAACAGCAGTGACTCCCTGGACCCTTTCCCCAGCCTAAGTGAGTGCTTACGTTCCCTCATAAAACAGTGTTGACAAAGCGCTAAAGGGAGGCTATGAATAACAAGAAGGAACAACAGATGATCGTCGCCAGCAAATCTTATTTTTACTTTTATTTTAGCAGAAGGAGCGGGATGCTGCTGCGCTGAGTAGGACGATTTTACATATCGGAACACAAAGCGGAGCAGAGACTCCGCTTTTTTTTTGATTTTTGCGGCCACCCGGTACTCAAAAGTCGTGCTGAAGGACCCCGGTCAATGACCAAACCATCAGTCCACAGAATCTCTTCGAAGCCCTCGGGCCCTGAACATAAGCGGCTCGGCCTCAATGACAGGCTCGCTCTCATAAGCTTGATCGATGAGGGGGTGCGCCTTGGCTCCTCCGATTCTCCGATGGTGGCTGATCTGTTTTCCGAGCTTGGGAACCTGGTAGATGCCACGGTATCAGGCGCCAAGATAGATCGACTCAAACCGGAAGGTGATCAAAATGGGTTCAAAGTCTTCGAGATCAACGCGGAGACTGGTGAAAACCTTGGCCGTCTCAACATGTTGTACCTGAAAAAGCCGATTCCTTGTTACTATCTCGTGTACGTCGAGGTAGCGGCCCCATTCCGGAAAAAGGGGCTTGGAAACCGTATCCTCTTGACATTCCGAGATTTCCTCATAGAGAAGTCTGCGGTGGGAATCCTGGACAACATTATTCCCGAAGAAGAGCCCACTTACGACATCTACCTGAAACTTGATTGGAAACCCGTCGAGGAAATTACAGGGACACCTGTTGCTGACGGTGAAAGCCAGTACATGGTCTTTGTCCCGCCGGCACTCGCAGAGCGTAATCTGAGAGATGCGGTCCTAAAGCTGGTTCACCATCTCAAGAGGAAGCGACCGGCCATCGACATGAGAGATAATGAATTAATGGTCCGGCGCACCATCGATGAGTTCAAAGAGCTTTATGCGGCCTTGGTCAAATATTTCGAAAAAGGGATCCGGCGTGGCGAAAACGACTCTTTCATGCGGTTTATGTTTACCCGATTCGTCACCAAATACCTTGGATTTCGTCGCCGCATATCACATCTCCTGGGGTATACGGGTGGTGAATCTTTGGAACAGATCGTCTTGGATTCGGAGGTCCGTGCTCTGCCCGTGCAGTCATATGCTCCCCGGGACTTGACCGGCAGCCCTTTTTTTCAGACCGGCGATAAGGAATTGTGGCTCCATTTGCCCGAGGTGTTGAAAAAGTTTCCTGCTCGTATAATTGAATCGCTTCCCAATTATCGGCGACCGAATCTAGTGTCTTGGTTGGAAGGGAAAGGTACTTCGTCCGGTGACACCTTAACCATTGGCGATCTCCTGGATCTTGGGTTCGACCCCACTCGTCTCAAGGAAATTACCATTGAAGGCAGCGATTTCATCTTTGAGCGCATGCAAGCTCGAATGTTGCCCGACCTGGAACGAAGAAAAGAGCTGTTGGGAGACCTCACCGCTGAATTAGGTGGGGTCAGACTTCGTAACGCGGCTGTACATGTCAACCTTCCTCTCCTGGTAATTCGCGATCGCGGCAACGGGTACGTACTCCGCCGAAAGGTAGCCGGGATTCACTGGGAAGAGGCCGTCGAGCAACTCCAGACTGCTCCTGAGCTGAAGAGTCTCAACGAGTCGATGGCGATAGACGTCATGACACGCTCCACGGTACGCCAAACTCAAGATTGGCTGAAATCACGACTGAATCAAGAAGATGAATTCCTGTTAGATCAATTCACGTACTTTGTCTCATGGGACCTCGAAGCTAACCAGCCCAAGTTAGTGGTGGATTTCTCCGGCTCGTACCTGGAATCGATCTGGGTGGCATAGCGGCAGGCAAAACAGCAAGAATTGGGGAACCTTCTTTGTAAATAGGGTTCTCCAATTCTTCCTCGTCTCAAAGTAAACTGGCATTAACTGTCCGCGGGCGCGTAGTAGCACCGTTTTGGCGAGACGACCATCCCCTTCTTTTTCAGAGCATCAATGATCTTGGACACCTCTTTGCTGTCAAGATCGAGAGCCTTTGCTACGTCTCCGGGTCTCACCGGTTTACCCGCCTTCTTCATCGCCGCGAGAACGACGCTTTCTTTTTCCTCCATAAGTTCACTCCCTTGCGAATAATTTATGCCATCGACACGAGGCTTTCTCCAGACTTCACGGCCACTATTCTAGGACGCGCCTGGTCGGTGTTCAAGAGCTAACACGAATATTCTTTTTTAACACCAACGATTATTAGGTGTGAAGCGTCAACCACCCATTGCTAGAGGACCTCTCTTTTGTTACACATTCGTATTGAAAGCCCACTTCTATGACAAGGAGCAGCAACATGCTGGAAGGTTACCCCAAGGAGATTATGAGCAAAGATGGGACACCCATCCTCCTTCGTCCTTTGGCCCTTGAGGACGAACAGCGTCTCTCCGAGTTCTTTGCAAGAATTCCGGAAGACGAGCGATGGTTTCTCAGAGACAACGTGGCTGATCCCGCTGTGATGCATTTGTGGATCAAGAATGTGGACTATGACCGCATTCTCCCCCTCGTTGCTGTGAGGCAGGAGGATAACACCATCATTGCGAACGTAAGGCTCCACCGCCGCCCTTCAGAATGCCTGCACCACATCGCGCACCTCAGGATCATGGTGGATCCGGCCTATCGTCACCAGAGATTGGGGACGTGGATGCTTCTAGATACCATCAGGCTGGCCATGAGCGTCGGGATCGAAAAGCTGGTCGCTGAATTTATTGTGGGAGTAGAAGACGCGGCTATGAATGCCGCGCACAAACTAGACTTTTTCGAAGAGGCCGTTCTCAAGGATTACGTCAAGGACCGCCAAGGTCGCTATCGTGACCTTATAATTATGGTGAAAACCTTGCATCGTGATTGGAGCGATTTTTGAGCCACGAGACCAGCCAAGGCACTATCTCTGCAAGTGATCTGAATGCGGAACTTATCGAGACGCCGAAAGGGAGTATTAAGATTTATCCCAGATGTGGCCCTGGTTCCTTCTCAGGTCTCAAACTGGATGTGGGCATCGGGAACTTCTCACATTATTCGTCAATCATCCAAAAGCTCGAAGTCTTCGAGAAAGTTGCCTCGGCCAAAGACGGCAGGGTGGCGCTAGCCCTCAAAGAAGAAAACAGTGTGGTCGGCTATCTGGCGTGTTGGTACCCGGATGGGGCCGAACGGTGGAGCAAGCTTGGGGAATTGATGTACGAAATGGGTGCGGTCGAAGTGAGCCGCAACTTCCGCCACGTGAATGTCGCGCAAAAAATGATTTCATTGATTCTGGCCGATGATTTTTTCGAGGATAAGATTGCGTACATGAACGGCTTCTCTTGGCACTGGGACCTTGACGGAAGCGGCCTTAATATGGCCGAGTACCGCAAAATGATGATGCACCTTCTCAAGGGTCACGGATTCCAGGAATACTACACCAATGAGCCGAACATTGCCCTCAGGGAGGAAAACATTTTTATGGCGCGCATCGGATCACGGGTCTCTGCGGAGCAGCAGCAGAGGTTTCGGAACCTTAGATTTGGGATCGTAGACCGTGACTGAGCGTTCGAGTTGATAATCAACAAAGCTTGACCTGATTACATGGTGGTGATATCCACGGTCACCATGCATGTGAACGACCATTCGGTGCCCAAAGAAACCGCCGGCGATCAGTGGGATGTCGAGGAGCTAATCCTCGCCGCGCGCAATGTGAAGCAACGGGCTTCCGTGCCATTGAGCCGTTTCCGCGTAGGCGCAGCAGTGCTCACGAAAAGTGGAAGAATATTTGAAGGGTGCAATACCGAGTGCCTGATTCCTGTTCTGGGCGTGTGCGCTGAACGTAACGCGATCAACCATGCGTTGATTCATGGTGAAAACAACTTCCTAGCAGTCGCGGTGGTGTCGGATCTTCATGCTGCGCTCCTGCCGTGTGGGACATGCTTGCAATACATTCAGGAATTTGCTCGTCAGAACGGCGGGGACGTTCTGATTATTGCGGAAGGGTCTTCTGGAGACAGAATTATCACCAGTCTGGACGAACTCTTCAAAGGCGGGTTCCCACCCGAGACCTCTGTAAGGGACATTCAGGAGTCCTTTAGCTGGACCTTGGAAACCGACTCATAAACCATTTGCCAGCGGCCTAGTTCCAGGCCAACGCTCTGAATCTCAAGGAATGCTGCCGGGATCCGACGAAAAGAACTGGGTAGCGTAGGCGATTCTGTCCGCGCACATGCGTAAGCCCACTCCGAGGTAACGCCAACGAGGGTTGAGGATGTTCTTTCTGTGTGGCGGACTTTTCATCCATTCTTTGACGACTGCCGTTGCCCATTTTTCCGGTTGCTCGCGTAGTGTCCGATAACCTATGTTTTCCGCCCCGGACGTGAGGCCACCGGTTTTCAACCTATCCGTGAACTTTTTCCAGCCGTTAGGGAATGCGTCAGACTCATGCTCTAAAGATCGGGCTGCACACATGTTCTCACTCTGTCTTCGCGCTAGATACGTCAGGGCGGAGCTCCCCTGAAAAACGGGCAGCCCTCTGGTGTTTCGCTCATTGTTGGTAAGGAGCAAGATGCTCTTTTCGATGGCGAGGAGATCCTCCTTTCTTGGATAACTACCTGAATCCTTTTTCTGCTGATCCGGTACTCGGGTTTTTCGTTCGGCAGCGAGAGCGGGCTGGAGGAGTACCGCTGCCGCCATGACGAAGATGAAGACGCATTGCACAAGTTCGTTGCCAATAAAGAAACGTCCAAACCGAGACAGGCCACGCCAACGCTTATAGGAAAGTGCTCCTAATAGGACTGTGGCAATAGCTCTTGCGAAAAAAATAGACCTGAACTGACGCAGCGATACGGACAGGCTCATCTGTCTTCTTCTCCCAATCTCCGTTTGAGGGGCAGATAGGTGAAAGTCTATACCCATTTTCTGAACTGTGTGATAATAATCCCGACTGAGCGCAGGAATCCCCTTCCAAGTCGGCCTGTTCCCATTGTAGTGGGAGCAGACTCAGTCTGACCTCAGAGTCGGTGGTCTAATCGCTCTGATTTAGATGGTGACGGCCTTCTCCAGTTAAACACGGGATCGTTTGAATTCCAAGGCAAAAAGGGTTGGTTCGCGCTTGCCGGAATTGTACGGCAGGTATTTTGGTGGACATGCTGTAACAATTCTTGTGCACAAAGTGGCGTCAGACGGATCTTTCGGGTTTTGGAGCGATTGTCAGAGCCGGTGAACGGTTATGGGAAAAGAGGCGTGCACTCGATGAACAATTGCGGTTGTGAGGCTTTTGTCGTCTGGTGGAAAGGCACTCTTCGGTTGCTCCTGAGCCTGCTCACCTGCTTGGCCATTGCAGGGATGACGTGGGCCGCCGGGGCTAAGGATAAAGGCCCTGCCCGCATTTCAGTACTCATCGCAACCGGGATGCCCGGCGGGACCTATTACCAGGTCGGGCTGGGTATGGCATCGCTCTGGACAACGAGGTTGCGCGATATCGGCATCCGGGTATCTGCGGCCATCTCTGAAGGGTCTATGGAGAACATTGAGGCCATTCGCATCGCAGACGCGGACATGGTCCTTGTGGAAGATCTGTTCTGCTCCATGGCATACAAAGGAACTGGAATATACAAAGGCCAGCCCCTGCCGGAACTCCGGAGTATCACAACTCTGTGGCCCGATACAGTCCACTTGTTGATCCGTGCTGACAAAATCGAAAGCGGGACCCTCGAAGACCTCAATGGATTGACGGTAGCTACAGGGCTGCCTGATAGCGGAAATAGGTTCACCACTGAATTGCTCCTGAAAACTTTGAAACCCGGCCCGGCGAATGTTAGGCTTCGCTCAATGAGCAATATGGCGGCTGCGGAGGCTCTGAGAAAAGGGCAGGTTGAAGGGGCGGACTTGACTGGCGGCATACCGGTTCCTATGGTCACAACCCTTTTCAGTGAGGGGAAGCCGCCTCTTGCTTTTCTAGAGATCACGGATTCGCAGATGCAGGCGGTTCGCGAGGAAGGATGGCGCGATGTTTTTCGACAGACTATCCCGGCCGGCACGTACCCTGGTCAGGAGAAGCCGGTGCACACAGTGGGGCAAATGAACCTCCTTGCCGTGACTGCGTCACTGAATCAGCAGGTAGTGTACGCTCTTACCAAGACTCTGTACGAGAACCTCGACTATCTCGTGAGGGTTCATCCTGCTTGCCGCGACATAGTTCTGGAAAAATCGTTGGAGGGGTTGAGCGTCCCTTTGCATCGCGGGGCAATTCGTTATTATAGAGAAAGGAAAATCAAGATCCCCGAACATCTCATTCCGTGAGAGACTAACCAGTAGACCCAGGAGGTATTATTCATGAAGGAAGTGGTCATTATTGACGCGGTCCGTACTCCCGTAGGTTCGTTTGGCGGGTCGCTGACCGGCATACCGGCTGTGGAATTGGGGACCATCGTGGTGAAGGAACTTATCAAGAGAACCGGAATCGATCCGTCCCAGGTGGACGAACTGATTTTCGGTTGCGTCCTGCAGGCAGGGCAGGGGCAGAACGTAGCCCGCCAGGTCTTAATTCGCTCCGGCATACCTCAGGCAGTGCCGGCCATGACAATAAACAAGGTGTGTGCATCCGGTCTGCGCTCGGTATCCCTGGCAGCCCAGACAATCAAGGCAGGTGACGCAGATATCGTCATAGCCGGCGGAACGGAAAACATGTCCGCGGCTCCTTACGCTATAAATAAGGCCAGATGGGGAGCCCGCATGAATGACGATAAACTCGTCGACATAATGATCCATGACGGGCTCTGGGAAATATTCAATAACTATCACATGGGTGTAACCGCGGAAAACGTAGCGGAGCAGTACAAGCTTTCCCGAGAGGATCAGGATGCACTCGGCCTGATGAGCCAGCAACGCGCGGAGAAGGCCATTAAAGAAGGCCGTTTCAAAGACGAGATTGTGCCGGTGCTCATCCCCCAGCGTAAAGGAGACCCTAAAGTTTTCGACACTGACGAGCATCCTCGGCTGGGCACGACTCAAGAGGGCCTGACCAAACTGAAACCGGCCTTCAAGAAGGACGGAACGGTCACCGCGGGCAATGCTTCGGGAATAAATGACGGGGCAGCCGCTATCCTGGTCATGTCCGCGGACAAGGCAAAGGAATTAGGGCTGAAGCCTATGGTCAAAATAGTCTCCTATGCCTCCGCGGGTGTCGATCCCAAGGTAATGGGCCTCGGTCCTATTCCTGCGACCAAGAAGGCCCTGGAAAAAGCCGGCCTCACACTTGCCGACATTGACCTTATAGAGGCTAACGAGGCATTTGCCGCACAGACCTGCGCTGTGGGAAAAGATCTTGGGTTTGACATGGACAAGGTGAATGTCAACGGTGGCGCTATAGCACTGGGCCATCCCATCGGAGCCTCCGGCGCTCGGATTTTCACAACACTATTGCACGAGATGAAAAAAAGGGACAATGTAAAGAAAGGCCTGGCCACGCTATGCGTGGGCGGCGGTATGGGAGCCGCAATAGTGGTGGAAAAGGTCTAGCGTAACGTTTTCATTATGTGCTTTTTCATAGGTAGGGCGGCCCGTGGCCGCCAATGGGTTTAAGCCTCGGCGGGCATGGCCCGCCCTACCTGACTGCGCAGTATGGAACCCAAGCCACGCCCATCCTACAAAAACCTTAAAACGATGATTCTTATTGAGCTGGATCTGATCGAATACTCGCAGTGCCTGGAAATCCAGAAAAGAATTGTGCGAAGAAAAATCCTTGAGGGGGGCCCGGACGTTCTGCTGATCTTGGAGCACCCTCCCACCGTGACTCTTGGTGTAAGGGGTAAGGCTTCAGATCTGTTAATTTCCCCCGAAGAAATGAGCGAGCGCGGCGTGGCCGTGCATCACATCGACCGGGGAGGAGAGGCCACATTCCATGGTCCCGGGCAAGTGGTCTGTTATCCAATTGTGGACCTGAAGGCACTGGGTGTTTCCGCGAGAAGATACGTTCAAGGCCTTGAGGAAACGATCATAAACACGTTGGCGGATTTCGACGTAGGAGGCGTCAGCCAACCTAAGAAAGTAGGGGTCTGGACAAGCTCCTTGGACAAAATCGCGTCCATCGGGGTGCGCATTCAGCGACGCATCACTTCCCACGGCTTCAGCCTGAACGTCGATCTGCAAATGGATCCATGCGAGCTGATCGTCTCGTGCGGCATGCCTGATGCCCGCATGGTGAGCCTGAATCAACTCGTGCCGCGGCCGGTTACCACAGATTCTGTGCGGAACGCTGTTGCGCGTGCATTCGCGGAGGTGTTTGGAGTAAACCTTGAGCAAGGATCGCTGGAAGAGGTCATGGCATAATGCTTCTGAGAACCCGCTTTATTGTTTGAAGGAGTGATCCGGACTCCATTCCCCACATTCCCTTCTCCTTTTTGGCAGAAGAGTAAGGGGTGAGGCACAGCAGGGCTCTTGCTCAACTACTATTGATGTGACCATGGCCATTCCTTTTAGCTACAGCTTTCGCAACCTCTGGACGAGGAAGTGGACCAGCATCCTAACCGCAGGAGGCATGGCGCTCGTTACCTTTGTCTTTGCCGCGGTGCTGATGTTAGCACAGGGGTTGCAGCAGACTTTGATCGACACGGGCTCTCCCGACAACGTCATAGTCCTCAGAGGCGGCGCGGAAACGGAAGTTTCCAGCGCCATTGATCGCAGCTCGGCCGCGCTCATAGAAGTTCAGCCTGAAGTGATCCAGGACGGCCGCGGGGAACCTATGGCGTCCAAAGAAGCTCTGGTGCTGGTGACAGTGCCGAAGAAGCGAACGAACGCGCCGACCAACGTGGTGGTGCGGGGAGTCGGATCTCAGGCCATGAATCTCAGGCCCCAGGCGAAATTGATTGCAGGAAGAAATTTTCAGCCGGGTTCCCGAGAGGTAATAGCGGGCAAGAGCATCGCTGAAACCGTCAAAGGGGGATCTCTGGGCCAAACCCTGTCTTTTGCTCTTTCTCAAT
>Ga0209039_10003376_pt1 | contig 12530 bp, 11 predicted proteins | sample BogFormECP12_OM1_FD_188238 | JGI IMG/M metagenome (GOLD analysis project Ga0209039, IMG submission 188238) | Bog forest soil microbial communities from Calvert Island, British Columbia, Canada - ECP12_OM1 (SPAdes) (version 2) | ecosystem: Environmental > Aquatic > Freshwater > Wetlands > Bog ...
GATCCGGCGCCCGGCGCCGCCGACAAGGCCCGCGCCTCGATCGACGCGGCCTGGCGGGCGATGAGCCGAAGGGGAGTGGCCCCCGGGGCGAGCCCTGACCGCCTCGCCTTTTTCGTTAGTGTCGAGGCATGCGTCGCCGGCGCCGACTTCGTCCAGGAAAACGCGCCCGAGCGCGAGGCGCTGAAGCAGGACCTCCTCGCCCGGATCGACGCGGCGAACCCGACCGCCATCGTCGCCTCCTCCACTTCGGGGCTCCTGCCGACGATCCTGGCGGCGAAGATGCAGCGGCCCGAGCGCATGCTGGTCGGGCATCCGTTCAATCCCGTCTATCTTTTGCCCCTGGTCGAGCTGGTCGGCGGGGAAAAAACCGACGCGACAACGATCGACGCGGCTGCTGCGTTCTACAAGTCGGTCGGCATGCGGCCGCTGCGCGAGCTCGTGCGGTCGAACCTCGTGGGCTAGCGCCGACGCGCCTCGTCGAGGGGCGCTTCCACGATGTCGTAACCCGCCTCGGCGGGAATCCGCAGAACGGCTCCCTTCGCGCCCCGATCGATCCGGGGGAGCACCGTGACCACGGGGTGAGCGCGCGCCGCGGCGATCGCATCCTCCGTGCTCAGGCTTCGCCCGAGCTTGGCGAGATTCATGCGGGTCGGGAAGATGATGCTGCGTCGGCCAGCGTCTGCGTCGGCCAGCGCCTCTGCGGGGGTGAGCCAGCGTGCGCCCACGAGCTCGTGTCCGTCGTGAGCGGCGACTTGGTCCGAGGGCGCGCACACGATGAAGAAGTAGGTGTCGAAACGCTTCGGCATGCCTTCGGGTGTAATCCAGTGCGCGAACGGTACGAGCAGGTCGCAGGCGAGCTCGAGATCCTCCTGTCGGACGAGCTGCTCCATCGAGACCTCGTGCCGCTCAAGCTCGCCGCGGTAGCGCTTCCACAGGTCGGCAAGACGAGCGGCCGAGACCAACGCTTCGCTCGTGACGGGGGTGCGCGGGCGGGCGAGCAGGATCCCGCACTCCTCGAAGCTCTCGCGAATCGCTGCCACGCGCACGGCGAGGGCGGCGTCCTCGAGCCCTTCCGTGCCCCGGCAGCGCCCGCGCAGCGTGGGCGAGGCGTCGCTCGGATGAACCTTCCCGCCCGGAAAGACGGTCGCGCCACCCGCGAACTCGATCTCGTGGTGGCGCTCCACCATGAAGACCTCGAGGCCGCTTGCGCGGACGCGATCCCGCACGAGGAGCACGGTGGCCGCGGCGATCGGTGGGGTGCCTGTGCGCCGGGCTTCGCTCATGGATCCTCCGCTGCGGGTCCGCAATCATTGCACACTGCAGGGGAAGACGGCCGTGACGGATCCGGGCGAGGTGGAGCTTCACATCGAGACCGTGGGAACGGGGCCACCCGTCGTGCTGGCGCATGGCTTCGGCGGGAGCGCGCGCAACTTCCGCCCGCAAGCCCGCGCGCTGCGCAACCGCTACCGCATCGTCCTTTATGACGCTCGCGGCCACGCCCGCAGCGCGACCCCGCTGGATCCCGCACTCTACACCGCGGAGCAACTGGTGATGGATGTGGGCCGTGTCCTCGATCGCGAGCATGCGGAGCAGGCAGTGGTCGGCGGTCTTTCGATGGGCGCGGGCACCGCACTCGGCTTCGCGCTCGCGTGGCCCGAGCGCGTGCGTGCCCTCATGCTCGCGGCCTTCCCGCCGGGCGCGAAGCAGAGACGGGAGGAGAATCTGCGGCAAGCGGACTGGGCTCTCGCGTTCGCCGACGCGATCGAGGCCAAAGGTCTTGAGGTTGCGGGAGCGGAGTTCGCCTGGGGTCCACGTTCCGGCTTCGACGCGAGCACTGCACGCCTCGTCCGCCAGGGCATGCTCGAGCACTCACCCCACGCACTTGCGCACCTCTTGCGCCAGGTGCTAACGGAGCAGCGCTCGGCCGCAGAGCTCGCGCCGCAGCTGCGTGAGCTTCGGATTCCCGCGCTCGTCGTCGTCGGCGCGCAGGACCGCCTGTCACGCGGCCCTTCCGAGGTGCTGGCGCGCTCCCTGCGCGGGGCGCGGCTCGTCGTAATCCCCGACGCCGGTCACATCGTGAACCTCGCAGCGCCTAGGGAGTTCAATGCGGCCCTCGGCGAGTTCCTCGATGGGCTCCCGCCTCCCGCCCCCTAACTCGGTCCGACGCGCTGGCCTCACTCCCACCGGGAGGTACAGTGCCTGCTACCCCGCGTCCGGAGGCCCGCAGCATGGCGACCGCCGACCCCTCCGCCGAGCTCTCGCTCGAGAGCCTCGACATCATCAGCCCCGAACACTACGAGCGGAACGGCTATCCACATCGCGAGTGGACGTATCTGCGCAGGCACGCCCCTGTGTTCTGGTACGACCGGCCGAACGTCGAACCGTTCTATGCGATCACGAAGTACGCCGACATCGTCGAGATCGGAAAGCAGCCGGAAAAGTTTCTGAACGAGCCGAGGCTCGCCATCTTCACCACGGACTTCGCACCGCCGGAGGAGGTCGCCGCAAGGCACCTGCTCAACATGGATCCGCCGGATCACGGCAAGTACAGAAACGTTGCGAGCAAGCAGTTCACTCCGCGCGTGGTGAAGGAGCTCGAGCCCCACGTGCGCAGGATCACGCGAGAGGTGCTCGATCAAGCTGCGAAGAAGAACCATGGCGACTTCGTGCAGGATGTGTCGGCGAAGATCACGATCGCGGTGATCGCCGAAATGCTGGGGGTGCCTCGAGAGGACTGGGAGCTCCTCTTCCGTTGGACGAATGAAATCATCGCGCCGCAGGATCCGGAATTTCAGCGCAATGCCTCCATCGAGGAGACGATCAACGGCGCGCGCATCGAGCTCTTCCAGTACTTCAATGCGATCGCCCAAGAACGCCGCCGCAAGCCCACGCACGACATCGTGAGTGTGGTGGCGAACGGCGTTGTCAACGGCAAGCCGCTGGCCCCCCTGGAACTGCTCTCCTACTTCTTCCTGCTTGTGGTCGCCGGGAACGAAACCACGCGCAATGCTATGACGGGGGGGCTTCTGGCTTTCATCGAGAATCCCGGCGAGTGGGCGAAGCTTCAGAAGGACGCGTCCTTGCTGGACTCGGCGGTGGAAGAGACCGTGCGTTGGACGACGCCCGTGATTCAGTTTGCACGGACCGCCACCCAAGACTACCCGCTGCGTGGGACGACCATTCGAAGAGGGCAGAGCGTGTGCCTGTTCTACGCGTCGGGGAACCGGGACGAGGAGGTCTTCCCGGACGGCCACCGCTTCCGCATCGATCGTGCCTCGAATCCGCACATCGCCTTCGGGCGCGGCGAGCACGTGTGCCTCGGCGCACATCTCGCGCGGCTCGAGATCCGCGCTGCCTGGGAGGCGCTGCGCGAGCGGCTTGAAAGCATCGAGCTCGCGGGACCGGTCGACCGGGTCCGCTCGAGCTTTGTGGGCGGCATCAAACGCGTCCCGATCCGCTACAAACTCGCCCCGGCGCGGGCCTGAAGCGCGGACTCGCAGCGGTGCTTGTGCTCGGCGCTGCAGCGGGCTGCGTCTTCCCCGCGCCAAGACTTCCATTTCCGCCCGGTCCCCGCGCGCTCACGCAGGCGGCGCGGCTCCTGCGCGCGCCGGAGCTCGCGGTCGAGATCGACTGGATCACGGGCTGCGTGCCTTCGGTCCAAACCCAACAAGGCATCCGCGCGTTCCTCGAGCGCTACGCCAAGCCTCCGCGCGGCGTGCGCTTGGTCCTCGACGAAGAGATCGGCGAGCTCGCCCCGGGTGTCCCAATCCCAGAAACCCGAATGCTCTCCGATGTGCAAATCCACGAGCTCGCGCGGCGACACCGAAACCTGGTCTTGCAGGGGGAAGCCCAGTCGATTTATTTGCTCTTCATCCCGCATCGCGCCTCCGATGGCAGCGGCCAAGGCGAACGGGGCGAAGCCTTCGTGGAAGAGTCGTTTGCGGTCGTCGCCACCGATCAAGTGCGCGGGCAGGGCTTTCTCGCGATCAACGGCAACGAGGTGGAGCGCTTCGTGACGCAGCACGAGCTCGGGCACCTCTTGGGCCTCGTCTCGAATGAAAGCCACGAACATGCTGCCCACTGCACCAATCCCGCTTGCATCATGTATTCGCAACCCGACCTGCGGGCCGTGCTCGCGAACTGGTGGCGCGCCTTCAGCGGGGGACTCCCGACGGAGCTCGACGCCGACTGTGAGCGCGACCTCGAGCGGCTGCGCGAGGGCGCTTAGCCTCGCGCGAGCGCGACAATGTCGTCGGGCGCGAGGAAGGAGCGGGGCACCGCGGGCCCCCACGCCGCCAGAGGATGGGCGCCGATCGAGGCGGCGACCTTCCATGCCTCATCGTCGACGATCACGTCGAGGTCGCTGTAGTACTCCACGAAGTTGCCCGCGGGGTCGCGCAGGTACCAGAAATAATTGGAGCCGATGCCGTGGCGCCCGAGGCCCCAGACGTGGCGCTCGGGCTTTGCCGCCACGAGCTCGCTCGCCGCGCGCCCCACCTCATCGACGTCGCTGAGCTCCCACGCGGTGTGGTGCAGGAAGCCCAGCGGTGCGGGCTGCACGAGAAGGTTGTGGTGGTCGGTCGAGCAGCGCAGGAACGCTGCGCCGATGCCCGGTGCCTCGTCGCTCACCCGGAAGCCGACGCCCTCCACAAAGAACCGCCGAGTGGCCGCGGCGTCCGTAGAGCCAATGACGACGTGCCCAAGCTTGCGGGGCCGCGGGCGCTCCTTCGCGAGCACAGCCGGCGAGCGGGCATTGGTGCGGGGCGTGCGGCCCGGTGCGTTGAGCGGCAGGGGGGGCTCACCTTGCTGCTGCACGCGCTCTTCCACTTTGACACGCACATGCACCCCCGTCGTCGGCTCGACGCAATCAAGCGCAACCAGACCGGTCTTGACGTCCCTCCCCAAGCGTTGAAGCGCGGCCGCGATGCGGGCGAGGTCCTCGGCGTCGTCGACGCCGACCTCGAGCGCCAGGAGGTTCCGCCGTGGCGCGGCTACGATCGAGAGCTGCTCTCCTCCATCACTCGTGGCAAACCGGCCGGGCGCCGTCTCCACAAGCCCGAACTCCCGGTAGAAAGCGCGTACCTCATCGAGCTTCGGTACCCCGAGCGTGATTGCCGCGAGTCGGTGCAAAGCCATACGCTCCTCCCTCGGGCTTCGCCGGAACGCGTCAGCGCGGGCTGCGCGCCGAGTCCAAAGGCTCGTCGATCACCGGATTTTCGATTGCGCCGATGCGTTCGATCTCCACCCGAACGACGTCGCCTACCTTGAGCAGTTGAGGGGGTTTCATCGAGATCCCGACCCCCGCAGGTGTCCCCATGGCCACCACGTCACCGGGCTCAAGGGTAAACGCCGTCGAGAGATGCTCGACAATGGCAAAGCAGTCGAAGATCAGATTCTTCGTGTTGGAGTCCTGCCGCACCTCGCCGTTCACCAGCGTGCGCAGACGCAGACTGTGCGGATCGCCGAGCTCGTCCTCGGTCACGATCCACGGTCCGATGGGTCCGTGGGTGTCGAACGACTTTCCCATCGTCCATGTCGGAACGCGCAGCTGCCAATCGCGCACGGAGACGTCGTTCACCACGAGGTAACCGGCGATCACCTCTCTCGCGTGATCTCGCGGCACGTGGCGGCAGCGCTGCCCGATCACGAAGCCGAGCTCTCCTTCGTAGTCGAGTGCTTTCGAGACGCGCGGCATGTGAATCGGATCGCCCGGTCCGGTGACGCAGGTCGATTGCTTGTTGAAGACTGTGGGGAGTTTCGGCATCTCGAGCTTCGACTCCGCGACGTGATCGGCGTAGTTGAGGCCGATCGCCAGGAATTTCGGCGGACGAAGAACGGGCGCTCGAAGGCGCACCTGCGCAAGGGGGATGCGCTCCCGCGCGCTCGACGCCAGATCGCCGGCGCGGCGCAGCGCTGGCGCTCCCGCCGCGAGAAAGCCGACCATCTCGCGGGGCAGTTCGGGAGCAGCGGCCGCAAGGTCGACGAGATCGTCACCCGCGAGCACGCCGACGCGCGTCGCTCCTGCGTGCGTGAAGGTTGCGAGCCTCATCGAGTCCTCCTCGGGTGGGCGCCCAATCCGGCCAGCATAGATCGCCTCTTCGGATTAGGTAGTTCGCGGGCGGGTGAGCACGGGGTCCAGGCGGCGCCTTCCGGAGCGGGGGGGGGCTCTTTGCCAAAGGCGGGGACGGTCCGGCAAGCTCGGGAGGCCGCCGGGGATCGGTGGGGAGGAGAGTCGTGGACCTGGATCTTTCGCCCGAGGACGCGGTGTTCCGCGACAAGCTGCGGTCCTGGCTCAAGCCGAAGCTGCCCCAAGCGGCAAGGCGCAGGAGTGTTTCCCAGGGCGAGGACCCTGGCGCCCGCCTTGCCGCGATGAAGGCGTGGCAGCGCAAGCTCCACGCGGCGGGCTACGTCGCGATTGGCTGGCCACGGGAGTATGGCGGGCAGGGTGCCACGCTCATGCAACAGACGCTGCTCAGCGAGGAACTGGTGCGACACAAGGCACCGGGGCTGGTCGGCATGATGGGACTCCAGATGGTCGGCCCGACGCTGATCCACTGGGGCACGGAAGAGCAAAAGCGGCGCTATCTCCCGCGAATCCTCACGGCCGACGAGCTCTGGTGTCAGGGCTACTCCGAGCCAGGCTCTGGCAGCGACCTCGCCTCGCTCCAGACGAGCGCCCTGCGCGAGGGCGATCACTTCGTCGTGAACGGCCAGAAGATCTGGACCAGCAATGCCCAGATCGCGGATTGGATGTTCTGCTTGGTCCGCACGGACAAGGCGGCCCCCAAGCACGCGGGGATCTCCTATCTCCTGATCGATATGAAAACGCCGGGCATTACGATCCGTCCGCTCCTCCAGATGACCAAGGACGCCGGCTTCAACGAGGTCTTCTTCGACAACGTGCGCGTGCCCGTGGAGAACGTGGTCGGGGGCCTCGGCCAAGGCTGGGCGGTGGCCAACACGACGCTCCTCCACGAGCGGAACATGCTGGGCTCCACGACCCAGACGCAGAACATGTTCGAGGCGCTGCTCCGGGTCGCGCGTGCCGCGCAGCGCGGCGGGCGGCCCGCGACGGAGGATCCGATCGTGCGCCAACGGCTGGCGGCGCTGAAGATCCAGGTCGAGGCGATGCGTCTCAATGCGTACCGGAACCTCACGGCAACGCTTCAGGGAAAGAAGCCGGGCATCGAAGCTTCGATCACGAAGCTCGTGACCTGCGAGCTGAATCACCAGCTCGCCGCGACCGCGCTCGATCTGCTCGGTCCCTATGGCACGCTTTACCGCGGATCGAAACATCTCAGGGACGATGGCTTCTGGCCGTATGAGCTGATGTTCAGCCTCGGGCTCATCATTGGAGGGGGCACGGCCCAGATTCAGAAGAACATCATCGCGCAGCGAGGCCTCGGCCTCCCGCGCTGGAAGTGAGTCGCTCTTGAACTTCGCACTCTCGGAGGAGCAGGAGCAGCTTCGCCATCAAGCGCGCGAAATCCTCTCGCGCGAGTGCCCGACCTCCCGCGTACGCAAGCTGATGGAGAGCGAAACCGCGTTCGATCCCGATCTCGCGCGGGTTTTCGCGGAGGCGGGCTGGCTCGGCGTGCTCGTGCCCGAAGAGCTGGGCGGTGCGGGCCTGTCGCTCCTCGATGCGGTGGTGCTGCTCGGCGAGATGGGGCGCGCCGTCGTACCCGGACCGTTCCTCGCCTCCTCGGTCGCGGCGACCCTTGCCCTGCGCCACGCGGGCAGCCGTGCCCAGCAAAAGGTCTGGCTCCCCCGCATTGCGAAAGGCGAAGCGGTGGCGACGCTCGCGCTCGTGGAGGGCCCTGAGCCGCGCTTCGACGGTGTCGGCGTCCGGGCGAGAGCCCGCCCCCGGGCGGACGGCTTTCGCCTCGACGGAACCAAACTCTTTGTCGATGCCGCAAACTCCGCGGATCTCGTGCTCGCGGCCTTCCGCGTGGGGGCCCCCCCTCGCGAAGCGAAGCCGGCTCACTCGGGCGGCTTCGGCGGGGTTGCGCTCTTTGCCGTTGAGCGCTCTGCGCCGGGCCTTGCGATCGAAGCCCTGGTCTCGCTGGACGAGACCCGCCGCTCCTGCGAAGTGCGGTTTTCCAACGTCAGGGTCGGGCGGGAGGCAGTGCTGCCGCGTTCCGCGGCAGCGCTCGCTCGCGTGCTCGATGGCGGGGCCATCGCCGTCGCTGCGGAGTGTCTCGGAGGCGCCGAACGCGCGCTCGAGCTGGCGGTGGAATACGTGCGCGCGCGCGAGCAATTCGGTCGCCCTGTGGGTTCGTTCCAGGCGGTGCAGCACCTGGCGGCTGAGGCCGTCGCCGCGATCGAGCCCGCCCGCGCGCTGCTCTGGCATGCGGGGTGGGCCTTCGAGAGTCGCCCGAGGGAGGCGCCCCTCGCCGCAGCCATGGCCAAAGTCGCTTGTGCGGAGGTTTTTCGGGCGGTCTCGCGCACGGCGATCGAAATGTTTGGGGGAATCGGCTTCACGTTCGAGAACGACATGCACCTCTACTTCAAGCGCGCGCTTGCGAATGGGACGGCCTTCGGCGACGCGTCATTTCACCGCGAGCGTGTGGCGCAGCTCGCGGGCTTCTAGCGCTTCGCGGGAAGTCCCTGCGCGACGCGCTCGATGCGCTGGAGCCACTCCAGCGTGGGCCTACTGGGGCGCGTCGTCGCGGCGGATACGCGCAGGGTGAGCCTTAGATTGGGCAGATCGACCGAGCAGCTCTCGACCCACGGTGCTTCGCTGACCGAGGTATAGGCGGCGACGAGGTCGCTCCGGCTGGCGCAGCAGAACGCATGGTGCAGCGACGGAGCAAGGAAGTCGGGGCGGTCGCCCGGGCTGCGAATCATCGGGCCCAGAGCAAGCACGGGCCGTGCCAGGATTTGAGGCCATCGGCGCGAGCGGCAACTCGTTCGAAACTTTGGCGCCATGACTGACGCTCTCGGTGCGCCGGGCGCTGCGGCGGCCCCCATGGGGCTACGCAGAAGTGTTGGTCTTCCGGCGCTGCTGTCTGGAATTCGCCGAGTCTTCTGCAGGGCTCGGCTTCTTAGCGGCCCGTGCAAGCCGCGCACGGACAGAGGCTCCGCAGCCGTTCAAACGTGTAGATGCCGGTGGAATGCCCGTCGCTCCATTCGATCTGAATGGCGTAGCGGCCGACGGCCTGGATGTTGAGCGGGTGTACATCCGCAGGCACGCGAGCCTCGTGAAGCCGCTCTGCCCCGGTCCACTCGTCGATGCACGACGCACAGGCACAGGCAAGGCGGAGCGCACGCACGGTGTACACGCTCTCATGATCATCGGCCCAGTTTATGGCGAGCTCGCGGGGACCTCGCTGCCGGATCGCGGTCGGCGTCGTCGCATCGGGCACGGCGCGAGCATATCGGGGGCTTCTCGCAACTGCTGGCCCGGGCGAGCCCTGCTGCTAGCCTCGCCGCTCCATGACGACCGAGCGGCGCGAGAATGCCATCGCGATCCTGGGCGGTACGGGAGACCAAGGCCTTGGCCTCGCCTTGAGATTCGCGAGAGCGGGGCGGCCGGTCGTGATCGGATCGCGGGTACCCGAGCGTGCCATGGCTGCCGCGGACGAGGTCAAGGCGGCCGTGCCCGGCGCCAATGTCATCGGCCTCGGCAACGCCGAAGCGACACGCGGCGCGCCGATCGTGATCCTCTCCGTTCCCTTCGAACACGCGGCGGCGACCGTGAAGGCCATCAAGGGATCGCTCGGCGCAGGCCAGATCGTCGTTTCCATGGGCGTTCCGCTTGCCACCGCGGTCGGCGACGCCGCGGTGCGAACGATCGGCGTCTGGCAGGGCTCTTGTGCGGAACTCGTGGCTTCGCTCCTGCCCGATGGCGTGCACACGGTCTCGGCCTTCCAGAACGTGTCCGCGCACCGGCTGCGAGACCTCTCGCAGCCCGTGGAGTGCGACGTGGTGGTCTCCGGCGCGGCAGAGCCGCGCCGCACGGTGATGGGCCTTTGTGCCTTGGTGCCGGGGCTGCGCGCCATCGATGGCGGGCCCCTGTCGAACGCCCGGATCGTCGAGGCCATTACCGCGCTCCTGATCGGTCTCAATATCCGCTTGAAGACTCCCGAGGGCATTGGAATCCGCTTTACCGGACTTCCCGAGGACCTCGGCACGAAATCATGACGCGTTGCGCTATCGCGCCGCGTTAAGTTAGTAATCTCGGGCAGTTACGCACGTGAAAAGGCGGCCTGTGTCGATTCGGTGACGGGTCGCGCCTGCGCCTTCAGAACGTCGAATTCCGTTGGAACACGAGTGGTTGTACTCTTCTCCCGTGCAACACCCCAGATTTTGTATTGACGTGCATCAAGACCGGGAGTATCTGGTCAATCGTGGGGATGTGAGCGTCCCTCGGGCGGCCTGGGGGGGTTCGTTAGGCGGTCGCCTGAGGGGCACGGGCCCGAGAAGGGAAGGAGGACCCGACTCGGGTTCGGGGGGGCTCCGGCGGACTCCGTCGGAGCCCCTCACACCTCGCCGCAGTCGAGGTTGTGAACGGGTTCGGATCGGTCGTCCAGCGCCTCGCTTGCCTTCTCGTCGCTTCCGCAGTCGGCTCTCGACCCGCTCCACCGCGAACGCGCAGAAAGTGGCTTGGATTCAATCGCAATAGGCACGGGAGCGGGGGCTCATCCGTGCGTTCTTTGGACTTGGCAGAAGCCGCGCATCCGGCACTGGAGCGCGGCTTCCGTATCTCGGGTCGCGTCGCAGGAGACGGAGCGGCGTGAACTCACAGGAGAAAGCTCGAGCCGAAGGCTCATTTCGAGCCGATGGCCGAGGATGGGGGGAAATCGTGGACGAGGGCGTGCAGGATCCTGGGCTGCGTGGGAGCGAGAGCGAAGCGGGAGCGCTGGCGGCGGAGGTGCGTGTGGTCACGCCCCTCGGGCCGTCGAAGCGGGCGCAACGCGTCAGCGGAGTCCAGGTTCCCAGGCACTTCATGCGTCCCGGCGACGATCCGTACGCGAGCGTCGAGTGGGAGCTGCGCAGCGCGAAGATCGCGAGCGAGCTGGGGGAGACGATCTTCGAGCAGACGGACTGCGAGATCCCGAAGGGCTGGTCGCAGCTCGCTACGAATGTCGTGGTGTCGAAGTATTTCCGCGGCCATGTGGGGACGCCCGAGCGCGAACGAAGTGTGAAACAGTTGATCGGTCGTGTCGTCGGCCGGCTCCACGAGTGGGGAACCCTCTCCGGCTACTTCCGCACGCCGGAGGACGGACGCGCGTTTTCGGATGAGCTCACCCATCTGTTGCTGCACCAGCGCGTCGCCTTCAACAGCCCCGTCTGGTTCAACCTCGGGGTCAAAGACACCCCGCAGCAGGCCAGCGCGTGCTTCATCAACTCCGTCGAAGACACGATGGAGTCGATCATGGAGCTTGCGAAGACCGAAGCCATGTTGTTTAAGGGCGGGTCGGGCACCGGCTCCAACCTCTCGAAAATCCGTTCTTCGCGCGAGAAGCTCGCCGGCGGCGGCACCGCCTCAGGACCCGTTTCGTTCATGCGCGGCTTCGACTCCTTCGCAGGCGTCGTGAAGTCGGGCGGCAAGACGCGACGGGCAGCCAAGATGGTGATCTTGAACGTCGACCATCCCGACGTGCGCGAGTTCATCCATTGCAAGGCGGAGGAGGAGAAGAAGGCCTGGTCGCTGATCGATGCCGGTTACGACGGCGGCTTCAACGTGCCGGGCGGTGCGTACGATTCTGTTTTCTACCAAAACGCCAATCACTCCGTCCGTGTGACGGATGCCTTCATGCACTCGGTCGAGGCCGACGGGAGCTGGGAAACCCGCGAGGTGCTGACGGGCAAGGTGGCGGATACCTACCGGGCCCGGGACCTCATGCGGGAGATGGCCGAGTCCGCCCATGTGTGCGGCGATCCGGGTATGCAGTACGACACGACGATCAATCGCTGGAACCCGTGCAAGGCGTCGGGACGGATCAACTCGAGCAACCCCTGCTCGGAGTACATGTTCCTCGACGACACAGCCTGCAACCTGGCAAGCCTGAATCTCATGCGCTTTGTGGGTGAAGACGGCACCTTCGATGTCGCAGCCTACCGGCACGCGGTCGCGATCACGATTCTCGCTCAGGAGATCATCGTCGATCATGCCGACTATCCGACACCCCGCATTGCAAAGAACAGTCATCTCTACCGGCCGCTCGGCTTGGGTTACGCCAATCTCGGGGCGCTTCTCATGTCGTTCGGCGTACCGTACGACAGCGACGAAGGACGCAACTTGGCGGCGGCGCTGACGTCGGTGATGTGTGGCCAGGCTTATCTCACGAGTGCGGAGATCGCGCGCGCGATGGGTCCTTTCCCGCGCTACCGGATGAACCGCAAGTTCTTTCTCGAAGTCATCGCGATGCACAAGGCGGCAGCCGAAGCCGTGCCAAGCGGCGGTGTTCCCGAGGATCTGCACACCTGCGCCCGTTCGCTGTGGGGCGAGGCGCTCCGTGCGGGAGAGCATTGGGGCTACAAGAATGCCCAGGTCACCGTGCTCGCTCCGACGGGCACGATCGCCT
>Ga0209039_10003377_pt1 | contig 12526 bp, 11 predicted proteins | sample BogFormECP12_OM1_FD_188238 | JGI IMG/M metagenome (GOLD analysis project Ga0209039, IMG submission 188238) | Bog forest soil microbial communities from Calvert Island, British Columbia, Canada - ECP12_OM1 (SPAdes) (version 2) | ecosystem: Environmental > Aquatic > Freshwater > Wetlands > Bog ...
TCACCGAGACAGCCGTTGCCTTAACTACGATGTCCCTGAGGAGCTTCTCATTGCCGCTTTCTAGCTTCATCCAGGAGACAAAGAGCGTCATCTTCAGCTTGTCGTCTTTCTCGGTGCGCATCCAGGCTACAAAGAGGGCCACCCTGGTTCTCACGTCCTGCCGTTCCATCCAGCGAGGAAAGAACTGAAGACGCTCCTCCGGGGATAGGGCCTCGGCCTCCCTGAGCAGTCTCTCCACCCTGAGGGTCGTGCGGGGTTTCTGATTTTGGACTTCGATGAGGGGATCCATGTGCATATTTTTTTCTCCTTTCATGGGGGATGATATAGGTAAATATTTACCTATATTATGGCCGTTACTTTTGCGTGACTTCGATTTTGGGCGCAAAAAGTCCGTCGAAACGGCTCTCTCCTTTTTGCGATTCGGCAAATGCCTACTGAAGTTACTAGGGGGCTTCGTCCATCTGTCGCCCACCTGATAAGTCACTACCTTAGTATTACTTCTCGTCGAAGAGAGACCGCAGAACGCTTTCGGGGAAACTTTCGGCCGGTTGATCTTCCCGATGAGAGGGTTGCTTCTCGGCATCACCCGCTCAAGGTCCGCCATCAGCAGGGTCTTCACCGACCGGAGTCCCTGGACGTCGAGAACGGTCCTGCGGTTGGTAAAAACCACGATTCCCTAAAGCCAGAGGCGGCCTTTGCCGGCCTCTTGACGAGTTCCGTGAGTTTCTTTATTGTGCGGCCCAGTTGTCGGAGGGATTACCGATTCAGCTGCCAGTGGTGATCTCCCGCTGACTACCTTCAATTGTGCCCAGGGGCCTGACGAGCCCCAGGGCGAAGATGACCCAGGTGAAGCCGGGAAGAAAATCTATAGGTTCCGCTTTGTCTCCTCCTTAAGATGGTAGGAGAGGATTCTTTGATGGCCGACAGAAAACAGCAAGTGACACTAAAGCCAGCATCGCATAGCATCGCACACTAAGGGCCCGGCCTTTAGTGTCACTTGCTGGATTTAGTGTTACTTATTGTCACTTCGCGCCTTAGTGTTACTTCCCGATTCTATACTTTATTCCGCAGCGCATCGCGGTGAGCACCTATCGCCCCGCTGCCGGTCTTTCTTGAGGTAACAGAGCAACGAGCTTGGCTGTGAAGCCATTTTGCTATAATGTGGCTTAATCGAGCGATAATCAGGGCGAAAAACGCTTCTGGTCAAAGGCCATGCGGACCCTGTCGTGCAGAATCGTGCATCATAGGGAGGTTGACCACGATGAATCCTAAGCGGCGCAGCGGTTTTCGAGCATTGGAATGTGGGTTCGATTCCCAGGCCCTTCGGCCTCTTCGCCGCGCTGGGCATTCAGGTACCATTCAGGTTCCTTTACATCCCTCTCGCAGTGATGTGATACATTTTCTGGAAGTGCATTCCGTGGGTCTTGAAAGGGCAACCATAACATCCCCATTGAAAGAAACGATTTAAGACATTTTTTGAGGGCCAGCCCAAGGGCACAAAAATGCTGCACGTGGATAGGTTTTTTTGGTGACGCTTCCCTAAGCCAGAGACGAACCAGAGACAGAAAAATAGGGGGTAGCTTGAAGCTAACCCCCTGCAACTATTACAGTTTGTATGGTCGGGAAGACAGGATTTGAACCTGCGGCCCCAGCGTCCCGAACGCTGTGCTCCACCAAGCTGAGCTACTTCCCGTGGCTATTACAATACCAGAATTTGACGAAAAATGGAAACGCTTTTTTCATTCGGCACAGGCTCTTACCTGTTGCAAAACCTGGGTCTGGAGTAGTACTATTAGACAGCCCATGGGAGAGATAATCGTTGCAATCGGCTCAAAGGATAATCTTGTCGAGGACATTTCGCTCCTTGCCAGGAAGTGGTCAGAGAACCCGAGAATTGTGGCTCTTACCGGGCCGACTATGAAAGCTGCCATCGTCGAGAAGGCGTCGGCTCTTTTTATCGATACCACCACTGTTCTTGCCCTGATCGATCCGGACCGCAGCCTTCTCGAATCTGTGAAAGATCAACTCCTTACCTTAAAGGAAAAAATTAATAGTATCGTTTACTACACAGGGTCAAAGCCTGACGTGCCCGCTTTTCTGGGAAGCGCGCCGCTGCAGATGGAACAGGACAGAGAGACGCGCATGCGGGAACGCGTGCTCTCTTTCATACGGGCGCGCGGCAAAAAGATGACTGACAAGGCGTTTGCATTACTGAAGGAAAGAATCAAGGACGAGGTCTTGCTCCAGCAGGAACTGGGCAAACTCCTCGACTATGTCGGCGACAGAGCGACCATAGGGCTCCGGGATGTTGCAGCCGTCGTTACCCAGACGCATGAGGATACCCTGATTTCACTCTTCGAAGCTATGGCGCAGAGGAATCACAAGGAATTAGTCAGCATTCTCGAAAACCTGCTCGCTCAGGGAGTACATATCCTGGCAGTCCAGAGTTTTCTTGTCAGACAGATACGGCTCCTGCTGCAGGCAAAGGACATTGAAGACTTGTTTACATCCGAAATGGACTACAAAATGTTTTCAAAGACTTTCACCACCGTGAAAGAAAGTCTTGATTTTGTGCCGCAGGAGAGGAAACATTATTTTCCCTATCAAAAACCATATTACGCATTCAAGCTCTCAAAAACGAGCATGAAGTTTTCAAGAAAGGAACTCACCTCACTCCTGGGCATGCTGGCGCATCTTGATGCGCTCATCAAGAAGGGCACCAAGTACGATCGAATTCGCCTCGAAACAGGACTTCTAGAGGTATAAGTGGCAAAGCATATCGTCCTTTTCGTGCTCACCGCTGTTTCAACCTACTTCGTTGCGGCCAGGTACTCTTTTAATCCGAAATATTTTGTTGACGGGATATCGTACAGTGCCTCTATCATGACTATCCTCCTGGCACATGAGATGGGTCACTATACGATGAGCAGGAGATACGGGGTCCCCGCGACCCTGCCGTACTTCATCCCTTTTCCGTTTTCTCCTTTCGGTACGTTTGGAGCGATCATCAAGATGAAAGGCATCATCATCAACAAGAAAGCCCTATTTGATATTGGGGTGGCCGGCCCGTTAATGAGCTTCATCCTCTCTGTGCCGTGCCTCTTTTTTGGCATGAGGCTTTCGCACGTGGTTCCGGTTAACGAAAACGCGTACGACTTCAGGCTGGGCGAGCCACTTCTTCTAAAACTCATCCAAAGGCTTACTTTTGGCGAGCTTCCACCAAATGCTGACGTCCTGCTTCATCCGTTAGGCTATGCGGGGTGGGTAGGGCTCTTTGTTACCGCCCTCAATCTTTTGCCGGTGGGACAACTCGATGGGGGACACGTTATATATGCCGTGTTCGGCCAAAAAAGCAGATGGGCCTTCGCAGGATCGATGCTTGCACTCATTGTACTTGCCCTATTCTATAACCCGGGCTGGCTTGCTCTCATCATTCTGCTTTTGATATTCGGGATGCGTCACCCGCGGCCCTTCGACTCTGAGACTCCGCTTGACAGGCCTCGGAAGATCCTCGCGTGCGTCATGTTGTTGATCTTTATACTCTCTTTTACCCCGGCTCCCTTTCCGGGTTTCAGCTTGTTTGGAAAATAGGGTGCCGGTTTGCCTTCATTCATATAGCTTCGTTGCCTGCGCCCTGCCTCACTCCAACGTACTTGAAGTACGCCTCCGTTCGTCATGGCTTGAGCGCCTCGCTCTATTTTTGAATGCAAACCGGCACACTGGACGTTGAGATAAAAGCAAGAAAGTTGAGAAAGAAGAACGCTCCCTTCTCTCTCAACCTTCGCTTTAGCTTTTACCTCTACCTGTAGTTACGCCTTTGCCTGTCGTTTGTCCTGTCCTACTTCTGGAATTTAAGTTTGATGCTGGTAGGTGGGGCTTGATCCATGCTTGCAATGACTTCGGAAGTTGCCAGCACATTGTTGAGAGTCTTAGTCCCGTCGAGGATTGCATAAAAGTCGCTCTTACTCATATAGGCTATGACGTATTCTACAAAACCGCCGTACTGGTCACACTGGTAGTAATCTCTCACAGCCCACGCGACCCCAAAGGCGAGGCCGCCTATGTCGCTGGGCGCTACATCATTCTTATTCAGGACTTTGAGCTCCGGTTCAAAATAACGTTGAAGCACAACCTGCAGCCTCTGTTCACCGGTCGTTGTGTTTTTATCAAAATTGACCTCTTCGTGGTGGGTCTCAACGAAAAGGTAATAGACCTTCCTGCCGCGGTTGTCCATCAGGGACGTGAATCCAAGCCCCTCCTTGGCAACACCCATCTTCTTGCTCGTGTATCGCGCGTAGATTTCTTTCAATAACCCGTCATACTTTTGAGAAAGTGCCCTCAGTTCAGGATCCTGATACGTTGTCTTCAGTCCCTGGGCCGGAGTCTTGGCCAGATTCACGTTGCCGGTGCAGGCTGTAAGAAAACCGATCAACAAAAGAGCAAAACAACGAACTGCGATTCGTTTCATTCTCATCTCCCTTTCTCCAAGAGTTCTACGATCTCTCTCAGTTCTACTTTGATCTCGTCCACAAGTCGCCGTTGCCTGCTGAGGTACATCCTGGCGCCATCGATGGTGAATTTCTTGTCATACAACAGTCCCTTTATCGTGAAGATTGCCTCCAGATCCTTTCGCCGATAGAGCCTTTGTCCTTTGGGGCTCTTCACCGGCTTTATGTCCCTGAATTCCTGCTCCCAGTAACGAAGTATGTGGGCCTTGAGACCTGTAAGGGCGCATACTTCCTTTATTCTGTAATAAACCCTATCAGGGACATCAGGGATCATTTCCCTCGTCTGTCGTTCAGCTCATCCTTCAATACCTGGCTGAGCCGAAAGCTCAAAACCGTCCTCGGTGCAATTTCGATCTCATCGCCTGTCTGGGGGTTCCTTCCCTTTCTCGCCTTTTTCCTTCGTACGGCGAAGTTCCCCAGTCCTGAAATCTTCACGTTTTCACCGTTAGTGAGACAACTCTTGACGATATCAAAGAAGTTCTCAACGGTATTTGAAGATTCCCTCTTGGAAAAACCCAGTTTCTCATACACGTGCGCTATGATATCCGCTTTAGTCATGCTTACCCCCTACGCTCTCAGCTTTACGCCTTCTATTTGTGTGAGTGCCCGGATAATTACTTCCTGCAACTCGTTCACTGTTTCATCCCGTAGTGTATCCTCCAGAGACTGAAAAGTCACGCGGAAAGCAACACTCGTCTTCTCCCGCTTGAATAGATCGAACACCCCCACAGAGACAATGAGAGGAGAAACCGCCTTGATCTCATCCATCAGGCTTCCGACTGATATTCCGGGTTCAATGATGAACGAGAAGTCGCGGACCACGCTGGGATAGCGCGGTATGGGCTGGTACTTCCTCTCCTTCAGGCCCCGCTCAGCCAGTACCGTAAGATCTATTTCAGCAGCATACACTTTTTGTTCAATCCCGTATGCTGCGAGCACCTCCTGTTTCAACTCACCTGCAAAGCCCACTTTGACATCCCCAGCGTACAGGTCAGCTGCATTATACCTGTTAACAAAAGGCTCTGCACTTCCTTTTACCGTCAACGTGAGCCCGAAAGAGTCGAGCATCCCTTCAAGCACTCCCTTGAGATCGAAAAAATCGAGCTCGGAAGGACTGCCCCTCCAGAAATAGTCTCGCTCCCTGCCTGTGAGTACCAAACCGACGAGGACCGGTTCCTGCGGTAAAACGGTGTCTGCTTTGTAGAAGACCTTCCCTACCTCAAACATCTTAAGATTTTTTGTACCACGATTGATATTATAGGCAAGGCTCTCGAGAAGCCCAGGAGACAGCAAGGTCCTCATAACTCCGAACTCCTGGGAAATGGGATTGAGGATGGAGACGCACCGGCTCCGTGGATCTCCTTCGGGAATCAGAAATCTGGTGACGTCATTCTCACTGAAGAACCCGTAAGTAATAGCCTCGTAAAATCCTGATGAAACAAGATACTGCTTCACGAGGTCGATAGATAAATTAATCTTCTGCTGCCTGACCGGCATGAGCCTGCTTATCGGCACGGTTGCCGGCACGTTCTCAAACCCGATGATCCGCGCTACTTCTTCGACAATGTCCATATACTCGTTCAGGTCATGCCGGAAGGAGGGAACTGAAACCACCACTCCTTCCTTTTCACGCTTTATCACAGGGATATCGATCGACTGAAGAGACTTGACGATGTTCTCACGCTCGATCGGCATGCCGATAAGCTCGTTGACCCTTTTTAAACTGATATAGATAGTGCGCGGTTCCTTCTTCTCATAGAACTCTTTGGACCCTTTAACAACAGTGCCGCCGGAAATCCGGTGCATGAGCGAAATGGCCCTTTGCGCAGCAAAATCCACATTAGCTAAGTCTATGCCTTTTTCAAATCGCAAAGATGCTTCTGATCTCAGCTCCAGCCTGCGTGCTGTTTTTCTTATGAAAAGGGGATTGAAGTATGCGCTCTCAAGAGCCACATGTTTTGTCGACGAAGTGATCTCTGAATTCTCACCGCCCATGATGCCCGCAAGAGCGACGGGTCCGTCACCATCGCAGATCAGTAAATCCCCTTCTTCAAGTTTTCTGTCGACGCCGTCTAGAGAGCGAAAGATGGACTTTTCTCCGGCCAGACGCACTTCAATACGTGCCTTGGCCAGCTTCTGATAATCGAATGCATGGAGCGGCTGGCCCAGTTCCAGCATGACGTAGTTGGTCACATCCACTATGGAACTGATGGGTCTCATACCGCACTTCGTGATCCGGTTCCTCATCCAGAAGGGTGATGGAACGATGGCAACGTCCCTGATCATTCTCAAAACGTACCGGGGACAACCATCTGTGCTGAGCACAGCAAGATTCATCCGATGCTCAGGGTCTTCCTTTTCGACCAGTGTGAAAGAGGGTAACGTTATTTTCTTATTCAGTACGCTGGCAACTTCGCGGGCTATCCCAAGGATTGACTGGCAGTCACCCCTGTTAGGAGGCACATTGACATCGAAGACTGAGTCGGCAAGCCCGAGGGCTTCGGCAAGATTGTCACCCACACGAAGCTCATCCGGCAGAATGAATATGCCGCTATGGTCTTCGGACAGACCGAGTTCCCGCTCGGAACAGAGCATACCGTAGGACTCAATGCCCTTGATCTTTCGTTTTTCTATAACAGTGCCATCGGCAAGTCGCGTGTTGGGCAGTGCGACAGGCACCTTGTTGCCGGAAGCGACGTTTGAGGCGCCGCAGACAACCGGCAACACATCCCTGCCGACATCCAACTTACAGAGCAGGAGCTTATCTGCCCCCGCCGGTCTCTCTATGTCGATGATTTCGCCAACGACGACGTCGCTGAAGGCAGGCTGGACTATTTCTTCGGCCTCAACCTCAAGCCCTCTCATGGTGAGGCGCCTGGCGAGGTCCGACGCATCCGTTTCAATAGGAACGAACTCTTTCAACCATTCGAAGGGGACCCGCATCACCTTACCTTAGAACTGAGTGAGAAAACGGACGTCATTGTAATAGAACTGTTTAATATCGTCGATGCCAAACTTGATCATCGCGATACGTTCTACGCCCATACCAAAAGCGAAACCAGACACTTCTTCAGGATCATACCCCACGATACGGAACACCTCGGGATGCACTAGCCCTGAGCCGAGGATTTCAAGCCAGCCAGTCTCTTTGCAGACCCTGCAGCCTTTCCCATGGCAAATGACACAACCAATATCTACCTCGGCAGAAGGCTCGGTGAATGGAAAATAACTCGGCCGGAACCGTAACGGCACATCAGACCCGAACATTTCATGCACAAAAACGGTTAGGATTCCCTTGAGATCGCTGAACCGCACGTTCCTGTCTACCATCAAGCCTTCCACCTGGTGAAACATGGGCGTGTGGGAGATGTCCTGATCATGCCGGTAGACTGCCCCCGGCGCAATAATCCTGATAGGAGGGAGTTGTCGTTCCATCACCCTGATCTGCACGGGCGACGTGTGGGTTCGCAGGACTACGCCCGGCGCTACGTAAAATGTATCCTGCATATCCCGCGCCGGATGGTCCTTGGGCAAATTGAGCGCTTCGAAATTATAATAATCAAGCTCCACATTGGGACCTTCAGCCACTTCAAAACCGAGAGACGAGAATATCCTTTCCATCTCCCTGAAGGTGAGCGTTATGGGATGAGCCTTGCCGAGTGCCGGTTTGTTGCCGGGCATGGTGATGTCTACCCAAGACTCGTGCTCTTTCCGTTCCTGCTCTTCCTTTTTGTAAGACTCCTCCAGCTCCCGGAGCTTTGCCTCGGCCCAACTCTTCAACTCGTTGATCGCCTGGCCAAAGCTCTTTCTCTGGTCTTGGTTTACGCTCTTGAGCTCCTGCAGGTATTCCGAGAAGAGACCCTTTCTGCCAAGCAGCACGGTACCCACGCGCTTGAGGTCTTCGACGGATTTTATGGAGGAGATTTCGGCTACGGCCTTCTCTTTGAGTGTCTTAACGTCCAAACCTGCTTCACCCTCACTGTAGCGCGGCCCCTTTCATCTTTTCCACAAGGCTCTGAAAGCCGGATGGGTCGTCAACGGCCATCGTGGCCAGCGATTTCCTATCCAGAGTTATATTGGCAAGTTTCAAGGAGTGGATAAACCGGTTGTAAGGCATGTCATACGCCCTGCATGCAGCATTGATCCGTGTGATCCACAAAGACCTGAAATCCCGTTTTCTCTGTTTTCTTCCTGCGTACGCGTACTTGAGCGATCTTGCCACTGCCCGTTGGGCAGCCGCATACTGCCTGTGGCGGCCCGAGTACATGCCCCGGGCAAGCTTCATGATCTTTTTTCTTCTTGCTCGCGCTTTCGTTCCTCTTTTTACCCTAGCCATTTCCCATTTCCTCCACTATATTTTACCAGGCTAATTAGTCTATCTGGTCTATTTACTCTATCTCGCTAATTTGCGTTCCGGTCTGTCTGATCTCTTTCTTCCATCTTTCTAGCTCGTAGAGCGGTCGTCCTAGTCATCACCCGCGGAGCGGGTACCCGGCATGACGGTCTTCCGTCTGCCTTCCGGACCCTTGCCCCGTGACCCCTCTTGTCCGCAGTTATAAGTACGGCACCAGACTCTTCATCGTCTTTTCCTGCGTAGAATGGACCATAGTCCCCTTGGACAGGTTTCTTTTTCTCTTGGGCGACTTCGAAGAAAGCAGGTGGCTATGGAAAGCCCTGGCCCTCTTGACCCTGCCGCGCGCCGTTATCTTTACTCTCTTGGCTAAGCCCCTATGAGTTTTTAACTTTGGCATAACATTCCTCCTCACACCGGTGCAAATATCATGATGATATTCCGTCCGTCAAATCTCGGCTTCTGTTCGAGGTCGCCGGTACCTTTCAGCTGCTCTATTATCTTGAAAGCCAAGGCCTCTCCCTTGTCCTTATGGAGAATCTCCCGGCCCCTGAACATGACCGTTATCTTGCACTTGTCCCCCTCGGTCAGAAACTCCTTCACGTGTCTCAGCTTGACCTGTAGATCATGCTCTTCTATCTTGAGGCCCAGTTTCATCTCCTTTACCTGTATAACCGTCTGCTTCTTCCTGGCCTCGTGCGCCTTCTTTGCAAGTTGGTATTTAAACTTCCCATAATCCATGATCTTGGCCACCGGAGGGGTGGCCTTGGGAGAAATCTCTACAAGATCGAGCTCCTTTTCTCGCGCGATCTTGAGAGCTTCAAAGGTGGGAACAATCCCGAGCTGTTTCCCATCCTCGTCGATCAGCCTGACCTCTCTCGCCCTGATCTTTTCATTGATATTAGTCTGGTCCTTAACTTCTCTGGTTGGTAGTATGGACGTCACCTCCTGTTTGAAGTCTCTTCCTTCAGTCTATACATAAAATCGGCCAACGTCACGTTTTTTTGCTCTCCACCATCTCGGCTCCGAATGGATAATCTGTTCTCCTCAACTTCCTTTTTACCCACAATGACAAGGTATGGGATCTTTTTCAGGATTGCTTCCCGTATCTTCATGTTCAGTTTTTCATTTCGCGTATCGAGCTGAGACCGTATCTCCTCCGCCATCAGGGCCCCATGCACCTGCTTTGCATAACCGATCTGGTCATCGGTGATTGTCATAACGACAACCTGCTGAGGTGAAAGCCATAAGGGGAACTTGCCGGCATAGTGCTCAATCAACACACCGATGAACCGTTCCATCGCACCCAGGATCACACGATGCAGCATCACCGGCCTTTTCCTCTGGCCGTCTTTGTCAACGTATGTGAGCTCAAATCGTTCCGGCAGGGCAAAATCACACTGGATAGTGGCGCACTGCCACTTCCTGCCGAGTGCATCCTTCAACTTCACGTCAATTTTTGGACCGTAAAAGGCACCGTCACCCTCGTTTATATCATAGGGTAAACCCTCATTGTCCAGTACTTCTTTTAATGCCTTTTCCGCCTTGTCCCACGTTTCGATCGTGCCAATGTATTTCTCGGGTCTCGTACTGATCTCCAGCTCATACTCAAAGCCGAAGAGGCCCATCACGTCTTTGACAAAAGCGATGATGCTCGATATCTCTTCGTGCAGCTGATCCGGCCTCAAAAATATGTGGGCGTCATCCTGGGTAAACTCCCTCACCCTCAGCAAACCGTGGAGCACTCCCGATTTCTCGTGCCTGCACACGGTACCCAGCTCAAAGTACCGTAGCGGCAGGTCTCTGTAACTCCGGATGTCTGATTTGTAGACCATGATATGGGCAACACAGTTCATCGGTTTTATTCCATACTCCACATCATCTATCTTGGTGAAGTACATGTTCTCCCGATAATTCTCATAGTGACCGGACTTCTTCCACATCTCCAGCTTCAATATCTGGGGCCCGACTACAAACTGATATCCCCTTTTCAGGTGTTCCTTTCTCTCAAAATCCTCGAGAAGGTAGCGCAGAAGCGCGCCGTTCGGGTGATAAATCACGAGACCCGCGCCCACTTCATCTGAGATACTGAAAAGATCAAGCTCCTTACCGAGCCTCCGGTGATCCCGTTTCTTCACCTCTTCAAGAAAGGCCACGTGGCTCTGCAGGGCGTCTTCACTCGGAAAGGCTGTCCCGTAGATCCTGGTCAGCATCTTATTTTTCTCGTCACCTCTCCAGTAAGCCCCCGCCAGACTGAGCAGCTTAAATGCCGGTATCTTGCCCGTGGACGGAAGGTGCGGCCCCCTGCACAGGTCTGTAAAACCGTTCTGAGAGTAAATACTGACCTCATCATCAGCAATCTCAGTGATGATTTCTACCTTAAAATCCTCTCCCCACTTCCTGAAAAGCTCGATTGCCTCTGCTTTCTTGAGCACCTTGCGATGGATGGGCAGGTCCTTATTTATAATCTCGCGCATCTGCTTCTCTATCTTTGGAAGGTCTTCCTCGGTAAAACCCGGAGCATAATCAAAGTCGTAGTAAAAGCCTGTTTCTATGGCCGGCCCGATGGTAATCTTCGCTTCGGGAAAGAGTTCCTTGACCGCCTGCGCCATAACGTGGGCCGCACTGTGCCGCAGTATGGAGACTCCGTCGTCAGAATCGATAAATACAGGCGTGATCTCCCCTTCCTCAACAAGTGCCATCAGATCGCGGCTCTTGCCGTCCAGCTTAACGGCAACAACCTTAGGTCCGTCTGCGAGGCCCATTTTCCGAAAAAAATCGAGAAACGTTGTGCCGGCCTCAACCTGATACTCGCGTCCATTAAAACGCAGCGTCACGCTCAACCTCTATACCCGTAAGAAATCAAAAGGCATCCTATGATGCCTTTGACACGCGGAACATAAGCCTGATACAAACAGCGATATGCTTACAGCCCCCTTTTCGCGCAAGGCTATATTTTTGCCCACGACGCCGCTATTTTACTTTTTTTTTCCTGAACTTGTCAATCCTTTATTGCGCGATATAAAAGGGAAATCGGGGACAGATTGGGGCAGGCTTCTTGACAAGAATCGCAAATGAAAGTATGTTGCAGAATCTTAAGGGCGTGCAGGTGAGAAATGGTTGACGCCAAAGCCGCGCTATTCGCTGCGCGTGAGAAGCGGGTCACGGACGCTATACAATTGAGGATTCCCGACAGAATCCCGATTGTCGTTCGCTACGGCTTCTTCCCTGCGCGATATGCCGGCATCACCATGCAGGAGTTCATGTACGACCCGGACAAACTGTGGGATTCCCAGTGGAAGACGATCGCAGACTTTCCGTCGGACATGGTACAAAATCCTTACCCCGCCCGGCTTCTCGGCCCGCTGCTCGACGTGCTCGATTCCAATCAGGTCAAATGGCCCGGCCGTAATTTGGCGCCCAACCTTTCTTTTCAGTTCGTGGAAGATGAATACGTTAAGGCAGAAGAGTATCCTGCACTCTTGTCTGACCCATCGGATTTTATCGTAAGACGCTACTGGCCCAGAATATTCGGTGCGCTCAAGGGTTTCGAGAAGCTCACGCCCCTCCACGGCATGCTCAGCTATAGCAGTCTTGTGGCTGATACGCTCCCCTACGAACTTTCCGAGGTGGTTAAAGCCCTCGACACTTTAAAAAAGGCCGGCGA
>Ga0209039_10003378_pt1 | contig 12524 bp, 11 predicted proteins | sample BogFormECP12_OM1_FD_188238 | JGI IMG/M metagenome (GOLD analysis project Ga0209039, IMG submission 188238) | Bog forest soil microbial communities from Calvert Island, British Columbia, Canada - ECP12_OM1 (SPAdes) (version 2) | ecosystem: Environmental > Aquatic > Freshwater > Wetlands > Bog ...
ATGTCGTTGCGCATGGTCAGCGGACGGAAGCCTTCGTGGAAGAGCTCGAGGGCGCGGGTTTTGGCGTCGGTCAGCACGCGCTCGCGGTTCATGGTGATGAGTTCACCCGGCGAGATGAAGCCATAATTCTTGGCTTCCAAAGCCGAGGTCGAAACCTTCGCCATGGCGACGATTTCGAAGGCCTGCTTCATGGCCTCCATGAGCTCGACGCTCTCGCCGCGGCCCTGGGGACGGATGTGCGTGGCCTTGTGGATGGCGCGGAGGGTCATCTCCTTGCAACCTCCGCCGCCGGGCAACAGGCCGACGCCGACTTCGACCAGTCCGGCATACAGCTCTGCGTGAGGCCGGCGAGAGTGAGCATGAAGCGTGATCTCCGTGCCGCCGCCGAGGGTCATGCCGAAGGGCGCAACCACCACGGGCTTGAGCGAGAACTTGATGGCCTGCGTCATGTTCTGGAACTGACGGATGGCCATGTCAACTTCGTCCCACTCCTGCTCCTGGACGGCCATCAACAGCATCATGATGTTGGCGCCGACGGAGAAGTTTCCGGCGTCGTTGGTGATGACGAAGGCGTCGAACGCGTCGCCTGCGCCGCCGGGCTTCAGGGTCTGGGTGATGAACGACACGATGTCGCCGCCGAGGGAGTTCATCTTGGAGTGGAATTCGATGCAGCCGACGCCGTCACCGAGGTCGACTAGCGAGGCTCCGGCGTTCTTCTTGACCACGCCGTTGGCTTTCTTGGCAACGGTGACCGACCAGACTCCGGCGGGAACTTCTTCGGGCTTGTAGTCAGAGGTGGCGACGTCGAAGTACTTGCGGCCGCTCGCGGTCGCGGTGTCGTCGGCGTACCAGGTCGCCGTGCCCGAGGCGAGCAGCTTTTCGACGTTGGCTGCTACCGGCTTGCCTTCCTTCTTCATCCGCTCGACGGTTTTGGCGACGCCAGCGGCGTCCCACAACTCGAACGGACCCATCTCCCAGTTAAAGCCGGTCTTCATGGCTTTATCGATTTCGACAATCGAGTCGGCGATCTCAGGGACGCGATTGGCAGCGTAGGTCCATAGGTCGGCGAGCACGCTCCAGAGGAACTGTCCGGCCTTGTCTTTGGACGGCGCCAGCAGCATCTTGAGGCGCTCGGGTAACTCGTCCACGTTCTTCGCCATCTCCACGGAGGCGAACTTCGCCTTCTGCAGCGGGCGATATTCCAGCGTCTTCCAGTCGAGGGCCAGGCGCTGTTCGCCTTCGGGGCCCTTCTGCTTCTTGTAGAAGCCGCCCTTGGTTTTGTCGCCCAGCCATTTGCGATTCAGCATCTCGAGGAAGAATGGCGGCAGCTTCAAGTCGCCGCGCTCGTCCTTAATGTTGACGAGGCCGTTGCGGACGACATGGCCGAGGATGTCGAGTCCCACGAGGTCGCCGAGGCGGAAGGTGCCTGTCTTGGGCCAGCCCACCGCGGTTCCGGTCAGAGCGTCGACCTCTTCCACACTGAGGTCCATCTCCTGCATGATGCGCATGACGTTCAGCATGGAGAAGGTACCAATCCGGTTGGCGATGAAATTCGGCGTGTCCTTGGCGAAAACCACGCTCTTGCCGAGGTGGAGATCGCAGAAGTCGGCGATAGCCTTCATGGACGCAGGATCGGCGTCAGGAGTGGGAATGATCTCCAGCAACCGCATGTAGCGCGGCGGATTAAAGAAATGTGTACCAAACCAGCAGCGGCGGAAGTCCTCGGAGAAGCCTTCGGCGATCTTGGCCACGGGCAATCCGCTGGTGTTGGTGGTGATGATGGTCCCGGGCTTGCGGACCGCGTCAACCTTGCGCAGCAATTCTCGCTTCAGGTCGAGGTCCTCGATCACCGCCTCAATGATCCAGTCAACCTCGGAGAGTTTCTGAAGGTCGTCCTCGAAATTTCCGATCGTGACCAGGCAATCCAGAGACGGCTTGAAGAAGGCGGCGGGTTTCGACTTCACCGCAGCCTCCTTGCCGGCGGCCGCAAACCGGTTACGGGCCGGACCGTCGGCGTCGGGTGGAACGATGTCGAACAGGTAAGAGGGAACACCGGCGTTTGCCAGGTGCGCGGAGATGCGGGCGCCCATGGTGCCCGCGCCCAGGACGGCGACCTTATCGATTCGTTTCTGCATGGATGCTCAAGCGCTCCAACTTCTGGCCGGCGGAATCACGCCGGATAAAGGTTACGTTGATTCAGACGCGATACCAGTTACAAGAGACTTATGAACTTCGATTGTGCGATGGGCCCAACTCAGGATGAGCGATTCTGGATGACCGCCGATGAATGCGAACAAGAGGAAGATGGCTCGTCAATTTTGCTCTCCTCTCAAGCGAACGGCCTAAAAATACAAGCAGCGCGCGCCGTAAGATGTGGGGTGAGGATGGCAACGGCGCGCGCCGTATTAAGTTGTCCCGATAGTAATGAATGAGTCCTCATTCAGTCAATGAAAATCTCAAGTTTTGTTGTCCCGAATTGGGCTAGGAGATCGCCTTGGCGATCAGGAACGCGGCTCCGGCTGCAAGTCCACCAATTACAATGGTTTGCAGCGCAGACCTGCCGGGTTTGGAGCCAGTGAATCGGCCCTTGATGTAGCCGAAAACCGCCAGGGCGAGCAGCGTAACCACGGCCGACCACAACAGTGCCTGCCGCGAACTCTGCAAGACAATGTAAGGAGACAACGGGATAAAGCCGCCGGCGATGTACGAACCGGCGATGGTCAAGGCACTCTGCAGAGCGCGCTTCGGGTTGGGCTCCTCCAGTCCGAGTTCGAAGCGCATCATGAAGTCCACCCACTGTTTCGGCTTCTTAGTGAGCGCCTCAACCACATGCATGCTCTCTTCACGAGACAATCCGTAGTCGGTGAAGACCTGCTGGACTTCGCGCGCCTCTTCGTCGGGAATCTCTTCCACCTCGCGTTCTTCGCGCAGCCGTTCGCTCTCGTAATGCTCGGCGTCGCTGCGCGCGGCCAGATAACCGCCCAATCCCATGGCGATGGATCCAGCCGCGATTTCGGCTAGTCCTGCGATGACCACGATGCGGCTGTTGTCCACCGCTCCGGAAAGGCCGGCGGCCAGCGCAAAAGGCACGGTCAAGCCGTCTGACATCCCAATGACAACGTCACGAACGACTTCGCCCGCAGTGAAGTGGCGTTCAATGTGTGGTGTTTGTGGCATGATCTCCCAACTCGGGATGGATTTTCAGGTACTCGAGGGCGCGCTGGGCAACGTCACGCTCACCTTTGTAGCTCAGTTTGGACGAAGCCTCTTCTAGGGGAAGCCAGAAGGCGTTTTGGACTTCGACCCGCATGGCGGGCGCGATGTTCCCCAGGCGTCCGGAGCGGTACAGCAGCAGATAAAAGCTGACGACCTTGAAGACTTTGGAGCGATCACCCCAGTTGCGGACATAAATGTACTTGATGTCCGCCAGCTTGGCGACCATGTCGGCGCGAACGCCTGTCTCCTCGCGCACTTCCCGCAGCGCCGTGTCTTCCGGTTTCTCGCCCGGATCGATGGAGCCCTTCGGCAAAGCAATGAGCTCCGCGTCGGCTGGCGTCCGATTCACCTTCCTGATTTTGATGTTTTTCCTGGGCCGGTCCAAATGGGGTTCAATGACTGCCAGATACCAGCGGCCGCGCATCTTCCGGAGCACCGCGCCGCCAGCCGAAGTTTCTCGATCCATAGAGCAGAGAAGGAGGGAACCCGCTAGTTTCGCAGACTCCCACGAACCTGACAACCATCCCTGGGACAGCTCAGGCTAATGTGGCGCCCATTCTATCGCGGAGAGCCACCTTACGTTTCGAACCGACCGAACGTCCAATTACAAACGACAGATATCGTTACATGCATGAATTGCTGGTGAATCTCAAGCAAGGAACCAGCGTCAACATTGCAGGACGGGGCGGAAGTTACTATACTGATGGCCTCGGTGCTTTCTCGCCCAGGGCGGCGGATGAGCGCGTTCTGGGTCGGCAGGCACCATCGACTGGAGGGTCGTCTTCAGCAGTCGTGCGACTTTAGACCGACAGCGACGAAGTGATCGCGCCAAGCAGCGTGTACTTTTTGTCGCGCCGTTGTTAAGTGCAGCACGTAGCATTTTTTCTGTCTTCTTCCCCTCCGATTGCAGGCTCTGTGGTATCCCCCTTCTAACCATCTCTCGTCTTCCCGTATGCCAGGAGTGTCTGGATTCCATTCAGCCGATTTGTGCACCGCAATGCGTGCAATGCGGCGAGCGCCTTTTGCCGGCTCAGTTGCTGGTGGGTGACGGACGCTGCCAGGGTTGCCGCGATTTCGAGCCGGAGTTCGACCGCGCCGTCTCGTTTGGGGAGTATGCCAGAGCGCTGCGCGGGCTCATCCATCTCCTGAAGTACGACAAGGTTTTGCCGGCTGCGCCCGAAATGGGGGGCAAGCTGGCCGAGGCGATCGGGCTACTGGGAAGCGGCAGCAAGGACGTACGGCCGCTGATCGTTCCCGTCCCTTTGCACGCCAGCAAGCGCGGAGAGCGCGGCTTCAACCAGGCGGAACTGCTGGTTCGCGCTGCATCGAAGCACTTGCCGCAGCCGTGGGAAGTTGCCGCCGGATTATTGAAACGGGAACGCAGCACGCATTCGCAGGTTGGGCTGACGCGCGAAGAGCGCGTGGCCAACATGCGCGACGCATTTCGCGTCACTGACCCTCAGCGTGTGCAGGGTAGGACCGTGATCGTCGTCGATGACGTGATGACGACGGGAACAACCGTTTCCGAGTGTGCCCGCGTGCTGAAGAAGGCCGGTGCCGAGCGAGTTTGGGCAGCAACGGTGGCCCGCACCCTGAAGTTCGCGGTGCTGCCGGGGTCTGTCGAATATGGGGAAGAGGAGGCTCACGAAGCAGTCGAGGCGGCTGTTTCGGTTTAATGCGATATGTCCATGGCAGCTCATAGCACAGCGTCCCGATACGGAAAATCACTGGCCGGCTGCATGCACGATGCGCGGGTGAATTCGGAGGAGCGTATGCACCGCTCGCCGATGCACGCTCCCGTGCTGGTGCTGAACGCATCGTATGAACCCATTAATGTGTGCGCTGCCCGCCGCGCCGTCATCCTGGTGTTGAAGGGCGTGGCCATGATGGAAGAAGCCAACGGACAACATCTGCATGCTGCGCGCATCGCGATCAACGTGCCGTCCGTGATCCGCTTGCTGGAGTATCGCCGCATACCGCACCAGACGCGGGCGCTGTCGCGGAAGAACATTCTGCTGCGCGACCGCAATACCTGCCAATACTGCGGAAAGATCCTGGCCGCGGGGGAGTTGACGCTGGACCACGTGATTCCGCGCTCGCGCGGGGGCGCGTCCACCTGGGAAAACCTTGTGGCGTGCTGTCACAACTGCAATCGCAGGAAGGGCAACATGCTGCCGCATGAGGCCAACATGCGGCTCACGCGCGAACCGCGCGCCTTCAATCTGCATACCAGCCGTCACATCATGCGGTTGATGGGCCGCTCAGACTCGAAGTGGCAGAAGTATTTGTACTATTGATCTGCGGAAGTGAACGAAAAGTAAAAGAGCAGGATCGGAGTGATGCCGGTCCTGCTCTTTTTTGTTGGAAAGGACTGCCAGCAAGCAGCGAGAGCAGATCCCGCAGGGGCTGAAGCCCCTTCGTGATGACAAACATAGAAGGCTAACGCCACACCTATGGTTTCGGCGGGGGTTGGCTGGCGGCGGGCGATTGGCTGCCGGGCTTCGGCGTGTCTTTGGTGATCTCCTGGCCTTCATAGGTGATCTTCGATTTCGCGCCGAAGCGCTTGTAGTCGGTGTACTTCACGACCTGCCGAATGTGAATGTCGCCGGTGGAGAAGTGCAGGGTATCGTCGACCTTGGTATAGACGGGGAACCAGTATTTTCCATCCACGCGGTCGCGCCAGGTGGTGAAATTGGGGAACAGGTTCTCCTGGCCGCCTCGTTTCTTGGTGCCGAGGTCGGGGACATTCTTGCCATAAGTCTTGACGATCTGGAAGTCCTGGTCGTCGACCCAGATGCGCCCCTGAAAATAACGCTTATTCTTTTCGATCTGTTTGGGCGCAATGTCGAAGACATAGGTTCCGAGTTCGTCAATTCTCTGCTTGCCAACGTAGAGGATCTGGTACTCGGAGATCTCGTCGCTGGTAAGCACAAAAGGCATGCGGCGGCGAATGTCGTCGTAGTCTTCCTTGGTCATCAGAATGCCCTGCAGCGTCGATTCCGGCGCGAAGACCACGTGCTCAATCCGGTTGCCCCGGTCGTCGAACAACACATCTTCGACTTCCTTGAACTCGCCGTTCACCGTGTCGCCGTCGAGGGTCTGCACGGTGAGCGACTGGCGGTAGGCATACTGTTCGCGCGCAATCTTGAATTCCTTTTCTTTGGCGGCGAAGCGTTGGATGATCTCCTGCTCCGTGATTCCCTGCGGCGGAGAAGAATCCAGTTCGCTCTCGCCGCGCTGGGCCGAGGCGGTTGGGTTTGCGGCGAGAAATGCCAGAGCCATCGCGCCGAAGGCCAGGAAATGCCGAAATGTCTGTCGATACTCCATGTAATGTCCTGTGATCATTGTAGTCGATGGAATCCCGTGGGAGCGGGTTGTGCAGGACCGCCAATTCGTCAGGCCACTTATCGTTCAACCCGCGAAAAGAATGTCAGTTGCTCGGTTTCCGGCACGTTGATTTAGACTGGAGAGTTTTTGGCGTACAACTTGATCCTGCTCAGTGCCCTGCGGATGTGCGTCACGGAGGCGTCATGTTACGTCGCATTCTTTTCTTCCTGCTGGTCTTTTCTCTGTTCGGCTCAGCGCAAAGCAGACATCCCTTCACCTTCGAAGACATGATGCAGCTCAAACGGGTCGGTGAGCCTACGGTTTCGCCCGACAGTAAGTGGGTCGGCTTCAGTGCGGTTGACGTCAATCTGGAGGAAAACACCAAGACCCCTCACCTGTGGATCGTCGCGATCGGTGGCGGAGAGGCGAAGCGACTGACCCCGCCTACCGGCACGGGCGAAGATCGTGTTCGTTTCTCGCCTGACGGCAAGCGCGTGATTTTCGAGTCTGCGCGCGATGGCGGCAGCACTCAAATCTGGGTGCAGGACTTCGATAGCGCCAGTGCCACGCTGACAGGAGATCCGAAGAAAGTCACTTCGATCTCCACCGAAGCTTCGGGAGGTACGGGGTCGCCTGACGGCAAGAGCGTGCTATTTATTTCGTCGGTTTTTCCAGACTGCGAGGACGATGCCTGCAATAAGCAGCGCGATGAAGAGCGGGCCAAGTCGAAGGTAAAGGCCAGAACCTACGACCGTCTCATGTTTCGTCACTGGTCGCACTATGCGGACGGAAAGCGCAGCCACCTTTTCATTGTTGCGATTGAAGGGGGAGTCGCGCGCGACCTGACGCCGGGAGACTACGATGTGCCGCCGTTCAGCCTGGGCGGGCAGGACCAGTACGCCTTCTCGCCCGATGGGAAAGAAGTCGCCTACACCTGCAATACCGACGAGACCGAAGCCACCAGCACCAACAGCGATGTTTTTGTCGTGCCAAGTGGCGGCGGAACAGCGAAGAGGATCACAACCAACCCGGGCAGCGACAGCACGGCGATTTATTCGCCCGATGGCAAGTACATTGCCTACCGCTCACAACTCCGTGGAGGCTACGAGAGCGATCGCTTCCGGCTGATGCTGTATGAGCGTGCCACCGGCAAGATCACCGACCTGACGCCGAACTTCGACCGCTGGGTGGACGCGATCGTGTGGTCACCGGATTCCAAGACGATCTATTTGACGGCCGGTAATGAAGGCCGCTCACCCATCTACGCTGTGCATATTGGCCAGGCCAGCCCGTGGCCGGAGGAGTTGGTCGATGGCTACAACGACAGTCCGACGCCGACGCCGGACGGCAAGACCCTGGTTTTCGACACCATGTCGATCTCGGCGCCCAACGAAATCTACACCGCGCCACTGCTTTTCGCGCAGTGCCGGATGGCGTTTCCACCCGATTCCTACTCTGTGCCGGACTGCCTGCTGTCCAAGGCCAAGCCGCTGACTCACCTGAACGATCAAGTTCTATCCAAGGTTGCAATGGAGCCGATGGAATCGTTCTGGTTCCCGGGTTCGGAAAAGGCAAAAGTCCAGGGCTTTCTCATCCGGCCTCCGGCATTCGACAACAACAAGAAGTATCCGTTGAAATTTCTTATCCATGGAGGCCCGCAAGGCGCATGGGGCGATGACTGGTCGTACCGCTGGAATCCGGAGTTGTTCGCAGCCAATGGATACGTAGTCGTGACGATCAACTTCCATGGTTCGACCGGCTATGGCCAGAAGTTCATCGACGCCATCAACGGCAACTGGGGCGGCGCTCCCTACGATGACCTAATGCTGGGTCTCGACTATGCGGAGAAGGAGTATCCGTTCATCGACAAAGGTCGCGAATGCGCTCTCGGAGCCAGTTACGGCGGCTACATGATCAATTGGATCGAAGGCCATACCGACCGCTTCAAGTGCCTGGTTTCGCACGATGGCATGTTCAACACCGAGTCGGCCTTCGGCACCACGGAAGAGCTGTGGTTCAACGAGTGGGAGTTTAAGGGCACGCCGTGGACGAACCGCGAAATGTATCGCAAGTGGTCTCCGCATCTCTCGGCAACCAGTTTCAAGACTCCCCTACTGGTGGTGCACGGGCAACTTGACTACAGGCTTGACGTGTCGGAGGGTTTCCAGATGTTCACCACGCTGCAACGGCTGAAGGTCCCGTCGAAGCTGCTGTACTTCCCGGACGAAGGACATTGGGTGCTGAAGCCACAGAACGGCCAGTTCTGGTACCGGACCGTCAACGGCTGGGTCGATGAATGGACGAAGGCGGGGAAATAGCGAGTGCACCAAAACAAGCAGCCACCGGTACACCCAATCCGCTAGGCCAACTCAGCGAAGATCACGGAAAGATTTACTGCGATGGAAGAATTCTCGACTGTCAATGACGTGGTTTCGATCCAGCTTCCGGTGGAGCAATCGTATCCCCGTCTGGTCTGTGGATCGACTACCCAGATATGTGGAATTCCCATTTGGCGGTAGTCCTGGAAGCGTTCCTGGTAGCGCGAGACGCGGTCTTCCGGCGAGAGCACTTCGATGACCGCAATGGGAGGGCGTTGCAATACCTGGTCAGTCGGTTCGTTCCGTGAAATCAGGCACACATCCGCAATGCGAAAACGCGTGGGGCTGATTTGCATCCGCAGTTCCGTCAAGGCCCTGATATTCCATTCCTGGCCATGATTGCGAAACCACTGAACCAGCGCACTCTGCACTTCGGCATGATCGAGTTCGCCCACGTTTCTCTCCTGCAACTCGCCGTCAATGTAGTCGCAATCCGGACTGTAGCTGCGGTGCAGATACTCGCTAACCGTGACCGCTAGACGCGTTGTTGTAGCCATGGAAACCTCACCGATTGGCTCTATTCTAGCGCGGGCGCCTCGATGTTCGCGTGTTTTGGCAGTTGGGGTGGGCGGACGACCCGGACCAAGCAGGTTTCTGTGAAGGGAAAAGCCGAAGCGGACAGTTCAGGAACCAAGCTCGCCGAGGCCGATCGTCGATCAGCTCGTAGAGACACATTCTCGATCCAACCTGGCGATCAATCAGCCGCGGCACTTGTCTCTCTTTGCGCCTGGATGCGATCACTATGTTCTGCTGCTGAGAAGTAGGCTCCGCCCAGCAGGAGCAACCCGCTCCAGAATGACCAGAAAATCAGCGTGACGGACACGGAGAAAGGCCCGTAGACTTCCTGGAAATTTAACCAGGGAAGCAGCAGGATGTATAGGTACTTGGCACCTTCCGACAAAAGCCCAGTGGTGATCGCCGCGGGCAGCACCGCCCGCAATGGTACTTTTCCGTGCGGTAGTAGCCAGTAGATCAGGAAGTAGATCGCGATCGTTGTGATCAGTGCGAACGCCTTCATCACGACAAAACCCAGGCCACGAAAAACAAAGTTCTGATCACCGATGGCCAGTCCAAGGACTCTGAGGTTCTGGGCGGTGAGATAAACGGATAGCAGCGCCAGTGCTCCGCAAGCCAAGGCCAATCCCACGGACACCAACGCGTTCATTACGTACGAACGATTCTTGGTAAATCCCCAGATGCTATTGAGTGCAACCTCAAGCGGAAGAAAGATCCCGGTAGAAGTAATAAACAGCATGACCAGCGAAAGCACTTGTCCACGGCCATGCACGCCGGCGAGAAATTGCAGGTTGCGAATCACGTAGTCCTGGTTGCTGGGGAGATAGATGCGTAGAAGTTGCAGTATTACGTCGTACATTTGCTGGGAGTGAAACACCCGGCGGACCACGGTGAGTAGCAGGACAATCAGCGGGAAAAGCGACAGGATGGAATACGCTGCAACCGAGAAGGCATAGGTATGCACCTCGGTCTGGGTCAGATACCGCAGTGTAGGCCAGCCATAGCGGCGCAACCGGTGGAACAAACCGCCAGACCGTGCCTCATAGCGAAACATATGCTGAGAATCATCTTGCGCCAAAAGGCGTTTGGCGGCGGTACCAGTTTGCAACCCGGTAGCCTGTAAGTCATTGTTTTCAGGCGAATTAGCTTGCGAATCGGAAGCTTCAGGGAGGGACGCCGAAGATTGTGTCGGCTTGCGATCCTTCGGCGATTCGAGTTTACTGCTCATCTATTTTCCATGGTACCAAAGGGGGGAGGGGGTGGCATCGACCGGAGGACAGTCAGCAATCCAGCAGTCTGCGCCGAATTGTTCCCAAAGTACTGTGACAGAAACACTTGCCAAAAGTGGGAGTTCCTGTAATCATTCATAACTCCCCCTTCGAAAGGGCGAATAGGGAGCTTTCGGCAGCGCCGAATTGCGGATTTGGGTTGATGTTTCTGTCAGCAGTCGAATTTCTCGCATTGCACGGGCTCCACGTAACTGTCGGGACGCAAAGGTATTCATGCGTTCGGACAGTCGCGTGGGCTTTTTTCTTTGCGTAAGACCTGCGAGCTGAGCGGCAACCCTGCTTCCCGGCAACGTGGAGTCGATTTTCACGCACGCCTCAGGGTCGTGCATGGAAATTCCGCGAAGCAGGGGATATCTCAGGAAAATCACGCGAAAGGAGTACGTTGTGAAAGAAAAAGGCACAGTCAAATGGTTCAACGGAGCCAAGGGCTACGGTTTCATTCAGCGCTCGACGGGCGAAGACGTATTTGTGCATTTCTCGGCTATCCAAGAAAGCGGGTACCGGAGCCTGAATGAGGGCGAAACCGTAGAATTCGAATTAACCAAGGGTCCCAAAGGGCTCCAGGCCGCTAACGTCGCGCGCGTCTAGGCGTCTCCCGCCACGCGGAAGATCCGGGTGGCTCGCCGCGCCGCTTCATCGCGCCCGGCGGTCTTCCGAGTTAGCGACATAACCACCGAACCCTCCCGCAAGGGAGGGTTTAATTGTCTGCGCGTGATGCTGGCGATGATTCAAGCCACGAGCTTTTCTGCGAAGCTTTCCACGACCAACGACACTTGCTGGATCGCTTTCTCGGTGGCCAATTGGGCGGCCTGACCACCCATGCTCTGCCGATCGGCGTGGATGAACGTAATGTCGGCGAGCCCCACCAAACCAAGCACCTGCCGAAGATAGGAAACCTGGAAATCCATGGCTCCCTGCGGACTCTCCGGCGCGTACACGCCCCCTCGCGACAGAATCGCAACCACCTTCTTGCTCGACGGAATAAGGCCCTTCGGACCCTGGTTGGTATAGCTGAAGGTCTTTCCTGCACGTGCAATCTGGTCGATCCACGCTTTGAATGTGGCGGGGACCGAGAAGTTATGCATCGGTATGCCCAGCAGGATGACGTCCGCAGCGAGAATTTCGTCGATCAGGATGTCAGAGAGCGCTAGCAACTCACGTTGCGCCGCCGTGCGCTGCGCCTCGGGTGTGTAGGCGGCTTCAATCCAAGACTCGCTCAGGTAGGGAACTGTCCCATCTGACAGATCACGCTCGACGATCTGACCGTTCGGGTTCCTGGTCTTCCAGTCTTTAGCAAACTGACGGGTCAGCTTACGCGAGATCGAATTGCTCCGAGGGCTGGAATTCACGATCAGCAGCGTATTCATAAGGGCATCTCCTTGGCTTTTATCAGGAATGTATGTTGCAACACATACATATGTGTTACAACACATTAAGATGCGGTCGGCGCCGGAAAGGATTCAAGGTCGGAGGGTCGATGGGTTAGTGGGAATCCCTGCACTCGCCGGGGCCGCACGCCTCGTCCTCGAAGATCGCGGCACACAGACGGCTGAGTTCGTGACAGTCTTTATCGCTGAGTTTGGCGAGCCGGGTGGTGGTTTGCACTTCGAGTTCCGGATGCATTGCCTGCAGCAACTTCAGTCCTTTGGCGGTGATGTGGGTGATGGCCTGCCTCTGATCCTCGCCGCCGTGATTGCGCCGCACCAGACGCATTATAAAAGGGCGCCCCATTGAGGTAGGTTTTGAGTGTGACGCAAAGCTCTACCGAGAGGAGCACCCTTATGGACCTTAAGTATAT